>Ga0180442_100677_pt1 | contig 22196 bp, 10 predicted proteins | sample ChrtobMetP5_16mM_FD_119746 | JGI IMG/M metagenome (GOLD analysis project Ga0180442, IMG submission 119746) | Chrysochromulina tobin associated microbial communities from unialgal haptophyte culture, Seattle, Washington, USA - P5_16mM MetaG | ecosystem: Host-associated > Algae > Haptophytes >... | reverse complement strand
GCCGCTTGCTATCAATTGGCATACCGTCGCAACACGCAGGGTGAGTTGAAGTATGGCAACGAAGCGGCGGGTCTGAAGGATGCATTGGTCTCCAGAGTGCTTGCATATGGGCTCGATCGCACCGCTTTTGAGCGAACACTCAAGGGCTCGGCAGTGGCCGTCGCCTTGACTGCCTCGGAAACTTCATCCCAAACGGTTGAGCCGCCAGTAGCAAGGTTGGCAGCGGAGTGGTTGGATCAGGAGCTTGCAAAGAGAGCAGCAGTCCAAGAAGGAGGAGGATACAGTTTCGAAAGCGATGATAAGGAAGGCGAGGAGGAGGAGGAGGAGGCGGAGGTGGATGGCGAGGATGAGGATGAGGAGGAAGGCGAGGAGGAGGAGCAGGGTGGCTGAGGCGAAAGCTAGGTAACACGGCGAGGCCGAGGGGGGGCGCGTTTTCACGATTAAGCGAGCGTTACGTTTCTTGGCTAGAGCAGCTAACAAAGCGCCGCGGGAGCTTTTTCACATTTCAGATAGCCCCGAGGGCTTACAATCTGAGATGATCTCAGATACGAGGCACACCGCGTAAACGCCTGAATGTGAATCTTCGGCCCTGGGCGCGAGAGGGTGTTTTTTTGAGTTTTGTCGTGGGCTTTCTGTGGCGCGTGGGAGTTCGAGGGTTTCGCCCCTGTAGGCGTTGATTACTTACTTACTTACTTTGGTTTCGCCCCTTTCGGGCAGGGGGAGCCTTCCTTTGCGCATCGCCTATACCTTTGTGCTCACGAGGGCGTCACGAGCGAGCCAGTTCGGCCGGCCGCGCCACTGCCTCCGGCGGATGCTACGTCCGCACGAACATACTCAAAAAAGGAGAGTGTGTTGCTCCCATCTAGGTCGGCCTGCCTCATCCATCGCTCCAGCTCCGGCGGCATGATAGGGCCCGGCTTGCCAGCGCGCGCGAGCATCTCGCGCACAGCACTCATCTCGACCTCCCCATTCGCATTCGGCGCGAGCATCGTGTAGCCGTCGTACAACTTGCCAATCTGCGTGCGCGTCAGACCACATTCGGAAGCAAGTTCATCGAGCTCCGCGTCGGCATATGGCAGACGGGAGCCTCCACCGCCACAACCGACGCCGCCACCGACGCTGCTGCCACCACTGCCAGCCGCACCAGAGCTGGCCGAGATAGTCAGCGGCGCGCGCAGGAGGGCATCAGCCGCGTCCGTTCCCGCGCCGAGCAAGGTTGCGAGCCTCACCACCGATTCAACAGCCTCGACGACGACCTCCGTCGCGCCCGCCTGTAGCAGCGCCTCGGCATCGGCGGCCGTTCGCGCGCGCACAAAGATGGGCGCTTCTGGAAACGCATCCCTGAGCCGGCGCGTCGCCTCTAGGCAGCGCTTGTCGTTGGCATAAGTGACGACGATCGCTCGCGGCTCACTCACACCCGCTGCCCTGATCAGAGACGAAGAGGCGCCGTCGCCGTACACGACCCGCACCTGCTTCGCGAGTCCGATCGCAACACGTGACGGGTTGCGATCGAGGGCAAGGAACTGGTTGCTCCAACGCCCCGAAGGGAGCGCCACCTGCTCGCGGAAGGCATCCACGCCCACGCCGTTGCTGGCGTCGCTGCCACGGCTGCCACCCTCAGCCTCCGCGAGCATATCGCAGGTGCCCTGCCCCATCTCGCCGTAGCCACACACGACCACCGCGTCGGGCGCAGTGTTCAGCGCGGCGCTCGCCGAGTCCGTGGGTGCGTCGGCGTTGCTCGTGGCCGCCCACTGCAGCTCTCTTTCGCGCACCTCGCCAAGAAAGAGCGCCGAGTAGCCTCGGCGCAGCTCGTCAAGCGAGATCACGCCGTCCTTGTTGAGATCGAGGAGGTCGAAGAGGAGGTCGAAGGATGCGCTACTGCTGCCGCTGCTGCCGCTGCTGCCGCTGCTGCCGCTGCTGCCGCTGCTGCCGCTGCTGCCGCCGCTGCTGCCGCTGCTGCCGCTGCTGCCGCTGCCGCGACCTCCGAGCAAGTAGGCTCGCAGCTCTTTACGATCAATGGAGCCGTTCCCGTCGGCATCGATGACGGCGAAGAGCGCGTCAGCCTGGGCGTTCGCAGCTGCGCTCGCGTCAATCTTCTCGACTGTATCGCCCACATACTCGGCCAGCTCGCCGAGCAGTGGCGTAAGCGACATTGAGAGGATGACACTCGCTGTCAGCAGGCTCGAGAGCTTCGCCTCAATTAAGCCGAGCTGCTCGGCCAACTTGAACACGACGAAGGCGAACTCACCGCCGCCGGCCAGCAGCAGCGCGATGCGGATGGCTTCGGCGCGCGTGAGCCCAAACGCAAAGGCGCCCAGCGCAAAGATGAGGCCGAGCTTGGCGCCGGTGAAGGCGAGGATGCCCGAGACGAGCGTGGGCCACTCGGCAACGCATAGAGCGGGGTCGAGGGCGGCGCCGGCCGTCATGAAGAAGATTCCGAGAAGGATCCCTTCGAACGGGGAGATATCTGCCTCGATCTGTTGACGGTACTGGCTGCCAGCCAGCAGCACGCCCGCAGCGAAAGCACCCGTTGTGGCGCTCAGCCCAAGCTTATCCGCCGCCGCGCCCATGCCCACCGCCACCAGCAGCGCCGCCGCCACAAACGTCTCCGACGAGCGCGTCGCCGCGACGATGCTGAACATCTGGCGCAGCACGACCGCGCCAACGGCCAGCACGGCGCCAAAGCCAAAGGTGCCTTTCACGACGAGGACTTCTAAGCTCTCGAAATCGGTTCCACTCCCCGCGAGCAACGGAAGGATGACTAGCAACGGCGCGACCGCAATGTCCTGAGGCCGCGGCGGCACTGCGATCAGCGGCAATCCGTGGCAATCAATGCCAAGCAGCGGGCTGGCAGTCGTTCATTGCGCGACCGTCACGCGGCCATCACGCGTCCCTCACGGCCCAACTGGCGGCGACTCACCTGTAGCAGCAGCACTGCGAGAGCTGCAGTGCCGTCCGCCCTCTCCTCCCATCCCTTCTGCTTGAGGACAGGGATCACAAAGGCGGAGGAGGAGAGGGCGCCCGCGCCGGCAAGGGTGAAGGCGACCACGGGCGTCGTCAGGATGAGGCGAACGAGCGCATCGTCCAATTGGATGAACCGTTCCGCCGTCTCGAGGATGCGCGGGCCCAAGTAAAGGTTGGCGGCGGTGATGGCAGCGATCGTGAGCAGGAACTGCGCGAGGCCAAGCTGGAAGAAGTTGCCAAGCTTCTTCAGCCGGTCGGGCGAGAGTTGCAGCCCTTCGATGAAGAGCAGGAACACGATCCCAAAGTCGCCCAGCTGCAGGTCGGCTTCCGAGTTGGAGAAGAAGCCGAGGCCGTACGGACCTATGGCGCAGCCGAGCACGAGGAAGCCGAGCACAGGCGTGATGTTGAGCACTTTCGAGATGGGCACAACGAGCACCGACGCCACTAGAAACGTGAAAATATCGCTGCCGAGTGCGTCCAGGCTGACGGTGTTCGACGCCTCGGCGAGCACGGTGGCGGTGCCCATGTCGAGCAGGCTGGTGCCGCCCGAGCGCGCCGTGAGTGCGAGCGCTGGGCGATGGAATGCTACGCCCGAGCCTCTAGTGAAGAACAGTGCGTGCATTCGTCCGACAATTCAACGCGTGCAAGCGATGCCGGCCGCGGCGTCAGTCGGTCCTCGAGCACGTACGCGCCGATTGAGAATAGGCGGCATCGCTATCGAGAGGTCGAGAATTTTCCGCGACCTTCCGTTTCCACATCAAGAGGATTCCCCTTTCCCAACACACAACTGGAAATTGACAATAGAGTCACTCAAAAGTCTCTATTTGGAAATGAGTGGATACGTCATAAGAGGTGCGCGTGCTGTTGGCCATTCCTTATACAGAGCGCCCGGAGCTGCGAGCTCATAGTTCTCAATAGTTACTAGTACCGTTCCACACATTCAACAATTACAGGAACTTCATTTAGGAAGATATAACGAAACGGATATTGTAAATGGTTCTAAATCAGCATATTTTATGGGCCGCGCGGAGCGTCAGCGACCTGGAAGCCCGACCATGCCCGACAAGGCAAAAGCACCCATACGTATATACATACGCCATACCCGGCGGTGTGCCTACCTCGGGCCCGCCAGCCCGCTCCGCCGTTTCTCGTGCGCGGTGCGCTCAGCGGCCGCGAGGTCCTCAAAGTCGTTCAGGTCGCCAAAGAAGCGCTCGAAGCGAGCTCCCTCGATCTGCCCCTCGACCTCGCACTCTCGCCAACCCTCCTCCTTGGTGATACGGCGCCAGCGGCCTCGGAGCAGCTCGCGCAGTTGCACGCCCCGCACGAGCACGCAAAAGGCGAGCACTCCGGCGAGGACGGCGATGCCGCCGAGCAGTCCAACTCCGACGAGCAGCATGAGCATGCGCTTCGTCTGCTCAGAGGCGGCAGGGCGATCGCACGCGTCGCCCGCCCAGCTGTCGGCGCAGACGCAGTGCCCAGGCGCGTGGCCGCCCGCGGTCTCGCATCTCCCTCGCCCCGAGCACGTGCCGTTGAGGGCGTTGCCTTCGTCATCATAGCCCACAGGGCAGAGCAACTGCTCGGCCAGCAGTTCGCACGCCGCTCCGCCGTAGGCTGTCTTGCAGAGGCACGTACCCGTGCTCGAGCAAACTCCGCGCTCTTTGCCACCGCACACGCTCGGCCAGCCCGGGCAGCTTGGGCGTGGGATGCTGCAGTCGGCACCCTCGTGCGACGGGTCGCAGACGCACTTATCCCTTACGCACTTGCCGTAGCCCGAGCAGAGGTTGGGGCAGCTGGAAGGCACGTCACACGCCTCGCCGCGCCAAAACTCTTCGCACAGGCACTGGGACGTGCGGATACACCAGCCGTGACCTGAGCAATCCGAAGGGCACGTGCTCACCTGCTCGACTTGGCAGCCGTCACCTGTGAAGCCGCTGAAGCAGGTGCACCGCCTGGAGGGCGCGCAGCTGCCGTGGCCCGAGCAGTTATACGGACAGCTGCCCTCGGCGAACGCAGGTGCGTCCATGGAAACCATCGGTGCGTCCGCAGCCTCTCCAATAAGTGCGCCCGCTGGCTCGACCAGCGAAATGCCGGAGGCGAAAGGCGCTATCCACACAACGAGCGCCATATCTTCTGACCACGACTGGTAAAACCAAAACGGCGCGTTTTTTTTTCAAGTTTTGCCCGCGTCGGTCGTGTTGGCGACGAGCTCGAGCCCGACTCCGCGTGCCTCACCCGCGATCACCGATAAAACCGGCACATCTGACGACGCGGACGTAGAGGTGCCCACCTCGACGCCCGCGGCCGCCGCCGCTGCACTCCACTGGCGAGCCACTTCGTACCCACACATGCCTGCGGACACAGCCACGTTCATCGAGTTCTTGACGCCGCGGCACGGCAGCTGCACCACCGCGTCGCAGCGCGCGAGCACGCCGGGCTCGAGGCCGTGACGCTCATTGCCGAGCACGATCGCGACACCAGTGCGCGGGAAGGTGAAATCGGACGCGAGGGGTGCGTTGGCGACTGTCTCGAGGCCGACGATGCAGAAGCCTTGCGCCCTGAGTTCGTCCAGGGCGGCCTCGGTCGACTGGCGCCACTGCCACGCGACGTGGGCGTGCGCGCCCATCGTGGTGCGCTGCACCTGCGCGTCCTCGGGCGTCGCCGTGTACCCGCACAGCCACAAGCAGCTCACTCCGAGGCAGTCGGCGGTTCGGAAGAGGGCTCCCACGTTGAATGCCGAGCGCAGATGATCCAGGACAAAGTGGAGGGGTAGCGTACTGGGCGTGGTGGCGCTCGGCCGGTCGGCCGTCGTGACGATGAACTCGTGGTCGCGCAGCCCGCGCGACCACTTGCGCTCGATTGGCAGCAGAAGGTTGAGGAAGTGCCGCTCGGTGCACTCGAGCGACTGGAGCTTGCTCGGCAGTAAGGTACCAAGCTCGCGGCAATCGGCGTGCGCATGCTCCTGGCAGTCCTCCACGCACCGCCGGAAGAGCTCCAGCCGGCGCTTGCGTGCCGGCTCATCCGCCCACTCCGCCTCGATAAGCTGCGCCATCCGCAGCAGCCAATGGATGCACGCGTCGCGGTTCTTGAACACCACGCGGTAGGCGGCGTAGCTGGGCTCGTCACCAGCGGCGGCGGACGCGTCCGCAGAGCCGCCTTGCGTGCGTTGACGCTGCCGGCGGGCGGCCGAGCTCTCGTCAACGACCCCATCAAAAGCGTCCATTTTCAGACAATTTTTCATTCACAACACGCCAACACGTACAAGAACTCGCACAGCAGACCCCTGCTCGTGCGCCACTGCGTTCGCTGAATGGCCGTCGTTCGGGCTGTAGTGGAGAAATTCCTCAAAGGGACGCGCCCTCTTCCTCGGCGATGCTCTCGCTCCTCTCCCTGCCAGCGGATCTCTTGCACCGTTGCTTGGCCGATTGCGATTTCGATGCATTATGCGCGCTGTTAGCGACCTCGCAGCAGATGTCGCACGTCGTGCCGGCCGTGTTGCAATCGCAGAGCTGGCGAGCTGCTCCAGACAATGCGCGGGCGTTGCTCATGGCCTCATGGGACCCAGATCGTGGCAGCATCGATGAGTCTTGCGTTGGCGCCTTTGACGAGCCCATCACAGGGCTCGCCCTCTCTGGAAGCCAAGTGGCCTGCTTCAAAGGCCGCGAAGTCAAGGTGTGGGACTCGAAGCAAGCACGCACGATACGAACGCATGCCTTCGCTGCAAGCCACATGGTCGATAGCATACGGCTGCGAGGTCAGCTGCTCGCGATGGTCACGATCGAGCGTTGGTCGCACTCAACGGCTCGGGTCATCGATCTTGGCGGCGACACGTCTGACCTGCCCGACGCGGGCGTGGTGCTCGCCCGTGGCGGCTGCCCGCAAAGCATCGAGTGGGCAAACGACGACCCTCAGGACGACGCGTTGCTGGTGCTCCTCCGGCATGCGCCGCGGCGCACGCTCGCCCTCTGGCGCGTGTCATCGGGGCCGCTGGCGGGCTCGGCGCTCGGCACGGCGCTCATTGGCGAGAAATCGGGGGCGATTGCAATCAAGGGCGAGATGTTGGGCGAGATTGCAATCAAGGGCGAGATGTTGGGCGAGATTGCAATCAAGGGCGAGATGTTGGGCGAGATTGCAATCAAGGGCGAGATGTTGGGCGAGATCACCCTTGAGCATGAGGAGGCGCTCGGCTGGCACGGCTACCGCCTGCTCGCGAAGGGCAATCTGGCGGTCGTTGCGATCGCTCCCACGACAATGCAGCTGGTGCGGCTGGTGCCCGAGCTCAAGCCGTTACGTTCACTCGTCCTCTCACATCCGCCCGTTGCACTGAGTGGGACGTACCTCGCGGCCGCAGCCCCCCCCCATTCTGACGCCTCTCCCGCGCAGGCATTGCCGCCCTGGCCGTCTGCTCGAGGCGCCGCATCGGCCGCGGTGTGGCTCTGGCGGCTCGATGCGCTACTTGAGGCGCCCGAAACGGCACTGCATACGTCGACGCTTGCAGGCGCGCCCCCACCGCTGCTCGCGCTTGCGGCCCCGTTCACAAGCGTGCCGCCTATCCGTTTGGAGCCCACCCGCCCCGAGATCGACCCCGAGATCGATCCCTATCTCAATTTGGAGCCGCCCCGCCCCGAGACGGTGCTTCGGCTGCCATTTACACGGAGTCGGCGAGACACCGCGAGCGTGATGCGGATCGCGATCTCGGAGCATCTGGTTGCGGCGACGCTCGCGGGCAACCGCGTATTCGTGTGGCATGTCAGTGCCGATGTGCGCATGGCCGCAGGCGGCGCACTCAACCAGACGGCTCAGCGTGCTACTCGATGTTTGGAGCTCGAGCCCCTCTGTAGCATCGGGCTCCCTTCGCGGCAGCACTCCCACTTTCATCCAAACATCGTGGTGCCCAACAGCCTGAGCGGCTTCGGCCACTGCGTCGCCCTCAGTGAGCATCGCATCGCACTCTCGGCCATCTGCCACGGAGGCGACTGGCGCGAGGTGGTGCACGAAGCGGATGGCGACAGTTATTTGCCGCGCTCGCTCGTGGTGGTGCAGGAAATGGGGCCGCCGTGGTGGCGCGCCTGAGAGGTGAGAGTTGAGTCCTGTCCTGAGGCCAGAGAGCACCATAGAGTCTCTCTCGAGCCTCGAGGGAGGGTCAGCCCCGCGGGGCTGTTTTAGTCGTGGACCGCCCGGACGGAAGGCCGGTGCGTGATGGTAGGTAGATGCTCGATAGGTGATTGTCTGGCGCATGCGCCCCCCACGCTTGAAGTACAGTTTTCATTCTAGCTGCTTTGCAGTTTTGACCTTCGCTTGGGGGTCTTTGTTGTGATGGAACGCATTCAACGCCGTCGTGAGCAGATCTTGCGATGGCGGAACCACAGGACTCTCTCAACCGCGCGCTGTATTGCCTCGCAAACGGCGCTGCACACGGCGCCGTGGGAGCACTCAGTGCCACTGGGCTCACGTACGTGGGAGTACGTGGCGCAGAGGCGGCTGGTGTGCTCCGGCCCTCTCGAGGGAGCCGATTTGGAATGCCCCTCGGCGTTGGCGTATGCACCGCTTGCTTTGCCGTCAAGTACGGCGTGACTCAGGCGGTGCAGCGCATTGACGAATTAGCCGCACGTCAACGCAGCGCCGTGGATGCTATGGGAAGTAGTGTGGCTATTCCTGGCGCTGCCGCCATTATTGCTCCGTATAGAGGCCCTGCCGATTGGGGCGGGCCGCCCGCGCATGGAAACATTGTAGGCTTCGTGAGCAAGAGGTGATGCTGGATTATTAGACGCTGGATGAGACCGCAAACGTGCTCGGAACGTGTTGCAATTTAGCTTGAAAAAGTCATTAATCTCGACCGGGTCTCGTGGTCCGCAAAAGCACAAGCAACTCACCCGACATTCGACAATGTCACCCGATCACAGACCACGAGCGACGGCGATCTGGACGGCGATATGACCTCCGTACTGAGTAGACCTAAAATGTAGCACGTAGCGGGGTATGTATCCAGTGAGGTGAAGCTATCTTTCTCACACCTGACAAGGACAAATCTTCACACTCGAGTCATGTAAGGTGTGTGTATTCCAAGTCAAGTCTACTTGACTTGACTTGACTTGACTTGTGTATTCCATGGTGTACAATGTATTCTCTATTCTGAGCGGGCAGTAACAGTGCCGTAGCACCGGTTGTCGCGTCTGTCGTGTTAACGTTAACTCGAGAGGTCATAATAAGCCTCGAAGTCCCACACACTCTCAGTAACAGTGCCGTAGCACCGGCTGTCGCGTCTGTCGTGTTAACGTTCACACTCTGAAATGGAAATTTGCCTAGCCAGCGAGTGCCCTCCTCTTTCGCCCATCTCAGTGAATGCGCTGAAAAGCAGAAGGAATGCTGCTGCTGGCCACTCTTGCATTGACTCCGACGAATGAAACTACTGTCGCTAGGCGACAGCTTGCTGTTTCTCACGATGTGACCAAATTATCGGAGGTCTCGGCCATGAATCATGTTTTAGATCGGCATCCTCTTCCCGGGGTGCCCTCGTACGTGACGTCGTCGATCCACTATGAATGGTGCATGGCCAACGAGCGTTTTCAAGTCGATAGTTTCGTGGCTGAGCTCACCAACAGAAGCGGCCACTGCACTGTGATTGACGTCGGTATGAATGATGGCTTCTACACCATGCTTTCGGCTGCCATGGGCTGCAAAGTGTATGCCTTCGAGGTGCAGCAGATGTGTGTGGAGATCGCGTACGACTTCGTCGCACGGAACCACTTTGAAGACACCGTAAACATTTTCCATCAGCCAGTGAGTGCCCACAACGGAGAGGCGATGGCTATTCCCCACTTCGAAGCGTGCGATGGAGGGTTCTCGTTCAGTGGAGCCTTCGCCAATGCCACCAACGGCACACGAATCGGACACCTCAATCTGCCGGTTCGTGCCAAGCCTGTGCTCCGTGCGATTGCGTTGGACACGTTTGTACCGTCTGGGACCGTGATCGAGATCTTAAAGATCGACACCGAGGGGCATGAGTCACAGGTGCTGCAAGGCGCGCTCGGCTTGTACAAGAGCCGAGCCATCCGCCGAACATGGCTCGAGGCGTTTCCTACGGGATCGAGTAGAGCGTGGTCTTCATACGCGGTGCTCCAACAAATCCTGAGCTGGGGATACGTTGCCCAATTTGTGGGCAAATCCAGGGCGTGCCCCCACGGCACCTTTAAAGCGGCCGATTGGCCTGCCTTCCATCAGCATCTCAGCGGTTGGGCACGTATGCCTTGCGTCGACGTTCTGCTGTCGTTGCTCGAGGACTAGTTTGCCGTACTCCGGAAAACCACCAATCGGCAGTACTCTGAGTGACGACTGTGGCATAGGGGAATCATGGGGGAATGCGCGCGGAGGAGCAAGAGGAGGGCACCGCCTTGGCTGCACTGCCGCCGCCGCCGCCGCCGCTGCTGGCGTGAGGGTCCGAGGAGCTCGACTATGCAAGGGCTGAGTATAGGCTGATACGTGTGTAGGCGCATCTCTTCTGTCAGGTGCGTCACGGCCGACGGGAGATGGAGTGCGGATGCACCCCGCCGGGATCGGATGGTTGGGTGAGGTAAACATTTATGTCCCTGTCCCGGAGTTACACGTACAGCATGTTGGACTGACCTGTGAAGAAGGGGTGTGCGCGTTCCTGCGCCGTAATACACTGTGTTCAAAGCCGCCACAGGGTCGTGTACACGCCTCAAAGGCTTATGGCTTTAGGCTTCCTGAGTAGTGCGAAAAGGTCCCCCTTCCACATGTACTTTGTACTACTACGGGTAACTTGAGCTTGAACACTTCAGCGGAAGAGGATTTCGAGTTCCTTCTTCCATGTTCGCTATGAATACATTATTGCACATGGATATGCATGCAATTCAGGAGAAATTGTTCAAGCGACTTTTTAGCTATTCATGTACTTTTGAGAGTTCTTTTGAGAGAACTTTGTAACTTACTAAGCTACCTACACATTGGCAGGACCCCCCTGAATTGCGGTGAGTTTCTTTTGATCGGCGCAACCAACACACACAACAGATCATGGCGCCATGGAACGCCAAGCCAGCGCCGAACGCTCCGGCCAAGGACGGCGGCATCATAGTCGCACTAGTGCTACTGGTTGGAGCTCTAGCGGCCGTGTTCTTCTAGCGCCATCGTCCTCTATGCAAGCGCTGACATCGGGCTCACGAAAGAGCAGAAGGAGAAGACCATCCGTGCCCGCCGGATCGCTCGCCTGCTTTCTGGATGGGCCAACGTCGGCAACGCTATAGTGCACGCGCTGCTGATCAGCATGCTGATCGGTGAGGTGGACTCGCCCGTGGGCCCCGCCGTCATGTTGGCAACGAATGCGATTGTAGGCTTCCGGTCGCTCACGGGTGGTGGCATCCAGCTCGCGCTCATCTGGAACTCGTTTGTCGCAGTGAGGGGCATCCTTTCGCCCATGATTTGGCGCCACTTTCTGGACGTGGGCCTCATATCCTGGCCCTTCCGGGCCGTCTTCCTCTGGCTGGCCATGTTCGCCTTCGAGGTGACAGGCTTCTTCTTCTCCATCGTGGCCTACTGGCTCAAAGACGCCCACACGTCCTTCAAGTCAGATTGATCCATGATCGCAGGCCGCGCCGGAGTCGGGGGCCATCGAGTCGCACCCGCAGCCGTCGTTGCTCATCTTCTGCCACGAAGCTCCAGTTTTACGGCGCCCGTACAGGTCGAACCATTGGTTTTGCACGCCCGTGGGCGACGACAGGGAGCTGTCTCTCGACACTGTGCTCTGTCGTCTGTGGATCGTCTGTGGGCAGTTGTAATTCTTTTTACGAAGTCTAGAGCGTCTAGAGGTCTGCTTATTCTAACCACCTTCAGAATAGTTTGTGTGTGAGCGGGCAGCGGCCAGCGCACCGGATAATCGGGCCCTCGACCCTCGGTGCTCGGACTGGTGCGGCCGGGAGCCCGGGACCACCATCCACCTGTGCCACGGTGGGAGGCAGTGCGAGGAGGCGGGTGGCGGCTCGGCTCGGTGCGACGTTTGTCTCTGTGGCGTGTGGGCACTTGAATGTGACCGGTTGACAGCGTGATACGGATGCGACACTCGGGCGTGACGGGTCTCTGACTCCCATCGATGGTCTCTCCCATGGTCTCTCCGTGTAACTCTAACGTCCTGTCCAAATAAAAATATTACCAAAACTCCAAAAGTTGTATGCTTTCCCCGCTGGGATGCTCCGTCGGCAAGTTGGAGAGACACACGCATCAATGCGAATGAACAAATTGACCAGAAACACCAAAACGCAAAAGCAAACGCGTCACAGATACGTCACAGGGTTACGTTACGGGGACCACAGTCAATAAAGGACAAGACCACAAGTGGTGACCACACGACAGATACATATGAGTACGCGCAACATGTAGTACGCGCGCCCGGCACGGCAGCCACCGACGCCGCGCGACACTCGGGTACTATGATAGTAACTTTCTATGGCTGTACGTAGAACGTAGAACGAGTAAGCTGTCGAGCATGCGCCCATGCCCAATGCGCCCAGCCTTTCCCGCACGCGAGGGCTCGCGGCTGCCGCCTGTTGTAGGGCAGCGTGGCATAGCGCGGGCAGCTTGTGGCCACTGCGCGCTGTAGTGGCAGACTTTTGATGGCCGACGTGCACAGCCCGCTGTGGTTGTCGACCAACGTGCATCCCGAAGTGCCGCACTTGCGCCGCAGCCGCAGCCGCTCAGCATCCTCTGGACGACCACCAAGCCCGTGATGCAACCCGAACCCCAAGCCGGCAGCCGCCCAGCATCCACATTGACGTCATCGAACCCCTTGTCCTGAGTTCATGGCGCGGTTCGCTCCGCTGTCGAACCTTCCTCGAACCTTCCTCGAACCTTCCTCGAACCTTCCTCGAACCTTCCTCGAACCTTCCTCGAACCTTCCTCCGCGCTCGCCACTGCGTTGTCCTCCGCGTTCTCCTGTGCATCGTCTTCCTTCTGGCCGCTCTGCGCCGCACAAACTAACGAATACGCACCCGCGGCCAGAGTCAGGGCCTCAGGTGACGAAACCTTCTTCTGAGCTAGGGCCAGGGCCGCTTCCCATTTTGCCGCTTCCCTTTGCACGCAAGCCCTCTTTCGCAATCCCTGGCCCCCGAACTTGAGCATGTCCTGGCAATTCGCACACTTGCCACATTCGGCTACGAGCAAGCCGGCGTGGTGGAAGGGGAGTCGGGGGAGGGAGTAAGCGCGTCGCTGCTTGACGCGGCGGTTGGACGCCTGCGAAACTCCCTTTTCACGCGCCACCGGCGCTTGGTAGCCGTGTAGGCGCCCGTCACGGCGCCTCTCGGCCCTCGCATCCGCCGCCGTAAAAGCCTCGCCCTCGCCCTCCTCGCTGCCCTCGTTGTACTCTTCGGCGTACCCATCATCAGAGGCGGCAGCACTCGAACCACCGTGCGGCGCATGATCGACACCCACGACGACAGCGCCGGGAGAGGGCTGCGACTGCGGCTGCGATTGCGGCTGCGGCATCGGCATCGGCTGCGGCTGTGGGTGCGCAGCAGGTTGCAAGCTAGGGATCGCGCCGTGGCATGCATTTGCGGCAAGACCAAGTTGCATGGCTATCATGCCACCCTTCCGACGCTGTGGCGCACCGAAGGCATTGGCACTCGCGCTTGGCACGGCGCTTGGCACGGCGCTTGGCACTGGTGCGAGCTGGCCAGCAGTGGATGCCGCGCTCGAGGCAGCGCCCCAGAAGATCAAGGCCGACTCAAATGCACGGATGAGGTCTGGAGATAGGGTCTCTTCCCACTCCCATGAATCATGCTCTCTCCCGAGACCGAGCCACGAGACTAGGTACAAGTGGCCATGGGCAATCGGACTGTGATTGCCCACACGGCGCGCGAGGATGCGATCGACATAGCGCGGGCCGCTCGGCTGCTGCCACTGCTGCTGCTGCTGGAGCTGCTGCTCGAGCTGCTGCTGCTGCTGCTGCTGCTGCTGCTGCTGTTTGTGCTGCTGCTGCTGCTGCTGCTGCTGCTGCTGCTGCTGTTTGTGCTGCTGCTGCTGTTTGTGCTGCTGCTGCTGCTGCTGTTTGTGCTGCTGCTGCTGCTGCTGCTGTTTGTGCTGCTGCTGCTGTTTGTGCTGCTGCTGCTGCTGCTGCTGCTGCTGCTGCCTTAGCTGCTGCATCTTGTCACGAGCTGCTACTGCTGCTTGCAGGTCGACACGCTGGTGCTGCTGGTAGCTGCTGCTCGACACGGCGCTGCTGCTTGACCCTTGCCAGCAACATTTGCCAGCCGCAGCTGACATTTGCTGCTGCTGCTGCGGCGGCGGCGGCGGCGGCGGCGGCTTCGGCTCCAGCGCCTGTGGCGACGCTTGCACTCGCGGCGGTGCCAGTGTCGGCGGCGCCGCCTGTTGCGACGATGGCGCATCGATCCTCGTCGCGGCTTTGCTCAACATCGTGGGCGCCATCGTGGGCGCCGGCATCGTCCCTCGGGCGACAAGTGGAAACTGACTGTGGAAGAGGTCGGACTCCTCTGCGGCTTGGCACGAGGCACGCTCCGGATCCGACAAGAAGAGGAGATCGCACTTGAACCTGCTGGCCCCGCTGAGCATCACTGAGCTTTGGGGCACTCGACGCCACTTGCCACACGTGTCGCACGTGCGCCAGCCGCGAAGGGTGGGAAGGGTGGGAGGGGCGGCGGAGGAGGGGGCGGCGGCGGCGGCGGAGGGGGCGGCGGCGGCGGCGGAGGGGGCCGGGGAGGCGGCGGCGGCGGGGGCGGGGGCGTAGATGGGTACGCGGGGCTGCGAGACTCCGAGGGCTCCCGAGGCAGCCGGTGGACTCGATAAGTATGTGCCTGGGAGATAGGGTGCCATGGCAGGAGCCATGGCAGGAGCATGGGAGGCGATGCCCATGGCAGGAGCATGGGAGGCGATGCCCATGGCAGGAGCATGGGAGGCGATGCCACGGCGTTCGCCGATGACTTGTCCATTTATGGTATGGCCGGCGTAGGTGACTCCATAATACCCTGGATGCATGGCATGCGCGGCGGCGGCGGCGGCCTGCTGCGCATGTGCGGCATGTGCGACATGTGCGGCATGTGCTGCCGCATGTGCTTCGTGCGCGGCGGCGACTGCCTTCCGCTCGTGCGCGGCGTACTGCAAGGCGGCGTATTGGGCGTGTGCGGCAGGGTCTGCATGTGCGGCAATGCCCGCCATGGGCCTCAGTGAGATAGGCGGGATCGGCACAGTCCCGACCCCGTACACCGCACTCGGGGTCATCATGTGCATGCCGGGCGGCGCCATCCCGGGCGGCGCCATCCCGGGCGGCGCCATCACGGGCGCCATCCCGGGCGGCAGCACCATGCCGACCGGTGCCATACCAGGCGCCATGCCGGGCGGTCGAACATTGAGCATCATCATCGGCGCGCCCGGCGTGGCGCCATACTCGTGCAGCGGCCTCCCCGGCATCATCTCGCCAGGGACTGGTGATTTCGCAACGCCCGGCGCGCCGTAGGAGACTGCAGTCGGAGGTGGCACGATCGGAGCCGGTGCTGGCGCGGGCTGAGCGGAGTAGTACGGTCCATGCTGGTCGTACCCCGCCGCTGCGCAGATGAGAGGAGGATTCCGTTGGCCCTTGTCAGCAGGAGCCGGCGATCGCTTCTTCCACACGGACGCCGCCGCCGCCGCCATCGCCGTCCCTTCCGCCGCCGCGGCTCCCGTCATTGTCGATGCTGCGCCCATGGAGAAGGCCGTCGCAGCGTCCGATGCTGTTTCCGCCACAGCGTCCGTCGGTGCGTCCGTCGGCGCGTCCGAAGCTGCCACCGCGGCCTTGGCCTCACTGGGCGGCGAGAGCACCTTGGCCTCACTGGGCGGCGAGAGCACCGGCGGCGGCAGTGGCGGCAGTGGCGGCGTCGGAGTCTCATTCTCGCCGGCAGAGGCGGGCAGGAGGGTGGGCGACGAGGGCGGCGAGGGCGGTAGTGAAGGCGGTGGTTCGTAGAGAAGATCAAGCGTGGTGACGAGCATCGGGTGGTGGTGCGGGGTGACGGAGTTCGGCGTTCCTGGATGCGTCACTGGCGTCATTGGCGCGACGGCGCTGCTCGAGACGGCGCTCGCACCCGCCGCCGCCGTCTCGGCCGCTGCCTCGCTGCCCGCCGCCGCTGCCGCCGTGCTTCCAGAGTGTATCTCATCCGTCACCGAGGCAGACTCGTCGGCATTGGACCCATCGTCGGGGTAGGTGTTGGCGCGGCAGCGGAAGCCGACAGGTCGCACCCATGGTCCGAACATCGAGCAGTTGAGCACATTGCCCTCAGCGTGGCCCTGGGGGAATGAGGGAGGGGATGAGGGAGGGGAGGGTGTGAAAGGAAGGGAGCGGAGCGGAGGGAGACAGCGCACACGCCGCGGCCCAACTGCACACGCAAATGCATGCATCCAGTATGCATCATGCATGCATCCAGTCTGCGGCCTCTCACCCGCCATTGCGGTCCTTGGCAATCCGGGGCAAACAGTGGCAATCACCTGCACGAGGTCGTCGAGTTTGAGGGCCTGCTCGTTGGCATTTAACGTCGAGCGTTCGATGATCACGCACCCGCCGCCGCGCGTCAGCACCGCTGCCTTGCAACGTTCGAAGGTACACTCAGCGGCCACGAGAGCGCAGCACCCCGGGTCTAGGCTCACCGCATGCGCTGCGTTTGAGATGAGGCAGCGCTCGAGGCGCAGGCAGCCGGCCTCGCGCAGGTGCACGGCGGTCACGGAGCGCGCGCGTCGGCTCGACGTGATCGTGCACTCGCGCAGAAGCCATGAGCCACCACGCACGAGCACAGCTGCCTCCATGTAGTGAGAGATCGCTAGGCCCTCGAGCAAGCCCTCGCGCGCCTGTTCGAGGCCTCCAAAGAGCCAGCCGGGGATGGCCTCCTCCCCACGGCTTGCGGCCGAGCCTGACGCGCCACCCTGCAGGTACAGGCAGCCGACCAGCTTCACGCCCGGTTCGGCACGCACGTGTAGAGCATGGCCGCACACAATCTGGCCAGACAGTGTTGTGCCCGCGAGGATGCGGATGCGCTCGCCGGCGGGGGCGTGCTTGAGCACGTGTGGCGCATTGGAGGAGGAGATCGGCAGCCACGCTGCCGCCCACACGGCCTCTGCGGGCGCGTTTGGCCCGCGGCGGAGCAGCCGCTGAAAGAACTTGCATGTCGCCAAGAGCCGACGCAGCGCAAGGCCGCACTCGATGTGGCGGCAGAAGTCGAGCGCACAGTCCTCGGACAAGTGCCGTGAGGGATCCAAGGGCACGCCCGCGATATCGCGCGGCCCGCCGCGCTCATTCATTTGGAAGCGATGAGAAGCGAGCCGGTCTAAATCCTGTCTTGCTTGCAGGTCGCCGGCGACACTCCAGAAAGTTTCCAAGTTTGAGATGTTGCTCGGTGGCTTCCAATTTTGTCCAGGTACACACAAAAAAAGGAAAAAATCGAATGTGGAGGTCTTATAACAAAGGTATCCCCAAAAATCGAATTCGAGTGACGCTGTGTGGTGCGCGGGGGTTTCGGCTCGGGGATGGGGTCCAAGACGGTCCATCGTTTCCTTTTTTTATCGACTAACAACACGGCCGCACTGGAATTTGGTCACATACTAGCTAGCAGCTGTAAATCGAATTCGAGTGACGCTGTGTGGTGCGCGGGGGTTTCGGCTCGGGGATGGGGTCCAAGACGGTCCATCGGTGCGACCGGCACCTCCGCACCTTCGTGATACCAGATGGACCTCGGTCCTCGCGGTGGACCCGTGGACCACGGTGGACCACACCGTGACCGTCCGGTGACCACACGATCGCTCCCGTCACCGCGTCGTCTGAGAGCGTCCGGTGACCACTCGCGTACGGCCCCACGTACCATCGTTAACGCCATGCCTGCCCATGATTAGCAGTCTTACCGTACGTTAGAGTGACTGTCCGATGGCGAGATGTGTACGACTGCGGGTGACTGCCGTGCGCCGGGGCGAACGTCACGTACTCTTCAACACGTTGTGTTTGATCTTTCAAGAATCAAAATGAAGCGCCGTGATGTTCGACATCGTTCTTCGAGCCGAGCCCACGACTTACACCTACCCTGAGAGGGACACGACAAGAGTCCGGGAGTCAAGGGAGAGGGACTCCTCACTCCATGCCTCATACCGCCCGTGCCCGCCGCGCCGATTGCCGTCGGCGCCCGCGCCCTGAGGCTTGCGGCAGGCCGATGGCCCGTCTTAATGAATGGCGCCGTTCCCGTAGAGGAGTGCATGTGAGGAGAGCTGCTTCGTCAATTCTCCCTCTCCCTACCCTCTCCCATGACTCCATGCCTCATACCGCCCGTGCCTGCCGCGCCGATTGCCGTCGGCGCCCGCGCCCTGAGGCTTGCGGCAGGCTGATGGCCCGGCTTAATGCGCGGCGCCGTTGCCGCCGAGGAGTGCACGTGTTTCGAGCTGCTTCGTCACTTCAGCTTTGACCGCCTCGATGACCAGCTTTTCACGCTTCTGGTCTTCGAAGGTCGCCTTGATCTCCTTGTTCTTGCGCACGCGCTCGTCGTTGGCGTTCTTGTCGGTCTGGATACCGCACACGTCGAACGCGAAGAGGAGCTTATACATGAGCACCTTGCATACGTCTTGCACGAGGAACCAGAAGATCGTGTAAATCCAGCAGAAGATCACGTGCTCCGTGTTGAGGCCGACGATCTGGATGTCGAGATTCTTGCCGTCGCCATCGATGGGGTCCTTTCTCCACGCGTCGGCGTTGAAGCGGATGTCCTGGAAGGGCCAGACGATTGAGAAGAGGGTGGAGAAGAAGGTGGCGAAGGCAGCGGCGCCGGCTACGATAGGGCTGGGGGAGCGGACCCAGAAGGGCCCTTGGGTGCGCGCGGCGAAGATGGTCCACCAGTCAGAGAGCGAGATCTTGAGGTACATGATGGCGACTACCTGGCCGTACGAGAGCGACGTGCGGAAGCCGAACGTGCGGATCCACGAGTCGGGGTTCTCGGAGTCGAGCGCCAGGCCGAGGAGCAGTAGCGAGGAGCCGCATGCAACGATCCCGATCCAACCGGCTACGATGAAGAGGACAGGAAGGTTCCACTTCTCGGGCAGCGGCGACGGGATGACATGGTCGTACGCGATCGAGATGATGGTGGCGTCGTTGAGGATGACGATGACGACGAGCGCGATCACAGGCAGATTGAACTCTGGCGGGATGGTGAGGCCCTCCTCACGAGGCGTCATGCGGAAGCCGGACGTCTTGTTCATACCACCCGTGCCTTTTAGCTCGTACACGTACGGGTGGTCGGGAAGGCGGCTGTGGATCTCGTCGTACGCACGCGGGTGGAAAATGAAGACGGCTAAGAAGAAGAAGATGAGCAGCTGGATCGTGCACGCCACGCGGTAGATGACGTAGTTCTTCATACGCTGCGCAGGGCATCGAGGGGGGCACGGAGGGGAGGGGCCAGAGGCGATGGCAGGTCAGTACACGGTGGCATGGGAAGATGGAAAGAAGGGCCTTGGCTCGAGGCACGGAGAGGCATGGAATTCGAGGGACATCCCCAAGGAGGCACGGAGAGCACATGCGTGCAGGGCACCCTCGACGCAGCCTGGGCACCCAGGGAGGCCATCAATTGCAAACAGCATGCCATCAGGGAGAGTATCAATTGCAATCAAATGCCGGGCACCCTCGACGCAGCCTGGGCACCGAGCAATGGTGCGCATCCTCCAACCCCAGCCCAACTCTCAATGCACCCTGCCTCCCCTCAGCGCGCCTCCCCACCCCAACTCACGAACATTCACATGCACACCTGGAAGATGCAGCGCGCGATGATGATGGCGTCGACGATGACGGAAAGGCCTGGGGCGGTCAGCACGAGGTCGGCGGCCGCGCGGGCCGCGTCGGTCGCGCCCTCGACGGCGATGCCCACGTCGGCCTTCTTGAGGGCGGGTGCGTCGTTCACGCCGTCGCCGGTCATGCCGACCGACCAGCCTCTTTGGCGAAGCACCTCGACGATGAGGAACTTGTGCTCGGGGTGGACTTGGGCGAAGCCGTCGGACTTCTCGACCATCTCTCCGTAGTCCCGGCCGAGTGTCGTGGGTGGCTTCTCACCCGCCTCGATATTGGGAAGGTTCTCCGCGGTACCGATGCTGTCGCCCATGCCGAGGGTGCGAGCCGTCTCGCGCGCGATGGCGCGGTGGTCGCCCGTGATCATCTTGACGATGACACCTTGCTGCATAGCGCGCTCGATGGTGTCTTTAGTGTCGGGGCGCGGCGGGTCGAGGAAGGTGAGCAACCCCACCATCTCCATCGGCCCGTTTTCGTACTTGCGCGCGATCGCGAGCGCACGGATGCCACGGTTAGCGAGGTCCTCGACACGTACCTCGAACTTGTGCCCGATTTGCGCCTTGTTGGCATCGGAGCAGAGGCCGAGCACAACGTGCGGCGCGCCCTTCATGATGTCGAACATACGCCCATCGGGACCCCTGAGCGTGGCTTCTGTACGCTTGAGCTTGGGGCTAAAGGGCTTGAAATCGAGTTGCTCGTGACGGTCGAGGAAGGCGCGGTCGAGGGCCTGCCCAACACGTCGCGACCAGGCATGCTCAGAGTGTGGCGCGCGCAGGGACACTCAAGAGGAGGGATCGGAGGAGGTCCTGCGACGCCAGCCGATGGGCACAAGCAGTGGCCCTCAGCGGGCCTCAGTCAGTGGCCTTCGAATGTGAATGTGAATCTGAGGAGTGGCCTTCGGGCGCACCGCCGCGTTGAGGACGAGTGTGTCGAGTGCATCCTTGGCGGGTTCCTTCCACCTGGTTGCCAGGGCGGCCAGCTCGAGCGGCTGGGCGCCCGGTGCGTAGGCCTCGACCTCTTGCAAGACCATCTTGTTGAGGGTGAGGGTACCTGCGCGCCAAGGGGCGGGCGCTCAGACGAATCAGTATGGCGGGAGCTGGGCACTCTGAGCTGCAGCATATACCTGTCTTGTCCGAGCAGAGGACTGTCATGCCTGCGAGCTGCTCAATGGAGGAGAGGCGTGCGACGATGGCCTTCTGCGCCGCGAGCAGGCGAGAGCCGAGGGCCATCGTGGCGGTGCACACGACCTGCATCGCGATCGGGATCGACGCGACCAGCAGCACCACGCAAAACGAGACCGCGGGCCAAAAGGTCTTGAGGGAAAAGCCGTCCTTGAACATGAGGTAGGCGCCGGCGATGCCGACGAGGAGTGACGACATGTAGAGAAGGATCTTGGTGATCTTGATGATGACGCGCTGGAAGTTGCCCACGTCATGGGTTGAGCTGATCAGGGCGGCCGTCTTGCCAAAGAACGTATTGATGCCCGTAGTCGCGACAGTACCGTCCGTCTCACCCGCCACAATCGTCGAACCCATCTTGCAAACGTCGCCCTCGCCCATCTGCACCGGCAGCGACTCACCCGTCATCGCGGCCTGGTCGACCTGGATCTCCATCCCCGCGTCGACGCGGCAGTCGGCCGGCACGTTGCAACCAGCCGCGAGCGACACACGATCGCCCGGCACCAGCAGCGCTGCATCAATTTTGCGCCACACGCCCTCGCGCTTGACCGTCGCGATCGGCTTGAGCGACGCCTTGAGAGCGGCCACCGCGTCGCCCGCGCGCAGGTCCTCCCAGAACCCGACGGCGCCGTTGAGGAAGAGGAGGGTGAGCAGGGTGCCGAAGTCGGGCCACTCCTGCAAGAAACCCTCGACCAGAACTGCCACGATGATCATACCGGGCATGATTCCCGTAAAGTGCGAGAGGAAGAGCTTCCACTTGGGCACGCGCAAGTCGGGCAGTTGGTTGCGCCCCCATGTCTTGAGGCGCTCCATCGCCTCATCCTCGCTCAACCCGTCATGGCCCGTCTCCATGCAAAGCGCCTCTTGGTCGCCGGTCAGCTCCTTGCCTTTGGGATGGTCTTCCTTGCCGTGCTCGACCATCTCCGTGCTCGAACTGTCGACATGATCCTCCCTGAGCAGTGTTCTTCCCGTCTTCTTCACCACGTCCACTACCCGCCCGGGCATCGTGAACAGCCGGCAGGACCGCGCGGAACGAGGTCGAGTGTGGACGTCGATCGATCGAAGGCTGCTGCAGCGATCCCTGCTGCGTGCGTGATTCAAGATGAATCCGCTCCAAGATTCGGCGAGGCGTGAACACTAGGAAGGTCCCACACACCAACCCAACGTAACACACCATCCCAACGAAACGCTCTGCCCCCGAGCACAGCGAAATGTGTCGTCGCTCTGCTCGGGGGGAGAGCGAATTGTGTCGTCGCTCT
>Ga0180442_100672_pt1 | contig 22302 bp, 22 predicted proteins | sample ChrtobMetP5_16mM_FD_119746 | JGI IMG/M metagenome (GOLD analysis project Ga0180442, IMG submission 119746) | Chrysochromulina tobin associated microbial communities from unialgal haptophyte culture, Seattle, Washington, USA - P5_16mM MetaG | ecosystem: Host-associated > Algae > Haptophytes >... | reverse complement strand
GACGCACACGCAAAAAAATGGGTCCGCCGGCCAAAACCTATCGGGTCGCGCGCGCGCTATTTTCACGCGGGCGGTTAATCTCAGAGGCTTCCCTCCCGGTGTTCCAACGGGGGTGGGGAAGAACTTCACAGCTGGGGGGGCGTGCGTGAGTGTGTTGAACACACCCCGACCTCACAACCCCGAACCTCGCACAGCTGTGTGGCTGTGGGAACTGGGAATAAGTTCCTGCTCGGCTTCAGGGTTCAGGCCGTCAGGGTCTTTTTCGGGTCATTTCCGAATTTCGCGATCGCACCGTATCCGGTATCAGGTATTTGACTGAGTACCTCCGCTCGATAGGTGCCGAACGTTGGGAAGTTGCTAATACAACCGTCCGCACCCAGCACTGAGACTCAGAACTGAGACTCAGAACTGAGACTCCGCTCAGAAATGACGATTCCGGAAATGATTCGCCTCGCCTCCTCCATGCTTACAAGTAGGCTCTTGAGCGGCATCCGGTGCGTCACAACGAGATCCCTAGCAGCCTCCTCGGAGAGCCGCGCCAACGCGCCCACGCTCCCAGCCCCAGCGGCGCGAAGCTTCTCTGCTCGCGCGCGGCCGATCCCCTTCAGGACGCTCACATCGTCTTCAGCGTTGGCGAGCACGCGGGCTGCTCGCGACCCGACCCGCTCAGTAGGTGCTGCTGGCTCAGTAGGTGGTGGGAGTGGAGCGGTGTCAGGGGCTTCGCTGCCGGTGACCTCCTCGGCCATCGGCACTCGGGCATTCCCAGCCATTCTTGCTCTCTTCTTCGCTCCACTCTTGCCCCTCTCCCGATCGGGCATCTCCGTAGGTCTCGCCACCCCTCGACCGTTACTTCGGAGAGCCAGCCCGCGGTCAGCGGCCATTCGCTCGACCATGGCATCCAGGGCGACCGCCATGGTACCGCGCTTTGCCAGCCGCTCCGCCTCGCGCTCGCGCATAAACTTTTCGTTCACCTTCTTCCACTTGTCCTGGCGCCGCGACCTCAAGTCAGCAACGGAGGCCTCGGCCACCGCCACCGCCGCTTCTCGTGCCGTCTCCTCCGCTGCGCGTCGCACCTGCTCCGCTTGGCGTCGTGCGTCCTCTGAAGCCGCATCTCGATACCATTCCTCGAGGCACGCGTGGCGCAGGCAGGCTTCGACACCCGCTGGCTCAATCCGTACCACGTGGCAGCGCTCCGGCGATGCGGGTAGCCCTTTGCTGCTCCGTAGCTGCAGTGCCGCCAGCGCGCTGCCTGCTGCCGCGGCCGCCTCGTCGTCGGCCTCCCCGGGGCACCTAAAGACCGTCAGGAGCCTCGCATGCGCCGCCGTCATCTCCGCAGCTGCCAAGAGGCGGGTCGCGCCCACGACGGCGCGTTGGCCCTCGGCATCGAGGCCCCCGCTCATAGCGCCGAGCTCTCGCGCCACTCCTTCGGCCATGCCCTCCCAGGCGGTCACGGTGGCAACGGTTGCAGCGGTAGCAGCATGGACGTAACTGTCGTAGACGTCGCTGCCGCCTCGCCGGCGCCGAGCGGTGGCAGCGGTGGCAGCAGTGACAGCAGCGGTGGCAGCGCTCTCTGCCCAAGCTTCCCGCCACAAGTCCCACGATGGCCAGTAGGAACCCTCGTCTTGCTCCTCGGGCTCCGAACCCTTTCCACCCTCGTCGCGCGGCGCTCGGCTCTCCTCATCCGCCGACGGTTGCGAAAGGACCTCTGGGCTCAGCAGCCACACGTCGAGCGGCGCAGCCACGACCGAACGTGTCGGCCCCGCCTCGAGTTGTCGAGGCAGCAGCTCCGACTCGATGAGCGTCCGAACAAAACGAGCGAGTGCGACGGGGGGCAGGAAGGGCCCGCCAGGTAATGCGAGGAGCAAGCTCGAAGCCTCATCACCGCGATCGCCATCGCTCGCTTGCCAGCAGACTCGCGCGAACCTACGTAGCTCGGAGGGCGATGAGAGCAGCTGGCTTAAGGCGCTTGCTAGCTGCTCAGCGCCCGCATGTGCACCCGCGGCCGAAGCGGCAGCACACACGAGCGCACCTTCGAGATCCAAAGCTGGCGGGATGCAAGCATCGTCCAAGGCTTGTGCGAGGCAGCGGCTTGCGAGCTCCCACTGTGAGGACCGCGCCATTGCGCGTAGAGCAATGGCTGCTGCCTGCGCATCCGCCATGCCGGCAGCTGCTGCCTCCTCATATAGGAGTGCAGCCCACTCACCACGCTCGTCATCAGCAGCGGCGGCAGCGGTCGCGCTCAATGCGGCGCGGAAGCACACTGCGTCAGGGGCGATGCCGGAAGCAGCCAGCTCATCGAGAATGGCGGCTGCGGCTTCTCCGCTGCTGCACTGTACCAAACGAAGCTTGCACATCAGGAGCTCCCGCGTGCATCGTAAGCCATCGAGCGTATCTTTCGAAGTTTTGAGGGCAGCAACCAGGTCACCTTTTTCTGGCTCAGCTTTCGCATCACTCAACGCAGTGAAAGCAGCGGCGACAGCAGCCTCGGCATCAGCCACGCTCGCCTCGATCGTGGCAAGCGTCGTCGGTCGAGACGCGAACATTGCAATTCGTCTGGACGGCGGCGACAAGAGGGTCAGCGATGGTCCCGATACAAACAGTGCCACGCTTCTGGACGGCAACGAGAAGAGCGCCAGCTGCAGGGCTGCAAGTAAGTGCTCCCGCATTCTCCGCGGGGAAGTGGCGCGCCGTCCGTTCCGTTTGAGTTCTCGGCCAGTCGCTCTCCCGCTATAGCCACGGAATCGTGAAATGGCGTGGTGCGCACGCGCGGCTCTCTCTCACCGCCCGGCACGAAATTCAAGCAAGTCCAAAAATAGACTTGACGTGACTTCTAATTCACTCTGCGGGGGTTCGCTGTTTGTGGCAGCAACTTTCATCGCCTTTCACTCTATTTCGGCTAAGCGTGATCATTCTCCGCCTGTGGGGTCGGGCTATAAATATGACGTACGTACGCATGGCGCATCGCTTCGGTCTGTGTGTGCATGTAACATTGAAGCATGATGATGTTGAGTTCATGACGGTCGTATGAGGTTCAGAATCGTATCACGGAATACACGGATCCTAACCCTTATATGCAGATCCGGATACGCTCGCAGGGGATCATAAATCCTTCGGTTTCGCGTACCTCTCGCCTGCTCTCGTCGGCGCCACGTCATGAACCAAATCTTTGAGCGCGGCGACCTGCTCGTGGCTGCACCCGTGCTTGACGCCCTCAAACACGCGCGCGTCGACGCCGACGCCCGCCTGCTCGAGGGCGGCTACGAAGACCTCGCCGCATTCGGGCAGCACCGTCGGATCTACGCTGCCATGACCGTACGTAAAGCGCGTCGCCACATTGCGGCTCGCGCGCAGTGCAGCCGTGAGCTCCACCGCCTTATCGCCAACGTACCCCGACCAGAGGGCGCAGCCGCCGAGCTTATGCGCGCATCGCGAGACGGCCCACGCAGCGACGCAAGCGCCCTGCGAGAAGCCGCCGACGACGATGCGCTCGGGCGCGATGCCGTCCGCGACCTGCGAGTCGATGATTGCTAGGATGCGCTCGACGGCGCGGTCAAGCTCGACCTTGTCGATCGGCTCGGAGCGCGTGATGGGCATCGCATGCATGTCGATCCACGCCGCGCGGGTGGACGACTGCATGATGCCGGTAGACTGCACCATGGCTCGGATAGCTGAGATCTCGCGAACCTCAGCTTGAGGCAGCACCCACTTGACGTGGCGCAGCCCGATGTGCTTCTGGAGCCACAAGAAGTTTTCCGGCCGGTCGCCCAGGCCGTGCAGCCAGATGACGGCGGCGGTGTGGTGCGAGCGCGTCTGCGGCACGCATTTGAAAAAGAGCATGCACCAGATCTTCTGGCGATATTCGACGGCGACGACGATCGCGATCAAGGCCACTAGCACGAGTGTGATTGGCACGCGTGCATGCGGCAGGATGAATGGCGGCTCTTTGATGAACGCATTCCGTGCCCAGCTCACCAGGTCCGCCTTGACATCTGTGGGGATGAACTCGACCAAAAGTGCAGCTGTGGCCGTCATGGCGAAGGCCTTGAAGACGGCCATCGGGTCGCGCTCGAAGATCTTGACGAAGGGCATTCGCGCGAATCAGTATGAACACAGTCATGCTTGCATGTGAACACTCAAGCACATACACATGTTTCTGCGTGGTACCTTCACGCCAACGTGGCGAAGGGATACACGTACGGTTTTGAACAATATTACTATGCCGGAGTACATGATCTAGTAATCGTGAGTTCGTGACAGAGCTCGACATGGCGACACGCCGACGACCGGGGCCTGTGTAGCTGTATTACCTTTTACGCTCTGTTACTGTAGAGGAGCGCGCATTCGCATTGCGCTGGCTCACTCAGCTTTTTAGCTGTTGCGTCAGACGACAGTGCACGCACACGTTCGGCGAGGCAGCAGGTACTGCGAGCCGATACGCCGCTCCCGCTTGGAACTGGCCAATGTAGCGAGCCGAGCGGCGATGCTTGTTGGAAGCATCGGCTCTAGTAGGACCCTAACACGACAGAACATTCTGAAACGCGTCAATGCCTGCGCCCGATTGTTCTCCACTTGTCAAGCAATTCAGTTGCCGTCGGTGCAGACACCCAGCCTGGTCGCGGCTTCGGCGGCGCAGCTTTCAAAGGTGCTTTGCGAGGCGCAGTGGTTCTCAACATGGTGTCGACCCAGTCGTGATTTTGTCCAGGGTTTCTGCTCCGATATCCTTCAGGGCATGGTGCCCTCCTGGATTTCGGCGGCGGTGGGCCATCGACAACCTCTCCCCGCGCGACGCCACCATTTGGAAACAACGGAAACGATTCCCCTGGTCCCTTTGCGGTCCCATATGCAGCGAGTTGCGTAGCGATGAGACCTTCTTCGTCTCCAGTCGGAGCCACGATGTTTTGTGGCAGAGTCACGCTCTCGAGAAGTTTCGCGTACTGGACCTTGGGAGGCTCGTGGACGCTCATGAGAAAAATCAGAGGGTCGGTCTCCTGCGCGCTGCGCTGCGGCTCCAAGACCTGCCGGTCTTCGGGCTTGATCACAGGAAAGTTGGAAGATGAACCATTTTGGCTGTGAAGTCAAGGAAAGTCAAGTCGAGTCAAGTCAACCAAGTCAAGTCAAGTCAATTCGTGACTTGACTTGGCTGTGAACTGGCTGTTAACGCATCGACATCCGAAACGCCAAACGGCCTATTGCGGAAACGGCGCGGTGCCGGTGGCCGGTGCGCGCGGTGCGCGCCGGCGCGCTGCGCCTGGCGGGCGGGCCCGCGGCTCGCGCGCCGTATCGAGCTCTATCAAGCGCTCTGGACACTACACACAGGTGCCGAATCCCGAAAGGCCGTTATGTCCTTATGAAAGGGTGGTGCTGTGCGTGGGTGCCGTCCTCAGTAACGAGTAAGAGTGTAAGACCTCGCCTCCACACGGTGTACACACTGAAGCAGGTCCCACAGCAGTCAGGCCCTTACTGCTTACAGCGAGGCGCAGCGCGACAAGCGAAGCACAAGACTGAAGACGATCCGGTCCGATCCGCGCGGTTCAGACACGGAGTTGACTCGTGCGGACTACGTGAGGACTATCGCGAAACACAGCCCCGCGAACTGTCGTCATGATGGAAGAGAAGAGAGTTTGCAGCGCGCTCGCGCTCGTTCGGCGCTCAATGAGAGAGCTCTTGCTCTTGCAACTAGCGCATCACATTCATCATGCTGTTGAGGCAGCCCCCGGCATTGCCATCAGGAATTCCGACATGACCTCTCGGCTGATGCTGTCGGACTTGCCAGGGAGACCTAAGACCTCGTCGATGTCGATGCTGAGACCAAAAACCCCGAAGAGCATCTGGGCCACGTTCGCCTTGGGGATCGAGTCTGGCGTGTCCTTGGGCGCCCCATTGCTGTTTACGCCCTCAACGAACTCGTTGGCAGCACGGAAAACATGGTCAGCATCATTCCGGCTACCCTTGCTGCGCACACCGGGGCACACCAAGCGAGGGGCGGCTCAGCAAAGCGTAAAGGTGCGCACGCCGCGTTGCTGTTTGAGAGCTGAGGCGCAGTGGCGAGTGAGGCCCTGCATACTTCTTGTTGTCAAGCCCCATCGTATACAGCTTCAAGAACTCGCGCAGCTGGATTTTACCGTCCTTTTCGCCCTCATCAACGCTGTCCTGCTCGCATCAGCCAGGGGGAGGGGGGTTGCGGCTGAGTAGGCGCATCGCGGCTGCTCGGCACGCGGAAGGTGAGCAAGGCATAAGGAAGCGTACAATGAGTTCTTGGAGCTCCTCGTCGGTCGGATTTTGGCCAAGGGAGTGGAGCATGATCCTAATTTCCTCGGCTTCAATAGAGCCGGACATATCGGAGTCGAGAGAAAAGAAGATCTCCCTCGCCTTCTTCAGCTCCTGCTCAGAGATCTGGCGCTGCGGCTTGTAGTCGGAGATGGTCCACTTTGCCTCGCTACTGTAGCGGCGACTTCCAGGCTGCGAGCCCAGCTTCGAGGTCTTCAGCCCAGCCTTGCCCGAGCTGCCAGCCCCCTTGCCCGAGCTGCTCTTGGGCGCCATGCTCGACGGCGACGGCGCGCAAAACTGTGCCCACGCCCACACGCAACGACGCCCCGGGCTCGGGAAAAGATGAGCGGCAGGGTACCGGTATCAACGCAACGCGCCCGCCCAGGAGGGCGCATCCCCGGCGAAGGCCAAAGAGTGAGAGTTTCAGCCAAGGTGCAAGGTGGGTGTTGGTGTAACTACCTTACCCGTGAGAAAAAATGGGACTTGACTTGAATTGTCTTCCTTTTCCCTGCCGCGAGAATGGCCGTGTCACTCGTGCTCGTCGGCGTATTGCTTGCTGTGTTCGGCCAGTTTCTTGGTGCCACTTCGATGCTACTGATGAAGCGTGCCTCTGTCATCGAAGCTGAGGTTCCCTTTTTCCGGCGAAGACTTTTTCAAGCGGCGTTCGTGCTCTTCGTTTTCAATACTGTCGTCCTGGATGCTGCTGTGTACGCACTGGCGCCGCTGACGATCGTCGCACCGATCACAGCGTTAGGAATCGTTTTCGTAAATATTGGAGTGGCCAACGGCATCTTCGTGGAGCGCGAAATCTTTGGCCCACGCATGCTGCTGGCGAACGCGCTCATCGTTGCCGGCCTCGTCGCTGCTTGTGGCTGCGGCCCGCATGTCAACACGACGCCCACGTTGCCCGAAATGTTTGCGTTGGCACGCGCGCCAGCCTTCCTCGCGTACGCGGCGGCGGGTCTTACCATCGCACTTTCATTCTGCTTGGCGCTTTGGACGGGATGCTTGCCGCCGCGGTCGCCGCTCAAGACCGTGTGGTGCGCTCTGGCTGCTGCTGTCTTCGGCTCGTTGTCTGTGCTGTGCTTTAAGGGAGTGGCCACGGTTGTGCGCCTGGCCTTCGAAGGTGATGACCAGCTACAAGAGCTCGGCACGTGGGTCCTCCTCCTCGGCGCTGCCGTGTGCGCGCCAGCCAATGTCACCCTCATGAACCTCACCTTCGAGATTAGTGACGCCAACTGTACGCGAGAGGCGATCGAATTTCCATCGATCTTTACCTGCTCTAACGTCTCCCGCGTCCGATACTTTGTTGCGCAGACGGCATGCCGCTCTATCAGGCGCTGCTCATTACCGCCACCATCGTGTCGGGAGGCCTCTTTTACGATGAATTCGGCATCTGGGGGCAAGAGGCACTGGCGCAGGGGCAGCCGGAGTTGGTTGTTGGCTTCATGCTCGGCGTCGTCACGCTTCTGGCGGGGATCGTGCTCGTTGCGTTGAGTCCAACACCACATAAGCACGTGGACTCCTCGAGGCCTCCAATGTTGTGAGATATGTGGCGGAGCGGTGACGGCGCGCGCTTCGCCCTCCGCGCCGCCCCCGCATCGCGCATGGGCCGGCTTGCGCTTGGGGCTTGGGCGAGTCGCTCAGTGAGTGAGTACGCGCCTGCGCCCTGGGCGGGAATAGTGTGTGAATCCAGAAAGAATTCCTGCCCTGTAGCCCCATTGGGTCAAACACTGTGACACAGTGTGCTGCAGCACCAGGGCCCAGCGGCATCGACACGGCACCACGGCACACGCTACAAGTAGTCACTACCGGCCCACAGCACATGCGATGAACCAAGTCCGCAGGTGTCATGGACAGTAAGACGCAATTTTCGCGTGCCAGCGCGTGGCAGTCGACGCGCGGAGACGACGAGTGTGCAGCGCATCCGCATGCAACCCTCGTCGACAGCCAAGACGGCTTCAATCAGTGTGCACCACTTCAGCCCTTCCGGAACTTGCCCCAGATCTGCGATGCAAGGCAGCATTCAGGCATACGCTCAATTCAAGGGCGAAGTGGTAATGGGGCGGGCGCGCGGGGTCCCTGTTCGGCGGGGCGGCACGCACGTGAAGCAGCACGACGAAGGCAATGAAGAGGAGGCTGAGGACAAGCACCGTCGTCGGGCCACTGCAAAAGGAACGCACACGAGCGCGGCTGGTGAGCTAGCCGACAGACGTGCAGACGAACGAGCGTCCGCTCGCAGCCACGGCCGCCTTGAAAGAGCATTGGCCGATCGCAAAGGCACGCGCGGCCACAGCGGAGCAAGGGTGCTGCAGTGTGGAAGGCCGACGCGTACATTGCGAAGCCGGGCGACTCTTCCGTGTAGAAGCGCAGGACGCCGGCGCCGCCCGGACCGCCGCCGGCTGCCCTGCCGCTGCCAGCAGTAGAACGCCTGGCGACGGTGCCGCGCGCTGCAGGCTTCGCGCCCACGGGCCGCGATCCACTGGTGGGACGCTTTGCGAGCGTTCCAGAAGCGCCAGCTGGCTGACCCTCTCCCGCCTGCGCGGTCGCATGGGCGCGTGACAGGGATGTCGAGACGTGTCAGCAGAGCGAACGCACACGCGATCCGAGCGGAGCAGGCTGGCGCAGAGCGCTTGTCAGGCAGGACCGCGAGCTCAATCACCATCTACGGCTTGTGTGACGTGCTCCTGACGTGTTTGACCGACCGGAGATTTTCCATGAGTCCGCAGCCAAAAGCGGACTGAAGAAACTGAAAATTCAAAACCCGATCTTACCCCGAATACTACTGTACGTAATCCGGGACAGCAAGCTAGCAAAGTAAGCAAGGCAAGCCATGCCCCGGCTCCCCCCCCCCCGCTCTTAATGAGAGTCTTATCTCTTAACGCCCGCGCAGCAGCGCTCTCTCACTCATTCTCACTCACACCGCACTCTCTTCGTGGTGCAGTTTGCTCACGCCCGTGTGACGACCTCACAGCTCGTCACGGCAGGACCTGCCAGGCTGGCTCAATCAACAGCGATGTCTGGCGGTACGTCCAGGGTACGTCACCACTCTCATCGGCCTGCAGAAGCCGTGCCTCCGCTGACCAATGATCCATAATGCTCAGCTCCTGGGGAGCGGCAGGCGTAGGCAGGCGTGGCAGGCCAGTCGCCTCTTGGCGAGGCCCTTGATGCGCCGGCGCTGTCGAGCATCGAACTGTCTGGGTTTAGCTGTCGGTCGCGGCGCTGCCATTGTCAGTACTCACGTGGTAACCGACGTGGTAACTCACGTGGCGGTGGCTCACGATGCGCCCCGTCATTTCAACCATCTCGGAGTCGGTGGGTGGGTCGCGCAGATGCCCACCCACCCACCAGACACCCGTGGGTCGGTAGGTGGGTCTGTGGGTGGGTGGGTCTGTGGGTGGGTGGGCAGTAGGTGCGCGGCGCCGTCAGGTCCAGCTCACTTTGAGAAATCACCCGCCCATTCGTCACGCCTCGTGAGGTGGTTAGGTATGTCGAAGATGCTCCAGTGCTGAGAGGAGCGACGAGTGCTCGCATTTGGAAATGGGAGCCCATCAGCCTCGTGGATCAGGCTGCCCATGCTTACCCACGGAGAGGTGAGCAGGGAGAGGGACCGCATGTCGAGCCATGTCGTGGCATGGGTGGCCATCATTCGAGTCCGCCTCCTTCTCCTCCTCTGGATGGCTGGCTGGGCGGGGGGTGCGACCTCCCTGCAGCTCAGCCAAGCTCAGCGGGTGCTCCCTGACAGCCTGTGCCACCACATACAAGAAGCTGCCCGGTGCGACCGCCTGTGCTGATCGGTAGGCTATCCAGTGTCCACAGCTCCTGCACGCCAGGCGCCACTGCTTCTCGACGCCCTTGGGCCGCTGCACACGAGCCGGCTGCGCGGAGGGTATGCCATCGAGAAGCAGCGTGTCCAGCTTCGATTCGTCGATGACGTGCGCGCCGTCAGTGCCTCGGACCGGGAACTCGCCGAGCAGGGAGCCGTTCGTGCGAAGAGCTTTGGTTCCGCAGCTGACGCAAAAGTAGCTGCAGCTCGAGGCCGCATGCTGCGCACGTGCAGTCTTCTCGTCCGTTTCACGCTGACGTTTGCCCGCAACGCCTGCGTCCTTATCGTAGTCGATGGTCAGGCCGTTGTGCCCTTGGTATTGCATCATGCCCGCAGTCGAAGCTTTGATGCCATCAAAATCGACGAAGCACATGCCTTTCACCTGGCGCACGCCTATGTAGCCCTGGATGGCCGAGAAGAGGCCCTCAGCATGCACCGCACGCTCCTCCTTGGGCACATGCGGCTTGACATCGCGATAGGAGATGAACAACGTGCTGTTGGGCTTTGTGCGAGAAGAGCTCCTGTTATAATACGAGTCCACCTCGAGACGCTCCTGCTCAGCGGCGCTCAGGCGACCCGCCATAAACAAATAGGTTAGGATATCCATAGATGAAAAGGACGGCTTGCTTTGGCTGGCCAGTGAGCCGTTCGACTGATGTGTTGAGCATAGGTTTCAATGTGTTTCCTGACGCCTAGATTCACATTCACACGCTTGGGAAGGGAGGAGAAATGCTGCACTTCCCAATTAAGCCCGCCGTCGCCACCTCCGAAGAGCTGGGCAACGGGCTGACGACCGTAATCCGTACGACGTATGGCATGTTCGCCGCGGCGGCGCTCACGTCCGATTCGGTCGCCTTTCGCCGTGCGCGCGAGGCGGCCGTCGGCAAGAAGAAGGTGTCGAATGAAACAGAGGCCGCTGCCATGGAGGGTGCGCTCGTTATCTATTGCGCTATGCTCGATCGGCTGCAGGAGGCACTCGGCACTGAAGTGCGCGAACAGAAGGCCATGGCCTTTGCGTGGACTCCGTCCTGGGAGCCGAGTCAGCCCAAACCAGTGCGCCACTACGACGTGCTCGCAGAGCGCGCGCCGGTCCTGTTCAACTTGGCCGCCTGCTGGTCGATGCGCGGCGCGCTGCCGCCGCGCTCAGACTCGGATGCGATCAAGGCTGCCGCACGCCACTTCCAGCTCGCGGCGGGCGCGCTCAAGGCGGTGCAGGACCTCAGCCCCGAGTCGGGCCTCGAGCCCACGTGCGCGCCCGAGCTTACCGACGGAGCGCTGAGCGCGCTGCGCGCGCTCATGGTCGCACAGGCGCAGGCGTGCTTCTGCGATAAGGCCGCGAGCGACAGCATGGGCGCGGGCACGCAGGCGATGCTCGCGCTCGGCGCCAAGCAGCTCTACGCGCTGGCCGCCGAAGCGTTCGCATCGCTACAGAGCAGCAAGCCGCACGCGAAGCTGCATGCGTGGGGCGCGGCGGTGTGCGTGGGGCGCAAGCAGTGGTACGAGGCCGAGGCGCGCTGGCAGCAGGCCACCGATGCGGCGAGTGCCAACAAGTACGGCGAGCAGCAGGCGCAACTGCAACTCGGCTTGACGGCCGCGAACGCGGCGCTGGCGACCCTGGGCTCTGCGCAACTCGAGTCGCCGAGTGCGCTCTCGAAGCTGAGCGCACTCGCGTCGAAGACGGCCGCGACGCTCGCGGGTGTCACGAAGGACAATCAGCTCGTGTACAACGAGCGCGTGCCCGACGCGGCGGAGTTGCCCGAGGTCGCGCCGAAGGTGCTCGCCAAGGCGCTTCCCGTCGACACGCTCGTGAGCGCGGCATTGGACGCACCCTTCCCTGCGAGTATCTTGCGCCCCGGCGAAGAGGGGAGCGGCGAGCTCGTGCGCTCGTGGCTCGCGCGACTCGGCACCGAGTTCGTCATGATTCCCCTTCATGAGCGCGGCTCCGAGGCAGGCGGAATGGCCGCCTTGGCCGATGCCTCCGCGCCTGGCGGCAGCGGCGAGGCTGGAGGCGCAGCTTCCAAGGAGACGTCGAGTGGCAGCAAGGCCGAGGGCAGCGCCGAGAGCAGCAGCTTATCGAGATTCTTCGGCAAGAGCTCGAGCAGTGGCAGCGGCCTTCACAGCAGCGGCAGCGGCCTCGGCGGCGGCGCGGACGACGGACATCTCGGCACCAAACGAGACGCCGACGCCAAAAAGGAAAGCAAGCCGAGCCTGAGCGAAATGCTGAAGGCGGCCGTTGGAAAAGACAAGCCAGGCAGCGGCATCTCTGTCAAGGTCAAGGGCAGCAAAGCCAAGGGCGCCGCTGCCGCAGCCGCACTACAAGGGTCGGATCTGGACGATGAGACGGCGCTGCAGCGGGCACTAGAGGAGTCTTTGAAGGAGAGCGGGAAGGAGCTCTACCGCACCGTGCCCGCGCCTTCGCCCCGCTCGCCCTCGGCCCCCATGCCGCCCCCGCCGCCCTCGGCACCGCCTGTGGCACGCCCGCCCTCACGCGATCTGCTCTCACGCAACTTGGCCGCGAGTGCACCGCCGACGCTGCCGCCGCCGCCCTCGTTTGAGGAGGCGGCGATGATGCCAAGCGCCGCGACCGTTGAGGCGCTCGTGGCAAAGCTGATGGCCATGGGCTTTTCACGCGACAGATGCCTCTCCGCGTTGCGTGATGCCAAGTTTGACGTCAACGCCGCGGGCGAGGCGTTGCTCTCATGAGCGGCGCGACGAATCGCTCGGCTCGCTCGTCCGAAAATGCGGGCGAATCCCTCGGCGGCGCGCGGAGCCCGCGGCCATCGGAATCGTGCGGTCTAACCGGGTGATCTTCGCCGTCGCGCGCGCGGGCCGGCCCGGCCGCCGGCAGCCCGGCACGCGGGCCGGCGGCCGGGCCCGGGGGCGCGCGGGCGCCTCCGCAGACGATTTGAATATCGAATATGGTGTACCCGTCGTCGGCGGGCTGCATAATATTTCAATTTAGTTAGGCTCGCCGTATTTCAGTCCCGAGTCCCATCGAATTGGGGGGGTGGGGTAAGTTGCACTCACATGTCACATGATACCTGAACGTAGAGCCGCGTGCGATCTACACGGGGACTCGCACGCAGTAAGACGGGCGCGGCCCGGCTATGTCCTGTGGGAAAACATCTACACGCGGACGATGAAAAGCCTCGCCTCGTTTACGAGCGGGGCTTCTCCTTCTTCTCGCGGTAGAGCGCAAGCAGCGCGACGCCAGACACCTTGACGACCTTGAAACGCACACCCGGAATGTCACCCACGGCGTGGCCCTTACGGCCGAACCCAGCGATCAACACCTCGTCGTTCTCATCGATGAAGTTCAAGCAACCATCGTTCGGCACGAAAGCGGCAATCTTCTTGCCGTTCTTGATCAGCTGGGCACGCACGCACTTGCGAATGGCAGAGTTGGGCTGCTTCGCCTCAATACCACTGCCACACAGACGGAGGTGGGGCGAGAGCACGCGTCAGCCTCGGGTTGGGACGTGCTCGCGTCGATGTGACGCTGACGCGGCGCGGATCGCCGTGCGTAGGATTCGCTCCAGCTGCCGCCTTCGATTCAGAGGCGACCAAGGAAGCGACCTTCCTCGCCCCGGCCCCACAGTACTACCCAACCCTCGTCGCAGCGCATGGTGTAGGGTGCAGCTGCGTACATCTTCTCGAGCACAATGCCCTTGCAGTGAGACGAGCCACCGAAAGGGTTGCACTTGAACTGCGTGCCAAGGTGACGCTTCTTCCAACCCTTCTGCGCCCAGCGGTTCATCTTGCGCACTGTCCGCAGCTTGCGGCCGCAGTTGATGCCACGAGGCTTTCCTGTACCCATGGTTCACTGCGGATCACGAAATCGGAAGCGGCGAGCGTCAGGCGGCGAACAAGCGGCTGAGGGACGCGATCAGGCATGGCCAGACGACCCGGCTGGCCTGCAGCGGCACGGGAAGAGGGGCAGGACGCGGCAGGAAGCATTACACGCGAGGGACGAGGACAGAGAGGAGACGAGGTTGTGGGGAAACAATCAGCTTTCTCATTTTGATGAGAAAATGTAAAATGGAATGTTGAAGACGAAGAGGCGACCGGCGTGGTCGTGAGCCCGTGACTTGCATCGAACTTGTCGCGCACGTGATGGTTGATTTTTGCCATGAAGCGCTCTCTCGAGGCCGTGTCCTCTGCTTCGGCCTCAGTTCCACCTGCACCCGAGGCTTCATCAGTACCTCCCGACGACCTGTCCGATTTGCCTGCTTCGTGGGCGTGCGTGTGCCTTGGCGTTTCGGGAAGCGTCGCTGCCGTCAAGGCCCCAGAGCTCGCGCTTGCATTCCTGCGCCACGGCGTCAGTGTCGACCTCGTCGTCACGGAGGCGGCGCACTCGCTGCTGCTATCGTCCTATCGCGGCGAACAGCCGTGGGCAAGGCTTGAGGCAATTGCGGCGGCGACTGCCCTGCACGGAGGCGTTGACGCGAACGACCAAGGCTGCGGCGGCAACGGCGGTGGCTCGGGTGCCACGCCTGCGGCGGCAGCCACAGCATCGCCGCCGTCGCTCCGTATCTTCCGCGACGCCGACGAGTGGCGCACCTTTTCGATCGTCGGCCAAGACCCCGTCGTGCACATCGAACTCGCCAAGCGCAACCAACTGCTGCTGATCGCACCACTGTGCGCCAACACTCTCGCGGCCGCGGCGCTCGGCCTGTGCGGCAACCTGCTCGGCTCGGTACTGCGCGCGTGGTACTACGATCTGGACGCCGCCTTTGCGACGCCGCTCGCGGAGCGTTACGGCGCGCACGCCGTTGACAAGCCCGTGCTCGTGGCACCCGCCATGAACACCTTCATGTGGCACCAGCGCGTCACGGGCTCGCACCTGGCGGTACTCGAGGCGCGAGGCGTGCGTGTGGTGCCGCCAGTTGCCAAAAAGCTCGCGTGCGGCGACACGGGCGTCGGCGCGATGGCCGAGGTCCCGCAGGTGGTCCAGGCCGCCGTTGAGGCGCTCCGGAAGCACACGCAGGCGCAGGAGCAGGCCGTCCGCGAAGGTAGGCCGCCGTTTGTCCCGTGAGGTTACTGGCGCGCACGGGCGCACGGAGACACCGGCCGCGTTTTGAACTTTGTAAATTGAGTATCCCTCTTATACATGTAATTCACATGTATTGAATTGTCTCATGTCATGTTCAAGTCAAGTCTCGTTACATGTACACAACAAATTGTAGTATTGTGGGACGGACAAGATTATGGTTGCACTGGCTAACGGAGCACAATGTGGACAGGTACACGATAGAAGATGGACTTGACTTGACTTGGCTTGATTTGAGACTTGATTCACGCCACGCAGCCGAGACGTCCTGTGGCTCTGGCTTCTGGATCTTATTTTCACATGACGGACGCAGCGGCGAGGGCGGAGGCGGCAAAGACCGCTGGCAACGCGGCCTTCACTGCGAAGAATTACGACGAAGCTATCAAATTCTTCACAGAGGCCATCGAGGCCGATCCCACAAACCACGTCTTGTACTCCAACCGCTCGGGCGCCTACTGCGCCAAGGCAGACTTCAAGGCGGCGCTGTTGGACGCCAACGAGTGCATCAAACTGAACGAGCAGTTTGCCAAAGGGCACTCGCGGCGCGGCGCGGCCTACTTCGGGCTAAAGAATTGGCCGCAGTCGCAGGCGGCCTATGAGCGCGGCCTGGAGCTCGACCCGAACTCGGCCGCAATGAAAGCAGAGCTAGAGAAGGTGAAGCTGCAACGTGACCCGAAGGCACGCGCGGCGGCAGAGGCGGCGGCGGCGGGCGCGGGTGCCACTGGCGGTGGCGGCTACCAGCGCTTCCCGGGCGACCGGGGCGGCTTCCCGTCCTCCGGCTCTTGTGGTCCGCCCACAAACCCGACTGCCAAGTCAGCATCGACAGCACTCGGCGGTTTCGCGCTGGTGAGCGGCTTCCTGTACATGCTGCCCCTCTTCCCGCGCTACGCGATACCCATGTACAGGGGCTGCGTGATCTGCCTGTTGCTCCTTAGCATGCTGCACCTCGTCTCGGCCTTCGAGCTGAAATTCTCGACGCTTGTTGAGCCCAAGTTTAAGGCCGCTCAGGAGTCGCAAGGGTTGATGCTGCTCTTCATGCTGCTGATCCTGCCGCCCGTGCCGTTCGCGCTCATGCCCTTCCTCGCCCTCGCCCTGCTGCACTCGGTCCACGCCGTCAAGGAGCCGGCACAGAAGCTGCCCGGCCCACTCTCCACCTTCGTCGGCTCTCGCGTCGCCCAGCTCTGCACTCCTGAGGGACAGTTCCAAATCGCCTCTTTTGGCGCCGTCTCCGAGGTCATCTTGGCGGTGATGACCCCGGTGCTTTGCCTGGTCCAGGGCTTCCGCGCAGCCCTCCTTGGCTTCTTCTTCTTCCAGTATGTCGTGCGCCGCTCCCGTTCGAATGAGATGACCATGAAAGCGCTCGAGCTGCTCACCGAGCGCTCCGATAGCGTCTTCCGTCATCGGTACGTGCCCGCGCCGCTGCAGATCGTGTACTCGAATGCCAAGAAATTCATCGGACGCGCCTCGACGTCGACGTTCTTCCAGTGAGCTGGGCGCGCGGGGACGGCGGGGCGGCAATCGGCGGGCGGGCGGGTCGCAAAAGATTTCTCGGGTCATGGCCTGCGCGGCCCGGGAGCTACAGAATCGACGCCCTCTCTGCCGGTGTGTGAATCTCCCTCGCTCGCAAACAGAGGCGTTGTGTTCTCACAAAGTCAAAGCTGGAAAGCAGGGACACCTGTGACCTGACGACCCGTTTCACCTTAAATTATAAATCGCACCTTTTCTTTTCGACCGGCCCCGAACGGCGACGCGGCCCGGCGCGACCGAAAAGCATGCACGTTGTAATCGCTCGACGGCATTTAGTATATCCACGGCGCTTGGCGATTCGGATCGCCCGTCGATAACCATAAGAGCGGCGTCCTTTTTTGAAATTTGAATGCGACCAAGTGCCAACAAAAGATTAGTCTCCAAGATAAAACTCAAATCCTCAAATGTATTTATGTGGAGTACATTGACCTAAAATGGTACATGTAGTCCCTGTTGTGTCTCTGTAGTGCCGTTCATGTAACCGACAAAAACACGTTTTCGTAGTGAACAACACACCGCGAAGGACGGGAGCTTGCACAGCTTCGTCGACGTTCGGCTTCGGAACAAAGCCGCACGCAGCCGTGCTTGACCCGGACCTCAGGACTCGAGGGACACAGGTAGCCGACACAGTCAGATGCAGCAGGTGATGCAGCATGTCGCTGAAGAGTCAGTAGTCAGCCCGGACCTTTTTGCCGACTATTTATCGTCGACACCAAGAGTCGACGACAGCCCGGAATTTCAGTACCAGCGGCTCATCCTCGAGCTTCAGCTGCTTGAAGACCTACCACCAGAGAATCCTCCTGCACATGATGAGGCTGATGACAAAGCTTTCGCAATAGTGCATGAACAACTTCAAGCACTACGATGTGGTGGTCGGGCGGCAAAGTCAGAGGCGCCAATGCGTCTGCGGCGGCCAGAGCCGACGGCGCGAGTGCAAACAGCTCCGGAGCCGGCAGTGGCCAAGTCGGCAGCGCTACCAGTGCGGGCGGTTCGAGCGCCCGTAGTGGCACCGACCCTAGCAGCAGAACCGAACGTGAATGTAGATGAGATCCTGTCCAGCCTCAGCCAACTTGCGCAAGCCGTTCAGCAAATGCGCGAGCTCATTCCACGTGCGGCGGCCTCCGACGGACGCAGTGTCGCGCAACAAGTCCGCGACACTTTCTTGCCGGGGGGCATGTGCATCACTCCCGACCGTATGCGCAAGGGCCTGCACTACATTCAGGGCAACCGCGGCAGCCAGGAGCGCCGGGGCAGCAGCAGCAGTTCTTCCATCCGGGCAGCAGCGCACGAGGCGTCGACCCCGAGCGTGCTCGTCGAAAGCAATCCGAGCGCGGCTACCCATTCGTCGGCGTCGACCAGCCGCCCCAAACTTGGGATGGCCTCTTTCTCGCCTGTGGGCATCTCGCCCCACCGCCTGCGAGCAGCGCCCATGTCCCCCGGCGCGTTTGCGGGATCGGACCCTTTGCGCCTGCCGGCGACGCCATCGCCAGCTCCGCCGTTGCCGGTGATGAACATACCGCCGCCAGTGCCGCCACCGATGAGATACATGCAACAAGCATCGTGGCCGACGTCATCGATGGCGATGCCGCCGCCGCCGCAACGGCAGATGCCGCAGATGCCGCAGATGGCACAGCTGCTGCCTTCGCCCATTCAAAACTCAGCAGCGCAGCCGCCACCGCCACCGGTGTGCGGATGGGCAGCCACTTCAGCGTTGCCGCCACACTGCAGCTATGCCTACGTCCCCAGCCTGCCGTGTTCCTTCCCGGGCCAGCGTAGTGTGTCAGATGTGACCTTGAGCGTGCAGTCGAACGCGGCCAATCGCAACGAACTGCTGAGGCGGCTCGAGCAGCTCGAGAACATCCCTAAGCCCTTCAAGGATCAGCAGCAGTGCCTTATGGAAGTCGAGCGTCTCGCCGGGCTTGCCAAGCGCATGCGACACGAGGCGACCATGCAGCGAGCTCCACCGACCCTGGCCATGGCTGGACCGCCCACCGTTTCCATGCCGGCTTCGGTATCGGCCTCGAAACCACTGCCCCATCCGCCCGTCGTGGCGCAGCATCTGGCCGACGGCTCGCCACGTGTGGCGAGCCTGCTCTGCCCTTCCTCTGTCCCACGACAAGCTCGCATCAACATACGAGAACAACACAAGGACGTCGCATCATACAAGAACCTCGTGAACCTCGAGGATGTACTAGGGGAGGAGCCTGTGAACCTCGTGAAGCGTGCATGCCAAATGTCCAAGGAGTTGACGGACGAGATTGCCAGGTTGAGGCAAGTCGTATCGCCGTATCAAGCTTCCGCATCAAGCTCAACCGCATCGGCATCGGCAGCTAACTAACCTCGGCCTCCGTGCCAACCACACTGTGCAACAACAACATTTCAGCCGCCCCACGCCACAGCCCACACCCTATCTTCTTCAGTGATACCAGCTGAGTGCGGACGGACGTAGTACTACGCACTACGGCGTGGTTGTGGGTAGAGCTCTACAGCTGTACCTGGGAGTAAGTCTACAGCTGTACCTGGGAGGCTGGGAGATCGAGATGCCACGTGGAGCGCGGCGGTGCAGGGAAACATAGGAGAACGTGACTCGCAGGACTCGGCGGGCGAGCCGAACGGCGCTGAGTCGGGCCCTCGAGCGGATGGTTTCGTAATGGTTTCGTAATGGTTTCGTAATGGTTTCGTTGCACGTGTCGACGCTCCGCGGTCGGGGCTCGAGGGCGGGGGCGGGCGGGGGTCTCCGCCCGCATGGTCGTGTCACATCTCGACGTGTGCTCGGAGCTCGTAGCGCTAGCGGTTCGGTGCGGAGCGGGTCCGGACGCGGACCGTCCGGTCGCCGGGCCGCGGCGCCGCACGCGGCCGCACGGGCGCGCGGCGCGGGATTGTATCCGGGATTGCGCGATTCGGATTCGAAAGACGAAACGGAGTGGAAATGTGTTCAGGCGTGCGCGGCCGCTAGGTGTAAACTAACCATGCATCCAACTCACAACCCATGGTTATGATATTCGATCACCGGACCGGCGTATAATGATCTTATCGGCGGCATATAGCTTATACGTTATAGGGCGCGTCGCCGGTCGCGGATTCGGGATTGACGGTTGCTTCTCTCGATTCAGGCGAGTGATCATATCCCTGCCACCTCTCGGACGCCGATACTGACGTCATCGGTGATGCCAGAGCCTTCACCGTTAGGTTTCACCTTGAGGCTTCGCACCGTCGTAATTCTCCGCACACAGAAGCTCCTTAGATCGCAGATGCTGCCGCCTCTCGGCACGCTCCCTCGCCGAGAGAGGTCGCGTCGCCATCACCACCCCACGGAAGACGGTGCGCGGCGGCGGCAAGATGAGCGAGTACGGGTAGGGCACCGAGCGCGCCGAGAAGGCGCTCCGGAGGCCGAGCTTGGCCGTGGCCACAAAGGGATACAGCCGCAGTCTCCGCTCGTACCGCTGCGCCGCTGCGAGGTTGATGGATCCCCAATGCTCCGTGAGCGAGCGACGGCGTCGGTCGTCAGCGTTGAGCCGGACGACGGGTGCGCCGGCGGAGGGCGCGACCGCCGGCGAGAGGAAGGCAGGCAGCGACGCAGAGGGCGCGGAGGGCGCGGCGGCGGCGGACGCATGCTCGTGGGCACGCCTCCGAATGAAAAAGCACATGTGGGTGTGCAGCGCAAGCACCCTGTGGAACATGAACTCATCGGGCGGCGCTCCGATGACGCAAGGGGCGAGAAGCGGCGCGCCGAAGCGCGTGGGCACGTCCGCATACGCCGTAGTAAAGGCGAGGTTCCACGAGACGTAAAGGTCCGTCCACTCCTTTTCGTGCGGCAGGTGCATGCGGACCGCCCTGCGCCCATCAGTCGAGAGACTCGCGCCGCGGCCGGGCCGGTCGGCGGACGGCTGGCCTGGGCGCGCGACGCATAGCGCCAGGCCGGCCGCCGCATTGGACGTGAAGCCGAGCTTGAGGTCCTGTAGCACTGCCTCAAGGATGTTGAACGGCAGCCCAAGATGCCCAAAATTGGAAGGTAGGTTCGCAAAGCGCCGGTGCTCGACGAAGCGTTCGAGGGTCATCTCGACGGTGCAGAGCTTGGCGAGCTCAAAGAGTCCGAGTGGCCGCCACCAGCCCGCTGTGCTACGCACCGCCTCGCGCAGCCGCGCGTACACGGCCGCGGCGAGCTCCGCGTCCGCGGCGAGCGCACGCGTCACCGCGTCGAGCAGCAGGATGTAGTGCGCGAGCTCGTACATCTCGACGTCCTTGACGGGTTCGAGCTCATCAGAGGATGTTGAGAGCTTGTGCGCGAGTTGGCACAGCAGCGGATTCGTGGCAGCGACGTTGGAGATGCTGCGCACAAAGACACGCAAGTCGGGAGCATCCTCACTCTGCGCTGCCCGGCCAATCGCGCTGACCATACTAGGAGGCAACGCTGAGAGAAGCGGCTCGTATGTGTCGAGATCAAGCTCGGAGAGGAGAGATTTCATCACATTCGGGTCGGCTGGCACTGCGTGCCTTGAAGCCGCACGCATGCGCTGTCGCCGGGCGTGCCGCAGTAAGGAGCCCTCGACAGAGCGCGTCAGACCTTGCAGAGCGCGATTGCCGTCAACTGGCGTCACGAACGGTGCCGTCGAGGGCAAGGTGACTGTTAGAGGCACGCGCATAGTCACAAGACGGCGGAAGGACAATGACGTCGGAAGGGGCGGCCCCAATGAAACTTTTGCACCGGAGCAAGCAAGAAGCCTGCATCTTTCCCGGTTCATTAGGTCATGTAATCATGACTACATAGATCATCAATGACATCAATGGTTCCTGACAGCGTTCCTGAAGGGTGTACAATGTACTGAGCGTGCCCGGTGTGTCGGCCCACCGCCACCGCGTGCCACGTCCGCACATACCACATGAGAGGAGAACAACACCGGTCTCCGCTCTTTGCAACATGGGCTCTTACCGGGCTCCGCTGCGCGTACACACGCGGCTCGCGGGAGGGTCGACTGTCCTCTTTGTACTGTGTACGAGCTACGACGTACATGAAACCGGCGACGGGTTTTCTCGTAGGTTCCTCGTTCGCGGCTGCCGCCCGGTCCCGCCGCCTACTCAAAGGTCTGCTGACTCCGGTTGTGCGCCTGCACGCGCACCACCAAAAGCACAACAGCCCTTCAACATCATCATGCCAAGCCGGCCTGGCTCTCGCTCGTCGACCTACATCTGCAGCCGGCCAGCGCCCCCACGCCTGCCGCCATGCTCTCTCGCGCACACGGGGCGGCGCGCGAGCAGCTGTCGAGAAATAGCGTGCTGTGGGGAAGGAGAGGTGTTTGACTCTCGCATGGGTGAGCAGCATGCTGCATGCGCTCATTTGTTGTACACCTTGCGATAGAAGGTTGAGTAGTCGAAGCTGCCCTCAACCTCTGCGAGGCTCTCCCGCAGGAACGCCGCATGGGCTGGGTTGAAGTACTTGTCGAGCTCCTCGGCGGGCAGCACGTCCTTGCCGTTGCTGAGCGTGCGGAAGGCGCCATTGAGGGCGTCGGGCGTGTCGTCCACCTTGTAGATCTTTTGCATCAATCGGATGAAGGCATCGAACGAGATCGTGCCCTCCGTAGCCCCTGTGTCCGGGTTGCGCCCGGTGCCGTCCGCAAACTTGTCGAACTCTTCG
>Ga0180442_100668_pt1 | contig 22353 bp, 15 predicted proteins | sample ChrtobMetP5_16mM_FD_119746 | JGI IMG/M metagenome (GOLD analysis project Ga0180442, IMG submission 119746) | Chrysochromulina tobin associated microbial communities from unialgal haptophyte culture, Seattle, Washington, USA - P5_16mM MetaG | ecosystem: Host-associated > Algae > Haptophytes >... | reverse complement strand
GTCTCCTGGATCGAAATCACGCGCCAGGCGGCCCGACGCGCCAGCGTGGGAGGCGACAGCGGCCCACCTTCGCGCCGGCCTAGCCGGAGTGCTCGCAGAGGGTGCTTTTGCCTGCGTTCCGCTGAGAGACTCGTTTCGAGTCTCGCTGGGCTTTCCACAGGAAAATAGGTCAGCCAATTCAAGAGAGAAATACTCGATCAGCAGCCGGGCCGGGCCGCTGAACGCTTAGCCCCGCCCGGTCGCCTTAAGCGCGTCCTTGATAAGGCGCATCTTCATCTCATCTTCTTCACACTTGTGTTGACCGAGGGGAGCGGAGCCGTCCTTTGAGACGGTGGTGGAGTGAGCGTGGAGGGACCGCGAAGAAACTGAACTGAACTGAACTGATCTTCACATTCATAACGCTAATTGTATTTCGATGCAGTGGGCGCTCAAGGCTTTCGGCGAGCCTTCGACTGCCGCGGCCGAGCCTCTCAGGCGGGCAGCGCAGGACCTCGAAGAGGAGGTGAGCCAGATTCAGAACGTGGTCGCGGCTGGAGGGGCTGGAGGGGTGCAAGCATGCGGCGCTTCGCGGCGATCTCGTTGGTATTCTATCCTCGATGCGCCACATCGCTCTACCCTGTTTCAACATCCTTTCCTGTGCACGCATCATCTGCGAGGCCATGGATGCGCAATGGTAGGAGCCCGCTTTCTTCAGCAGCATGGTCCTCGATGACTGTCGTCGAGCTGAAAGCAGAGCTCAAAGAGCGTGGGCTCAAGGTGAGCGGAAAGAAGGCTGAATTGATTGAGCGGCTCAGTGGCAGCAGCTCGATGGCAGCGCCTTCCATCACGTCAGACGCTAGTCCAGCGACAGCGCACCGCACTGCAAAGGCAGATGTTTCCTACTCAGAGCACGATGAGCCTGAGGGCCGAGGCACGGTGGACGCCAGCTCGCTCTCTGCAGAGGCGCAGGAGACCATCATTCGCAAGTGCGCCACTCTGCTCCAGATGGAGCGGTGGCGTGTGGCCGGCGCGATCGCACTCTTCGACGACGGCAGCACCATGCCTTTCATAGCTCGTTACCGCAAGGAGAGCACGGGTGGCATGGACGAGACGGAGCTGCGAGCGCTCGAGGCTGCCCTTGACGCCGCCAAGCGCCTGGAAGCGCGTCGCGCCAGCATCCTCTCTGCGGTGCAAAAGCTGGGCAAGCTTACAGCCGAGCTCAGGGCCAAGATGGAGGCTGAGGAGCTGAGTGCTGCAGAGCTGGAGGACCTGTACCTACCCTTCCGGGCGAAGCGTCGCACCAAGGCGAGCCTTGCAAGAGAGGCAGGGCTGCAGCCCCTCGCTAATGCCATCATGCGTCGAGCTCTCCGATCCACGGAAGGTGCGGGCGAGGGTGCGTCAGAGGAGTCCGACAGGTGGGCCCAGTACGACCGAAGTGTCCAAGAGGTTTGCACCGAGTTTGCCGCAACCCTCGCGAGGACAGCCGAGGTTGGGGCTGCTTCGGCCACCGATGTGCTGCGGGGCGCGTGCGAGATCGTGGCGGAGGAGGTGATGGAGGAGGCACACGTGAGAGCCATGGGGCGCAATCGCTTGCGGCGTGGCGCCGTGCTCGTCAGCAAGGAAAAGAAGGAGGGCAGCGACGGCGAGGGGAAGTTCAGGCTCTATCATGCGTTCCGCACGCCGTTGCACCGGGCGCAGCCGCATCAGGTGCTGGCCATCAATCGCGGCGAGGCGCTCAAGGTGCTCAACGTCTTCGTCGAGATCGATGCCGAGGTACGCGCCGCATTCGAAGCAGCCGTTTGCGGCCACGTTACAGAGGGACCAGCGCCGTCGACGGAGCATGCGAGCTGGAGGGATGCGCTCAGTGCTGCGATCGCCGATGGTACCAGCCGACTACTGCTGCCCGCGCTCGAGAGGGAATGGCGAAGAGAGCTGACGGACACGTCTGAAGAGCAGAGCTTCAGTGTCTTCTCTTCGAATCTCCGTCAGAAGCTGCTCCAGCCGCCCCTCAAGGGTCATGTCGTCGCCGCGATCGACCCGGGGCTTCGAACGGGATGCAAGGTCGCGGTGGTCACCTCGACGGGCAGCGTGCTCGCGACAGATACTCTGATGCTTCCGTTGGGGGGAGGGGGCGAGGTCATGGGTGGCCGATACACGGAGATGCGACGCAGGTTGATCGCACTGCTTTCCAAATGGACCGTTACACTCGTAGCAATTGGCAACGGTACGGGCAGTCGGGAGGCCATCGCGTTGGTCGTCGATGCCTTGACGTCGTCAGGACTCGACAGCACAAAGTACCTCATGGTCGATGAGTCGGGCGCATCCGTCTACTCGGCCTCCAAGCTTGCCGTGGCTGAGCTGCCCGACATGGATGTCTCACTCCGCGGTGCCGTCTCCCTGGCGCGGCGCGTGCAGGATCCGCTCTCGGAGCTCGTCAAAGTCGATCCCAAATCCCTCGGGGTGGGCATGTATCAGCATGACGTCGACCAGCGACGCCTCGCTGACTGCCTCGACAAGGTCGTTGAGTCGGCGGTGAACGCAGTGGGCGTGGATCTGAACGTCGCCTCCGCAGCCCTGCTCGCCCGCATCGCCGGCCTCAACGCGAAGACCGCTCAACACATTGTGGAGGCGCGCGAGGCCGAGGCGAGCGGCGGACGCTTTGGGAGGGTGGAGGAGCTGACTACGATCAAGGGGATCGGCCCAAAGGCCTACGAGCAGGCCGCGGGATTTCTGCGCATCTACGAGGGCATGGAGCCGCTGGACGCGACGGCTGTCCACCCGGAGAGCTATACTGCGCTGCGCTTGGCCCTGGAAAGACTGGGCGGGGCGGTGGCGGTCGAGCCGTTTCAACTCAAGAGCCTCTCCGAGGAACTAGGTTTGGGCGTCCCGACGCTAGCAGACGCGCTGGAGGCCTTGCAGCGCAGCGGCTCGGATCCTCGAGACGACCTGCTCGGTGTGCCAGCTCCAATCCTCCTTGATGCCAACCAGGCGGCGACGGCCGCTGCTGGGCGCGCTGATGGTGGTGCCACGCCGTCCCTTGCGGACCTGGAGGTTGGCGATGAGCTGCTGGGTGTCGTCAAGAATGTCGTTGATTTTGGGGCATTCGTCGACATTGGCATTGGCACGGACGGCTTACTCCACTCGTCGGAGATGCGAGGAGCCAAGGGGCGCTCGGCGATGGCAATGCAGGTCGGGAAGCAGCTGAGGGTGAAGGTCAAGCAGATCGAGATCCAGGACCTGAAGAGGAAGAAGGCACGTATAGGTTTGGGCCTCATCGCTGAATGAATCGCGTGTCAGATATGTGTCGCTCATACATTGTAATGAATCGCGTCACTCTTCTTCACACTTTTCTAATCATTCACACCATCAGTTATTGCTCGGTTTGCCGCCCCACTCGAACACCTTCCATGGCGGCCATCGCGACTGGTACGCGCGCCGCGCCCGCCCGTTCGCTCTGATGAGCGTCGCCGTCAATGCCCGAGGGTTTCCTGATACCATACCCAACCACACGCCTGCCCCGACGCCTGCTCTCTGCTGTGCAGCTCATGCCGCGGCGCCTTCCAACTCCGAGTCGAGCGTCGTCGCCGCACTCGTGGGCCAGCTGACCGAGCAGGAGCTCGACATGACCGTAGGGGACTACATTGAGGCGAACCTGAAGCGGCAGGTCAAGGAGCTGCGCCAGCACATGAAGCAGAATGTCGCGGAATTTGAGGAGCAGTCACGCAAGGCACGCAAGGCGCTCCGCGACATTGCGATGCAGCGAGTGGCGGCTACGAGTAACGACGACCTCGTCGAGGAGGAGGTTGCGGCGCCCGCGGTGGATGATAAGGGTGCCCTGAGCGCGGATCTCGGCGCGCACATTGCACAGGCGGCGGCAGCGGAGGCAGCGGAGGAGGAGGACGCGTTCGCTATGGTCGGCCTCACGGGTGTGTACAAGGGCCATGTGCTCGAGTTCCGGCCTGCGGCAGGCATCACCACATGGACAGTCGGACGTGATACCACCAGCGACCACAGCCTCGAGAATGATGGCGAGGTATCGGGCTCGCACGCCGAGGTGGTGTACGACAAGAAGGCGAAGGGTGGCCCCCAGTTCAAGCTGAAGGACGTGGGATCAACCAATGGCACCTGGGCCACCGCGCTCTTGACTACGGCGGCGAAGCTGAAAAAGAACAAGTTCCACCCGCTCAAAGTGGACCACCTGATCACCTTCGGCTCCACCACGTTCAAATGGTGCTACCACGCCGACGCGCTCGAGCTCGCAAAGGATCTCGCGCCGAAGGATCATCTGAAGAAGAAGGGCAAGAAGTAGAGACGCGGCCACAACACGCTCGGAGGTGCGGGGCGCGCGGGCAGTGAGCATGGATGCATGGTGTTGGGCGTGGGGAGCCGTGGCGACAAGAACGGCTGGACAGACGAGACCAGAGGTACGTGTGCTGGAGGAGAGACGGCCAGCGGAATGCGGCCCCGCGGACTCCAGGCCGGCGCGGCCCGCGCCATCTCGAACTCTCGATCCCCTCCGTGCATGCTTGGTCTCGAGCTGAGGGCCTGAGGCTGAGCGCGTGTGCGGCACCCCTGAGAGTGTGAGACAGCCCCTGGAAGGCATGTGGAATACACATTGGTAGCAGTTAAATACACGCACGTGAGCTTCTTGCCGGCCGCGGTCGGGAAACGGCTCTTCGCGCGTTCACAGCGGCCCCGCACTGTTTTTGTATCGGAGACGCTCAAAAGGACCTTGGCCCGAGCGCTTTCTCATGCCGTACGTCCGTTTCCCGACCGGATCGAGCGACCCGCGCACCCCTCTGGACACGTTTCGGCCGCCAGCAGTGCGCATCGCGGCCCAGACGCCGTCGCCAGTTGCCATGACAGCACGAGCTCTGCCGTCACAATTCTTCATCCCTGAGTCGCCGCTCGATGGCGGGATGGCAGGGAGGACGTCAGTTCGAAAGCCAGCGCTCGCTCCTCGAACGCCTAGAACCCCGGGTGGCCGCGTCTTCATCGAAGAGACGCCACTACGGGAGCTCGCAAAGCGATCGCACTGGCTGCCGACCTATGGCCAGACGAAGCTCTCGAGCGTGATGGCGCGCGAAGACCAGAGCTGCGACGAGTGGCGCTCCCTCGCCGCTCTCTACGGTGACGCCGCCAAGGAGAATGAGAGAACTTCTATCTTCTCAGCCGCCAAGTCTGCAGCTGCTCCGTCTCATCCGAGTGTCGCTGCCACGACATCGGCAGCGGCTGCGGCATCATCTCCGGTGATGTGGTCGCCCGTCGGCGCACTCGAGCGCACGCTCACAAAGTGCAGCCGCATGACGGCTCCTCGCTCGGATGCTGGCCGCTCAAATGTGTTTGACGGTTGTGAGCGAGTCGAGTCGCCGCCGCAGCCGCCGCCTGCGCCTTCAACCATGCCAACTTCAGCTGAGTCCTCACCGCCCGTGGCGCCGCCTATGCGCCCACGGACACCCCTGGACAAGGCTGCCCTCACCACGCTCGAGGGCTTCGACGATTCTCCGATGGCCTCGCCCGAGCCCATCTTCTTGCGCGTCAAGGATCCGCTCAATATGACGCCCCGTCTGGCGACACCAGTCGATGCGATCCGGCTCGATACGACGCCTCGCGCAAGCACCCCGCCGGGCGACATCATTCACCCCAGCATGGCAGCAGAGGATGAGCTGTACGATGCGCGCAAGGCCGAGGCGCTCAACGCGAGGGCGCAGGCCATCATCAGCGCCGCTTCTGCGCTCGCGGGCTGCTTTGACAGCTCCGTCCCTGCCGCTGCTGCCAATGCCCCAGCGGCTGCTGCCTATGCCCCGGCCGCCTCCGCCTCAGCCTTGATCGGCCCCGCCTCGGCTGTGGCGGCGGCGGGCGCCTCAAGCCTGGCGCCCTCAATCGAGCTCGCGCTTCGGGGCGGCCTGAACCCGAAGACGGAATTATGGCTGCAGGCATCGACCAAGCAGCTGCGCGCTGGCCAAGCACAGGCCGCACCTCCAAGCACTTCGGCGGCCGCTGCGTCCCCCGAGATTTCACCCGAGATTTCACTCGAGATTTCACCCGAGATTTCACCCGCACCTCCAAGCACTTCGGCCACCGCCGCCGCTGCTGGTGACGGATCCCTTGCCGCTGCCACGCACGCCGCCGCCGCCACGCACGTCGTTCGCGCCGCAAACGTGTCGTCACTGCATTCGCTCGAGTGCCCAAATAAGGAATGTGACGAACCGCACTCGCTCGAGTACCCGATGGGCTTCTCCGACTACGGTCTGCTCCACGCTTTCGAACCGCGCTGCGCGCTCAAGGATTCGCCCAGTACGGCGCCCATGGACTCGCCAGCACACTGCCCAAATAAGGAATGTGACGACCCGCGCTGCGCGCTCAAGGACTCGCTCAGTACAGCGCCCATGGACTCGCCAGCACTCGCTAGCAGCGTGGACAAGGCCTGCGTGGGCAAGGCCTGCGTGGACAGTGTTGCCAATGCGATGGGCCCTGATGAGACGCATCCGCCGGATGGGCCTAATAAGGAATGTGACGAGACGCATCCGCCGGGTGCGCTTGTGATGGACAACGGCGCCCTCGCCGCGCTTGGAGTCTATGAGGATGACGACTGTTCTCCAGCCATGCACCCTGACGAAACACATCCCCCGGGCCACCATAGACCCTCGCTGCTCGAGAACGTGCCCGCGGCAGCGCCCGTCCCAGCGCCCGTCCCAGCGCCCGTCCCAGCGCCCGTCCCAGCGCCTGCGGCAGCGCCCGCGGCAGCAGCGACCACGGCAGCAGCGCCCGCAATAGCAGCGCCCGTGGCAGCAGCGCCCACGGCAGCAGCGCCCGCAGTAGCAGCACCCGTGGCAGCAGCGCCCACGGCAGCAGCGCCCACGGCAGCAGCGCCCACGGCAGCAGCGCCCGCAGTAGCAGCGCCCGTGGCAGCAGCGCCCGCGGCAGCAGCGCCCGTGGCAGCACTCGACTACGCAGCGCTCGCCGCGCTCGGAATCTACGAGGATGACGACTGTCCGATCACCACGCTTGTGGCAGTCCCCGCACCAGCAGCCCCCGCACCAGCAGCCCCCGTACCAGCAGCCCCCGCACCAGCAGCCCCCGCACCAGCAGCCCCCGTGCCGGCAGCCCCCGCACCAGCAGCCCCCTTGCCGGCCGAGTCGGCGCCTGTGCTCGGCATATGTGCCGACTCGCCTCCCGCCCCCGCCTGCTCTGCCGACGCCACCTCCTTCTCCTCGTCGTCTGGTACTGCCTCCATCGCTGCCATCGCCACCCCCGCCCTCGCCACCCCCGGCAACGCCGCCCTCGCCGCCCCCCCCACCCCCATCAGCGCCGCCGCAAGCCGCGCTTTGGTCGGGCTCACGGCGCCCGTCTTCGACCGAACGGCCTTCGTGCAGCTGCTGCGCGAGACTTCGGTGGAGCTGCGCGCGGAGACGCTCGAGGCGACCGCGACGATGCGCGCTGAGCTACTTGAGCAGCAGCAGTCGCTCTCGATGCGCGGCGACACGTACGCACAGACCCTCGCGGAAGCGCGTGCGGAATTCACCGCCGCTGCCAAGGAGCAAGAGAATAAGATCAAGGAGCTCGAGATGGCGCTCAAGACGATCTTGGCGCGCCCTGTCGCAGCGCTGGCGCCGCCGCCGCCTCCGCCGATGGCGCCGGGCTTTGCGCCGCCGCCGCTCGCACCGCCGCCCCTCGCGCCGCCGCCGCTCGCGCCGCCGCCGCTGGGGCTTGCGCCGCCGCCGCTCGCACCGCCGCCGTTGCCCGGCGGCCTCGCGCCGCCGCCGTTGCCCGGCGGCCTCGCGCCGCCGCCGCTCGCGCCACCGCCGCTCGCACCTCCGAACCTCAACCTGGGTGCTCCTCCTCCTCCGCCGCCGCCGCCGCCAAAAGTCGGGGGAGCGCCGCCGCCGCCGCCGCCGCCGCCGCCGAGTGCCGGTGCAGCGCCGAAGCCGAAGGCGCAGGTGACGAGCGCGGCAGACGCGATGAAGATGGCACTACAGCGCAAGGCCAACGTGAAGCTCGTCGATCGTAAGGAGGAGGTGCTCTCGCTTGTCGAGCGGACCGCGCGCGTGGGTGGCAGCAGCGTGGCCGAGGCGGTCGCCGAGCTTCACGCCATTGAGAAGCTCGCTGATGAGCTCGGACTGCCCCTCACCGGTGACGAATGGGGCGAGAGGCTCGCGATCAAGAAAAAGGGCGGCGGCTTCCACTTTGATGACGAGGTGCGCGCGGCGGCGGCGGCGGCCTACGTGCGCGTTGGCGTGCTGCACTCGTGCGTGACGTGGCATGAGCAGCTCAGCACCCGCGCCACCTCGATCAGCTCAGCCGTTGGGGCGATGCGTGGCGGCAAGAGCCTCTCGAAGCCCAAGATGCTCGAGCGCTGCACTGAACTGCTCAGCACGTGTGCCAAGACGTTGCGCGATCTCTTCACGGACGCGGCGTTCAAGACAGCGCTCCGCGAGATGGAGCGGCTCGGCATGCCGCAGGAACTCAATGCGGACGCCGACGCGCTGCGCAGCTCGCTGGTCGAGCTCGCAATCTTCGCCGCCGAGCTCTGCCGCGCCGAGGTGGGCGGGCTGCGAAATGAGAAGAAACTCACGCAAAAATTCCGCGCGCCGCAGACGCTGGCTATCCTACGCGCGGCGCAGAAGCTGCTGCTCGACGTGAACGCGGCCGCGCAGCCCGCGGCGAGCGTTCCGACTGAGGATGTCGAGATGATTGCGGCCGCCATCGAGGAGGTGACGCCGATGGCTGGCAGCGGCGGTGATGGGGGCGACGACGAGCTCGATGATGAGATCTGAGCTCGTTGATTAGGGGGCAGGGCTCTGTCGAGCATGCCGACGACGAGCGGATGTGGATAAGAGGCCTTATAAGAGGCCTACGGGCATATTAAACGGGCATATGGGGCACGCGGGTGCGGCTGTCGCGCATGGAGCGGGGACGAGAGTGACCACGGCAGCGAGATTGATGTCCTTATGATGCCCTATCATGAGATCTCGCTGGATCCTTTGGAACGGTGGCTGAACGCCTTGTGGTTAGGTTACATGTACTACGGTGGACTAACGGAGGGTGGTCGCGGGAGACCGCCGAACGCGGATACCGTGATCGTGAATCGCTCCGTTCAGTCACGTAGAGAGTAGTACGTTCGTCATAAAGCCAAGACTGACTTGTCCACACCCGTCATTCCACATTCGCCGTCCGTGTATCTTGCGCCGCGAACAGGCTGTTGCCGCCAAACAGGAGACGAGACCTATCTCCCGCGCGCCGGCGGCGTAGATTGTATTCATCTGTCAGAACTTAACTTACTACTTTCATGGTCGGGCTGCGCCCCGGCCAGACGAGAGTCGAGACACCCGCACTGTCACACCCGCGCGAACATCCGCCTGTCAAACGGATGAGTCCAGATGTTCCTATTTCTGCATGCAAAAGAACTATAGACGGCCTGATAAAGACGGAACGATAAGTGTTTCTACTTTCTATCGGAACGTCGTGTCCGCATCTTGCTTGCCTTGCTCATGCGTCTGCGATTGTGGCGAGTGTGGGTACTCTTAGCGAGCAGCAGCAGCAGCAGCAGTGCTGCGCCTGCTTCTATTGCTGCTCCAGCAGTACCTTTGAGTGCCATTCCTGACATGGCCATTACCATACCCGCCGCGTCTGACAGTGCCGCCTCAGCCGCTCATGCTACCGTCGACGAGCAGACCTCATCCATAGCATCGGAGGAAAGGCTGCTGGAGGCGTTGGGGCGCTGCCCTGTGGGCACCACGGTCGACCTCACCCGTCGCCCCGGCGTCAGTGCGCGCGCTTCCAGCGAGGAAACCGTAAAGACGCCTGCGAGCTTCGCCATCGACGGCCTCCTGGAGACGCGCTGGGCCTCCGCGTTTAGCGACAAGCAGTTCCTCGAGATAGAGCTGGGAGGTCGGTACGAGGTATGCGTGAGTGTGCAGAGGATGTTGGTGCATGCACGCGCGATATGCAAACGCGAGGCCACGCGTGATGCACATTCATGCGATGCACCAGGCCGCTGATGGCATGGCCTGGGCATGGCCACACGCTGTGTACACGCTGTGCTGTGCCTGAACAGGTGCGCGCCGTCCTGATCAAGTGGGAGGCGGGGCTACCCACCCACTACGAGATCCGCACGCGGGAGGGCCCCGGCTATGCTGAGCACTTCACTTTGGCGCTGGCAGAACCAGTCAAACCGGTTCATCCCGGCTGGAAGGCCTCTATCCTCCCCGATCGGCCTCGCGCGAGCGCAATGCGCTTCGTCTTTCCTGAGCGAGCGACCGTGTATGGCATCTCTCTTTGGGAGCTGTATGTGTGTGGAGAGGCCGCGGGCCAGCCACAGTCGCCACCGCCACCCGCGACGCCCTTGCCGCCCGCGATCCCGCCGACGCCCAAGCTGCCGCTGCCGCCGCTGCTGCCACCGCAACCGAGTCCGTGGTGGATGCTAGTCCCCAGACCACCGAGCTTGCCACCGCCCTTGCCGCCGCCCTTGCCGCCGCTGCTGCCGCACGACACAGCTGATGCACCGGCGCCGCCCGAGCCTCGGCCACCGCCTTTCCTACCACCGCCGCCGCCACCGCCGAGATTAGATCAAGGTGTGCCCGCATCGCCCCCGCCAGCACCTCCGGATGTCCCTACGTCCGTCGCAGGTCTGAGCGATGGACGCCTTGGCGACGATGCGGATAGCACGGATATGGCGCGGATGGACGACGAGGAGGGCGAGGGCGAGGATCCGGGCTCGATGGTGCCGAGCGTGCAGGCCGCCATGGCCGGGCTGGTGGCCGGGCTGGTGGCGTGCTCAGTGGGGCTGGTGCGCAGCATGCTCCGAGCGCGCACGGGCAAGGCCAATGTACTTGAGGGCGGTGCCGACGACGATGAGGATGATGTGCTACTCGACGATCAGGAAGAAGCCACCGTCCGGAAGGGGAATCGACGGATGGGGACCAAGCGACATACCATGTACACCATGGACGATGAGGATGATGGGCCTGATGATGGGCTACTCGCTCAGGAAGAAGCCACCGTCAGGAGGGGGAATCGAAGGATGGAAACCAAGCGACATACCATGTACACCATGGACGAGGACGACGACGCGCTAATCTGTGAGCATGCTGCTGGGGTCGTCGCGAAAGAGAGCAGGCCGTCTGAATCGGGCATGAAGGTACTCGAGCCCGATGCCCTCGGTGTCGAGCTCAGTGTCGAGCTCGCACAGCCGCCGACAGCGAGCACTCAGAAGATGACTGAGTCTGTCGCGGTGCCTTCGGCGGGGGCACCCTCAGCGTCAGCGTCAGACGATCGGCCGCCTGGTCAATCGAAGTCCACGCCGTCGGTGACGTGCAAGTTCATTTGGCAAGGGCGGCGGTGCGAGGTGCAGCTGCCGGTACACCTGGGTCATCCGGCGTCTGTGCAGGCGTTCTTCGCGGACTTGAGCAAGCAAGGTTCCGCTCTCATGGACTGCACGCTCCAGCCGTCGACGATGCGCGCCGAGTACAAGGTGCTGGACCGTTTGACAGGCACAAAGCGGCGCGTGCTCCTCACGCCCACCTCAAGCCTGAGTGAGCTCTTCCTCGCCGAGAGCTTTCTTGTGGTGTTCGTCGATTTTTCCCGGAGTCGTAACTCTTGACCAGTGTGCCACCCCCCCGGGTGCGGACTCTGAGTGAGACTACTGAACCGCGAGCGTGAGTTCGTCGGTTTCGTGCGTCGCGTTGCGCCTGACCTCCTTGGGACTGTGATCTTCCTGTTTGCATTTCGCGACCGTGTTGGGACAGTTGAGCGTCCGCCCCGCGGCGCTCCTCTAGCGCCTTTCAACGCTACTATACCGTACCGACGTCGCGAGCCGGCCCGGCGCGGAGACCGGAGTGGGGACGGGAGTGGCTCCTGGGCGTCCGCGGCTCCGCGCATGTTTCGCGTCCATTCCCCATTCCCGCGGCTCGCGAAGCTTGGAGGTGTAGTTGAACGTATCTACGACAGTATCGGTTCCGCCTGCGCCCACGTACCGAGATCCGAGTAGCGAGTTCGTTTTGAGAAAGGCTCCCTCTCCAGTTCGCCACTCGCCAGTAACGCGGTAACGGCCGTAGACGGACGTATACGTCGTACCGGAAAGAACCCGCGCCGGGTCACGAACGTGCGAATACGATTATGAACGGAATTAATGAAATGCGCATCCTCCACACGTGAACGTCCTCCGCTTCTATCGTCGTCGCCTGTCGGGCATCGACGCGACGACTGCCACGCTGTGCCTGGCTGCCTGCCCAGGCGTCCTTCGGCCACCGGTAGGTTCACAACTCTCGAGGCTCACTCCACATTCACAGGCGCGAGCGGCACTCGCGCCTCCGCGGCATCCGTCTTCGTCGTCTCGGCGCTGGGCGCTTCTGCCGATGGCGCTGTCGCGGCGACCGTTGAGAGACGCCTCGAGCTCGGCTCGAGCTGTTCGCGAGATTTGGAGCTCGCCTCGAGCCGATCGCGAGATTTGGAGCTCGCCTCGAGCTGGTCGCGAGATTTGGAGCTCGCCTCGAGCTGGTCGCGGCATTGGCGGTGCTTCGCGCGCTCGGCATGGAGCTGCTTCTCCAAATCTCGTCGCTCCTCGCCGTGCTTCTCCCGCAATGAGAAGATCTCCTTGGCGAGCGCACGCCGAGAGGTTTCCTCGGCGTCCTTGAGATTGGCCAATTCTGATCGGAGCTTCTCCGTCGCCGCGTGCGCTTGCTCCTTGTCTGCTGCCGCTCGCTCGAGCGCGGCACGCAGCTGCTCGTGCTCGTGGCTGAGCGCCTCGAGCCTCGACTCGAGCGCCCGGACTGTCGCCTCGCTCGCCCTCGCCCCCACCTCGGCGACACGCGCCTCGGCGGCGGCGGCACGCGCCTCGGCGGCGGCGGCACGTGCATCGGCCTCAGCCGCCCGCGCCGCCGCAGCCTCCGCCTGCGCGCTCGCCTCCCCCCGCTGCGCCTCCGCCTCCTCGGCAGCGATGGTGCTCTGCTCGCGCGCGTTCGCCTCGAGCGCCTTCTCAAGCGCCGTCTCGAGCTCTGCGGCGTGCTGCCCTTCAGCCTGTGCCTTCGCCGTCGCAATATCGACGAGATCGACGAGATCGGCGAGATCGACGAGCTCGCGCACCCGGAGCTCCAGGGCTCGAGCGCCGTCTCGAGCGCTCGCGGCCGCCGCCTCCGCCCTGGCCTCCTGCGCCTCCGCCCTTGCCGCCTCATCCGGCCCGTGGACGGGCACCTCCTTGATGACCTCCTTGATGACCTCCTTGATGACTTCGATCTCCTTGATCACCTCCTTGATCACCTCGACGGGCACCTCCCTGATCACCTCCACCTCCTTGATCACCTCCACCTCCCTCACCCCGCTTGCTGTTTGAGCCTCCAGCTGAGACTCGAGAGCTGTTTTCGCCTGCGTCAGCTCCCTGACCTTCCTCGTGTGCCACCTTGCCTGGGTCTCATGCTCCTTTTGCAACGCGGCCAGCTGCGAGGCCAACGCCGCCGCTGCTGCCACCGCCTCCGCCGCCTCGGCTCCTCCTGTGTCGGCTACTGCTGCCTGCCGACTCTGCTGCTGCTGCTGCTGCTCCCTAGCCTCGCCACCCATATTAGGGAGCTGCTCCCTAGCCTGTTTCTCCCGCTCTGTTAAGGCCACCGTCTCCGCCTCCAGACGTTGCACTTCCATCCGCAACGCGGCCACCTCGCGCATCGCTGCGTCCGTCTGCTTCATCGCTTGCGCGAGCGCCACGCGTGCTGAAGTGCGCTCCTCCTCGCTTTTTTTTGCGGATCGCTCGGCCTCGGCCATCGCGGTCCGCAGCCTCTCTTGCAACAGCCGTACGTCCTCCGCCGTGCAACCACCTATCTTCTCTTGCTGCTCGAGCAAGGCGGAAGTCGCCGCTAGGGTTGCCTTGAGGCGTGCAACTTCCTCCTGTAGAAGGCGGACAAGCTCGCCTCCCATGCCGCCGGCGCCGCCGTCATCGTCGCTCACGTGCTCGTCGGACTCGCACTCGGCGCCACCGTCTACGCACGCCTCGTCGGCCACCGGCTGCGGCGGCTCGACTACTGATGGATGAGGCGGCAGGGGCGTTGGTGGCGATGCCGGAGTGCCATGGGCGATCGCAACCCTTGGCGGTGTCGATACCGTGCGAATCAGGTCCGCGATGGCCTCAGGATCATCATCCACATCCGGTGGCGTAGGGGATGACCGCCTACTGCCGTTGGACAACCGCGCAGTCAGTTCCTCATGCGACTTGAGCAGCCTGGCATGCAGAGAGGCGAGCCTTTTGAGAGCAGCGTCCTTCTCATTGAGCATGTCAGTCAGCGAGACGAGCGACGCGCTCAGCCGCCGCTCCGCCGTCGCCGCCAGGGCGGGGTCGCGCCCGGTCTTTTGGCGGAATTTCGAGGGCGTCGGGACCTTCAGAGCCTTCATGTGGACGGCGGCGTTCTTCAAATCGTCCTCAGATATGGAAAATGTATTTGTCTCGACGCATTCACTTTGTGTGGGACGACCTGGCTGTTCACAAGATAAGAAAGGTTCACACGTGTCAACCGGCTCACCACGGTGTCATTTTTTCCTGCCGTTTGCAGCTTCACAACCCGCAGTCATCCCACAACAGTCACAACAAACTTCATGAGCGGCTTGCCCGACGAGTGCGTCGCACTCATAGAGGCCGAGAGCCCCGGCCCGCGCCTATCTTGGTGTTATCCCTCCATCGGCGACGCGGCGGACGCGGTCTCCGTGCTCGCGGCGCGAGCGCAGCTTCTCGGCGGGCCGCTCACAAAGCCGACCTTCGTCTGGTTCAGATGGAAGAGCAAGTTCTATTACGCGCTCGCGAAGGAGCGACACAAGAATGACATCCTTCTTAGTGATGAAGTCAAGCGCTACGCCGTGCTCGTCGGCTCGCCAGTTTTCGATCCCGAGCGCTACCAAGCGATGCTGCAGGTGCTCATGCGTGCGTACTGTGCCGAGTGGTCACCCATCGCCTTGCTGCAGCGCGTGCTCACCCTCGCGACCAAGGGCGTTGCGTCGGCTCCCGGCGGCGCCGACTTCCATCGCAAGAGCTACAGTGCTGAGACCGCCAAGACCGCATGCCCCTTGGGCGCGATGATCAAGCGAATCGGTGCGGAGGGCATCGCCACTCTATGGGCAGCCATTCTGCTCCGCGCCCGTGTCGCCGTGGTGGCAGAGGAGCCCACGGCGCAGCTCGACGTGCTGCGCTGCCTGCCGCTGCTCGCCACGCAGCGGAGCGCGTGGGAGAGCCTGCAGCCGCTCTGCGCGCTCGAGCCGCCGCAGCTCGAGGAGCTCCAGCGCGCGGGAGGTTACGTGGCAGGGTTCGTCACCTTCGTGCCAGTGGAGCTGTATGACGTGCTGCTCGACGCACGCTCTGGAGAGGTCAAGTGTAGCGTCTCGGGCGCACACCTCTCGCTCCCGCCCTCGCTAGTGGGAGCGGTCAAGGAGGCGCTCAAGAAAGGTTCTGCTTCGATGGAGGGAGGCGAGAAGGCGCTTGCTGACGCGCTCGCAGCCAAGACAGTCGAGATACTCGCCCATAAGGGCAACGCGCCGGCTGAGTGGAATGACTTCCTCGACCGGCTGCAGAAGGCGGAGGCCATCGGCGCCGCCGCGTGAGAACTCCGCGTGCGCACGCCCGACACGCGAGCGCTAAGATATGCGCGCGCGTCGGCCAAGAACACAAGACTGGTAACGATAGGCCCGGCATGCTACCACTTGCCGGGAACGTCCCGGCGGGCTCTGCCTCTCGGATGCCGTGCGTACAGCTTTAGCTGTCGTGTGGCTAGTTCGCATCGAGTCACGAGTAGCGGCTATACATGCTATGAGAAGTTAAAATCGAGATCTATTCGCAATTCGGTATCTATTCGGTACCGCGGGGCGTCCGCCGTAGGAGCGTAGTTCTCGCCGCCCGGTCTCGACGGAGTGTGTCTCGCCACTCGCGGCGGGGCAGTCTCGACGCACGGACAGCGCAGGCGCAGCGCCCGCCACTCACGCGGCGCCAGCCCCACACGCACGCGAGAGTTCGGGGCGAATCTCGACCGAATCTCGACCACCCTCCACCGAGGCACCGTCGCGTGCACCGCCACTTCACGCCTGGCTGACGCCTGGCTGACGCATGGCCACACACGGAGCACGCGGTATCACGTGTCGGTACTTCCAACGCGCGCGGTTCTCGCCGCCTAGCGCCTCCTAGAGCGAGGTGCGCCCTGCCATATTAGAGAGGCATGCCATATTAGGCGCAGTCCTCGCCGCCTTTACGGCATGGGGGCATAAGGCCGCCGCCGGCATGCGCATGTGGGAATGGGCCTTCGCATGGCATCATGGGTAACGCAATTACACTGCACGCGGCGATGCAACGTAGGACGGCTGTGTGCTGGTTGCTTCAGTGCTCGCCACAGACAATGAGCTCGCCTCATTCCACTCTGAAAATCCCCTTGCCCACGATGCGATGGAACTCTTCGTAGTCGGCATCCAGCTGCTCCTTGCTCTGGTTGACAAGGTTGAAGTTGCCGCACGACGTGAGAAGGTCTATCGTCTTCTCGATGCGCTCGCCCACCGTCACCGCTAGGAACCCATCCCTGTAGCTACTCAGAGCCTTGATCTTGGCCAAAGCCTCCGGGTCGACCTCTTTGAGGATGCCAGATACGTTCGACTGCATGTCCGCCTCGGTCGCAAAGGCCTTGAAGTTGTCCGGATAAGCCGGGATCGCGGCGAAGGCGGGCGGGTCGAGATACGCGTCGATCATGGCCGAGACCTGTGAATAGCCCAAACATGTTTCAACCATCGGCGTCCACGTGCCCTCGCCGCCGTGCAGCCGGCAGTTGGCCTCGATGAGGACGGGCCCGCGCTCCTCAGTCTTGAGCTCCGAGTGCACGGAGCCGTTCTGGATGCCAAGCGCGTCGAGCACCTTGAAGGTATACTCGACCATGGCGCGCAGCTGCGGCTCGTCATCCACGCTCATCAGCCGGATCCCAAAATAGACTACCGGTGAGCCGTTGAACATGCGCTTGTCGTACTTCCAGATCGCCACGCACTTGTGCACGCCCGAGCGCGACACGGTGTCCACCACGTACTCATCGCCACGCAGGTACTCTTGCAATAGCACTGAGTAGTTGGTGAGGCCGAGCACGTTCTTCGTCCCCTCGAGCGTCCTGAAGCCTGTTCGCACCGCCTCGGGCGAGTCGCAGATGAAGACGCCGTCGGAGCCCGCGCCCTCCACGGGCTTGACCACCGCCTTGAACGGAGTCGTCTTCGGCCGCTCGCGCAGAAACTGCTCGACATCCTCCATCGAGTTTGCAAGCATCTGACCGCACGCGTTCAGGCCTGCAGTGCGCAGGGCCTCTGTTTGGTAGAACTTGTTGCGCCGCTCGCGTGACCTGGCGGTGCCGTTGCCGCGCAGGCTGAGCGTCTCGCTGAGCAGGTCGCCGAGCAGCACGCCCGTCTCGCATCCCACCATCACCTCGCGCACCTCGACGTCGAGCGCGAGCAGCTCTGCGGCCGTCACCGCGACTGCTCCCGTGCTGTGCATCACGGTGGCGGCGAACTTGATGGTCGCCCGCGGGTCGACGAAGGTCTTGAGCTCCTCGGGGACCACGTCCGACCACACCCGAACGATAGCGTACCCGAGGTCGTACAGGCGCTTGGCCAGCACTGCACCAGTTGAGATCGGGTCGATGATAGCAATGGCCGGAGGGCGCGAGTCGGCTGCACCCGAAGCGCTGCCTAGAATGAACACCTCATAGGTCTGATCAGCGGGTAGCGATGAGGACACGGCGACGGCCGCATTCGAGCTATCGAGCAGCAGGTACTGCTGCAAGGGCGCGATGCCACAGACTGCTCGCAGCATACTGTCGATCGCTGCTGGCTCGCACGGCGCATACCACGAAACCTTGCGTGCTTTCGGGAAGTGACTGACACGGACCAGGATGCTTCTACGCCCCGACGGCTGCTGCGGCGGCGACTGTGGCCATTCCTGAGCCATCATGCGTCGAAGCCGCAATCGGCGACGATACCCACGAGAGACCAAGTCTTCAGTCCACGAGGATAGGTTACAGGCCGTTCAGCCGTTTCAGTTTCGCGAGAGCATCCCGCAATTCATCGAAAAGTGGGCCTCATACATGTACGGTACCACTCTCAGGTACCCGGTACTGTGCCACACAATCCCACGCAATCTCGATTCTTTTCCTCTCCCTGTCCATGTTTGTCAGCCGGCGTTAGCATGGAGACCACAGCGCTCACAGCCTCGAATCCGCCCGCGCCGCGCCAGCGGCTCGTCGACTGGCTCTGGAACGTGTCGAAAACCGACCAGCTCGATCCGCAGGCCAAGCTCACACCACTGCTCTACTCCTTGCCGCCGCCAGAGGCGCGGCCGCTAGGCGAGCTGCCGCACATCAGCGTGACGGCACTCGCTGCCTTCGAGCTGCAGCCTGTGAAACCGGAGCGGCCGTCAGGAGCGGCCACGCTGGTCACCACCGGCGCTCCTTCTGCTGCTGCTGCGCCGGAAGCCGCTCCAAAAAGCCTGCTGCTGATCATTTGGGAGCTGGCGCACCGCGTGCACGACCACTTTACCAGCGATTGGCCAAACACGTGGCCTCGGCCGCAATTCGCCAACGACCCGAGCAATCCTAAGCCGAGCGAGTGGAAGGACTATGCCGATCAGCTGTCCAAGGCGCATGGGTGCAAGCTCAAGCTCGAGGAGTGGCAAAAGGCGCCCGAGACGCCGCCGAGGACGCGCGAGGCGATTTCGGAGCTCATCAGTAGGCTTGGGCTCTTCGTGAGCAAACGGCGGAAGAAGATGGAGGAAGAGCGCGAGAGGAAGCGGCTGGAGGAGGAAGAGCGCGCCAGGCGGCAGGCGGCCAGCAGCTTCGAGGAGACGACGCAGCGCGACCTGGAGGTGTTGCAGCAGCGGTTCCAGCCGCAGCTGATGCATTTGGAGCGACAAGTCAAAGAGCTTCTCAGTCGGTGCGGCAAGAATCAGAAACCGGCGGACCCGATGAAGCTCAAGTTCAGTGATAAAATCGAGTACACTGGGTACCTGAACCAGATCTCCCAACTGCAGCTCGAGTTCGGTCAGCAGCAGACGCTGATCATGCGTCGCGTCCCTCCGCCGGGTGTTGTCGCAGCGGTGGGCGGCGAGGCCAGAGCTGCTGGACTGGGCATGGACCTTGGCGCGTCGGGGCCGGACGTAAAGCGCCCGAGAATGTGACTCAGAGTCAGAGATATTCACAGCCAATGTAGTTATAATTCGACACCCAAGGCCCCTTGCCAAGGATCGAACACGCCCCGGGCCCGGCGGCGCGTCCCCAGACCGCGCGATACCGTACGGATGCGGTTACCGTTACCACTAGCTAAAAACTATTCACACACTATTCACACGGACCCTTGTCGACGTTTTTTCTCGTGGGAGTCGAGATCAGATCCACACACACCACACGATGGGACCCCGCGAAGCCGATGGCGGTCGAGCGTGGCAAACACCGCGCACGTGCGTCGCCGCACCAGTCGGTCCAGGCACGATCACCGATCAGTAATCATGGCGAGATTCACAGTCACTGCACGACCTCTGCTCTATCGAGCCGATGTAGAACCGCACTCGTCTTGCTGCCAATGCTGGCAGCTACCAGCACCGCTGCTGCCACCGGACCCGCAGTCAACGTTGCTTCGGGGATCGTGCAGCTGGCCCGGAGCAGCGTGAGTGCACTCGAGCCCAACGTCGAGGGCCAGATCTCGGGCTTGCGCAAGGGTAGGAAAATTGGAGTGACCCGCCTCGCCGCAAGACCCTACATCTACCTTCTTCGAGGATTCTTGACGACGGAGGAGTGCGACCACCTCATCTCGCGGGCCGAACAACACGGGTTCGAGGTTGCAGAGACGGAGGGAAGCGCTGAGGTCAGCACGGCCTGGCGACGAGCATGCGACGTCACTTACCTCAGCGCGTCCGACGATCCGATCTTATTAGAGATCGCGCAGTGCGCAGCAGGATTCCTTTTCGGGAAAGAGGCCTGGTCACGCAAGGACGAGCTTGGCAGCCAGACGGAGGCGCTTCACGTCCTGCGCTACTCCAGCGGTGGTGAGTACAAGGTGCACTGGGATGCTTGCTGGCAAGAGCCGCGCGTGGCGACGGTCCTGTACTACCTAAATGGAGTCGGTGAGACGTGGTTCCCTCTGGCGTGTAGCGATTTGCAGGCTGCGGCCAGCATGCGACCTGAGTCGCAGCGTGCAGCGTACGAGCGTGCCTTTCGCAGCGACCCAGCTCAAGATGGCCTACGCGTGCAGCCGGGACGCGGGGACGCGCTCGTCTTTTATAACTTTGACGAAAGCGCCGACCTCGACATCCATGCCCTGCACGCTGGCCTACCGGCTCCCTCCACCAAGCTGATCGCATCGCAGTTCTTCAAGGCGGATCGGGTGCTGCCTCTTCGGGAGACAGGCTGGTGGGCCCGAGACAAAGTTCACGTGCCGGATCATGTACTGTCTTCGAGTGCCAGCTGAGCGCTACGTACATGGACTCCCACTCGCGTCGTTTCGACGCCACCTCGCCACGACGACCGCGGCAGTCCCCATGAGTCCCTTGGAACGATAGCCGACGGAGTTTGGCGAATAATGGGAATTAAATCAAAGTTTCGTCATCGCATATAGCCGCGGACTCGTGGGTTACTCGAGGACCAAGACGCTCGAAGACACGGAGAAGGCACCCCGGACCCTGAGTGGCGCGCCAGCGCTCCAGGGACGCCCGAACGCGTTGTAGTATGTTGGGAGCTGCGCTCGCTGCGTACGACAAGAAGGTCGCCGCCGGTGAGGCGGCACCGCCGCCTCCACCGCCAATACCAGACATTACCCAGGGCATGGGGGGGCTCCACGTTTCATTTGGCGCGGGACCTCACACGAGCTTGATGTCGCAGTCGCTTCCGAGCGGCGGGAAGCTGTCTTTCATGGGCAAACCCCCGCCGCAGCCTCGCGTGCGCCCCGCCGTCCCTTCAGGTGGCTTACTCTCGGAGTTGCCCGACCTCGAGCTGCCAGAACCGTCACCGCACTCCAACTCCCTGCTGAGCACGGGCGCCGGACGGCTCGCGGGCTTGCAAGAGAGTGGAGAGGAGGAGGAGGAGGAGGAGGAGGGCGGGACGTACGCGCCTCCCGTGCTAAGCATCCCTGCGCGCGCGCCACGCCGCCCTGACGCACCCGGCACGACCTGCCCTGATCGCCGGCCCATGTTTCCTCCGTGGCACCCTCAACGACGTGCTCGCTGCTCGCGTGGTTGAGCAGGTCGATGCTGGACATACCTAGAACGAGGACCACTTTCGAATACGCTGCCTCCGCGCCCGCGACCATCTTATGGGGACCTATGGGCCATCGGTGAGTTCTGCTTCCCCCCTCCACACCCCTCGAGCCTCGGTCATGGCGCATGCATGCCGAGCACGTGGCGCGTGCATGCCGAGCACGTTGCGCAGCCAGGCCCGGCCCGGCCTTGTCATCTGGCCGCAAGTGCCTCTTCTCATGCCTGGGGTGCCGACTGCCCTCGCGTGCGTGCAGGCCCGCCAGCAGCTCGATGGGAGGTCGCACGCCTTCTAAGACGTTGCTAGCAGCGCTCAGCGACGAGTGAAGGCTGCGCTGCAGCTGCCGCTACCGCAGCTGCTGCTGCACGGGTTTGCATGAGCTGCTGCTGCAGGGGTTTGCATGGGCTCACCTGCGAGGTTACCTGCGAGGTCCTATTTGTACACTTACTCTCATCTCTCTTCCCGTCGTCGTGCACTCATGATGAGGCTCATCATCAGGCACGAGGCAGGCGGACGTGACTCGTCACACGTGCGCAGGGGCGCATCTGTCTGCGTGGTACAGCTGTGGTGTTCAGGACAGCGCCTGCCGCCACACCGCCCGGGCAGCTGCCTTCCTGTACTGTCCGGGCAGCTGGGCTTGGCTCACCGCTCAGAGTCACTCTCTCACTGAGACTCGGGCCAGCGAACCTCCAGCTTGGTGGGTGGGGAGCCTCGCACCCGGCGCGGCTGCTGCTGCGATGGACGCGGGAACAGCTGATCTCGCTCGTCGGCGATGGGGGGGTCCGACGAGCGACGTCTCGAATATTTAATCGTGCTGGGAATCCAACATCTGCCTGACGAGATGTCTGAAGATGATCGTCAGAAGGGGTCCATTCATGTGGCTCTCCCCCGTCCGGTCGAGACGCGGAATATCCATTTGTATAGAAGGAGCATGAAATCTTAGCATGTGAGATGTGTGTATCGTTAACATTTTCGAGAACGGACGCGAGATAAAGAACGAGAACGATTCGGCGTTTACGCGTTAGGAAGGTCGGAGGTACCAACCCAGAGTGACAGACCAAGTCAGAGTGACTCAATGCACGTCTCACTGAGGCGTGCGCTGAGACGTTTTTTGTGCCTCACTGAGACAGAAATCCGACTCACT
>Ga0180442_100633_pt1 | contig 22903 bp, 13 predicted proteins | sample ChrtobMetP5_16mM_FD_119746 | JGI IMG/M metagenome (GOLD analysis project Ga0180442, IMG submission 119746) | Chrysochromulina tobin associated microbial communities from unialgal haptophyte culture, Seattle, Washington, USA - P5_16mM MetaG | ecosystem: Host-associated > Algae > Haptophytes >... | reverse complement strand
GTACCAAAAGCCGGGCACCTCGGGCATGCAGCTGGAGGCGGTGAGCGCGAAGGCGGTGCGTGGCTGTGCACACAGGGCGTCCGCACAGCCCCAGCGCACGGTGTTTGCCATCGTGATCGACGCATCGTACAGGCGGTTGGCCACGTCAGGTAGCGCGTCGCGCCGGGCGTAGATGGCGGAGATGGGCTTGTTGAGCGACACGTGGAGGGTCGCGTTCGAAGTGCCGCTCGTGGCGATCGAAAAGGTGCGAAGCTGGTTGAACGAGAGGCACGTCTCACGACGCTCGCCGTCCGTAAACGGAGTCGCGCCAAAGCGCGACGAGCGATAGAGCCCGAGCTCGACCGTGAGCCGGCCGCCTCGCAGCACGTTACGCGCGCTACCGCCGGGGCTCCACTGGCGGGGGAGCTCGGCTTCGCTCAGGCTGAGAGCCGAGGCGAGCGAAGCCCATCCCGCTGGGCACTCGGCCGCGCTCAGGGGAGCGCCCGGCGCACTCCCGGTTGGCGCGCCGTCGTGCGTGAGTAGCGGGGGGCCCTCGGTGAACGAGCGCTGCTCGCTGACGTCGATGATGATGTAGTGCTCCCCGGGAGCGTCCGTGCAGAAGAACTCGATCGTCGCGTTCGCTGGTGCGCCAGTTTCGAGGCCGGTGCGCAGCTGGCCGTCGAGGTAGCCGCCTGCTTGATTCGAAGGGCACGCCTCGCGCTGCGCCGCGATGAAGCCGTTGAAGGCGGCGGTCGCATTGTCGGGCGACGGAAGTGCCCCATCGGTGCCTCCGAGGCATCCTATAGGCGTCGAGTGCAGCGTGAGGCGCATGATGTCGGCATCGCCGAGGGCGAAGCGGAAGACGAGGCGAGAGGACGGATCCGAGAGGGCACCGGGGACGAGCGGTAGGCGCATCGTTTGGTCGTACCCGACGGGTAGCCGAATCGGATATAGCAGCGCACGCACGCGGACCGAGCAGCTCGGCAGGCGCAGCGACACTGCGCCGCCGCCCGTCGCGCACCGCACACGCAGCCAGAGCTCTGGGGTGGCGAGCTCGTGACACCCTCCAGAGCTCACATTCACACCCGCATGTAGCGTAGCGCGGTCGGAGCTGATGTGCTGGCGGAAGCCCCTCACCTGAGGGAGATGGAGATCACAGCGGAGATCAAGGGAGATCAGGTGAGATTAGGGGAGATCAAGGGAGCGTGACAGTCATGAGGGCGGACGCCCCCTACCTCGGGCGGCCCCTCGTCGAGCAGGTAGCCCGCGGCCAGGCGGCTCAGCGGCCCTTCGTCGAGCCCGTCGAAGCACTCGCGTGCCCCCACGGCCGCAGCCGCCGTGCCGGGCGTGCCAGGCGGCGCGATGCCGGCGTCCGCGACGAGTGCGGCTGGCTGCACCACCGGCCGGTGCGCGAGCAGCACGTGATGCGAGTGGTAGCGGAGAGGCGCGCGCGAGAAGGCGCCATCCACTTCGAGCATGGCACCAAGCTGGTCGCTCGCCGAGGCGCAGCCGACGATGGGCGTGTCCAGGCCCGTGCACAGCATCGGCAGCCGTAGCCAAGCCCAGTCGCCGCCATGAGCGGCGTCGAGCGTCACGTCGACCGGGGTGTCGTGCGCCAGGGTCAGCAGGGGCAGATGCGCCGTGCCGTTGCGCCGGATGCGCAGCTCGGTCACGCCGGGCACGAGAGGGATTTCCACTACGAAGGCCATCTGTGGCGCCGTGCCGAGCACATCCTCCTGGTACGCGTAGCACCCCTTGTACAGCGCCGCGCGCAGCCCACCCACCTCGATCGAGGCGGCACCGGAGATTCCGGTGAGAGTTGGCGCGGCAGGTGGCGCGAGTGCCGCCGGAGAGGTGGGCGCCGCCGGCGGCATGGGCGGCGGTGGCGGCGGACTGGGGGCAGCGCCGAGCGTTTCAAACGCAAAGTCGGAGTTGTTCAGCGGTGAATGGCCGCAGCCAAGCTCGCACGCCGGTACCCAGCGAAAGCGATCGCCGCGCACGCCGCCGTGGACGACGACGCGCTGCGGCTGGCCAACGAGGGCATCCGTCGTCTCAAAGCGCACGGCTGGGTACTCGACCCGGAAGGCGAGGCCGTACTGTGCGCGGAAGAGGTTGTCGGTGAGCACATGCTCGGCCTCGTCGGTGCATCGGACGGGCGTCTGCGGCGGCTGCGACGTGGACGGCGGGGGTGGGGGCGGGTTCGATTCGGCCACGTACACGTCCGCCGCGAAGGCGTGGCAGAGGACCTGCAGGCCCGGCTGGAGACGAAGTAAGCGCGTCTCGAGGCCCACCGGTCCATTCCCCGTGCTTACGATGGGCAGTTCGAGGTGTGAAGCGGCGGTCACATCGCCGGTGTCGGCCGGCTCGCATGCCGCGCGCCGGTGCAGCGCCGCCGCGCCCACACACTGGGCGGCGCCGCCATTGGATGCGGGCAGGACCACGAGTGCATCGCCTACCTTTACGAAGTTGTCGCGCGTAGGCAGCCGCAGAGAAAGCCGCTTGCGCGCGGTCGCGCGCACCACGAAGCGCGCGTGGTCGAGCGGCGAGATGACTTGCACAGGGAACGCGACGGTTACGTTGAGGTCGTCCTGAGGGTGATAGTGCTCATCGAGGAGGCCCTCGGTGTAGTTGAAGGCGAGGCACACGAGGTAGGGCGCCTCGGGCACAAACAAGAGGGCGTCCACCACGCGAAAGGTGAGGCGGCCTGGTGCATTGTTCCTGATCATGCCGCCGTTGAGCGACGCCGCCGCGCCCGCGCACGTAGGCGGGTAGCCGGCGCGCACCTGGACGAGCTTGATGTAATCTCCGCCGACCGCGCCTGGCACGAACAGCGTGGTGCGCTCGTTGATCAGCACGAGCCTCGGCGTCACCGACCCGATCGCAAAGCTCACCACGATAGACAGGTTCTGCTGCAGCGTGAAGGTCTCCTCGGCCTCCGCACGCTGGACAAGCTGCGACTGGTACGCATGGCACATCCGATAGGTACCCGCGGCTTCAAAGTGCACCTGAAGCTGACGCACGCCATCGCCGTCCATCGCGCCCAACGCACCGCCCGGAGCACTCACAACGAGCGACGCCGCGTCCGCGCACGGATCCCCGTTCGCCTGCGCACCCGCAGTCAAGCGGCGCCCGCTGCCCGGCGCCGCGCCCTCGTTGCCACCAGGCGCGAGGACGAAGCGCACGTAGCCAGCATACGGCGTGGTGACGCCCACGACGAGCTCCATGTGCACAAGGGTTGAGTTCGGCCCCAGCGTACTCACAGCCGCCGAGCGTACGACGCCCTCAAAGCGGACGGTGCGCTGCGGCTCAAAGGCGGCATCGCTCAGTGGAACGCTGCTGCCGGGGGCGGGGCGGAAGGCGTGACAAACGACGTGCTCGCCTTCGGTCGCAATCGGGGTGAGCAGCTGCAGCAGGCCGAGCGGACCAAGAGCGCCGCCCTGGGCGCTATCGGCGGCGCCCTCGCACGCGCACGCCCTGTACGCCGGGCTGCCGATCGGCTCGAGCGCGAGCGCGTCACATGTGGTGCGCCGCGGCATAAACTTGATGACGTCGCCCACGGCGGCGCCTCCGTAGACCTGAACCACGTGGCCCGGCTCGCCGACAGCTGCGTACGGGGGCAAGAGCTGCTGCACAGGGAACGCGACCGCGACAGCTAGCCCCTCCTGCGCCACGAACGCGTTGTCGCCGATGATCTCAGGCATCACGATCATCTCGCACACCGTCGTGGGCGGCGGCGGCGGCGACGCCGGCGGTCTCGAGGGCGGGGCAGGCGGAGCCCTAGGCGGCGGCGGGCCGGTTGGCGGCAGCGGCGGCGGCGAGGGCGGCCGCCGCGGCGGGCTCGGCGGCGGCGGCGGCGGAGAGGGCGGCGGCGGCGAGGGCGGCGGCGAGGGCGGCGGCGGCGAGGGCGGCGGCGAAGGTCTCGGAGGCACTGCCGGTGGCGAGGGCGGCAGCTTGGGTGGGGGCGGCCGAAAGGGCGAAGAGGGCGGCGGCGGCGAGGGCGGCGGCGGCATGGGGGCGGGGGGGAGGGCGGGGGCGGCGGGGGCGGCGGTGGCGAGGGCGGCGGCGAGGGCGGCGGCGAGGGCGGCGGCGGCGAGGGCGGCGGCGGCGAGGGCGGGCAAGGGAGAAACGGCGATCGTGGCGGAACCGCAGGCGGCAGAGGCGGGGCCGCGGGGGGCGGCGCCTTCGGCGTCATTCGGCACACCTGACGGGTGAACTGGTGCTTGAAAGCATGGCACAACGTGTAGACGGCCGGCACCATGAGCTGCACTGGGATCGAAAAGATAGTGTTGGCGCCAACAAGAGAACGTGTCACGAGGCCGCCGTCGCTCACATTGGCCGCGAACGTGCAATTTTCGCCGTCGGGCACCAGTTTCACGAGGTCACCGCCCAGATCGTATGTGCTCTGGCCGATGGTCGGCGTCTCTAGCGTGAGCGAGAGCTCCGCGTTCACGAGCAGATCCAGGCCTGTCTGTCCCCCTTGCATCGTCTGGACAGGGTAGAAAACCTCGAGCGCCCCACCGTCGAGGTAGTCGGAGGGCCTCGTGCCCTGACCGGCGGGGCTGGTGCTCGCGTTCACAAAGAAGCACACGCCGTACGCTCCCGGCAGGTCGAATCGGAATACCGGGCTGGACGTTGCCTGATTCAACGTGTCGACCACGAGCGCGAGCCTCGAGTTCGGCGCTTGCAAGCAACCCGCGTCCACCGCCGACTGGCCTCCGGGTACGAAGCGAATCATCGTCGACCAATGTGCGGCGCCGTACGTGCTGAGGCTCACTGTGAATGTCTGCGGCAGCCGCATGACTGCCGTGTCGGGTGAGAAGAACAGGTCGGTGCGCACGACCTCCACGTGGTGGCTCTTCACCTGGTTAGGCTGGCCGATCGTAAACGTGTGCGACACGCGAATGCCCGCCCGCCCGCGCGCGACGGCCATGTAGCTGACCGAGAAGGTGTCGAGGCGGTCCGTCGGCTGCAGCCCCACGAGTGGGCCACCCGGTGCCACACGGCAGCAGGGCGTGTTCTCGTTCGGGTCCGCTGGGTCGAGCAGATACAGGAGCTGGAGCTGGTCGGGCGTGGCGCCAATCTGCGGGTTGCCGAATCGGTCGAAGGTGCTGACGAGGCACGTGACTTGGTGCCGAATGGGCAGCGGGTTGGGGAAGCAGTGGACCACCGTCTGGTGCTCGGAGAGAGCCGCCGCGCGGATGAGGATGCCCGAGCTCAACGTCGACGAGAAGTTGGCCGTCACGAGCGACACGGTCACGCCGGCTGTCCCGGCCTCTGTGTAATTGAGGCTTTCATCCCAGTACCTCCCAGTGCCGAAGACGGTCGTGTACGCCTCTGTCTGCGGCTGCGTGGACACGACGACGGCGCCGCCCGCGGTGCCGCCGCTCGCCGCCACGAAGAACGGCGCGCCCTGCACGACGGGCAGCACCACGTCTCCGTGCGGCCCCAGCAGCGCCTTTCCGTAGCGCTCGATGTGCCACTCCGTTGCAGAGTGGGGCCACGGAGTCGCGGTCGGGTTGGAACACGCGTCAATCGTAGTGATGGCGCACGCGACCGGATCGCCTGCTACGGCCACCCCTCCCGCAAGAAATCGCCCGCAGTCGATCGTGAAGTTGGTCGTGTGGCCACCCACCACCAGCACCTCGCCTGTCACGTTGACCTCATCGAACGGCGCCAGCCTGACCGAGACCGTGACATTGTGCGTGCCCGCGGGACACGTGGCAAAGTCCACGTACCAGTGAATGGGTCCGCCGTAGATGGCGCCTTGCTGCGTCAGCTCTGTTGTCGGTTCGATGTAGAAGTTGTCCGCCTCAGCGCCGCCCACTGGCTGGCCAAAGCGGTCGCGCGTGGTGATGTTGCAGTGGGCGAGCGTCGTGCCCGAAATAGCCGGCTCGCGATCGCACGCAACGGCCGTCATGTTGGGCCATAGGTCCGCTGCGCCATGCTTCAGGAAGAGTGCAGCGAAGAACCAGAGCGTCAGGCTAGGCGAGCGCGTCCGCGCCTTCCAAAGCCGCATCGTACCGGTAAGCGCGGGAATGCTCGATTCGCGCTAGAGTTCGGGGATCCGAGCCGGAAGAAACTAGTTCGTTATCCGAGCCTGAGAGCTTGAGTAAGCGATAGAATCATCTTCGTCAACTTTGGCGCCACCGCGGACGCAAATATGGCCGACGCGGCAGCGAAAGAGCCCGTCGCGACGGGCGCCCGCGAGCGCCCGAAGCGTGAGGTGAAGGCCGTCGATACTTTCAAGATCGAGGAGAAGGAAGTGAAGGAATTCACCATCGCCGCAGGCGCAGGCACGAAGCTCGGCGACATTGAGAATGTGAAGATCCTCATTGACAAGCATCCGGCCTCGAGTGAGGAACTCAAGAAGTTCCACGCGGTGTGCTTTGGCCGGCCGGGCAAGCAGACCGAGGTGAAGAAGAATCTGCGCGAGTTTTCGGGCTTTACTCTCGACGGCGCTGAGCTCGAGAAAAAGAAGGCTTCCGTGTCCAAGCTTGACGGCAAGATGATCAAGACGCTGCTCGCGCTGTGCGACCAGCCGACGTCAGGAACGAAGGCTGAGAACGTGGAGGCGCTGGTCGCCTTCCTGCAGGAACCAGCCGAGAGCGGCAAAAAGTCGCTCGCGCTCAAGTCTGGCGAGAAGCGCGCACGTTCCGAGAAGAAGGCCAAAGGCAAAGGCAAGAAGGCCAAGGATGAGCTCAAGCGGCCGCCGTCGGGGTACTTGCTGTACTGCAACAACAAGCGCGAAAAGGTTAAGCAGGAGAACCCGGACGCCTCGGCAACCGACATGATGAAGATCCTCGCTGAGAAGTGGAAGGGCATCTCGGATGAGCGTAGGCAAAAGTACGAAGCCGAGGCGGCGGCGCTCAAGGCGGAGTATGATAAGAAGAAGGCGGCGCTCAAGGCGGCGCTCGGGGGCGGCAGCAGCGGGCCCGCCAAGAAGAAACAGAAGGTGAGCAAGGAAGAGGACAACGAGGGCGACGAGGACGAGGAGGAGGAGGACGAGGAGGAGGGTGGCGAGGACGACGAGGACGCTGAGGAGGACGACAAGGACGAGCCTGCGGCCGAGGAAAAGGACGAGGCCCAGGAGGAGTAGGACAACGTGCCATGCAGGCCCTCGGCCTACGGAGAAACGTTCAAGTCCGCGATACGAAACTCGTCCGGCAGGTGTGTGGTGCGTGGGGCGCGCGGGCGGCTGGGGCGTGGAGGGACGACCCGGCAACCCGCGTCAACCCGCGTCTCCGGACCGGTCCCGTCCACGCGGTCGGACGCTTCGCCGCGGCCGCCCACTGCACCTCCCTGGCAGCCACTCAGTCTGCACTCTCTGCGACCGGGTGTTTGAATAGAGCCGTCCGGTTTGGGTTTCAATTTCTTGGCACGCTTTGTGCCGACATCCCCCCCAGTTCTGACCTCGTTCAACAGATTGCCGAGCCGGCAGGCATACTATACGCTCCTCCGGCCAACCCCTCCACATAAAATTCCCTCCCGATCTCGTGCGTTGCGTCACCGCCGCCTCGCGATGCACGCGCGCTCTCCTCTCGTCGCTAGCTCGGGAGGGGGGCGCTCTCCACTGCGGGCACTCGCGCTCAGCCGTGCTTGAGCTGCGTGAGGAGCGAGCGCATGCGAGACGTGTCCTTAATGGCGCCCGCCTTCTCCTTGAGGTCGACGAGCTTGCAGACCGATTCCCACGAGTTGGCGATCATGGCGCTGTCGCGTTCAGCGGCGTACGCCGCCTCCGCAGTGCGGTTCTCGGCCGCACGCTTGGCGATTTTGCTCGTGCGCTCGGCGTAGAAGTTATCGAGCGCCGCCTTGGCCTCTGCAAGCTTGGCAGCCTCCGCCTCGCGCGAGGCGGCCGCCTTGGCCGCGACCTTCTCGTCGCGCTCGACGCGCCATTTGGCCACAGCACCCATCTCCATCGGCGCGACGAAGCCGCCGCCCATGCCGCCCATTGGCGGCATCGGCATCGGCGGAGGCGCCGGGGCTGGGGCCACGCTCATGCCCATGCCACCCATGCCGCCCATGTCCATGCCGCCCATGTCCATGCCGCCCATGTTCGAGCCGCCCATGTCCATGCCGCCCATGTTCGCGCCGCCCATGTCGTTGGGCGCAGACACAGGCATGTCAAACTCGTCACCACCGACCTCGGGCGCGGGCGCGGGCGAAGAGCCGAAATCATCGTCGTCCATGTTGGACACCTACGGGGCGTGCGCGCGCGGGATCTGGTCAGCAGGATTGAAGCACATTGATTGAGGCGCAGGCGAGAAAGTGGCCGGTGGAGGCTTCGGTGCCACAGCAAAGCGCCAGGCGCGTGCAATCAGCAGCAGCGAGCCGTCGTTGCAGGTGGGCCAGAGTGCAGTGCTCAGGCCAGAGTGCGACGGCGCGTCAGGCAAGGTTGGTGTTACTGGCGCCGCGCACAGCAGGGAAGCGCACCCTTTGCTGACCGCGGACGAAGTTGTCGAACTTACGGCGATGCGAAATCGCCGGCAAAACGCGCGACTCAACTCGACTTCCCTTGTCTCCTCCTTGTGCTCTAGGGATTGTCCTTTCAATTTCACACAGTTTTCACACTACGACATGGCGGAAGTGGACAAGCATCGCGGCTGGCTGCACAAGCAGGGTCACGCGTTCAACACCGACTTCAAGCGGCGCTGGTTCGTGCTGCGCGCCAACTGCAAGCTTTCGTACTACGAGGACCAGGCGGCGGCGAGCAAGGGCAAGGGCAAGGGCACCGTAACGATCACGCGCGTGCGGCATCTGCGTCGGGCAGAGGGCGGCTCGTCGCTCGATACGACGCTTGCGCCGACGGCCTTCTACTTCGACACAGCCGAGAAGAAACCCTTCATCGTATACGCCGACACCGTCAAGGAAAAGCTGGAGTGGCTGCAGGTTCTCCTCGCGGCGACCCGCTCATCCAAGCCGGCGAGCGCGATAAGCAGCGGCGCAGACAGCTGCGTAGAGGACACGTACCGCGAGCAGGTGAGCGCCGTCGAGGCGGGGCAGACGAGTGGCCTCGAACCGGCCGCCGCCGCCGCTTGGAAGGCCGTTTCCGATGGCTACATGCTCTCGCGCGAGGGGCGCATCGAGGAGGCCAGGGCCGCGTACTCGCGGGCGCTGCAGCTGTCGGGGCACGGGCAGCGGCCCACGAGCAAGGAGCCGGTAGTGCTCGCCGCGCTCTACGAGACGGGCAAGCTGCTCTGCGAGGTGCAAGAGTACGCGACCGCGCTCGAGCAGTTTGAACAAGTGCTCGCCTTCGTGCCTTCCGAGGTGGCGAGCCACGTACGGCTACAGTGCGCGTGGTGCCACTGGCAGCTTGGGGATGGGGCGCGCTCGGAGGCCATCTACTCGCAGGTGCTCGAGCACGACCCGATCTGCTGGCAGGCGCTCCTGGACCGCGCGCGCATGTACCTCAGCCAGGGCGCGTGGTCCGAGGCCCTGCCCGATCTCGAGATCGTGATCCACTTGGGGCAGGTGTCGGCCGAGACGTGCAACGACCGAGGCGTGTGCTACTACGAGCTGGGCGATGTGCCGAGGGCGCTCGAGAGCTTCAACAGGGCGATCCTTCTCGACCCGGGCTATGCGCAGTCGTACACCAATCGCGGCAACTGCTATCGCAAGCTGTCGGCGCGTGATGCCTCGATGATAGAGGGCGCCGAGCATGACTACTCAAAGGCAGTGGAGCTTGACCCTTCGAACCCGAAGTCGTACAACAACCGCGGTGCGCTGCTGCTCAAGATGTGCAAGTACTCCGAGGCCTTTGCCGACTTTGAGCACGCGCTCGAGCTGCAGCCCGAGTACGAGGTGGCGAGACGAAACCTCGAAGTTGCGCGTGAGCGGCGTGCGAAGCAGATGGACAGCGTCGCCGCGCGCGGCGCGCAGCTCTACGAGCGGCGCGCCTCGGGCGGCGAGGCGCCGATCTACCGCACCGACGCCCCGGCGGTGAGCGGCGCCGACGCCTCCGGCGCCAGCAGCACATCCATATCGTAGATAGTCTCGCTCGCGGCGGAGCGCGAGAGTGTCAGAGGTCGCTCGGGTTCTTACTTTAGATTCATCGGCTGGGTGTATGCAAACTTAGGTTTCCGTGAAATTACCCACCGCCCAACTGGGGGTTCACCGGCGCCAAGTCGACGCGGGCGCCCTCCCTGCCGCGAGTTCATTCTCTGGGTCTCACCGCACTTTCTTATTTTGGCTGTTTCTCAGCTCTCCGCCAGCTAGTGTCTCATTTCGATAGTCCTGTATGCTGTTTACGTGTACTTTGAGTTATAAACATTGACTGTGAATTGTGTGTTTTCATAATGACTTCATCATGACAGCTCCCAGCTTGGTCACAGGGTCCCTCTTCTGCACCACAGGCCCTCAAAACTATGTTAGGTCCTTGTGCAATGCTCCTCGCGTTCCAAGCTCTCGGTCACCTCCCGTCAGAGGATTTTCTCGTCGATAAGCCGCTTGTATCATCCACTCTCACCAAGGATGCGGATGGCTCCCTGCTTCTTTCCAACGGTCTGATATCAAGACGCTTTGTTACTACGCCCAACTTTGCCACAGTGGCCCTACGATCGGAGGCGTCATTTGACACGGGAGGAGTCCTGGAGGTCCTACGAGGTGTGAGCCCTGAGGCGCGTATCACGTTGAGCTGCCCCGATGAGGGTGCAGCTCATCGGCGGGGGCTGCTGCCATACGCGGCGGACGCGCTCGAGGGACAGACCGACCCGAACGTGACCGGCAGCAGCATCGGCTCAGCGGGCATTGCCATCGGCGGGCTCCGTGGTCAGATGCGTTACGCGATCTACGAGGAAGATCGTTGGAATTGGACCGTCGGCGAGGACGATTTTGTGTACGAGTCTCACGAGACGGCGCAGCCCAAGGCGGCATGGGCCTGGACTCCTGGGCAGCGTCACTCCTCGATGGCTGCGTGGCCCCCGCTAGGTCTGCAGCTCCGTGTGCGATTCATGCCGCCGGCGGGGCACTGCGGCTGCTATTGCGGCGTGCGGGTGACCGTCGTGTACGAGCTGCACGACGGCCTGCCTACCTTTTCCAAGTGGCTTGAGGTGAGCAACGGCGGTGATCACGAGGTGCTGGTGGAGACGCTCGTCACGGAGGAGTTGCATGTCGCAGAGGATGCCAAGGACAGGTTGCTGGTCGAGACCGACTACATGCCACGCAAAACCGTTTGGAAGTATGCGCAGCCGCCGGCTGCCGACCCTCATGTTGGATCGTATGAGGGGAGCCGCATGAACTATCCCACGTGGTGGATAGATCCTGACTATGAGGATGACGTCAACGACCAGTCACTGCACGCCAACCTCGCAGTGACCGCGCTGCTCCTGCAGCTTCAGTACCCTCTCGGGCCGTGGCAGCTGCTCGCGGCCAATGGCGGTGCCTACCGGTTCATGACGATGTTCTTCACCATTTGCGACACGACTGAGGCCGAGCGCCAATGGCTCACCCGCCGCCGAGTCATGCGCACACTTTTTCCCCAGGTGACCGAAAGCCTTCTCTACTTCTACTCAACGAATGCAACCTCGGCGGGCATTCGTCGGGTCGCCGCACAGGCCGCGGAGGTGGGCTTCGAGGCGATGCTCCTCTCGTTTGGTTCAGGCTTCGATCCAGCTTCCACCGATCCGACCTACATCGCAAGCGTCGCCTCCGACACGTCGTTCGCAAAATCGCTGGGCATCGAGATGGGCGGGTATACTCTGATGCAATTGTCGTACGGGGGCGTCACGGGCGATGACAAGTGTATCTCGCCCGATGGCCCCGGTAGCAGCGTGGACATTGCCGATTTCAGCACCGCTTACCATCAGCAGTACCGGGACAACATAGTCTCCTTCCTCAACAAGACCGGCATGGCCATGCTCGAGACTGATGGCCCCTATGAGGGCGCCACGTGCGCGGTCACAAGCAAGTCGGGCTTCCGCCACGTAAATAACTCGCAGCTCGTGCAGTACGCCGCTAACGTTGACTTCTATCGGCAGCTCAAGCGCGAGTTCAACACATTCCTGACCGTTCCGGATCCCTACTGGAATAGCGGCGGCACCAACCGCGAGCCTGCCGGGTACACGGATGCTTGGAATCATGTGGACTCGACGGCCGAGTATCTGCAGATGGCGCGCCTGTATCTCTACGACTCGTCGATCTTCAGTCCGACGACGGAGGGGTGGCTGGGGTTTGAGATGTACCGCACGCCACCGCCGCTCGACGACCATCTCGAGACGCTCGAGGAGGCCCTCGCGTCGCTGCTCGGGCAGGGGAATATTCCGTGCTACCGTGGGCCCGAGATGTACGACGATGGCAGCCCACAAGCCAAGCAGCTGTGGAAGCTCTGGACGGCCCACTACAAACGGTACCGGTCGATCCTGTCCCTCTGATAGCCTCTGATGACCTCTGATGGCCTCTGATGACCTCTGATGACCTCTGATGATCTCTGATGACCTCTGATTGCCTCCCTCATCAGGTACCGGCCGATCTTGTCGAGTGACGTGATTCACATCTCGAGGCCGACGGGCCGGGGCGTTGAAGCCGCGATGCACGTGAACGCCAGCGCCCGGGCGGCAGGCGAGCCGATTGCGTTCCTCAACCTCTTCAATCCCACGGCGGCCACGAAGGTCGCCACGCTGCGGCTGCCACTCTATTACGCGGGCGCTCTGCCAGGCTCGCGACTGGCCTTGGAGTGGGGTGGCTCGCTGCTCAACCCGTCCAAATGGCCAGTGCCCGCTCAGTCGGCTGCCAGGGTGCTGGTGGACTACTCGATCCGGATCAATGTGTCGCTTGCGCCGCACTCATTCCTTTGGGCCGCAATCACCGCTGAAGAGTACTTTGAGCGCCGTATCGAGCTTGAGACGCTCCCTTTTGGGCTCGGCCGTCCACTTGGGGCATGAGGCGTGGCGCTGACGTTGGAAGGAGGTGAGATGTTGTGAGGGGTCATCAGGGTGAGCGCCGAGCGGGGAGCCCTCCAATTCACAATCGACAATGAGAAAGGAGGGGCTGTTAGGTCGGAGCAACTTGAGCCCTCCAATTCACAATCGACGATGAGAAAGGAGGGGCTGTTAGGTCGGTGTGCGCTCCCACAATCTCTCGCTCGCGTTAGCTCTGTGTAAAACGGCTGTGAGCCGGAGCTTGCGTACCCACACCCGAGAAGGCACCAACTCACAGTTGAAAAGGTCAGCTGGGCCATCCGCACAAATTTTTTTCGCGAATCTCGAATGTGGTCCGACGACGCGGTGTGCTTCGTTGGTCGCCACATCTGCACGGCCACCGAAACACGCACTGATGTGGCAAGAGATGGCGCATAGAGCGTTACTCCACGCCGGACGAGTCGCGCCCTGGATACCCGTTTGGGCCTGCCTCGAACACTACGTTCTCTCGTTCAAGCTTGTCGACGGTCGTTCGATGCAACCAACCTTCAACTCGCGTGGCCGCCAGTTCAACGACCTCGCCGTCCTCGATAAATGGAGTGCGCGGCAGCTGAAGGTGAGCCGAGGCGAAGTTGTCGTGCTTCGATCACCGAACAACCCAAAGGAGTGGCTCACCAAGCGGGTCATAGGGCTGCCCGGCGATTGCGTGCGGCCGCGAGATGCGTCTGCGAGCCAGGTCCACGTGCCACGTGGACACATTTGGGTCGAGGGCGACAATGAGCATGCCAGCAGAGACAGCAATCACTTTGGCGCGGTTCCGGCCGCACTCATCGAGGCACGCATTTGCTACAAAGCGTGGCCTCTCAGTGAGAGTGGGCGCGTCGGCGCGCGCGAGGCCGACAGGGACCGGCTCGTCTACCGTGCGCATTGCGAGACGATCGCCGGTGCGGCGGCGCGATCGATGGGTACGTTGCCCTGGCACCTTCTACCCAGCCGGCGATCTTGAATGGATTTAGTCCGCGAGTCCGGGCCCTTGCCACACGTCGAGACCGTGAGGCGCGACGCGTGAGCGGAGCGGCACAATAGACAAAAGGACGGCTAGGCGAGAGGCAACCGCTTTGGTCCGGCTTTTGCTTGCCGGTGTGCCATGTCTCATGTGAGAAAGTAGGATGTTGAATGCAAACGCCTAAATGTATATACTTTTATATACTTTAGATACTGTGAAAACACAGCACATTTTCCCTGACATTTCCCCTCTTATTTTTCTCTCCGACCTCGCCCTGACCGCCTGAGAGACCCCCGAAACGCGAAAGCACATGACTCGTGTATCCACGAAATTTGTATCCACGGTAGAGGAAGAGCGCCCACAGGACCTTCTCTCCACTAGGCTGCCGTTTGTATAGTTTGATGAACCGCATATCAAACCACAACGCGACCAAGTTTACGGTCCCTCGGCTGCCAACCCGGGCTGTGGGAAGAACGAGAGAGCTCAGCAGAGAACGCGCACAGCTCCCATCTCATCGGGGAGGCAGCGAGTCCGACATGTCCGAGGGCGGCGAGGGTACGTCCGAGATCGTGGACTTCATCCTATACATGTTCGTGCTCGGCCCGGCCGTCGAGTGGTGCTTGAAGAGCCCGAAGGTCAACCCGAGCCGGCCTGGCTCAATCCGCGGCATCGCGCTGGCCACTTTGCTGCTTGCGGCGATCGCGGGCACGAAGCTGTCCTTTGAGCTCGTCGGGCGCGATCCGAACCACTTCTGCACTCTCGGAGTGCGCACCGACGCGACGGCCGCTGAGATCCGACGAGCGTACAAGGATATCTCGCTCAAGTATCACCCGGACAAAAATCCGGACGACAAGTCAGCGGGCGACAAGTTCCGCCAGGCAGCGACAGCGTACGAGGTGCTCAAGGACGCGAGCAAACGCACGTCGTACAACAAATTCGGCGCCACCGAGTCGCAGATGGGTAGCGACGTTGCGAGCCAGCTTGGCACGCTCTCGATCTTCTACGTGATCTGGCTGGTGGTGGGCTACTTGCTCACGATGGGCAAGGCTTCCGAGGATGGGCGCACGTGGGCCTTCTCGGGGCTGCTCGCGCTCGCCGTGTACGAGTATCAGACGCGCATCCTCGACACTGATTACCTCGCACCTGTCTTCCCGAGCTCGACGGCGCACGAGAAGGTTGAGCTCCTGCACAAGCTCTTCCCGCCCTTTATGCACGGCGCACGCATGATCTCGCAGGTGCTCTTCATGGACATTTCGGTGGTCAACAAGCTGCGGCTCGAGGAGATGCACATCAAAGTGGACGAGCTCTTCTTCATGGCCTCCAAGGTGCCACTACCAGACGCGTGCCGCGTGTCGCTCAACACCAACAACGCCACCCTCGAGGATGGTGCCGCGATCGGGCCCAGCACGCGCGCACGGGCGCTGTCCAGAACAGCCGCCATCGCGGCCGAGGAGACGGCCTCGGTTCTCGCGGCTCAGGGCTTCCAGCCGCTCAACGCACCTCCTAATGCCCAGAGAGCTGTGGAACCTGCACCGAGCGCGGCGCCGGGCGACGCTGCAGCTGCAGGAAGTGCCGCGGCAGGAGGCGCCGCAGCAGCGGGCGCCGCGGCGTCGGGGTCGGACGCGCAAGAGGTACTCGCCCTCGCCGCGCGCAACAAGGACCGGCTGACGAACGTGGCCTTCTTCTTCTTTGCGTACGCGGCCTTCAAGTACGTCAACGACGCGGGGCTGCTGTAGGGCCCACATGCGCGGCACCGCGTCATCTGTATTGCGCTCGCATTGTAATCGGGTTTATAAGGGTTTCGAAAGAGGTTCAGATAGAAAACCCGAGCACCCCAGAACTCTTGCAACGGCCGTCGCGATCATGGCAACCTCAGGTCCTCTCGATCCGAAAGTGGGAGACGCTCTGCTCGACGATCTGGATGTAGTGGGCATCATGCAGAACGAAAAGGTGATGGGCGCCATGAAAGTGCTCAAGGAGGATCAATCCAAATATCACAAGTTGGTAGCTGAGGATCCAGAGCTCAAGAGTCTCTTCGAGGCTCTCAAGGTCAAGATGGAGGCGAAGGAGAAGGAGAAGGGCATTCAGGATGCGGCACCGCGAAAGATGACAATGGACAGTCCGGCCGTCGTCGAGGAGGATGTGCCCCCGCTCGAGGATGCGGCCAAGCTTGAGTGCGAGAGTGCTCGAGCGGCGGGCACATCGGCCTTCGAGGCGGGTGACTACCCGACGGCGTGCGAGAAGTACGAGCGCGCGACCGAGCTTGAGCCGCACCACGCGCCGCACTGGACCAACCTCGCGATCGCGCGGCTCCGCGGCGGTGACGCCAAGGCCTCTGCCGCCGCTGCGCGAGAGGCGACGCGGCGCAACCCGCGCTTTGCCAAGGCGTGGCTTCGTCTGGGAGAGGCGCTGACGGAGCTGGGCGAGACGACCGAGGCGGTCGAGGTGTTCGAGACGGGCCTCAAACGCGCGGAGGGTGCCGTCCGTGTCTCGCTCACCAAGGGGTTGATGCGGGCCAAGGAAACGGCGAAGCCGAAACCGAAGCCCTTCGCACCGAGCAGCGGCGCAGCGTCGACAGACAACATGGCGGCGGCCAAAGCGGCCGTGTCCAGCGTGCATGGGCCCAACAAGGCTGCACCCGTCGCGGAGTTGCCCGAGAAGAAGCCCCCCAAGCCGTTGCCCACATGGGAGGACGAGAAGGTGCTCGCGGCCGAGACCGAGGCGCTGCGAAAGCGGACCGAGGACCAAATGAAGAAATACGCCGAGATGGCGAAACAGCAGACGCTCGCGGCAGCGGCGGCGCGCCAGGCGGCGGCGGCGCGACCGGCCGCTCCGCCGGCCCTTCCGGCCCACATCGCGACGGCGCCAGTCGCTCCCTCCACTGCGGCGCCGCCGATGCGTAAGCTAGCGATCGCCGACGAGGACGAGGACGAGGAAGAGGAAGAGGAGGCAGGCGCAGGTCTTGTCATCGGGCCGTCACTGCCGCCGGCGTACGATCCTGCCGCAACTGCCGACGCCACGGACGCAGCGGCCGAGCCGGTGGAGGACCCAGGCAACGCCGAGAGTGCCCTTGGAGCGGCACTCGCCCAATGGAGCCTGAACAAGCCGGCCGGGAAGGTGGCCGCGCCTGCGCCTGCTTCTTTGGACGCCGCGCCTGCTTCACCACGCCGCGCCGTCGAGTCTATCGCCGACAAATCGAGCCTGTCGTCGCCGTTCCGGCTGGACGAGTACACGGACGTCCACGCGGAGTCACCATCGCGCTCGTCTTCGCCCGCCCCAGCCTCCCAGCCTAACGGTAAGGGTGGCGCTGTTGCTGACGGTAATTCCGAACCTCCCAAGGTGGGTGTGGGTGTGCCCGCAGCTCCGCCCAAGCTGCCTGCTTTCGCCCTCTCCAATGATCTCATCTTCGATCTGGCATGAGGCAGCCAGGCAGAATCTACTCACATGCTGCCGAAGAGCTCTTTCCACATAGCGTGGCTGGACTCGTCGCACGTCGAGGGCTGCTTCATGCACCCACCATGCACCGTCCCGCGCTGGGCGCCGCTTGATTGGTCGCGGCGACGGAAGTTATCGGAGCGAACCTTCGACGCACAGTGCTGGTGTGCTAGAGCGCGAGCGCGAGACGGCCAACCCGGAGCGCGAGAGCGAGTTGAAACGGTAATCCCCCCGCGCGCGAGGATCATCGCGTCCGCGGCTCGAGTTCCGGCGCGATCGAGGATCGTGCTTCGCCCTTAGTGACTATAGTGCTTCGTGCCCCAAGTCCCCGGCTATAATTTTGAAAAGGTTAAATATATCCGAATCGGCCCCCGGTACGCACTACAAACGGCCGCGTTCCGCGCGCGGGCCGACACTTGGTCAGACACATCGCGACCCCGCGGACCCCAAACCGTTTTCGCGGGCCGCGTCCGAGTCAGACTCAGAGGGCAGAAGGCTGTCTCGAGCTCTGGCGCGCGCTTTCTCCAAGCGCCAGCGCTCGTCCAAGAGTCTTCGAGGCGCGCACACCACCTTCGCCTCTTCCTCGCCCCACCTTCCCTCGTGTCATCTGGATTGAGATCAGAGGGACGCGAGGAGCTGCTTCGCCTCGGCGGCAGCGCCTTTGTCGTCGACGTTGAGGACGGGCACCTCGAGCGCCTGCATGGCCCATCGCTTGGCCGCGCCCTTGTCGCGCAGCTGTTGCTGGCACTTGGCAATCATGAGGCGGTTGCGTACGTAGAATCCAGGCGAGAGGCTCTCAGCCAGGGTGAAATGAGCGAGCGCCTCGTCATAAGTTCCTGTTGGCGGCGAGGCGAAGACGGCGGCTGCCACCTTGCGCGTGGCCCACGAGAGCGAAGCCACTTCCCAGTACCAGCAGCCGAGGGCGTGTCGCGTGGTTGCATCGCGCGGGTTGAGCTCGGACGCGCGCAGGAAGTGCTCCTTGACCACAAACGACTGCTGGATGGCGGCCTTGGTGCCATCTGTGCGCACGGCGAACGCAAGCGGGTGAGACGGTGCCATCCGTACGCAGGCGGGCGGCGCACGAGGGTGAGAGGAGCCTAGAGGAGCCTAGTGAAGCTTATGGTAGAGGAGCGCTCAGGGAGCGAGGGAGGGCGAATGCGCACGCGCCACGCTGGAGGGCCTCCGACGAGCATGCATCGCGCGGGTCGCGTACCAAATGCGCTCACGAGGCTGGTCGTGATCGCATACCACTTATGCACGGCCCAGTTGGTGTCGTCGCGCTCGAGTGCCTCGCTCACGAGCTTATGGGCCTCACGCAGGCAGCGCTCATTCTCCTTGGTGTCGCCCTTGTCCTTAGCGATGTCCGCGAAGCTCTTCAGCAGCCGGCATCGCCGCCACAGTACCTCGACGCTCGCCTCCTGCGACGAGAGGAGATCGCTCGCGTCGCTGTACTGGCCATCCTCGTACATGGCGTCCGCGCGCTCGAGCACCGCCGTCGCCACTGCGGCACGCGCCTCGGCCGCCTCGGCTGCCGCTGCCGCATCCGAGCTCCCGGCGGGGGCTTTCATGGGATCCGCACTGCTGCTGCTGCTCGCCACCTCGCTCAGGCAGCTCCACGATGAGCTTTTGTCGCCAATGTAGACCGACTGTGCGGCCCACTCCTTATCCGCCTGCCGACCGGGAACGCTGGGCTCGTCTACCAACGGCATTGCTACGGTGCCTATGAAGTTCGAGGCGGCGGGGGTCGACACTTTCATCTTGCTATGCGCGGCCTTAATAGGCACCTCAGCCCCATCTTCGTCCTCCTCCTCGGCAGTTTTGTACCCGCCAACGTCAGAGCGTGAGCACGACGAATCGTTGTCCGAGTCGCGATTTGAGCGCGTGTCGATGCCTCGCGACGTCACCCGCGGCGACTGCGGGCGGCTCGCAATGTTGCCTACGCGCTGGGTCAGCCACTCCAGCACCGAGCGCTGCTGCTCCGTTGTGGCCACTAACTTGGCCTCGACGGCCGCCAGAGCCTTCTCAAGCTCCAAGACCCTGCGGAATAGCCAGCCGGTGACGCATATGGAGCCTACGGCCGCCAATGCCGATAGAGCCCTGAGCATAACCATCCACCGAGGCGCGCACTCCGAGGAGGACGTGTCCGCGCTCCAGCCCTAGAGCCTTTTACGCAGCTTGATGACAAAAAGTTTCCAAGTCAGTTTCGTCGAGGTCAGTTAGTTAGTAAGTTTCGTCGCGATCCCTCGACGGAACGACCCCTTACTTGGGTGAACCCATCCCCCCTCTATGGTCAGCCGCGCCTGCGGTGCTCGTCGAGCATGAGCAGTCCGATGGCCAAGCCGAGCGCGCCCACGAACCAGAGCGCGGGCACATACAGGTCGAACCAGCACGCCGCGCGCAGGCCATTGGCGCCGCCGTCGAGGGTCACGCCGCCCCAGGGGCACTCGCCCTCGCCCCACGGATTGAAGCCGAGGTAGTCCTTCGAGTTGACGATGGTGGCTCCGTCAACGAGCTTGGGCTGGCCCGCTTCGGGGCTGCCGGGCCACTCCTCGACGAGCATCACAGTCTGGCCGAGCAGCTCGTTCGAGAGGACGAGCTCGAACGTGTAGCGTAGCACCGACAGGTACGGCAGCCAGCTGAGCGCCGCGGGCATCTGGCTGGACGTTGGCAAGAAGCCGCTGAAGACGAGCGTGAAGAGGGCGTACAGCGCGCCCAGGAGCACCGCCACCTCCGAGGTGCGCGCGACGATGCCGATGCATGCAAACGTGCTCGCGAGGACGAGGTTGGCGAGGCAGAGCGATGCGACGAACATGAGCGCCTTCTTATAGCCGAATTCGAGCTGCACCTCCTCGCTGCTGCCTTCGAACGCGAGGCCGGCCAGCCCGGCCGACGGGTAGACGATGCACGCGATGAGCAAGGTGGGCAGCATGCGCATCGGGACGGCGTCGGCGACGAGCGTGCGTGAGAGCACAAAGGCCGCGGCGCCGTAGCAGCCGACGCCGCTCTCGTGCTCGTAGAGGAGCCGATCCTGCCGCCACGCGCCCATCGAGGCGAGCCCCGTGAGCAACAGATGGGCTCCAAGGAAGAAGAGGAGCCCGAGGCGCTGGAGCACGCCGGACGAGAGCTCGAGATCGACGTGCCAGAAGGCCCACGCGCACACGCACGCCACGCATAGCCCCGAGCCAAGGTGCGTGAGCACGAGGAGGGGGTCGCGTAGCACGACAAGCGAGTGGCGGCTCGCGAGGGCGAGCAGCTGCCGGCCAAAGCCCGCGAGGCACGGCGCCGCGTCGGCGCCCTGATCGGTGATGGCCGAGGCGCTCAACATGGCGCGCGTCGACGACGACTGCGCGCTCGACGCGGCGCTCGACGCGGCGTACTCGGCGTAGAGTTGCTGCAGCCGACGCTCGACCGCGCCGCCGTCGTCGCCGACGGCGCTCACCACCTCGAGGAGCGCCTCGGCCGGATTGGGCGAGATGTCGCGCAGCCGTGGAGTATGGCCTCGTGACGCATCGAAGGCGGCTGCGAGCGCGCAGTTGCCGTCAGCCAGTCGGAGCGGACCGGTGTAGACGAGACGGCCGCCCGGCGCCATCACGACCACTCCTTGCATGCAGGACAGAAAGCGTTCGGTAGGCTGATGGATTGAGAGGAGCACGCATGCGCCCACGCCCGCCTGGCCGCTTCCAATGCTCGTCGCCTTGCCAACCTCCGCGTCGGCCGCGTCGTCGCCGTTGCCGTTCACCATGCTGACGAGCGCGTGGAGAAGTAGCCGCGCGTTGAGCGAGTCGAGGCCTGAGAAGGGCTCGTCGAGTAGCAGCAGCGGTACGCGCGGCGCGCTCGACATGTGGGCACTCGCGCTCGTGCCATGCCGATCAGCCATGCGCTCGACACGGCGCTCGTACTCATGCGCCGTGCGCGCAGTCGCGACGATGAGCTCGCAGCCTACGGACGTTCGGCGCCTCTCGCCGCCCGAGAGCCCGCGTATGAAGCCGTCGCCGATGCACCGATCAGCGAGCGGTCCGAGGCCGAGCGCTCCTAGGCTGGCCTCGACCAGCTGCCGGCGCGCGCGGCGCGAGAGCCATGGAGCGCGAAGGCGCGCGTGGAAGTCGAGATGCTCACGCACCGTCGAGGTAGGGGGCAGCACGTCCTCCTGCGTCACGAAACCGATTCGAGCGCGCCGGGCGGCGCTCCCCATGCGCTGGCCGTAAAGGCGTACCTCGGCACGCTCGCCGGCGCCCGCCTCGACGGAGACCTCTTCTCGACGGCCGGCCAGCACGCTGAGTAGTGTCGACTTCCCCGCGCCGCTCGGGCCGATCATAGCCCAGAGCCCACTGCTGGTCGCACCGCGACCATGGAGCTCGGCAGTGCACGGCTGGAGCAGCCGGGGGCCGTTTCTGCCCGCGCGGTAGCTCACGTGATGCCAGCTGAGGGGCGGCGGCGGGGGAGGCGGCTGCGCGGCGGCGGCTGTCAGGGCCGCGGGCGAGGAGGACGTCGTGTTCGCGGGGAGCTGCCGGATGGAGGCGTTGGGGGGGATGAGCATGGATGCGGCGAGGGAGCTCGGCGGAGCCGTCGCCGTGGTTTTCGGAGGCGATGGCTCTACAGGCAGCCAGGTGGCGATGGCCGCAACGGGCAGGACGCCCAGAGTCGTACACCGCTGGGCAATCTGCCCACACTCGCCCGCTTCGTCTGCACCGATTCGTCCGCCCGCCTCTGCGACGGCGGCGGGAGATGCGGCGCCACCACCGCCCTCCGCCGCGTTGAGTGATGCACCACCGTCGGAGAGGGTGGTCTGCTGACGAAACTCGGTGGTCAGCTGAGTTCTGTTGCCACCCGCCGGGCTGGCCCAGCTAGACACCAGCGCAGCCGAGCTCGCGTCGGAGGGCAGCTCTATGGCGATGGAACTCTCCGACGCCCACTTCACACGCGCTGCCCGCCTCGGCGGGACGCTGACTACTGGCATTGGGGCGTCTGCCGACGCGGACGACGTACCGACATCGGCGGCGCGTCGGTGGCGGCGGCTGCCAAGGGGGCGGGGCTTTCGCGCGGAGCGGCGGCGTGCGATACCGTGGTCCCGCCTGTCGTAGCAGTGGCTGAGCAGGTGGCACAAGGCCACAGAGCCCATGAGCACGAGCAGCAGCCCGAGGGGCACTAACAGAGCCCCCCAGGTGCACCGGCGCGAGTGCTCGGGCAGTGCACACTGCTCGAGGAGGTTCAGTGGCGACGGCGGCGGCGGCGGCGGCGCGGATGGTGGTGACGGATACGAAAAGTTGCGTGCGGCATTGCATCGGCCCGCCGCCACCTCGCAATCCATGTTGATGATGAACGGAGACCCGAGGATCTTGTAATTCGTCTGGAGCGAGCAGACTGTGTGCGTGGAGTCGTGCGTCCGCGGCAGCTGGCAGTCGACAGAGAGCGGCGGCTTGATGTACGTCGCGATCGACTTCGTGTCTTGATCGAAGCGTGCCCAGCCGCCGGGGGAGCTAGAGCTGGGCAGCCGGCATGGACCTTTCGCTGGGCAGAAATTCGGCGAGGTGCTGAAGAAGTCGTCGCTCTTCACCTTGTCGCTCACAGTCCACCGAAGGCACGTGGCACCGCTGTCAAAGGGCGAGTCGAACCCCAGCGCCTTCTTGTCTGG
>Ga0180442_100606_pt1 | contig 23261 bp, 20 predicted proteins | sample ChrtobMetP5_16mM_FD_119746 | JGI IMG/M metagenome (GOLD analysis project Ga0180442, IMG submission 119746) | Chrysochromulina tobin associated microbial communities from unialgal haptophyte culture, Seattle, Washington, USA - P5_16mM MetaG | ecosystem: Host-associated > Algae > Haptophytes >... | reverse complement strand
GGTGCGGGGTGCGCTTCATCGGCGTCGTTGATCCGATTAACAAGACTCAAGAGATATGAGAGAGCTTCGGCTCTCTTCTCCCGTCCAGAGTCGACTACTGTATGGCCGAGAGTATCGTGTATATACTTAGGTTGGTACACAGCGTGTGTAGTCTCAAGTCTGTGTACGGTGTTTAGCGTAGGAGCAGCACGCGGGGCCGAGAACGAGAGATGACCTGGGAGAGCCGCAGCAGCGGAAGCGCCGGGAGCAGCACGTAGTAAAGTTAGTATGGCAGTATATAGTTAAATTTCCGTACCCGAATTGCGAATACCTGTTACCTTATACGGTGACAGCGGAATATTAAGAGCCGGACGACCGGTAGACAAATTGTCATTGAATCTTATTGTGTAGTGAATATTTGCGTACATGTACCAGAAACCATCCGCAACCAAAATAGCGCCCAACCTGAACTAACGCTTATCTGGTCCCCCGTTATCGCTCTGAGCACTCACGGGGTACCCCACGACTCGCTCCGCGCGCGACCAGGCGACCTATTTTATGTTTTGTCGTTAAGTCCTTTAGAAGTACCATCTACCATGGTACCTCAGCCGCTCAGGGGTCAAGTCAAGTCCTCCGGGGGCGCTGTACAATAAGCAGGGTCGTGTACTCTAGCACGGCTGCAGCCTCTCCTCGCCAGCTCGCCTCTAACCGACCGGACTGCGACGCACCTCTATAACGGAACACGGGGGCGAGTGGGGGCGGGACGGGCGCGGGAGCCTTCGGCCCTTCGCCGTAACACTGTACTAGCTCGCGAGTCGCGTGATCAGCTCCGTGCGTGATGCTCATGCTGTGCGCGCCGCGCGTCGCGCGGCACGGCTGCGGGACCGAGAGCCGGCTCGGCCGCGCGGCGGAAAAATTAACGCGATCGAATTACACTTAGAATTGCGTTTCCTGGACATTGGAGAACTCATTCAAGTTCTCGAGTCGCTTCGCTACAGCATCGCTGTCGGCAACCGCCCTAGCTTCGTTGGAAGTTGGGAAGGCCAGCTCAGCCGCCGAGCCAGGCTTAGCCGAGCCTACGGCTGTCGCTCACGCTTCTATGATCGGCTCTCTGCTGATTTCTCCGCAATCACGCATCGCTGCTGGTAGTCGATCACCGGCGAGGTGTACTGACTAAGCTGCAGCACAATTGTGACGTTGGCGGTCACCTCGCCCTTGCGCTCCGCAGCCATCTGCGGCGTCCCTCGGCACGAGCATGAGACGTACAGCGGCTGCGGCGCATCTACGGAGCGCAGAACACCGCCCCGTGCCGCCGGGCCGTCGCCGTCGACGCGCGTCGTGCACGCGAATCCGGCGGCAGTGGCTGTCGCGCGTGGCGGGGCCATCGCGAGCGATCCATGCAACAGCGACGGATAGAAGGCCATCGGCGTCGACGTGGAGCTTCCGAGGAGACCCAACGGCAACGGCAGCTTCGCATTTGGGCGCATTCCCAACCGGCGAGCGGCCCACTCGGCAGCGGAGTCCTGTTTTCTTAAGGTGGCGTCCTGGATCGAAGGAGGGGCAGTGCACGTGGCGGGTACCCCAGCGAAGACGACGTCACTCCCGCCGACTTTGGTGCCCACATCCAAATTAGGAGCGTAGACGAGCTCGCGCGGCGGGCATTTGAGCGCGAGCACCGCGCGCAATGTGCAGGGATCTTCCCTCGTGATGGAGCACAGCTTGTCAAACTCAGGCTTCGCGTCGGCGGGGGCGTCCACAGGGACGCATGGCTCACAGCGGATGGCGACGACCGCCGCCTTGCGCACCGGCACACGATTCGGGTCGCGAACGTTGGCTGCCTTGACGTCGCACCCGTCGCCGTTGAAGATCTCGGGCACCTGTGTACATACGAATTCGGACATCATAGGGGGCGCTCAGTGGTCTACAGTGACCATCACTGGCACTCGGAAGCACGAAGCACTCGGTAGCACTCGGTAGCACTCTGTAGCACACGCCATCCCTCGGGGCACTCGGAGGACCAGCCCACACCTTTGCGATCACCATCTCGAACTGTGCTTTGTCTAAGGGGTCGGGCGTCGGCAACGCCCTGATGTACAGCGGGTCGGCAAAGTCCCGACGCCACCTGGTATTTAAGATGGCACGTGCTAGCATGGCCGTGCGCTTAGCCTGATCGATCTTGGAGTCGACGGTTCCATATCCATCCGGAGCGCCCGGAGCTACCTCCACAGAGATCCCAAAGAGGATGCGGAAGCGGTGCGAGGCGAGGGGCGCATACCCCACGTACTCCTTCAAAAAGAAGCGCGAAAAGTCCCACCGGTAGAGCTCGCCCTGCGGCCCACGCTCTTCGGCACGAGACATCCGCTCGTACATAGCGATCGTGTCCACCGAGAGATGGTGGAAGCTCACCGGCGCCGTGATGGCCGCCGACGCCTTGTTGGACAGGTGGCCGTACGGGAAGCCACCGCCCGAGGAATCCCACACATACTTGTCATGGCCCTCGTGATGGAAACCGACTGCAGGAGTGACGCGCACGTTCAGGTCCAAGACGCACTTACCCACCCGGATGTCGCCTGCCCATCGCGTGTAGTTCGCATGGCAGCGCGGCATCGTGGGAGCGAGGCGCCCGAGCAGCGTGCGCGAGAGCGCATACCCTGCCCCACCCGAGGCATAAGCGAGCTGAACCTCTTTCCACTCCATGTCGATCCTGGGTGTCCAGTAGAGCCCCAGGTAGACCTCCTTGTCCGCGCTATACTTGGAGAGGCAGCGCAGCAAGTTGGGCACGAAGATGTACCTGGGAGCAGTGGCGAGCACTCGCCATCGGCGTCACGCCATCGCAATCAATCGAACTCAGCGGCGGTGGAGGCAGGACACGCACGTGTCGTCGTCGTTGAAGAAGACCCACTTCTTCGTTGGGTAGCGCCGGTGCAGGTCCATGAGCGCGGGAAAATTCTTCCACGCACCGCCGCCCACGAGCTGCTCGTTCTCAGGCGGTGAGAGCGCCACGGTGGGCAGATTCGCGACCACCGTCTCCGAGTAGAAGACGACGTGGCGCACGCTCCTCAGCCATGTGCGCCGCTGCGACGCGAGCCGCGTGTCGAGGAAGCGCTCCGAGGTGAGCACGCCGAAAGCGATGTCGTCGATGTGGAGCGCCTCCGGTGGCTCTGGGCAGGCGCTCGGGCCAGTGGGCGTCACGAAGCTACTCTGTGAGGTCATGCCGTGCTCCAGCAGCATGTCCTGGTGTACATAGTCGTTCTTCGAGGACGACTCCTCGCTCGAGTCGGCCTGAGCGCTGCCTCTGCCGCCCGGCCGAATGGAATCCAGCACGCCGCGCATCTCCTCTGGCGTCGCTGCCTCCTCGCTGTCTGTGCGGCCAACGAGGGGCACGATGCCGTTGCCGCTCACCTTGTCACTGACTGTATGAACGCTCAGGCCGGTCACAATGAGTGTCGCGTACATAACCGTCGCGCCGAACATGACGTCGACAAGACGCTTGAGCGGCAAGTTTCGCGAAGAGGGTCGCGCAGCATCGCTTCGCGGATCGCCACCCATGAAAACTTGCGCCGCGGCGCGAAGGTTGCCGAGAGTGCCGCCACCCTCCTCGGCTTCGACTGACCCAACCAAATTGAGGATGTCGCGCAGAAGTGTGAATTCATGGTTACGATGTTTGGCAAGAGGGCGTAGCAAAGGCTTAACGGAAGGCTTTGGCTCGTGATTGCATCCGTAATTTTCGCCTTGGCCGCAAGTGTGTGTACTCGTATGCCGATGAGAGGTTCTCGTGCCGATGAGGAGATCAGGGCCTGAGGCGGCGGCCCCAGACATCGGACTCGCTTTTCGGCAGGAGGCGATCGCCCACCACGAGCGTGGTGTGAAGCTTGCGGCGAGTGGCGAGCTTGAGCTGGCCATCCGACATTTTCGGCGCGCAGTTGACTTTTCGCCGTCTGATCCAGCGCACAGAGAGGCCTTGCAAAAGTGTCTGCAGGCACAGCAGCAGCAGCAGCCACCGTCGTCGCCGCCGCCGCAGCAGCAGCGGCGGCAGCGGCGGACGCCACGCGTGGTCCCGCCCATTTTCACCCGTGGCGCCAGCAGCAGCGCCCAGACTGCACAGGAGACTGCACAGCTTCGGGCGAAGCAGGAGCAGGCGCACCAGCAGCAGCGCTTCGAGTCTCAGCGGCGCCAAAATCGCGAGGCGGCCGCAGCCTTTTTCGAGAAGGCACGTGAGGCCGTCGAGCGCGACGAGCTGCCCCTCGCCTTGCGGCGCGTCGAGCGGGCCATGGCGTTGCACCCTCACACCGCGGCCGACACAGAGGCGGACCGCCAAGTTGCCACCACCTACGAAACGTGGTACGAGGCACTGCTCGAGGCGATCACGCAGGAGGGCGAGAGCGACGAGAGCGACGAGGGTGAGGGTGAGGGTGAGGAGGAGGAGGAGGAGGAGGAGGAGGAGGAAGAGGAGGAGGACGAGGGTGAGGAGGAGGAGGAGGAGGAGGAGGAGGAGGAGGAGGAGGGGGACGAGGAGGGCGAGGAGGAGGGGGACGAGGAGGAGCAAGAGGATTGGGAAGTTCAGCGCCCGCGCGGCGGCCGTCGCGGCAGGCTTGCGGCGGCGGCGGCGGCGGCGCGACATCGGCAGGCGGCCGCGCGCCTCGCACACGAGGCGAAGGAGCGTGAGAGGGAGCGCGAGATCCAGATTAGGAAGGATCGTGAGCGTGAGAGGCTGCGAGCGAAGCAGGAGCACGAGGAGCGGCGCGCGCGCGACCGCGCACAGGCAGCTGCCAATGTGGAGGCGGCCGCCGCGTGTGTGGCTCGTGCGGCCGCTGCTACGTCGGCCGAGCAGGCGGTACGGCTGCTTCGCAAGGCGGTCGGGCTGCAGCGGTTTGTGCTGCGCTACCGGTGCCTGCTGCTCCTGGCGCGCGTGCGTTGGGGTGCGCAGCTCGCACGAGAGGGAGCTGCTCAATGGTGGGACGCACGACGCGGAGTCCTCGGCTACTTCACAGTGCTCTTCATCGTGCTCTTGGCGACGCTCGCTTTCGTCGTCGCGCTCGTGGCGATGCTCCGATGGGCGCGAAGGATGCTGGAGCCGCGGTGCGAGCGCGCGCGCGCGCGCGAGCAGTACAGCTCGACCCGCACACCCTGGACAGGGCCCACGACGGCGCTCCTGTGTGGAGCGGAGAGTGGGCTGGGCAGCGCTTTGCAGGAGCTGGCGGAGCACCGGCGCACTCTGGCGCTCATGGTGTTGGTGATGGTGACAAGTCTCCCGATGGTGCTCGCTTTGTGTCTCTCGGCTGACCGTTACGTAGCACTCGTCGACTTCGGCATTGACGGCTTGGTGCGCGTGTATGCGTTGGTGTGCAGCGTGCCGAGGATGATGGCTGGCGCGCTACATGCCGTCGTGGGCGCCATCAAGCGCTTGGCGGACGATGTGTTCGCCGATCTCGAGCCGCCCGAGGCTGAGGAGCCGCAAACGCACCGGCGGCGTCAGCAGCAGCAGCAGCAGCGTCACCGCCAGCAGCAGCAGCAGCAGCAGCAGCAGCAGCAGCAGCAGCAGCAGCGGCATCGGAACGGGTTCAGCTACAACCACGAGCACCGGCCCTCGCCGCCTCGGCCGGAGCGCCGTCCCGAGCGCCGTCCCGAGACGTTTACGGAGACGCTGCGGACACGCGCGATGAAGTTGCCCGAGGGCGAGGTGCGCAGCACGCTGCTCGCACGTGACCACTTCGAGGCGCTCGGGATCGCGCGAGATGCGAGCTCGACCGAAGCGAAGAAGGCGTTCCACAGGCTCGCGCTCAAGCTGCACCCCGACAAGAATAAGCAGGAGCTCGCCGAAGAAGCTTTCAAGCGCGTCGAGGAGGCCCATCGCACCCTAACCGACGCGAACCTGCGCAAGGCGTATGAACTCACGCTGCCGGACCCCGCACCAAGGCCGTCGGCTCGCCAGCCTGGGCAGCAGTACGGCACATACAATCATCACGAGGCCACGCCTGGGGCCAACACTCCTTGGGCCCCGTCAACCGGCCGACCACCTTCCGCTAAGGAGCGACCTTTCGTTTGGCGCAGCAAGAATGGCACTAAGTACCATGCAATGTGAATGATTACGGGGCCACTTCGGTGTTAACCAGTCAGAGAGAAATGCTACTCTATCACTGACATACCTGAAGAGCGTGCCAGCGCAAGGCAGAACAGAGTTGCGACGCACACGCCTGTCGCCGGCAAGCCAAGGAGCCACAATAGCCCATTAGCTCGCTCAGCACGCACGTCATTCGACATGTCAACCCATTCCTCCTCTATACTGCGAATCCCGTACAGAAGCACTATATTGACGAGCCATGGACCGAGCAGTGCCGCACCAGCCGCGCAGGACACACGTCCTGCATCATAGGCAGCCAAGGCGAATGCCGATGGGACGATTCCCGAAATGACTGAGGTAAGCTGGAGCGTCGAATCCGTCGGCAACCATATCGATCGAACCAAGTGGAACCGTTGTCGCCGCTTCGGCTGACATGAGTACCTTTGCAGGCTGCTTCGCGCGTCCAGCAGGTCGTCCAGCGTCGTACACATCAACTTTTAGCTAAATGATGTCTCGTGAATTTGATTCGTCTTTTCGATACTCGAGTCGGCTCTCGCTGTGGGCGTTCCTTGGACGCGACGAATAAAAACTTGCGAGCACAACAACCCGCGGGCCCCGCTCGCATAAGCATGCGAAGCCGTATTCTCGTGACCGTCGCCCTCTTCAGCCTCACGGCGGCGGCGGCTGCGTCATGTGAGGAGTGGTGCAAGCACGCGTGCGAGGAGCTCAATGGCAACATCGAGCAGGAATGCGGCGGCTGCGACACCTCCGACCCGGCGTTCACGTGCCACCCTGAGGCGGCTAATTTTGCGAATCGCGGAGCTGCACCTCGCGGAGCTGTACCGCAGATGTATGAGCATCATGAGGACCGAGCCAACACGGCCGCCTTTGACTACCACCCTCCGCACGTGCACGAGTCGGGAGCATGCGAATTTGAGATGATCATCGATCACAGAGAGGTGAACCGCACGTGGCTGCTCGGCTACAACAAGCCGGTGCTGGTCCGCGGCGCGACCGAGGACTGGTCCGCCCGGACCAAGTGGGAGTACGACTCGATGCTTAGGGTGTACGGAGACTCTGCATGTGCGTGAGCCCCCTTGCGCCTGCCCATGACGAGCCGCCGCGGCATGCAAGCCAGTGGCCGCCACCAGCCGCCACCGCTTGCCCCATTCATCCGCCTGCCGAAGAGGCTTCGTATCTGCCGCCGCCGGCCGGCTCACGTGTGCGCATGTGTGCTGCCGCAGATCACGTAGAGCATAGCGGCAACGTGCCTCTCGGCCAGCTGCTCCAACGCACAGGCAAATACAACATGGGCCACATGGTCTGGCCTGCGGACGATTGTTATAAGGAGCTGTTCCGCCCGTATTCGCCCTTCCTCTCGACGACCGCTGCGGATTACGAGGTGCCATCGTACCTGAAGCCGATGCGCACGTTTCAGATGGGCATCGGCACGGGCGAGGGCATCGGCGTGCCTCCAGAGAACCACCCTTCCTCCTGGTTCGCCGCGGTGGTAGGGCGGAAGCGGTGGATCTTGACTCCTCCCGGGCCGCAGCCGCCACCGGCGATGCTCAACTATCCGGGCTGCCTCGTGCAGAAAAAGGCGACGGCAAGCCTAACGTGCGATCAGCTCGCGGGCGATATCCTCTGGGTGCCCGACTGGTGGTGGCATGAGACGTGCGGTCTCGACAACTTTTCTGTGGGCATCGGCGGCATCACTTACGAGAACGCCGACAAAGACACTCGGACTCGGCCGTGCGCCGTGAGCGAGGGCGAGTATCGCTCACAAGACATCAAGTACTGCCAGGAGCACGGCTGCCCGGGGCTCGAGAACGCTACCATCAAGAAGCCGACCTCCCAGCGAGCTTAGTCGCATTGTTTTTAATGCCTGTGAGAGAGGGTCGCCGCAGCGTATTCGGTATTGAGCATTTGCAAGAATTGGGTTGAAGTTATTGAGAGAGTCACAGACACACACTCTTGAGAGGTCCACACCGCACGAGAATGCTAAAATCTCTAATCGGATTGTAAGTTGAAACTGGGCACCCCCGCCCGCAGGTCTGCTCGACAGGGCTGCAGGACGGGCTGGAGGGGAACAAACGTTGACGAGTTTACGAACAGAGATGCTGCCGAGCGGGGCGTCGTGCGCGGGCGCCGAGCGATACGGACTGAGGGCACGTGCCATTCTCGTTCTCTAAGCGCCAAAGGCGACCCCGCCGCGCGCGAGCGTGGGCCGCGCCATCGTCGTCCCACCAAAGCTCGTCGCCGGCCGCGCCGGGGTGGCCCTCTGGCCATGCGCGCGCTCGGCGAGATCGCGTCGCTGCGTGAACGAGCCAGGACCAGCGCTCGGCACAGCGCTTGACATTCGAGGAGCTGCCGGACGCGGCGCAGCGTTCCGTTGCAGCAACTCATCGTAGGCTGAGCGCCGAGCAGGGGCGTCCGAAGCGTCACCAGAGCCCGCACCCGGCAGCGGCGGCGGCGGCGCCACGCGTGGCGACGCCGCGACGCCGCCCATGGTGCTGTATGGATGGCCTGCGGCGCCCAGGGAGGAGGGAGCGGGCCCGCGGCAACTGCACCGGCTCAAAAAGGCAGCGCCACTGCCACCGGCGGCGAAGGCGGACGAGTAGGCGGGCGTGGAGGGCGTCGCGTGCGAGCGGCTGAGCGGCGACGCGCCGTACCGAGCGCCCCCCGTCTCGAGGGCAGCCAGCATAGCGGCCGCCTCCTCCCTCTCAGCCCACTGGACGTGCGCCTCGGCCATCGCGTCGTACCGGTACGGCGCCTCGGCCGGTGCATCGTGCTCGAGGGGCGTCTCGCCGACTTCGGAAGCGCGGCGGGCCGCCTCGTGTCGGTTAGCTCGGGCCGCCGCAACGACCTCGTTGGCGGCGGCGGCCTTGTTCGCCGCGGCGAGATCGGCGGCGAGATCGGCGCGAGCAGTGGCCGAGGTGGTGGCGTAGATTGGGCGAGAAGCACTTCCCGGGTAACTCCCCGGGTACCTGCCGGGGTACTTGAGGCCCTCGAGCGGGTCGGTGTGTGAGAGGCTCGACACGGCGCTCGGCATGGCGCTCGAGGCTTCACGAGTGGTCGACGAAGGCCATGCCTTGCGCTCCACGAGCATTGGATCTCGTTGCGCGAGCATTGAATCTCGTTGCCCGAGCATTGGATCTCGTTGCGCGAGCATTGGATCTCGTTGCGCGAGCATGCGATCTCGTTGTGCGAGCACGTGCTCGAACTCAGCCTGGCTCTGCTCGAGGGCAGCGTTGATCTCGGCGGCGGCCGCCTCCTCTGCAGCGGCTTCCGAGTCGTACGCCAACGACGCGGCTGCGGCCGCCTCCTTCTCTGCCTCTGCCTCGGCCGCCGCTGCCTCAGCCGCCGCCGCCGCCGCTGCCTGCTCCTCCGCAGCCGCCTCCGCCTCATAAGCCGCCGCCAACGCCTCGGCTGCCTGCTTGTCCATCGCCTCGTCCGCCGCCTCGTCCGCCGCCATGTGCGCCGCCATCTCGGCGTGAGCGTCCGCCTCCGCCTGCCTCCCCAGGCGCAACCACGCCCGCGCGCCGTCCGTTGCCTTGGGCAACGGCCGCGGCGAGGGCGGCGGGAAGCGCGGCGCCGAAGGCGAGCTTCCTATCATGGATGGGCCGCATGAGCGCGGCGAGGAGGGCGAGGGTCCATCCCAGCTTCGTGATATGGGCGGACCTCGATCGCTGTCGGCACCGCCGTCGGCACCGCCATCGGCGCCGCCACCGGCGCCGGCGGCGGCTTTGCGGCTGCGCAGGTGGTTCGCGATCGACAGTGAGATCGAATCGAGAGCGTCGAGCTCGCGGCTAAGCACGCGCACCGCCGGCGCGCCCCTCGCCATCATGTCGTTGAGCATCGAGCCCAGGTTCTCATCCGCCGTCTTGCTCTGCAGCGACCACTTACGCCGTTCGGCCTCCTGCTGCTGCGCCTGCTGCTGCAGTGCGGCGCGCGCGGCGGCGGCCTCCTCATGCGCTTCCCGCAGCGTCGCGCGCATGCCGGCCTCGTCACCCGCGCGCTCCGCTAGCGCCGCCTGCAGCATGCGCACTTCGGCCCTCTGCTCACCTGAGGATGGAGGCAATCAGAGAGGCGATCATAGGCGATCATAGGCGCTCAGAGGCGCTCAGAGGCGCTCAGAGGCGCTCAGAGGCGCTCAGAGGCGATCATAGGCTCACCAAGGGCCTCTCGCAGCTCCAGCACCTCGGCCGCGGCCGCAGCACTCTCGCCCGACTCGAGCAGCCGGCTCTGCTGCAGCTGCTGCCGACGCGCCCCTTCCTCCTGCTTGAGCCTTAGTTGGCTCAGGCCGAGCTGCTCGCGTACCTGATGAGGGGCGCAATTAGGGGTTCAGCACCTGATGAGGGAGGTAATCAGGGGGCTCAGCTTGGTTCTACCCTCGCTGCTCGCGCACGGCCATCAGGTGCATCTCCGCCGCCTCCAAAAGTTGCCCCTGGCTCTCGCCGTACGCTTCGCTTCCCCACAGCTCGTCCGCGAGTAGCGCCGTCTCAAGCGCGCCGCGCCGCGAGCGGGCACGCGCGGGGCGCACGAGGCAGCTGCGTACCCAGCGGCCGAAGATGGCCGCGAGCAGCCGCCTGCGCGCACTCTCGATCGCGAGCCGGCTTGCTGCCTCGAGGGCCACCTGATGGGGCTTGCAATCAGAGGCGATTAGAGGCGATCCGAGGCAATTAGAGGCATCAGAGGTCATCAGAGGTCATCAGAGGCCATCAGAGGTCATCAGAGGTCATCAGAGGCCATCACATCAGAGGCCATCACATCAGAGGCAATCAGCAGCGATCAGAGGAGACCAGAGGCAATTAGAGGCGACCAGAGGCGACCCGAGGCGATCCGTGGCGATCAGAGGCCCTCAGAGGCACCTCGCGTTGCTCCTCCGCGCTGAGGGTCAACTGCTCGAGGCGCGCCGCCTCGGTGCGCGCGCGCTCTAGCTCGCTCAGGCGAGCATGCAACTCGAGTCGAAGCTCGCGCTCCGGACCCATGGGCGTGAGAGGCGGCGCCGGTATGCTTGTCGCTGTGGGGAATTGGGAGGCGAGCACCTCGGCCGCGTACGATGCGTGCGCTGGCCCTCGCTCCGGCCTGTCACGCTGGGTTGCGCTGGAGCCGCCGCCGCCGCCGCCGTAGCCGATCCCGCGTTGGATCATCGCGTTGGGCGGCAGAGGCGCGATGGGGTCTCGATGCACGTCGCGCTGCACGACCGTGCTTGAAGAGACGCAGGCAGCTTCATATGCCTCGGCAGTGTAAGCCAGCAGCGGATGCATCGTGCCATCGCGGCCAGCCCGCGGCGTGGCGTCACCGCGCCGTGGCGTCACGACACCGAGGCTCGAGTGCGGAGCCGTCGCGCCTGAAGCGTGGCTGCCGCCGCCGCCCGTGTGGAAGCTCACGCGACGGCTCTCGGCGTCCGGCTGCCCACTGCCGCCAGCTGAGGTGGCGAAGAGGCGCGCGGCGGGCGTCATCGATGGCGGGCGTAAGCCCGACGGTCGAAGAGTGGCTGGCGCTTCCGACACGGGCGGTGGGGGCGGCGCCGGCACGTGCAGCGTCGTGGTCACCGTGTAGTAGCACGTCTCTCGCCGATGGGCGGAGTAGTTGCACACGCCGACGCAGAGAATATCGCAGCCCGTGGGCAGAGCGACGGTGACCGAGTGCTCGGCGCGCTCTGCATCAAAGGCCTCCTGGTCCCACGCATCAGCTACTATCTTGCCGCGGCGCGGCACGGATGGCGGCTCCGTACCGAAGCGGACCATGAGCAACGGGTCGCCGCCCTTGCGCTTGAGCCGCACGGTGAGCTGCGCACCCTCGGCGGCGGCAGGCCGCAGCGGCAGCTGGAACGTGGTGGTGCTGCCGCTGAGCGTGGACGTACTGTGCGAACCGTTGGGCTTGAGAACGGCTTGGAAGGTGGTCGCACTCATTGTCGGCAAGCGTCGATTGGCGGGTGAGGCGGAGTCGGCCCTAAACTTCACAGTCCCTCGGCGTTGCTGTGAATTGCGCCCAACAGGGCGCTTCGCGTGGGTACGCGAGGGACTCGACTAGAAAACTTAGGTGGAATTGGTCAGGACTGCGCGACGCGGCCGCGCGCGGCGGCCGCGAAGACACGCATGTAGGTGTTATCTGTGTGTCGTCCAGTGGGACGGGTAAGAGCCCGATCGCGGCACCATATGGCGGTTGGCCTGCTGACAGTATGCGCATTCTTGGTCAAGCACCCCGCAGCCTGCCGCGCCCATTGGAGCTGCGGCGTCTCCAGCACCTTGTCGAACGACACGATGCGAAAGCCCAGCCGGTGTGCGACTGTGGCCATCTGAGGCAACACTTGCGCAGTCCATGTTGTGTCATGTAACACGACGAGCAAGCCGTGCTTGCGCGACGTATTATGATCAAGAAGCATCGACTCCCAGCTCGCGAGTGCCATCTGCGGACCTTTCTCATCGGCGTCTTTTCTGTCACTGAAGTCCACGTCATGTGCGTTGCCCGTCCAGCCGACGTGAAGATATTGCCTAGCGTGTAGGAAGTCGAGCACACGCCAGTCAATCTGCCCGAAGGGCGCGCGAAACATCACAGGCGGCTCGCCGATGACTTTGCGGAAGACCCTCTCCACGACTGCCACCGCGGTCGTCAAGTTCTCGATCAAAGGCATCGGCGGCCAGTGTCTGTCGGCGTGCGAGCCGACAATGTGTCCTCTGGCCGCCATGGCTGCAAGAAGTACCGGATCGACCACCGCATTGACGAAGAACCCCGCACTGACGCCGAGTCGATCGAGGGCATCCAGGATGGCAGTAGTCGAGCTGTTCCGTCCGCGAGATATCAGCTTCCTTTGTACCACGCTGGATCCCGCGTCATCAAAGCTCAGGGCCACCTCGCGCGCGCGCAGAGCTGTGCCATTGATGTCGTCCCATACCGGCGGCCACACCGTGCAGTTCTGCGAACTTTGATGAGTCACGCCACACATCAGCTTGGCGCCCTTCGCACTGACAAACTCTCCCCGGCATCCATTTGAAACCCAGTATGAAGAGGGCGGGCCACGCGATTCTTGCGAGCACCCGAAACTCACGTTCGCAATGCAGCGCGCATGCGAATAGCGTTGCACGAGCTGCACCTCGCAGTTATCGACCATGCCTTACACAGAGCCACCTCGAGGACGCCTCAAGGACGCCTCAAGGAAGTCGATGAGGTTGGAAACGCAACATATTCAGGAAACGTAGAAATGGATAAACTTCACACACACACCTTGACCCTTAGAAGGGCGACGTGCCTATACTTAAGCCTATACGGTGAGCTTGAAGCTCATGGCGGGTGCGGCGAGAATGGTTGTTGCGTCCGCGAGAACGACGGCCGCCGTGCGATACCGAGTAGCGCGCACGGATGCACCAGAGCCTCCGACGTTAGTGGAGCGCACATTCACCGTGGCGTTGAAGGATTTGGTCCGCGCACGGCCCACGCCACACAAGAAACTCGTGCCTGTGTGAACGTTCGGGTGTCCATGACCGACTGCGGGCTCCACCCAATCCTCATCCGCGACCGCGTCCTCTTGAACGCAGTACAGTACATGTACGGATTCAAATGGTCATTTCGCCCTCGCCGCCGCCGACGGGGCCGCCGCCACCAGGGTAAGCGTCCCGTATGAGACGGATGTCGTGCACGGCCCACAGTGGCAGCCCAAAGATCTGGGTGAGCTCTCGCGTCGATCGGAAAGCTGCCAGCGCACGCAGCGGGATGGCGAACTCGCGAAGGGCGTCTGCCCACGCGAGCCCTCGCCGCGCGATGAAGAGGTTCTGCGTCGCATCAAACTCCTCTATCTCGCAGTAGCGGCGTGAGAAGAGGCCGCTCTCGTGCGGCGCACACTTGTATGCAAGCCGGCTGCCGCAGGCATCTCGCCACGAGAGCAGGAGCAGCAGCCCACGCACGCCAGCGACCTCGAGGCGCAGGTGCGAGGCGCACGCGCAGAGCTCCGCGAGCACGACGGCCACGTCGAGCATGCGCGCGAGCAGGGGGTATCGCCAAGCTGCTGCTGCGGCCACGTCGGGCTGCGCAGCAGGCATCGCACGCAGCACGGAGCGCGCCAGGCGGCAGGCGAGGCCCACGAAGTGCGTCGAGCGGCACAGCATCACCTCGTGCGCCGTTCGATCTCGTCCGAGCTCAAAGAGGGTGTGGCGTGCGTCGCGCGCAAAGGCGATCACCAGTAACGCGAACGGTCGTAACTTGGCGAGCAGCTCGGCGACGCCCTCGTGGCGGGGGTCGTCGGGGTGGAGGAAACGCTGGACGACGGAGAGGAGGTGTGCGCTCAAGAGCCAGCGGCAGACCGCCCGCAACCGCGTGTCGGAGGCGCGCGGCAGCGGCGCGAAGGATGGGCGCATCGCGTCCTGCGCCTCCTCCCAGCAATGTCCCGAGAAGACGTACAGCGCGAGCGCCGACTTGCCCATGGCGAAGCGCACGCCGTCCACGAGCTTGCGCAGTTGCTGTGTCTCCCGTCGCGCGAGCAGGTTGTAATGCCATACCCACCCTCGCTCAGTTGAGCCGAGGCTGCCGAATTCAGCGTGCAAGCTCACGACGGGGGTTATGCAGAGCGGGCAGCGCGCTGCCGGCGTGTGTGGCACCTGCCGCTCCGCCCACGAGCGGAAGCAGTGGACGCAAAAGCGGTGGCCGCATGAGGTGCGGCATGGATGGCTGGGCACCTCGAGGCAGATGGCACAATGGTCCTCTTCCTCCTCAGCCCGCTGGGCAGCGACGGCTAGACCTGCGGCGGCAGGCTGGCGCCCGCGCCGCCCAGACCAGCGGAGGAGCAGTGCCGCCGTCGCCACCACGCCGCAGCCCGCCGTGACGACGACGATCATCCGGTATGAAGATGACTGCATTGGACACGTGTGGAAATTCCCTCTAGGCCCTGGCAATTCCCTATCATAAGCAATTCCTAAACTCCTCCTGGACTGTGTACAGTACTGAAATCCTCTCCTTTGGGATCGGGGGGAGCCGGGACACACACGGGATAGTTACACAGGACTGCACAGGGATCACGCAGACGAACCTCACAACCAAACCGACTTCCGACTACAAGTACCGTAACCGACGCACAACCACAAGCACGCCACGCCAAGCGCAAGCGCGGCCGACTCAGAATCTGTGAGCATGCAGTAAGAGGCAGCCCCCTGCGAGTTCCAAGTATACAAACTTGTTATTCAACACCCCAAATTCAGATTTCCGTTGAGCGGAGTTTCCGAATTTAATTGCATTTTCTCCAGACACCGCAATTCAGGGGGTCCTGCCTATGTGTAGGTAGCTTGGTAAGTTACAAAGTTCTCTCCAGACCCGAGAGCGCGGTAACTTGCCCCTTTTTGGCAGACACTATGCGCTCTCAGCGCTGCAGCTCAGCGCAGCGCAGTGAGAAGGCGCGAGCAGCCGTCCCTGGAGGATCATGCCATGCATGTCGTACGGCCGCGGAGGAGGAGAGAAGCCGAGGTTTGCGGCTACTGGGCATGAACCATCGCCCACATCGATCCTCGAGGACATGAACAAGCTCACATTGGGAGGTGCGTACTGGCAGCAACGTTGGGAATGTCCACCAGGATATGCGTTCCTGCCCGAGCCATGGGCGGCTGCACCTGCGCGGCTGCACCTCCTGGCTGCACATCAAGTGCCGCAACCACAAATGCCGCAACCTCAAGTGCCGCAAATGCCGCAAATGCCGCCGATGCCGTCAAATGAAAGCTCGGGATTGGGAAGCCAAATGGCCGCGGCCTTCAGCAGCTACTTTGGTGGCAAAGGCGGCAGAGGCGGTAGACACGGAGAGCAGGGTGAGAAAGTGCTGCGTCCCAAGCTGGGCCCCTGCTTGCCCGGTGGCGGGGGCAAAAGAGGACCTCCAGCTCCACGATCAGCAGCAGGACGACCCTCGTCTTCGTCGTCGTCGGCGCCGAGCTGTCCGGTATCTCCACGGGACCCTATGCCGCAGCCATCCCCGCCGCTTGTGGGGAAACTGTTTCAAGGGCTACTACTGCCCCAGCAGCAGCTCCTGTCCGTGCCACCCGCGCCGCTTTCATCGGAATCACTGTTTCAGATGGCCTTCGATCCGGAAGACGTGGGCCGTGCGATCGTGCATGCGCACGGGGAGCCGCACCAGGCGCTCGGGCTACTCCTCCACGCTGGCAAGACACGCATCCGAGCGATGCAAGAACGGCTGGATCAGATCGCCGCCGTGCACCCCTCCGCGGAGGCCAGCCTCCCCATGCCACCCCTTCCACCCTCAGGTCCGCATGAGGACCCAATCGCACGGCCAGGGGACCCCGCGGTGGCCCCTGGTCGCGTGAAGAAGAAGCGCCTCGCCCCACGGCACAAACGTGATATCATTTCTCTCCTCGACGAAGAGGAGGCGCAACCCCCGGCTTCAGTTGACGAAGCGCCAAACCCCCAGGCCGCGCCCGCCGTGCCCGCTGCTGCGCCCGTGGCTGCTGCCGCTGATGCATTGCTAGCTGGGTGGAGCGAGGTGAAGAAGGCCGAAGGCAAGACGTACTACTACAACAGGGAGACGCGCCAGGTACGGGGCTTCTCTGGCTCCGGCGTAGAGGGCTCTGAGGACGAGGAGGAGGACGATCCGTCCTTCGCGTTCGCCTCCTCGGCAGGCTCCTCAGCAGACTCCTCCCCAGCAGTTCCCGCCTTGAGAGCAGAGACCTTATCCCGACCATCCTTGCCTCGCTTGGCAGCCTGCGTGGATGCCGAGCAGGAGGCCCAAGACGGAGAGCGATCTGACCCTGCCATGGCTTCAATCTTGCGCGCGCCTCCGGAACGGGCGGGGGCGGGGGCGGGGACGGGATGGCCCATGAATTAGAGAGCTCGAGTCGGGGATGAGTCGGAGATCGCGAGAACAAGGACGAACCGCCGAGAACAAGTCGGACGAGCCGCCGTCACGGAGCATGAGCACAATGAAGGAGCGGAGAGCCCAACTCGCAAATAAGCCCGTCCCGGTGCAAGCATGAGCACGAAAGCGCGACGCGAGCCGCGCGATCATGGAATCATCACGAGAGATGTGACCAAAGCCTTACAACTGAACAAAGCGCGTACAAAGCCGTGTGCGGTGTGGTCTCGGACCTGCCTCGTGCTCAGATACCAAACAGACGGCGTTTGGCTCGAAATGAGTGTGTGTTGTAGGTAACTCAGCCGTACAACTGTACCCTTTCCCTTAGTGATGGAGGGGTCGCAACGGCGGTCAACGATCATTAGTACCCATCGCGCCGATCGGGGACAACAATTTGATCCGGCTGCCGGGCTCGCGCGCGGCCACTCTCTATCAAAGCGCGGGGTCCACGCACCACGGTAGGCGGAATAGGATTCGAGCGGGAAGACGCGCCGTGCAGAGGGCATGGCAGAGGGCGGGGTGCCGTGCCGTGCAGAGTGTTGAGCCCCCAACCCCCCGGCGTCTCCTTTCCGATGCGTCCCCCGTGCTGTTGCCGCAAGGCCGCGGCCGCGCCTCGGCCGCGCCTCGCGACTGCTCAGTACCACTCAAGCGCCTTGGAGGCATTATGCAGCGCGAGGCCCTTGACGTCGCGATTCGGGTGGAGCCCGTTGTAGAAGACGAGCACATGCTGGTGGCACGTGCCCAGCTTGGCGCTGGCGTTGAAGGCGCTCGAGGCCCGCATGGGCAGCGAGGCGAGCGGCAGCATCATGACCGCGTGATTGTACAGACGCGCCCCGTGCGCTTCGAAGGCTGCTATCGTGTCCCCCACAAAGTTGCGGCAGAAGCCGTCGGGGTCGCGTATCTCGCCCACGACGAAGCACGCGAAGCGGTTACGCGCCAAACGGCTCAGAGCTCGCCCGATGATGTCGCGATAGTCTTGGAGGAAGGCGGCGTATGTCTGTGCCTCGGAGAGGTCGCGCGGGTCGCCCGAGTAGCGCTCCAGATCGTAATACCTGCCCACGCACACACACGCGCGAGCATCGTCGGCAGTTGGCAGCGGCGCGCCGGCGGTGGCAGCACCGAGGGCAGCGGGAGCGCTCGTGGCGGCGCGTGGCTGCATCCAATAGTAGGCATCTACCCATTTTAGGCATGATGGTGTGTGCAGCAGCGCGCATCCAATGGGTCGTGCGCGCACGCACGGAGGGCACGAGAAGAGCGCGTCAAAGCCACGGCCGACCTCCGGCATCGAGTCGAGCGTGCGTGAGTCGGCCGCATGCCATGAGGGTTCCGTCCAACGAGCGCGCGCCGTGCTCGCGAGCGCATGCATCCGGGCCGCTTGGCGTCGGTTCTCGTCGACCTGCGCACTGGAGAGGTCGAGGCCGGTGTAGTGCAGCCCGAGGCGCGCGGCGACGCAGCCGCGCACAGAACCACCAGCGAAGGGGTCGAGCACCGAGCCGCCCGCCGGCACGAACCAACGGTAGACCAACTCGCAGAGCACTGGGCAGAAGACGCTCGTGCCGCGCGCCGCAACGCCGCCGAGCCCCTTGTACCCGAGCAGATTGTCGGCACGTCCGCACTCGGACTGGATGCGGTACGTGTGCTCCCAATACGCGCGTCGATCCTTCCAGTACCCCTTGCGAGCATCGAGCACGGAGAAGGGCGGCGCGCCCCAGCGCGAGGCCAACTGGCCGCCGTCAGAGCCCTCCAGCCAGCGGGCGGAGTGCGAGCAGGCGGCGGAGGCGTGCTGGGCATCCCGCGGCTTCGCAGCGAAACCTTCGAGCAGCGCCGACGGCGCCGCTGGTGCTGGACGGCGTGCCGCGGCCGTGCCACCGGCAGGCGTTAGAGACGGTGCCCCGGCCGCCGCTGGCAAGTCAGCGGCGGCGGTGGCAGGCGGCGAGGTAGCAGGCGGCTGTGGCGGCACAGCGAGCGGTGGCTCAGCGGTCGGCGGCTGCGCAGTGCTACACGCGGTGCGAATCGCGGGCGCAACCACCTCGGCCGCGGCCGCCGCCTCGTCCGCCTCGTCCTCCTCCGAGTTGATAGCTTGGAAAAAGTGGCGTAGCGCCTCGTCCTCCTCCGAGTCGACGTCCGAATCGGATGCGGGTGTGTATCCCTCGGCAGCAGCGGATACGGTGGCAGACGGGGCCGCCGTCCGCCGCGCATTCTCGTCGGACGGCTGCTCCTCACGAAAGGCTAGCACAACGCCGCCCTCTCGTGGCACAGGCCCGCCGAGGATGACAAGGTCGCCGTCGCGCAGCTCGCGCGGCACTCCGGGCAACAGTCGCTCACCCGTGCTAAGAAAGCTCCCGTTGCTCGAGCCCGTATCCTCGATCTGGAAGAGAGAGCTTCCTTCTGCGCACCTCCGCACAACAACATGTGTTCTAGAGATCAAATTGCCACGCAGCCGCAGCCGTGCCGAATCACCCCGGCCGACGAGGAACGGTTCAGCATCGATTACGTGCGTCGACGCGTCACCGTCGAAGAACCGCAACTCGAGCGAGGCCGTGCGATGACGCTTCATGGCGGTGAAGGAAGCGCCGGCGGCGTCGGCGGAGAGAAGGTTGAGAGGGCGAGTAGTTAGCGGAGGTAAACACCGTCTCCATCGTTCACAGCGTTCTGCGAAGCGGGGTGCACTTTGCGCTCGGGGGCACTTAGACGTTTTTAGAACTCGCCCGAAACGGGACGCATGCATGCAGATACATGTAAAACGTTACGAGCGCCTCCATGCGTTGCCCCACTCCTGATGAGAGCGTCGACAGTGAGCTGAAAGCCCTTGCCACGCCCTCGTGCATGGAGCGGCATCTCAGAGGCATCGAGGGAGGAGGATTCAGACAGATGCCGACGTATGTCTTGCACCATCCGCGACTCACCGTGCGCCGAGCGCAAATGGAGTTACGCCTAAAGAACGCCCACGTCGCAGATGTGACTTGGTTGCTGTGCGCGAATCGAGAGGACGTCGAGACCTTGTCGTTTCAGTCACGCCAGTGTCTCATACAGCTCACGCCAAGCCATCGGAGCATGCTCAACTCGAATGGCACCATCTCTCTCGCCATCAAGCACCTTTTAGCTTATGCAGACATTCGCATTCGTAACTTGACAGCAGCCCTTGTCTTGGAAGATGATGCAGCGGTGCCAGCAAATCTTTGGGCGCTGCTGGCCGAGCCATTTGGAACCATACCGCCGGATGCGGACATTTTTTGGTTAGGAGGTGGCCATCGGAATGCTAACTTTGGTCATCACAAGAGGCTGAACGACACCTTTTACTGCGGCGACGCCAACCGTGTACGCGTCCTCTCTGGCAACCCTACCAATCGGTTGAACGGTACGTACTGCGTCTACGAACGAGAGTTTAGCATGCCGCCAATCTTCATCGGAGCGCATGCGTACATCATGACGCGTAGAGGGGCCCAATCTTGGCGTGGATGGCCAGTGCGGGCGCCCGCAGACCTGGTTCTATCCCGCGGCGACTTGCTCTGCCGCTCGCACCTAGGCACGCAGCAGTGCCATCTCTGGAAGCAGTACGGGCCCGCGCGCTGGTTCGTCATCCAGCAAAATGTCGACGGGCGCTCACATAACAATCCCATCGAGCTGCTTCGTCAACATGGCTGGGCATCGAGCGACGGCATGGCAGCATGGACGCTGGCGGCGTCGCCGACGGAGCCGTTGCCCCGTGGGGGTCAGCAGAGCCACGTCAAGACCGAGGCAACCGCTGCGGCGGGATGCACGAACGTGCTGATGAAGGTGCATGGGTCGGACGACGTGACGCTTTGTGCCTACGGCGCATTCGACGCGGATCCTGCCTCAGAAGAGATTCGAAGGTACGGGCGACTGGCCGAGTGCGAGACGCTCGTGTCCACATGGGTACACAACACCACAGCAAGAGATTTGCAGCTGTACGTCGAGGTCGGCTCCTCGATTGGGGCGTGCGCGGTGGAGATGCTGCTTCGTACGGAGGCGGCGGTGGCCGTCTTTGAATCCAATCCGAGCCATCTCTTTCACGTGCACAGCACCTTGAGACTCCTCGCTGCGAAACTACCGCAGCGCCACCTTGCCGAGCGTGTGATCGTCTTCCCGATCACGCTGAGCAATGAGAGCCGGGGAGCGGCAGATGCGCAGCTGCATCGGCCACTCGACGTCATCTTCAACTCCAATCTAAAGGCGACCAAGGCGACGCCTGGCTTCATTCGGCTCATTCACTTGAGTGGTGGTTCTGCCCGTGCTGGTCGTCTCGATGCGTCGTACCACGAGCCGTCCTCACCGATGGAGGCTATCTTGGGGATGCAGCGCCTGCTCTGGTTCCGGCATGCCATTCAGGCCGTCGTCGTGAGCCACGTCGCCACGTGCTCGACGCACTCGGTAGGCGCCAAAGTGGGCGCTTGCTCTCTCGACGAGGACGAGATCACGCGCGCGAATTCCCTAGCCCACAACCTCCACGGTTCAAGACGCACGGTCGTCTTTCATCCTGTGCCTGCGCCCACAGGGGATTTGGTGGGAGCACCGCTCCATGAGTCGCATTCTTCTCGCGTGGATCTGATAGGCCTGCCTGCGATGGGCCGCCACGTGGATCTGAAAGGGCCTGCAGCTGCATGCACTGCGTGCTGGCTTCGCCCCTAGAAGTTCCAAGGGTGGGCGGATCCAGTGAGAGAGAAAGTCAAAAATCATGTCTGTGCAACCATTTGCCTGATCTTTGTGAACAACCCGCTGGAACAACCGCGTCTCGAGCACCGTGCATGCTCCTTCGGTCCACGCACGAAGGATGCGATATCGTATAGACCGACGCGTGCGACGAATTCTCGTGACTCGTCTAAAGAATGAATACATTCTGAATCGTTGAATTGCACAGGACGAATTTAAAACTCTTGTCGACGACCCGAGACCCGAGTCATTCCGGATTCGAGGCCGTCACCCACCCATACACCGCTCACGATACCGGTGGCTTGGAGCGGTATGCTAATATAGGTCTACCTAAGAATTATACGCGGCGCACGCCACGCCCTTGAAGCTTGATCAGTGTACACGCTAAAGCTCGTCCTTTTCAACCATCTCCCTCAGCCTCGAAGCATTGAGCGGCCGCAGCTCGCGCTCATCGATGGCCAGGCTCTCCTCAAAGTCGAGCAGCTTGTGAGGGAGGGCCTCGAGCAGGCCTCGCGGCCCCGCGGCCTCCTCCCGCTCGCGAACGTGCCGCTGCGTCGCCTCGTTCGCGCTCGCTTCGTACACGAAGGAGATGAGCTCGTCGAGGTCGACGTCGCCGTCGCGCAGGTCCTTCCAGTAGCGCGGCTCGCTCTTGGAGCGCGCTGGGTAGAGCGCGATCGTATCCTTGTGCACGTGCGAGCCATGAGGGTACGGGATGGCGTTGAACACGCAGTCCATCCATCCGACAACAAGGCTGCCGTTGGAGCTGGGCGCGTCAAGGAACTCGGCGAGGCGAATGTATTTGGGGCGCAGGCGCGCGTGCGTGTCGCGGCGCGCCTCCGCCACAGGCACGCTCGAGCGGCCGGGGAAGTACATGTAGATCAGATAGTCAGCATCGGCCGCAAGTTTGATGACGCGCTCGTGGAAGTCGCGCGCGACCACGCGGACCAGCACACCCTCCTTTGCAGCCGATGGACGCTCAGAGACTAGCGGCCGCTCGGCTGAGCGGCCCGTCTCGTTCGCATGCTTCAGCTGGATGGCGGCTTCCTCGTCGCTCTTGTCGAGCTGCGTGAGCTCGTCGGCCGTGCACAGCTGCAGCTCCTCGTCGCAGAGGGCAGGCCGCACCTCTGCACTCAACTCGTCCCCAAGGTGCAGCGCGTACTTGCCCTCACGCGCCCAACGCGAGATCGCGTCCACAAGCGCGTCCGAGTGATCCTCGACCAGCCGGTCGCAGCCGCGGCGCACCTTTTTGTTGTGGTACGTGTTCGGCCAGCTGCAGATGCGCTCGACCTCGGCCTCGACGATAGACTCTAACTCGCCGACGGTGGCCGACTTCTGGAAGGCGGTGCGCGAGTGGTGCTTCTTGAGCTGCGCGTGGCGCTCACGGAGTCGGGGCAGCAGCCCCATGTCGAAGTTGGACACGAGCCGCGCGCATGCGAGGCACGGCGATCGCACCGGGATGACGAGCTTCGGGTATGAAGCCGTGCGCTCGTCGTCCTCCACGACCGGTGCGGCGGCAGTGCGTGAGGCGATGGGCTTGCCCTTGGCAAAGGCGAGCGCGTCGGATGACGAATTGAGCTCCGTGAGCGACGGCGCCGCCTTGCTCGCCACCCAGCGCGAGATCGTGCTCGCATCCCGCCGGCCGTCGAACTCGATCGGCGGCCCGTCGCCGCGGTGGATGAAGAGGAGCGTCGGGTAGCCCTTGAT
>Ga0180442_100595_pt1 | contig 23386 bp, 7 predicted proteins | sample ChrtobMetP5_16mM_FD_119746 | JGI IMG/M metagenome (GOLD analysis project Ga0180442, IMG submission 119746) | Chrysochromulina tobin associated microbial communities from unialgal haptophyte culture, Seattle, Washington, USA - P5_16mM MetaG | ecosystem: Host-associated > Algae > Haptophytes >... | reverse complement strand
TGCATCGAGCGGCAGACCAGCGCCAACATGCCAGAGCTGCACTGCCTTCGCCACGACCGTCAAGCCCGCTTGCCGCGCGGCAAACACGAGCTCGATCCAAGTCTTCAGAATTGCCACGACCGAAATCGTGATGGACTTGGGTAGCAGGGTAACGAACTCGAAGAGGGCGAGCTCGGAGGGCGTCGCAGTGCCGGCCTGCACGTGCTTGATCACGGCCACGTACACAAAGCCTTGCAGCACGCACTGCGGGAAGCTCTCGATGAGCACCTCGGCGATGATGCGCGTCGCCTTGTAGGCAGGCACGAACTGGCGTAGCCAGTCGGGAAAGGGGAGGACCGCCAGCAGGCCAAAGGGCTCGAGAAACATGAGGAAATCGAGCAGCAGCAGACCCATCGGGAAGCCGGTCCAAATGAATGAGATTGTAATGGCGCTGTCCGCACCGAAGGTTGCTCTCAGGTACGGGATGACGCGGACGTATACGACCAGGAACTGTGCGATGAGCAGGATGAAGGATGCCGAAGCATAAATATAGCTGCCGGAGTTGTAAAAGAGCATGAGCACGCTGACGTCCGAGATTATGTCGGCAAAGTAGATGCTGATGGCCATGATGCCGGAGATGCTGCGAAGGATGCCCTTGAAGATGGATCCCTTGAGGAACTGAGCGAGCAGTGGAACCTCTTTCACGTGATCCTCGGCCGCTTCCGCCATGGGGCTATCCTTTGCAGGCAGCTTCTTCGATGCTGGCTGTTGGGCCATCACGTTGAGCTCCTTGCGCAGCTCCTCCCGTCGCGTTTGCAGCTGCTTGAGCTCGTGCCGCTCCTCGTGCACCTTCTCCGTCGCTGACTTGGGCAGCAGCTGCACTCGAAGCTCCTTCATCTCGCACTCCGCCATCACGACTCGGAGCTCATTGACCATATCCGAAGCCGTCACCGGCCGCTTCTCTGGCTCTGCGCCGTCCGCCTCCTCTAGCCGGGCATAACTTCCGCCCCCTTGTCGTCGCTCCTTCTCTCGTAGGGCCATCCTGCGCTCCGCCGTTGTGCGCTCCATCCAGTCGGTGATATCCTTGAGGAAGAGAACGAAAGTGGCACAGGAGAAGAAGGCACCGAAGAGGCTCATAAGGTAATAGACGGGGTGCCGTTCGGCGTAATCCCACGTGGCGTCCTGCGCCCTTACATAGAAGGGGGGCTGCATCGGCGGCGGAGGCGGCGCATTTGGAAGCACCGGTTGATCGGTGAAAGCATCCATGAGCCATTGTATTCCCCACCATATGGGGATCACTAGCAGGGCCAAGTACTGGAGTAGGCCCATTTCGATGAGCTCTGCTGCACACATGGTGATAGCGCTCCAGATCATCGGAAAGAAGGTGAAGATGCTCTGCCAGAGGTTCTGCACCTCCTCGGACTCTTCTTCTTCTTCCTCCTCGTCTTCCACCACCAACGCTTCGCTCGTTGAAGCGTTGCGTACCATTGCCGGTCCCGATGCCGCTGCAGCCGCAGCAAGTCCAGCTGTTGGAAGGATGACCTGCACCGGCAGAGTGTTCTCCGGTCTGTCTGCATCCTCGCGGTCAGGGGACTTCATGCGGCTCGCTGTCGACGAGTCGGCTGCTGCTTGCCTGCGCGTCGCGACGCTGCCGTGACCGCCACCTAAGCCCGACCCGCCGTCGCCTCTAGAAGGGCCGGTGGTCGCAGGGCTCACCGTACGCTTGCTGGTGCTCGTTGTCTGGGTGCTGGCGAGCTCGGCCACTGCGCCGCGCTTGCTGAAGAACGTGTCAGAGGCCGAGAACATACGCGAGCTCATGTCAGAAGCCTTCTGCACGACCTTCTGCGCTCGGCTCTGCGGGCGTTCGTCGGAAGGTTTTGTGATTGCGTGCTCCTCGTCGTTAGACGACAGACCAGATTCTTCGGAGGCGAATTCGGTAGGAGCCTCTGGCGCAGCAGCCTCTGCATGTGCTGCTGGAGCTGCTTGCGCGGATGGAGCTGCTCGCGCGGATGGCGCGGCTCGCGCGGATGGCGCGGCTCGCGCGGATGGCGCGGCGAACGTCTGCGCTACTTCTGATTCTTCGCCTGCGCCGGAGCTTGCCGTATCAGCATTTCCGACCTTCGCGGATCCTTGAGCACCCACCATCTTCCGAGAGCTTCCCATCAGCATCCGAAAACTCTCTTGAATCGCGAGGGCTTTTGAAGCGGCGGTCACTCGTAAAGAGGGTAGTCTGTTCAGGGCTGGCTTGCTCATCTGTGGCTGCGATGATCCTGGTAAGCTGCTGCAAACACCCGCCGCTCCATTAGGCTCCGATGAGCAGGCCTGTGGTAATCGGTGTTGTGCTGAGTTGCTGATCAGTGGCTGCGACGATTCTGATGAGCGGCTGCAAGGACGACCAGCCATTCGGCTAGGCTCTGAGCGCTGCTTTGTGGATGAGCTGGCCTGAAAAGCAGGCGTGCGTTGCGGCTGGATCGGCTTCCGACCACCAGGTCGATGAGCCGCCTCGCCGCTCGAGAGCACCGTACTCGACATTGTGCTCACGGCAGTCCACGCGGCAGCTAGCCGCAAGCAGGTTGCCAGCCAGTCACCTGCCTTCAGCCGCCAGCGGCAGCCAGCCGATACAGTTAGGGATTCTCTCGAAGGTGAGGACCTAGTCCTCGAGCTTTTTGGACTGCCCGCAAACACCTCGCACGCAGCCGAGCTCTGTTCAACACAACGCCCGAACCTAAGCACACATGAGCACAGAGCCGCTATAACTTCGGACGGAGGTGTGACCATCTACGACAACACATCGTAACAGGACTACTAATCCCTGGCCAGTCAGGCTTCTCTCCACGAAGGAGGGGCGTCGGGAACCGCTGCAGACTGCCAGCACAGCGCCTCTAGGTTCTACTCCGCGAAGGTCCTTATACAATCATGTCCGCGGCGGCCGCGCGCCGCCGGGCGTGCGCGCGGCGGCGCCAGGCGAGGCCGCCCCTCGCGACCACGAGCTGTACAACTCGAAGCGACCTGTCCGCAGTGGTCGGACGAAAGCCGACATTAAACCGACAGTGGTGCGCAGATAGTCACGCACCTAGACCGAAGACCGACCGAAACAGAGCCCTTTGCATGCTTGCGGTAACTGCTATTCGCACAATCGAACACAACTACACCGCGCAGCAACTGTGGCACCGCGCGCCCGGGTCCCAGACGGCCAAGCATCAAGAGCCCCAAGCCCGCGAAGCATCCATCCAGTACGTTCCACTCCACTTCTTTCTCCTGCGAACGCATCATCTCTCCTATAATTTCCGCTCACGCGTCGTCCTCGCTCTTCTGCGCAGTGGCCAGTGAGCACAGCAGCCATAGTAAGCAGCCACACACGGGGTGTCCGCGGTGTACGGTGACCGAATGTGATCGAGCTATCACCCGACTCCACCCCGACAGCTCCGCCGCCGCGTGCGGTCGCGACATGCCACGGGCTCTGGACCACGCGCGCAGACTCTCGCATATAGTTCTTGCCACGCTCAGCAGAGCGCCGTGCGGTCGCCTTCAGCAGCTATGCGCGCTTGCAGACTTGGTGATGTTGTCACTTCGAGAGCCGCACCATAGACGATGGCGGAGGCACGTGATTGGATAACTGTTCAAAGCGACGGAGACACTCAGAGCGCTATCACAGCGCCTGCACCTCGTTGTTGGCAGCCATTTGCTGAGCGCGCGGCGAGAGGTCAAACTCTGGCTCAAACTCTGGCGGTGGCGGCGGTCGCATGCCGCCCAGGCCGAGCGTGGGCACGCCGGGAGCGCCGAGCACCGGCAGGGCTCGCTGACCACCCACGCCGCCTCCCCCGCCACCCGACGAAATGGATCGCTGGTGGGCTCCCGGCGGAGGTGGCCTGACGCTCGGTGGCGGCGGCGGTGAATGCATCGAGGGCGGCGGTGGCAGCATCGGGCGCGGAGGGCCCGCGCGCATGCCCATGCTCGGTGGCGGTGGCGGTTGGTGCTGCGGCGGAAAGCGCGGCGGCGGCTGCGCGCCCATGCCAGGCGGTAGCGGGCGCGCCCCCATAGCGGGCGGTGGCGGCCACGCGCCGTTGCCGGGCGGCGGCGAACGCGGCGGAGGCGACATCTGCGGCGAGCGCGGTTGCATCGGCGGCGGTATTCCCATACCGGGCGGCGGCGGCCGCGCGCCGCTGCCGGGCGGCGCTGGTCGCTGTCCGGGCCCCATGCCCGGAGGCGGCGGGGGCGGGCGTGCCCCCATACCGGGCGGTGGCGGCCGCGCGCCGTTGCCGGGCGGCGGCGGTCGCGGTCCGGGGCCCATGCCCGGAGGCGGCGCGACGCTCCTAGGCACTACGTGGTGAAGGGCGGCTGGTCGCCCCGGCACACCGGAATCGGAAGCTGCTGTGCCCAAGCCCCTTTCGGGCGGTGGCGGGCGCGCGCCAATGCCAGTTGGCGGTGGTCGCATGCCGAGCGTGACGTCCGCCGAGCTTCCAATGAGGGCTGGCGGAGGGGCTGAGGGGCGTGGGCGCGCGGAGCCCGCCTTGCCCGAATGCGGGAGACCGTTCTCGCGACAGTAGAGAGCGAAGCCGGCCGCATCGGGGTCGAAGCACGAGAGGAAGCTGGCGAGCGATGCCTGCTCGGGCAGGTGCGGCACCAGCGGCTCCTTCCCTTCCAGCCACTTGAGCAAATGCACGCGCGTGCACGCGATCAAAGCGAGAGGCAGCTCGAGGTGCTTGCCAGGCGATACGGTAGCGATGCCGTTCTCCACGAGGATCGTGTAGCTCGGATTCACTGTGGGCTGGTTCGAGTTGCTGCTGCTGCTGCCGCCGCCGCCGCCGCCGCCGCTGCTCAGGAGCAGAACCACGCCATCCGATTCCCGCCCAAGCACCGCGGACCGCACTATGCACCGGCTCAGGTAGCTCAGGAACTTGAGCATCAGCGGGTCCTCCGCCGCCGCGGCGACGGCGGCCTCGGCGGCAGCAGCCTGCTTGGCGGCGAGCGATTCGCGCTCGTTCGCGAGCACCCGCATGTGCTCGGCAATCCACGGGTGCTCGCGAAGCTCTGCCATCGGCATGCGGAGGTTTGGGTCAGTAGCGAGCAATTTGCTCACCACGCTCTTGGCCGGGCTGGAGATGTGCTTCCAGTCGGGCGATGACATGCCGAGGCGGCCACGGCATATTTCGCGCATGAGCATCTCGACGGGCTGCTCCTGGTCAAACGGCGCAGCGCCGCTCAGCATCACGTATAGCGCCACGCCCATCGACCACAGGTCGACGCGCTCGTCGTAGCGTGGCGGTGGCGGACCTCTAGGGTCGGCAAAAAACCACGGCGTCACCTCGGGCGCGGCGTACAGAGGCGTGCCGCAGAGGTCGCCGAGCCCCGCCTCGGTTAGGAAGCCGGCCGCGCCCATGTCGATGATCTTGAGACGATTGCGCGATTTGTCTGTGAAGCAAACATTCTCGGGCTTCAGGTCACGGTGGACGATGCCCGCCTTGTGCAACTCTGAGATCGCGTCGGTCATCTGCGCGAAGAGGCGCATAGCTTTTTGCTCATTATACGCGCCGCGCTCCTCGATGGGCGAGAGCAGGTCGCCGCCCGCCACTAGCTCCATGGCCAGGTATACACACCCGGGCGTGCTGATGATCTCCTTCATCTGCACGATGCCCGGGTGGTCTGGCACCGCACGCAGGATAGTCACCTCGTCGCGCAGTCCTTCGCACGACTGCTGCAGCCCTCCATCAAGCTTGAACGCCTTGAGCGCGTACGTCTTGCCATCAGCCAGACAGACGCCCTCATACACGGAAGCCGTCATCCCTTCGCCAAGCTTCCTCTTCACGAGGTAAACTTCATCAACAGAAGAGGCAACCACGACGTTGCGCAGGTTGAGCACCTCGGCGGCGTGTTCTTTGGGGGCTTTACCAACGAGGCGTTTGATTGCCGCGAACCAGGAGGGCATGGGAAGTTGGGCCGTCGGCCGCAAGAGCGCCTCCGTGGGGTGCACCGCAACTCGCACTGTGCCAAATTCCGTCGCCGGAGCCGCCTAAAATTGTCATAAAGAGGCGGATTGGGGCGGCGCAGGGGCGGAGTAGGTGCCGGGGGTATCCGAATCAAACGACGTGTGTGTTTTTGACGCTTAGTGACGCGCTTCTTGTTGTCCCTCATCGCGCTTCGATTCTCCGGCGCCGCTCTCCCTTGCGCATCTACCTTCTCTAACGACCGTACAAAATGTGGGCTATCCTCAAGCAGGCCGCAACCGAGACGGGCATTCTCGACTCCCTGGAGGCTGTCGCGCAGGCTGCGCTCGCAGAGGCTCCGTCGTCGACGAGTGGCGGATCACAGTTCGCTGGCGTCGCCGCCGCCGCTATCGGGCAACTTAGCGGGATCTTGGAGCGTGGCGCACTGCGAGAGACGATGCCGGTAGTCAGCACGGCGGGAGAGCTGCAGCTGCCGCTGCTTGCAGCAAAACTCTCTATGCTCGCCTACACGGCCGATTCCGATGCTCTCAACCGCGAAGTGGCCGAGCTGGTGCCGGGTGCGCGGCTCCTTTCTTACCCGTCACATGAGCAGTGCTGGTTCCTCGCTCGGGGCCGGCCTGTGGGCAGCGATCGAGACGACGCCCTCATCCTTGTATTCCGCGGCACCTGCTCGACGCACGACCTTGAGTTGGACCTGCTCGTGGCCCCGGAAGCTGGACCGAAAGGGGGCCTTTTCCATGGTGGCTTCCTGAGGGCAGTCCGCGACGACACCACGCTGCACACCGCGCTTACTGAGAACGCGCGTGGCAGCGTGCCGCTCTACGTATTTGGGCACTCGCTTGGCGGCGCGCTCGCCATGACGCTACTGCATGCCGACCTGTTGCCGGCGGCGCACGTGGGGCAAGTCACCTGCGTGGCGCTCGGCTCGCCAAAGGTGTCTTGCGGTCCGCCGCCACAGCCTCCTCGCCCCATGCGGTTACTACTGCTCGTTAATGGCCAGGACGCTGTGCCGCGCCTGCTCGGCTCACCCATGCCCGTGCTGCAAGCCGCCACCCAAGCCCTGATCGCACGAGGCTCAACCGGACTGCCGAGCAAGGCGCTGCTGGAGCTGCTCGCCCAGTTCGCACATCCGGAGAGTCTCGAGATCCTCTTCCTGACGGGTCGGCGAGCTAAGCGGGTGCCCGCCGACCGGGCCTCACGCGAGGCAGTGCTCCATCTGACCGATGGGCTTGCGCCTTGGTCCGTGAAGGACCACGCGATCTCGACCTACGTCGAGGCGCTTGAGAGCACCATCAAGCTGAGCACCATCAGCCCGTCCGCGCCCGCGCTCGGAAGCCAGCCGACAGGCTGGCAACGAGCGGTGTCGGACGACGGGCATGCATACTTCTACAACGAGCGTGGGGAGACGAGATGGACGAGGCCACAAGCCTGAGACACACACACCTCTGAAATCGTGACGGATGCGACCTGAATGCTGAGAGCCTGCGAGTGAGTGAGGCACGCGAGAGCCTGTAGAGCGTGGCTGAGACTCTGACTCAGATCTCAGTGTCGCGCTCGGTCGTTTCGGCAGTGTGTATTTTGTGCTCACGCACGGCTTTTGAGTTACTTGTACTATTGAGTTGAGTGCCTCCTCGCCTCGCCGTGGAGTGCTTTCTTTCATCTTTCTCTGCACCTCGCTCTTGCCGGACTGAAATCGTTCCTGACCCAAAGGGGGACAAACTTGGGAGAGTGCGAGCCGCGTCCACGATGGGTGCAACGCAGAGCCGAGAAGACGCGGCCGACTTCTTCCAGAACCCTGGTGGTCAACCAGTGCCCGGTGAGTGTACGCCTTCGCTGCCCGTCGATCATGAGGCCGCCTCCCGGTCATCATTCGTGGCCCCAAGGGTCCTTGAGGCTGGACACGATGATGAGCCTAAGTGATGCCACACTCTGTCGTCTGGCGCACCCCTGGCCCTGCGTGCGCGCGCGCCGCGGATTACTACTGACGGGCGCGCCTGGTTCACCTTCGCAGGTGCCGCGCCGGGCAGCAGCGACGCCGGCATGGACGCGACCGATCCGGGCGAGCGCCAGCCCGCACAGCCGGTGCCGACGGTGCTGCAATGGTCACTGGGAGGTGCTTCTGTTTATGTGACGGGCTCGTTCAACCAATGGGGTGAGCGCATCCCAATGCGGCGCAGCGGGGCGGACCACGTCGTCTGCCTCAATCTATTGGCGGGCACATATCAGTATAAGTTCATCGTTGACAACGAGTGGCGGTATGCAGCCGACCAGCCTACAGTGCGCGACGAGATGGGCAACATCAACAACTGCCTGACCGTCGAGGACCAGACGCTGTACCTGCAGGAGGATCCTTGCTCGGGCTTCTTCGGCAACAACCCGGCCAACTTTTACACGCAGGCGCTGCCCGACGAGATCACGCTCGCCAAGGAGCCTCCGAGCGTGCCCGCGCACCTCGGCGTGCTCTCGCTCAACCAGACGACGGTGCGCGAGGCGCGCACTGCCTCGTGGACGCTGCGCGAGCCGCTCCCAGTCACGCTGACTCACATTTGCTCGCTGCGCCAAGCCAATACCACAACCCTATCGTGCACCCATCGCTTCCGAAACAAGTACGTGACGCTCATCATCTACAAGCCGGAGTACAAGCAGCAGCTTGACGGCTGGCAGCAGCGGGAGGCGGCGGCGCAGCAGGCGGCGGCGCAGCAGCAGCAGGCGGCAGCGATGCTGCAGCAACAGGTACAGATGCAGCAGCAGCAGGAGCAGCAGCAGCAACAGGAGCAGCAGCAGGCGGCCGCACAGCAGCAGGTGCTCCAGCAGCAGCAGCAGCAGCAGCAGCAGCAGCTGCTCTACTTGCAGCACCTGCAGCAGCAGCAGCAGCACCTACAGCAGCAGCAGCACCTACATCATCAGCAGCAGTTACTGCAGCACTTGCAGCAGCAGCAACAGTCGGTTGCAATGCCGCCGCCGCTCCCGCCGGGTGCACTGCCGTGGGTCATGGCTCATAATGCGTCCACCTCGCAGGCAGCGCATCAACGCGTCAGCTGGGCGCAGCCAGGTGCACCGCAGGGACTGCATCCGTACATGACGCCCCTCCCGCAGGCGCCAGCGCCTATGGGGCCGCCGAGCGCCCCGGTGCCCGGCAGCGCGCCGCCGCCACTCTTCAAGCTGCCGCCGACGCCGGGCGCCTTGCAACCGCCGCCATCGATGATGCTCGGAGCCGCGGCCGGTTCGGACTTGGGCATGGGCAACATGCCGCCGCCGCCGATGGTTCCTCCGGGCTATTGCGCGGCCGCGTTGGCCGCTGGTGCGCATGGGATGAGCACAGCAATTAGCACAGCCCAGTCCATGGAGATTAGCTCTCGGCACAACTCCCACGCAACCCTCATGGACACCGACCAGGTACTTCGCTTAACGTCCTGGACCGGCGCCACCGCGCCTCCGGAGTCGCGCACGGACGTAGTCATGAGGTGACCGGCGACGCTCATGAGCGCCCTAGGGGCGGTGTTCTGGCGCCGGTGCTGGCGCTGGCCCTGGCTGAGTGTGGAACCTGATTGCGGACCGTGATACAAGTACTACTCTTACTTGTAGACGCAAGGGTGATACAATGTCGCGTCGTGCTGCGTCGTTGATGTTGCGACGCCCAATGTTGTCCAGTGTGTCTGTGAAGCCCGCCTATCAGCAGGTTCACGAGAACCGAATTTCGCCAACCATCCACATCGCAGAGTGGACATGCCGTCCAACACCGATCTCGAGGCCGAGAAAGCCAAGATGCGCCGGAACATGGAAGCATTGTACGGTGCTCTTGGCAACGCACCCATCGTGGGCAGTGTTGTCAAGTCGCCGCCGCCTTCTGCGCTGCACTTGCCATCCGCGTCGCCTCGCACCATGGACCGCAAGGAGCTGCCAAGGTCACCTCGCGCCCCCCTCCTGGCCACTGCGCGGATCGAACAGGAGTCGCCCCTTGGCACCGTCGCCCCGTCGTCCCAGCCGCCGTTGCTCATGGCAGTAACCTCAGCTGCGCCCACGATGCCGCCCATACCAAAACCACAAACAGCAACGCCAACCGAGCATGGTACAATCATCGCGCTCAACGGCGAGCTTCAGGAGACGCGCGGTGCGCTCGAGGCTGAGCGACTTGCCTCGGCGCAGCTCAGCACGCAGTTGGCTGAGATGGGCGGCAAGGTGGCGCGCATGGTGACGGAGCGTGATACGGAGCGAGCGGAGCTGCAACGTGCCCGTACTGAACAGCGGCAAGCAGAGGACCAGGCGCGCGCCGTGCGTGTCTCGCAGGACGACGCGCTCCGTCGCTTGCACGCCATGCAACAGGAGGTGACGAGCGCCCGGTATGCCCACGAGCGAGCTCTGGCCGAGGCGCGGGCGGAGCGCGACGCGGCAGTCCAGGCGCTGCAGCGGAGCGAGGCTGAGACGCAGCGTGTCGCACTGGGGAGCGGCGGCGAGGCACAGGCCCTCCGCGCCGAGGCGGCGAGCCTGCGCGAGCAAGTTGGCCGGCTCCAAGCAGATCTGCGCCACGCCCAAGACAACGCACGACGCGGGCAGCACGCGCTAAAGCAGCAGTTGGAAGCAGAGCTGCACACCGCCCAAACAGAGTTGCGCACCGCCCAAGCAGAGTTGTGCAACGCCCAAGCAGAGCTGCGCAACGCCCAAGCAGAGCTGCGCAACGCCCAAGCAGAGCTGTGCGATGCCCAAGACAACGCGCTACGCGAGCGGCACGCGCTCGAGCAGCAGCTGGTGCAGGCGACGGCCAAGGCGGCCGAGGCGACGGCCAAGGCGGCAGCGCGTAGCTCGGCTGTCAGCTCTCGAGCAGATGCAACTCTCGCGCAGATGGCCGCGGATGGGGTCGCCGCAACCGAGTTTGTGCAGGCGGCCGTGGTTGACTTGGACGGCTTTGCCCGTGCCCTCGCCGTCGAAGCTAAGGCGCAGCGCTCGCCGCTGATGATGCCCGACGCGGTCGCAGGTAAAACATTTTCGTCCTCGTTCGCCCTTGCACCGCCGCTCATCGTGGCTGCCTCCGCTGTAGCGACGCCCGCTGCTGCGACACCGCCTCTGAGCGCGCTGCCAGGCTCGGCGGCGGCGGCGGCGGCGGTCGTGCGCGTGGCGGAGCTCGAGGCGACAGTCGCCGAGCTCGAGGCACGCCTGCAGATGCAGAGCGAGCGCGGTGCCGACGCGGTGCACACTCGACAGCACGAGTCCGCCGCACGTGCGGTCGCCGCGCGTGAGGCCGAGGTGCGGGCGGCCGAGGTGTGGGCGGCTGCACGCGCCGAGGGTCTCCTGGAGGGCGAGCAGCGCGCGCGCGACGAGCTCGCACATGCTGTGCGTGCGGCAGGGCAGCGTGTGGCCGAGCTCGAAGCAGCCACAGCCGCGGCGCATGAGGAGCGCGTGGCGGCGCTGGCGCTGGCGAAGCAGCACGAGGACGCTCGGGCCGAGCAAGAGAAGATGCTGTTGCAGCGCATCGAGGTCCTCGAGGAGCGCCGGCGCGAGACAACGCGCGAACAAGCCGAGGCGGAGGCAGCGCGGCGCGAGGCGGAGGCAGCGAACACTGCCAAGGCGACGGCCGAGTCACGGCTGGCCGAGCGTGAGCAGCAGCTGACAGCCTTCGAGGCCGAGCGTCGTGCATGGCGCGCCGACCTCGAGGCGAGTGGGCAGCGCGTGCGAGCCCTCGAGGCGGCGGTCGAGAAGCACGAGCAGCTGAAGAAAGCCTTCGAACGTGACATCGCCGACATGAAAGTGAACGCCGAGCGACGCGCGCGAGAAAAGCTTGCCGTGCGTGAAATGTCGGACGAGGCGCGTGCAACCGCCGCCGCTCGCCCCTCCGTTGAGCTCCTCAAGGAGAATGAGCGGCTGCGGCGCGAGCTCAATGAGATGCACCGAGAGGGCGCGCGGCGCACCAACGAGGCCGTGGCGGCGATGGCCTCGCTCGCGGCCCGACAGGTGGGCCGCGGCCTCAACCCCTCAGACCATGAGGCTGCAAGCCCAGCCCGCGCCGCAAGCCCTCGCCGCGGCGGCGGTGGCAACGCGCCGCTCTTCAAAGATCTCGACTGATCTCGACTGATCTCGACTGATCAGAGCTCTTAGCTCTTTGAGCCTCGTTAGAGAGCGCTCTGCAGGTGCTTGCCGTCGCCAGCGTGAGAGGGGGAGAGCGACATCGAGCACGTCGGGTTCAAACCACAACGCGAAACGAACCCACGGGCGCCGGTATGCGGTATTCGTGAGGCGCGCGGACGACGTGGAGCATCTTCGCCACAACTAAGCGATACGCTAGAAGGACGTCGCGGCGGGGATTGCGCGACGCCGTGCGAGCAGTCTGGTGCGCCGCTGCACGCGTATGGGTCGTGGCGCAGCCACCTAAGCCACGCGCTACGCTTGTGGTGCTTGACGGCCCGTGACGTTGAGCCGCTTGCACGATTCGACAGTCGTGCAGTCTGTGCAGATCTCGCTTCTCGGGACTCGGCGGGGACCGGCGACGCTTCGGCTTCGCGCGCGAACGGCCGGCTGCGGCCTCCCGATAGACCGGATCGGATGAAAAGATCGGATGAAAAAAACTCTACTACACGAATATGATATACCATCTCGGAGGATTTTAGATATAAGTTCCCTCGATAAGCGTAAGTTTTAGTTCCCGGGTCGACCCGGGACTCACTCAGCCAGTCGGAAGCCAGAGTGTACTGCCACCGTGCCAAACGTGAGGTTGGTGTACGTGACGGAGCGCATACCGGCCTCGCGCATCATGGTGGCGAACTGCTCCTGCTTGGGGAACTGGCGGATGGACTCGACGAGGTACTGGTATGAGGCGCGATCCGAAGCCACCAGCTCGCCCATGCGCGGGATCACGTTGAACGAGTAGTGCTCATATGCCTTCGCCAGCATCGGGTTGGTCACGTGCGAAAACTCGAGGCACACAAAACGCCCGCCCGGCCGCAGCACACGATACGCCTCGCGCAGGGCCTCGTCCACACGCGTCACGTTGCGGATGCAGAAGGCGATCGTGTACACGTCAAAGCTGCAGTCGTCAAAGGGGAGCCGCCGCGCGTCGGCTGTGAGCCACTCGAGGCGTGGCGCGGGAGGCGAGGCAAGCGAGGGCATCTGCTCTGCGCGGCGACGGCCCTCGGCGAGCATTGCTGGGTTGATGTCGGACACGACGATACGCGGCGCCTCTCTCTCATTGGGTGACGTGCCACCTGGAGCAGGCCTTGCACGTGCCATCTCGTGCGCAATGCGGAAGGCAATGTCGCCGGTGCCGCCGCCGACGTCCAGCACCTGCAGGTTGGCTGCGCCGGGGATCGAGCGGATCCCGAGCATCTCCACCATCGTGTCCTTCCACACGCGATGCACGCCAGCCGACATGACGTCATTCATCAGGTCGTACTTGGAGGCGACATTCTGAAAGACATGCCCGACGAGGCGCTCCTTATCGTCCTCGGCGACCGTCTGGAAACCAAAGTGTGTCGTACGAGTAGACGAGGCGCTGCCTGTAGAAGAGCAGAACGCGCGCCGCGCCACCGCTGCCAGTGCTGGCAGTCGCCTTCTCATGCAAAATGTTCTTCAGAATTCACAGTCGTATAGTTCCTACCGGTACAAAAAGACCGGGGGGGAGCCGGACACAGTCGTTCCGGTAAAACCCACCCGCGAGAGGCCGGATTGCCCATTTCAATACGAAAACCCCCCCGTGTTTTCTCTGAGTACGATTCTGCATGTTCTCGATTGAGCACACTTTTACAAGCAGCCTCAGATGCGCCAAAACTCCTTCGGGAAAATCTCGCGCATGGTGAGAGCCTTGTCGTAGAGTGGTTCCGCGTCTTGGCGTCGCGAGACGGTGACGATCTCTTGCTTCTTCTTGCTTCGCTTGCCACCGTTGCCTTCTCCCTCGCCCAGCTCGTCGCTGCCCGCTGGTGCCGAGCCTGCGGCGGCGCCGCCGCTGGTACCGGCAACACCGGGTGCGCGAGGCTCCCGCTCGCGCTTTTGCGCGGCGGCGATGGCAGCCACCCCGTAGGTGGGCTCGTTCGAGCTGTCTAGACCGGCTGCCGAGCTGCCGCTCCTCGCGCTGCCTTCTTTCTTTGGGGGCGCACCGAGGTAGGCGACGCTGCCACGCGCGGGCATCTTGTGCCGCCCGGCGCCCCGGTCGTCCTTCTGCTCCGCGCATCGAATGGTGCACTCGCGTCCATCAATTGACACGCTTGGAGGGTCGCCACATTGCTGCAGGCAGTACCTCGCGCCCTTGGCGCTCACAAACGTGACGAAGCCGAAGCCGCGCCCCGGCACGGCGATGGCCTCCTGCACCTTGCCATACTTGGCAAAATACTTGATGAGCGCGTCGTCCGTCGTCGCGTGCGACAGCCCGCCCACGAAGAGCTTGTTGGAGACAGGCCTGCCGCTCAGACCGCTACTGCCGGGCCTAACCGTACCGCTCGAAGCATCGGCCGGTGGCTGCTCGATGCCAGAAGCCACGCGAAATGGATCGAGCTCAAGTGCGCCGGGAGCCGTCTGCAGGTCGAAGGCCTCCTCCGCACTGACGCCGCCAAAAGAGGCCTGCGCGTGCGGCACTTCGCTGTCCTCGTCGTCGTCCTCCGCGGCTGCAATCGGAGCGCCGGCAGGAGCCTGACGACCTTCCTCCTCGTCCTCGGAGACATCGTCGGTGGGGGCGAGTCCGAGCGTTGGGCGCGAGAGGCCAGCGAGCGCGTCGTTCTCGTCGTCCTCGTCGTCCGACATGAAGAAGTCTACGGTAAGTTTCAAGAGTGCAAAGCAAACGTTTAAAACTCGCACACACGGAGGAGAGTCACACCTCCGGAACCCTCGTCGTCACTTCAGCTTCAGGCGTAAAATCGCGTTGTCGCGGTGCGACTTGCGACTGTTGTGCTGACCTTCCACCAGGAGCACGGCACGCTGCCGCTGGCGATTGCCGCAGGAGCGTGGCCCACTCCCCCGGCTTCGTTCCGTCAAGCATGCCTACCTACGGAGCGCTCGTCGGCAAGCATGTCGTGGTCGACATGACCGAAGCTAACTTTGAGTCGGTTGCGCCGTCCGTGCGGTACACGATGAAGGTGTCGGTGAAGAACGTGTCGATGCGTGGTCAGCGCGTGCGGCTGATTCCGCCAAAGAATCGCGAATTCACGCTGGTGGTGCAAAACGACGTGGAGCTGGCACCTGGCCTCGTCATGCAGGCAGAGCTTCAATTCTACAGCGACGTGCCTGAGGACATCGAGAACGAGATGGTCGTGCTCGTCGGCCGTGCCGACTCGGATGGTGAGCACCTCACCATTCCGGTGCGTTCGACCTTGCCCGCCGCCAAGCTCGTCCTCGACGCAGGCATCGACTTTGGCGTGGTGCTGCTCAACTCGGTGCCCACGCGCAAGCTTGTCGTGACCAACCAAGGTACCCGGGATGGGAAAATCATGCTTGGCCCACTCGCTCTGAGCGAAATGTATTCCATCAAACCGCCGATCGAGGCGACCATCAAGCCGGGCGACTCGCACACGTACACCATCGAGCTGAACGCAACCGAGGTGGGCAAGCAGGAGCTGATCGTGCCGGTGGCCATCAAGGGCCAGATGGCGTACTTCCCACTGCCGACTGAGCTGGCGCTGTCGGCGGATGTCCGCCACCAAAACGCGGAGCTTCGCGACGTGAAGGAGGCGCCGCTGGCCAAGAGCGAGCTTGGCCGGCTCTACTGCGGCCTCAAAACGACGCGCAAGGCCTTCATCCTCAACCACGGCCCCAAGCCGATCAACTTTGCCGTCTCCAAGACGTCGGGTGACGAGAGCGGCGGACCGCCGCCAGAGGAAGACCCGAGCGTGCCCTGCCCGCTCGTCGTCGAGCCGATGATGGGGCGCATCCCCGCAGGCGGTCGCCTCGAGCTCACGCTCGCGTTTTGCCCGGCGCGCCGCTCGCCCACGGCCCCTAAGGGCTTCTTTGCCTCGGGCGAGACGGAGGAGATCGTCACAGAGCTCACGCAGGCGTACGTGTTCGAGATCCTCGAGACGGGGCAGAAGCTGCCGCTGCGCCTTGAGGGCATCGCGCTTGCGCCGCGCGTCGCGCTCTCGCAGGGTGCCTTCACCTTCGGCAGCTGTGACATGTACGATCACCGCGAGGCGTTCCTGACGCTGACCAACAAGCAGGAGCTGCCGTACAATTTCTCGTTCACGACGCCCGCGCACTTTGCGGCGAAGCCGCTCGAAGGCACGGTGCCGCCAATGGGCGAGATGCAGGTGTGCCTCTCTTTTGCGCCGCACCAGCTCGGCAAGCTCGTGGGCGCGCTGCAGCTGCTCGGCTTCGGCGGGCGCGTCGGCGTCCAGACGATCAAGCTGCACGGCGAGTGCACCGCACCCGCGACCCGCCCGCCCGCGGGCGGCACTGACAAGCTGCCGGAAGACTTTGAGGTCGAGCCCAATGTCGTGGAGCAGTGCTCGTTCCTTCCGCGCACCGTCAACGCCAAGTGGGTGCGCCCGCCCGCGTGGGAGATGTCCGAGGCCCTCCAGGGCGGCAAGGTGCAGACGACCGCCTCGTCGACTCTCACCCCAATCCACACGCTCACCAAGAAGCGCACCTACCGCGATCAGATGGCCAAGCAGCCCGTGCTCGACGCCATCGACCAGATGGACACGGGCCTCGAGCTGCCCGCCGCCGCGCTCAAGGCGCAGCACGAGCACCGCGAGTACTACGCCACGTTCCTCAAGAACCAGCGCGCGCAGCGGGAGGCGCGCAACAAGGCGCAGCACCAAGCGGCGAACAAGATGCACTCAGACCCTGAGGCCTTCCAATTCGGATGCGACCTCGGGCTCGACCCGTACTCGGGCATCGCGCCCTTCGCGCCACCCTTGCCGCAGGACCTCTCGCCGCTCTTCCTCTTCCACCCGTACACAGACGGCGAGACAGCCAAGAGCGGCCCGCCGTCGGCGCTCTTCGACCCGTTTCGGCTCACGCCCAAGAAGCACAAGAGCAAGCCCGAGTCGCTCGATGAGGTGGCCGACTGTAAGGCGACGCTCTCGGCGGACGAGCTCAAGCAGATCACGGGCGGCCCAAAGACGGTCGACTTTGGCAACATCTCGGTCTACACGCAGGTCGCGCGCAACTTCACGGTTCTCAACGAGCTGCGCGTCAACATCCTCGTGGCCATCGAGCTCGGCGACGAGATCAAACAGTGCCCGCCACAAGTGATCCCGCCCGGCGGCACCGCCGGCTTCGACCTCTTTTTCTCGTCCGATGAGCCGACGCAGTACCAGCGCACGATCACCTACACGATCAACGGCGCGCACGCCTTCAGGTTCGTCGCGAAGGCGACCGTCGAGCCGATCGAGGTGAGCTTCTCGACTGAAGAGCTGCAGTTCCGATTCGCCGACGGCGTTCTCGAGCCCTCGATGTCTGCGAGCGTCGCGATCACCAACCATGGCACCTACCCGGCACGCTTCCGCTGGGAGAATCCCGAGAGCATGCCTCCGGGGCGCAGGCCTGCCTTCGTGCCCGCATCGCTCACGGGCGAGATCCCACCCAAGAAGACGCTGCCCGTCGAGATCATCTTCACTCCCTACCTGGGCTGTGCGGCCGAGCACGTGCTCACGGCCATCGTCGAGGGAGGCTCGTCCAAGACGCTCTTCTGCAAGGGCGACGTGACGGAGGCGAAGGCGAGCCTCACCGTCAAGCGCGTCGAGTTCGGCGTGGTGCCCGCGGGCATCGTGAAGGAGAAGAACTTCCTCATCAAGAATCAAGGGCAGACGACAGCCGTGTTCACGTTCGACAACCCGCCCCCCGGGTTCTCGATCAAGCCGCAGGCGGGCGCCGTTCGCGTGGGCCAAACGATGGAGGTCTCGGTCGAGGTGCTCGCGATTCCACCGCGCGGCGAGCGTGTACTCGACCTGGCGGGTGTGCTCAAGTGCGACCTGCGCTGCGGCAAGCCCATCAAGCTGGCCGTGCACGTGGAGGCGCGCGCCCCCGATGTGATCGTCCTCGAAGATGAGCTCAACTTCGGGCGCGTCGTAGCGGGTGCGACCAAGTGGCACCCGCTCACGCTGAAGAATGCGTCCATCGTGCCTGCGCTGCTTCATCTCGACCTCACGGGCAGGCAGTTCGCGGACCTCGAGGTCAAGGTGCAGCTCGACCCGGTGGCGGAGGCGGAGGCAGAGGCGCGCGCGGCGGCCGACGACCGCGCGACGACCATCGTGCCCGACGACGAGCAGGAATCCCCTCTGCAGCTCATCTCACAGCCGTCCAACGCCTCGCCGCCGCCCACGGCGGGCACGTCGGCCGACGAGACGGGCGACGGCGACGGCGAAGTCGCTTCGCCGTCGCGGCCGAAATACAACGAAGCGGCTCATGAGGAACGCCGCCTGTACGCGATCACGGTGCAGCCGCAGACGACCCTCGCGCTCAAACTCGGGTACACGCCCAAGGCCGCATCGGAGCTCCTTCTCGAGCTCCCACTCATGCCCGTCGGGCTCGCTCCCGAGCCCGCGCTGCGCAAGGTCGTCGTCGGCGAGGGACTCAAGGCGCGGCTCAAGCTCTCGACGAACGCGATCAAGTTTGGCGACTGCATCCTGCGCGCGGCGCAGTTTCCGTACACCAAGGAGATTACGATCACGAACACGGACGACAAGCCGGTCGAGTGGATGCTCGACGAGAACGTCATCCCTGACGAGTCCGGCTTCTCTCTCGACTGCCCGAGTGGGACGCTTCAGGTGGGCGAGAGCTTTACCATCACCTTTGGGTTCGCCGCGACCACGGTGGGCATTGCTGACGTCGTGCTGCCGCTTTGCCTCGACGGTGGGAATGTGCCGTACCTCACGCCGCGCCTGATGGCGAACGCAGTCTTGCCGCGCCTCACCTTCGACAGGCCGGAGCTCATCCTGCCGACGGTGCCGCTCGGGCACACGGCCAAGGCGTCGCTGTACCTCATCAACGAGGGGTACGATAACCTACAGGTGCAGTACAAGCTGCCGCTCGACGACAAGCGCGCGCCTCTGACGCTTGAGTTCCCCGAGGGTCAGCTCGTGGGCGTCTCGAAGAAGAAGGTGCTCATCACTGTCTCGTTCGCCTCCGACAAGCCCACGTCCTTCACCGCCAACATCGACTTGATCGATACCGATGGCAATCGCTTCTCGCTCCCCGTGACTGCCACCTCGGACAACTCAGTCCTGACCGTGCAGCCCTACCTCGACTCGGTGAAAGCCCAAGGAGGAGCCGGTTCGGAGGTCATTGCCAGGGAGGGCAAGGCGCCCTCGCTCGTCGTGCCCATCGCGCCGCCTGCGCCGCCGCCCGACGACATGTCCAAGGAGGCCAAGCAGAAGCGCATCGCGCTTGCGCAGGCGTGCTTCTTGCCGCCCAAACGAACCCACGAGCAGTTTGCCAAGGCGGCCTCCAGCATTGCGCGCGGTGCGTCCATCGTCCTCGCGTACGTCTCGTCGGCGCTGATGGCGATGCCCGCACCACCGGGCAGCGGTGCGAGCTTCCCGGCGATGCTCACCGCCAACAAGGGGGCAGTGGCGTACGAGCTGCTCGCGCTCGTGTCGGGCAAGTCCGTGCCGGTGCCCGAGCAGCCTGCGGACCGTAAGAACGAGAAGGCACTCCTCCGCCACCTGGTCCAGTCGTACGACCAGATGATCCAGTTCCTGCGCGCCCACGGGGCGATGTGCGCCTCGCTCAAGGCGGAGCAGCTCCTTCCTCTCGACGAGTACCTCAAGCTCGTGGGTGGCGGCGCGCCTCTCTCGCGCAAGGAGCGCAAGGCGGTGCGCGACGAGCACGCCGTCTTCCACAGCGAGTCGTGGCTCGAGCTCCTCTTCCAAGCGATTCGGACGTTCGTGCTAGGTCGCGTGACGCTCAAGGCCTTCCGCGGGCTGCCCGGTATGGCCGAGGCCGCGGGCGCGATCTCGAAAGAGGTAGGCTCGAGCGCGTACAGGGCGCAGGCCGCGGTCGACGCTTGCAAAGCCATCCAGGACGCTAGGGACAAGAAGGAGACGAACAAGGACAAGAAGATCGTCGCCAAGAAAGATGAGGCCCCTCCGGTGCCCTTGCCCTCCTCACTCCTGTACTCGACCTCGGAGCTGCTGCTACTGCGCTGGCTCGAGTACCACAGCGCCGTCTGCCCCGAGCTGCCCTTTGGCGGCGGCAACCCGCTCGATGAGGTGGGTGGCGTTCTCGACGCCTTCGACAAAGAGCTCAAAGACGGCCACGTCTTCGCGCGCATCATCATTTCGCACTGCCCCTTCCTCGCCACCATCAAAGCCGACAACCCGCCGCTCACCTCGTCCGGGGACGTCGAGATTGGCACCGCAATTGACAACCTCTACCCGCGCCCGTGCTCGCCCGCACAGGCGGCGGCCAATCTGGGGATCGTGGTGCAGGCGCTCGCCGGGATTGGGCTGAGATTCGCCGCGTCGGCTGGCATGCCGCCGCTCGAGCCCTCCGAGCTCTATGCGGCCTCTCCGCGAGAGATGGCGCTGTTTGCGCTCTTCCTCTACCAGCACATGCCGCACTACGTGCCCAAGGCAGTGGTTGGCTTCACGGGCGGCATTCACCAGCCGCTTGCGCGCACCATCGAGCTTGCCAATCCGGCCAAGAAGCCCATCATTTACGAGGTGCGCCTCGAGGGACCGCCCGCCCCTCGCCAGTGCTTCAAGGTGGGCGCCAGGGAGGTGCGCATTGAGGGCAAGTCAACGCTGCCGTTCCCCGTGAACGTGCTCAGCTACTTCATCGGGCAGCACACGGGCCGCTTAATCTTCCTTTCCAAGGGCAACGGCGTGGACACCGCCAACGCGTCCACACTCGTCTTCGACCTGTTGGCCACCATCGACATCGGCCTGCCCCTCGAGAACTTCAGCACCGCCTCGAAGCTCTACCAGCCGCAGATGCTCACAGTCAAGCTCACCAATCCCTTCGACGTGCCCGCCGCCTTCAAGCTCTCCTTCACGGAGACTCGCCCCGAGATTGCACTGCCAAAGCTCGGCGGCGGCGGTGGCGGCGACAAGGGCGGAAAGCCACCCGCGGCCGCACCGGCGGCCCGCTCGGCCAAGATTGCGGGCATCGAAGGCTCGCTCAAGGGCGGCGCGGCGAGCGCGGTCGACTCCATGACGAAGAAGCTGCCGAACAGCTTCTTTTGCGCCGCGTCGACGGTGTCTGTCGACGCGCGCGGCACGGCGAGTATGCAGGTACAGTTCCTGCCCTTCCAGCTGGGCGAATACACAGCGACCGTCCTCTTCTCGGACGAGAACGTGGGCGAGCTATCGTACCAACTCAAGGGGACAGTCTCGCTCCCCTTGCCGCTCGAGACGCTCACTTTCGCCTCAGAGGCCGACTCGACTGCAGGTCGCGAGGTCCAGCTGCCCTTCCGGAACCCACAGGTGGAGAAGGCGCGCCAGATGGTGCTCGATCGTTCGCAGCGCGAAAAGGAGCGCATGGGCCAGATTTGGGGCAAGGAGCCGATGCTCCGTGGGCCTGTGCAGCTGCAGCTCGCCTACGGTTCCGCCGCCTTCTCGGGCCAGGCGACGATCGAACTCGTCGACAACGAGAAGCGGCGCGGCGGCGGCAACAAGTCCACGGCCGGCTCGGTGGCCGGCTCGGGCGCGGCCACGCCGAAGGGCAAGGATTCCGGTGCGCCACCAGCGACTGCGTCCGCTGACGCCAACAAGCTGCCGCTGCGCTTCGTGCCCAAGGAGCCCGGTCAGTACACGTCGGAGCTGCTGCTCATCTCGCCACTCGACGTGCGCCTGTACGATCTGGCGGGGGCGTGCGCGGCGCCCGGCGTCAAGGCGGCGCTTGAGTTCGTCACGCCGGCGCGCATGCCGCTTCGGCAGGAGCTGCCGGTCATCAACGGCACCCAAGACGACTGGACGATCTCGGCGGCCATCAAGGGCGAGGGCTTCCACGGACCTGCGAGCGTCAAGATCCCGGCGGGCCAGTCGGGCTCCTATCCGCTCGACTTCACCCCCGACTGGATCACCGAGGCCACCGGCGAGTGCATTCTCACCAACCAGTCAACGGGCGACAAGTACGTGTTCACGCTCAAGGGCATCGGAGAGGAGCCGCTCGCCGAGGGCAACGTGGTCATCGAGTGCGCGGCGCGCAAGCCCAAGCAAGTGCCCTTCACCGTGTACAACGTCATGGGCAGCGGCGAGCCGTGCACGCTCAAAATCGAGACGGACCTGCTGCATGTGCAGGGCCCGTCCAGCGTGTCCGTGCCAAAACGCGCCAAGGGGAGCGACCCGACCAAGGACGGCATCACGTACATGCTCACGGTGAACTCGCAGATGGGCGGCGAGCTGCGCGGATCCATCACCTTCACGACGCCGGACGGGCGCTACCTGTGGTACACGGTCGAGATGCACTCGGACCCGCCGCCGTGCGAGAAGCATCTGCGCATCTCCGCGCCGCTGCGCAAGGTCATCGCGGTCGAGATCCCGATTGCGAACCCGACGAACACCGAGCTCGAGTTCCAGGTGATCATCACGGGCGAGGGCCTGCTCGGCGACGATTCGGTGCGTGTGGCTGGCGACTCCGAGGTGCGCTACGAGCTCCTCTTCTCGCCGCTCATCGCGGGCACGAGCACCGGCCAGATCTCGTTCGTCAACCCGCATGCGGGCGAGTTCTGGTACGAGCTCACGCTCACGGGCGAGCCAACCGAGCCCGTCGACCTGCCCAAGCTGCGCGCGGCTGTGGGTGCGTCGGCCACGCACGAGGTGACCGTCTCGAACCCCGTCGGCGAGGAGCTGCCGCTGCAGCTTCGGGTCGAGGGGCGCAACCCCAAAGCCTTCACACTCCAAGGGCCGAAGACCGGGCCTGGTGGCGCCGGGGCGCTGCTGCTGCCGCCTTACGGCGAGCTCACCTGTACGCTCACGTACACGCCCTCGGCGCTCGACGAGGAGCAGAGCGCGATGCTCGCTCTCACGCACCCGAAGCTGGGCGAGTGGCTCTACAGGGCCAAGGGCATGGGCCACGCGCCTTCCGACATGCCCGTGACGCGCCCGTCGGCGCCCCTCGGGCACACGACGTCGGGTTCGATCGCCCTGCGAAACCCATTCGACCAGCCGCTCGTCATCGACCTTGCGCTCGAGCAGTCGATGAACGCGTATGACGACCCGGGCGCCACGCAGCCCTTCGAGTTGCTGGCGCGGCGCACCTCGGGCGTGACGATCGCGCCGGGCACGTCGGTGCAGTTCCCCTTCTCGTTTGTGGCCCGCGACATGTCGGAGTCGCACGCGGCCATCGTGTTGCATGGCGACTACAAGGGAAGGCACCTCACCTGGCGCTACCCGCTCGTGGGCGAGGCCATTTCGCGCCCGCTGCACAAGCCGATCGCGTTGCACGTGGCCGCGCGCCAGCCGCTCACTCGCGAGCTCGCGCTCCCGCTGCCCGGGCTGCAAGACACGGGCGTGGACGAGCCGTTCACGTACGAGCTCGATCTGGATGCCCAGTCGGCTGGGCTCATCGAGTCGTCGCTCACTCTCACGCCGCTCCAGCGCACTCTC
>Ga0180442_100593_pt1 | contig 23423 bp, 21 predicted proteins | sample ChrtobMetP5_16mM_FD_119746 | JGI IMG/M metagenome (GOLD analysis project Ga0180442, IMG submission 119746) | Chrysochromulina tobin associated microbial communities from unialgal haptophyte culture, Seattle, Washington, USA - P5_16mM MetaG | ecosystem: Host-associated > Algae > Haptophytes >... | reverse complement strand
GCGGTCGCGCAATTTCGCGTCTTCGGCCCCGGGACCTGCGTCCGGATGGCAAAACGCCTCGATGGTGGGTGGAGAGGTGGGTGGGTGAAAAGCAACCGAACGTCCCAGGCTGTCTTGGGTGGTCGAGGTCCCACAACGGTGCGCATTCAATCGCCTTCAGTCCGCTGAAGTTGCGTTTCCTAAGAGAAATGTGGCGAAATTTCGATCGGATAATCAGAATGTGGGTAGTTCTTGCAGCTACCTACTCCATCGCAGCTGCCGCCTTCATCCTGCCTACACCGCCTACCCCACGCAGAGCAGTGGCCGCCTCTGCCGACATTCGAGCTGGTCGTTGCGCAACGCCGCGTGCGGAGCTTGAACCGGAGGGCGTTCGTGTCAACAAGGCACTTCGCGCCACTCACAGCCGTCGTCAGGCGGATCAGCTGGTTGCGGATGGGCGAGTCCAGGTCAACGGCGCGATCGTCGACGCGGGCACGCGGCTCACCCGCGGGGACATCTTGTCGCTCGACGGCGCCATTGTAGACTGGGAGCGGCTCAATCCGCTCGAGCCATCCGCACAGGGCGAGTTTGTGTACCTCAAGATGTGGAAGCGGCGAGGCGTCGTTTGCACGACGGACCAGCGCCAGCCCAATAATATCATCGACGCGCTCGGCCCAGTGCCGGGGGTTACTGACCGCATCTACCCGATTGGGCGGCTCGACGCAGACAGCACCGGCCTCATCCTGCTCACGAGCGATGGTGGCATTGTCAACGGTCTGCTCCGCAGCAGCGCGCGGAAGAGCAAGGAGTACATCGTGAGCACGGACACGCGGGCGACGGATGCACAGATTGCGCGGCTCGCGCGCGGGGTCACCATCACGACCGTGGCGCAGCGCGACGGCCAGGCCAAGCCGCTCACCGCGCCGACCAAGCCCTGCGTGGTCGAGCGCATTGCGACGGGGCACGACGAGTGCCGACTGCGCTTTGTGCTGCAGGAGGGGCGAAATCGCCAGATCCGTCGCATGTGCGAGGCGATCGGCCTGAACGTCGTGCGCTTGCATCGTGTCCAGTTTGCAGACATCACCCTCAGTGGCTGCCGCGCAGCCGGAGACTGGTGTTTCCTAACTGACGAGGAGATCGACCTCTGCAGGTCTGTTGCAGCGCCGCGGGCGTCCGGCCGCGAGCAGGGCGCAGGCGACGAGACGGAGCGCGCAGGTTGGCAGCGACGGCCACCGCTGAGGAGGGATGCAGAGAGCGAGCGGAGGTACGGCGACGCCGGCGGGCGAGGCTCCTTAGGCAGAGGCTCCACCCAAGAGTACGGCCGAGGAGCACGCGGAGGAGCTGCAGGCAGTGGGCAAGAGCAGAGGATGAGGAGTGCGAGAATCACGAGCAGGTCTGCGAGGACAACAACTACGACGTGGCGACGGGGAGCGGCCGCGCCAGTGACCGAAAGCGATCGGTCGAGGCGCGTAAACGTCTAGCGGAACGAGCGGGGAGTACACGAACAACCGGGTCCGCCCGGGGGCGGTGGCCGGCGCCGCGTCGGCGTGGCCCGTTCGGGATACTAGCGATAGCACCGATGTATATCCGAGTAGTATATAAAATTTTACGTGCGCGTCCTGGGCGCGGCCGGGAAACGGTATACGATTAATGAAAAATTAAAAACGACCATGAATTAATGTTATTAACCGGCATGGACCCCGGGGTCACGATTTCACATTTCTATTTTCTTAGCGGACGGGACGACGGAGGACGACCGGCAACGTACCGCCGCGACGGCGGACGACGAATCCATGCTGTTTGGAGATCCAAAGCGGTGGCACAGAAGACAGAACCGAGAACGCACCCCAGTGACGTGCGTTGATCGATACGATGATGCATCGTCATCCGCATTAGCATATTCAGACGTGGGGGGACAAGAGGGAAGAAAGCTGTGAAGAAACAGAGACGATCGACGATCGCGCCTCCCCGCCGCGCCTCTTGACGACACACGTCACGCTCCTATCACGCTCTCACCTGTGGCCGTGGTGTGCCGTGTGTATAACATGCCCGTGCGCTTCCATGCACGGCGGTTCGCTGAAAAGCACGCCTGCTGAGCCCACGCCAGAGCGCGGCGCCATGGATCTCGTGAGTGGCACGCTCCTCGCCAGCCAAGACCTGTCCCGCAGCTCCTCAAGGGCTGTCCTCAAGGGCTGGTCTTCGTGAATCCGGCGGCGGCGGCGGCGGGTGGTGGACTCGAATCGCTGCCGCCCGAAAAGAAGAGCAGAAGCAGCATCGAGATGAGCTGCGCAGGGGGCAACGGCAGGTGCTCAGCTGACACGCGTGCCTGGCTGCCCAGCAAGGCGTGCGCGACGGGGAAGCGGGCGTGTGCGCGCAGGCCGGGGAAGAGGCACGGCGAGCGCTGTGCGTGGTTTGAGAGCAGGGAGTGGTCGAGGGATGCACGGACCAGCCCGATGACGATCCAGAGCGTCATCTTATTCATCGCGGCGCGGCGTCCCATCTGCGCGAGCAGTTTCCGGCTGCCCTCGAGCCCGTCTGCAGCGTACCGCAGCGACCCCTGAGCGTGCATCAGCGTCTCACGCTGCTTGCCGAGGTCGCCCAAGATCGCGTTTGCTGTTTGCTCCATGTCGAGCGTGACCGCATGCGCCTGCTTGAGCTTATCCGTCGCCTTGCTCATACGGTCATTGTTGGCAAGGAGGCGCGAGCGCTCGCCCGGGCTAGGATTGCTGTACGAGTCGCCGCCTGCACAGTTCTCCTCGCGGCAGTGATCAGGAGACCGCGCCGTCGACTTGAGATCTTTGATGCGCGTCTTCAACGCGCTGATTTCGTCGCGGTAGGATCGCAGCTGCGCCTGCAGCTTGGACCGTGCAGCGCCCGATAGAGAGCGGCCCTCAAGCTCCATGAGCTGCACCACGTCCTTGCCAGCCTCAGCAGCTCTCTCAGCCCCGCTCAAGGCCGTTCGGCGATCATCGGGTGAGCTCGAGCGTGAGGCGTGCGCGAGCCTTTCCTCGGCGGCTTGCACATGGCCGCGGAACTCGCGCTCATACTCGTCGATCGAGGACATGAGACTTTCACGTTTTTTCCTTGATTTGGGAGGCCGCGCAGGTGTGAGAAGCGCGCGCGCGCGCGCGCGCACGGTGAGAAAGCGGATCACCCGATACGACGTTCAACTCACATCTCCCATGAGGCGCCCGTGACAACTCCAGCAATGTATGAATAGTTCCTTCTAGAACTTCGTCGCGATTCGTAATGTCGACAAACATGGCGGACTCGACAAGGGACAACACGAGGGTTGTATCCCACGCGCCAGCCGCGAGCGGCCCGAGGCATGCCCGCACGCATAGCTCAGGCGCATCCCAGTGGGACTCAGCCGTTCGGCGCATGCCTTCCGAGTCTGGGGACGTCCTCTGCAGAATCTGTGAACGCCTCATGAGTAGCCGAATGATTGCCCAGCACACCCGCTACTGCGTGCTCGCTTCGCAGTGCCAGCAGCACGCGGCGGCATCAAATACGAAGCTCCACAAGCTCTCGGCGCTGCTGTCGCGAAAAATCGAGCAACGGCGGCAGCTGCAGCACTTGGCGGTAGAGAGCGGGCCGCTCACCAAGACGCATCTCTCGATCACGGCAAGCGTGTTGGCGGCTCTGTCTCAACTGTGGACGATGTCAGCGATTTGGCTGCTTGCGGCGCTCGTGGCCATGTATCGTACGCCTGGACGCGACGACGAGCTCCTCGCACCGCTCGCGCGCACTGTCGCCAGCGCCGCCGACGCTGCTGCTCCCACCGACGCGGCCTTCCCCGTCACTGCCGCCACCGCCGTCGATCCTCTGCTCGACACAACGATCCTAGAAGCGGCGCATGCGGAAATGCTGCAGCTCGCATTATGTGATCCGTCGAGCTCGGGAGCTCTCGCGCGCTGTGAAGACGTCGTTCACACCCTTCAGGCCCTTCACCGTCGTTTGGAGGATTTCGAGGACTACGCCGGGACCACCATCGTGGGCGGTGCCGTGGCGCTCGCCCTCGAACGCGCGACGATGCTCGGGACGCTCGCGGATGTGGATGACCCCGCACTAGTGCCCGCCGGTGCGACGGCGCTCAGCAGCATTGAAGTAGGCGTGCTCGAAACTTCGGTAGGTCATGCTCGAAACGGCACACTTCATCGTCGCACGTTATCGTCGGGAAGTACTCTCTCGGACGAGGGAACTGGCCGTGCTAGAACCGGCTCACTTCACCGTCGCACTTTATCGTCGGGAAGTGTGACGGACGAGGGAAGCTTCGGAAGCCGAGCGGACGACGGCGGCGAGGAGCCACCGGTCGTGTCGCACGTGAACGTGCCCTCGATCTCGGACTTCGACATCATCCGGCCGATCTCCAAGGGCGCCTTCGGGCGCGTCTACCTCGCTCGCAAGAAGCGCACGGGCGACTTCTTCGCGGTCAAGGTACAGCGCAAGGACCTTGCGCTCGCACGCGGTGGCGACAACGCCAAGCGCATCTTGGGTGAACGCGACATTCTCATTGAGGCAGACCATCCGTTCGTCGTCAAGCTCTTCTACTCGTTCCAGAGCCAGCACAATCTGTACTTGGTGATGGAGTTTTTGGGCGGCGGCGACCTTCGCACGCTGCTCAAGCGTGTCGGGCGACTCACCGAGCAACTTGCATGCGTCTACCTTGCGGAGATCGTGCTGGGGCTCGAGTACTTGCACAACCGACTCCGAGTGGTGCATCGCGATCTCAAGCCGGAGAACGTGCTCGTCTCGAGCACTGGGCACCTCAAATTGACGGATTTCGGGCTGAGCGGGCTGAGCGGGCTGCGCGTGCATGCGGACGAGCATGCGGATGCAGGGGACGCGGTTGCGGCGCGGCGGGAGCCCACAAGTTCACGATCGATGGCGCACGCGTTGCCTCGAAGTGTGAGCCACACCGACGCTCGCTCCCTTGATCGTGGCGGGGAGGAGCCTGCTGATCGCGGCACCAGCGGCGCCGGCGCCATAGCCGCCGATCGGAACGGCACCGGGGCCAACCGCGCCGCCCAACTCAATGACGGCCCACAAGCGCGTTGCTACTCAATTGTGGGCAGCCCGCACTATGTGGCACCGGAGATGCTCGACGGTCGCGGCCACTCGATGCCGGTAGACTGGTGGGCGCTGGGCGTGATCGCTTTCGAGCTGCTCACCGGCTACCTGCCATTCGCGGGCGACTCAATCGCCCAGGTACACGACAACGTCGTGAGCGGGCACATCGATTGGCCAAAGGGCGCATCCGCGGACAGCGCAGCTGGTGAAGACGGATCTTCGAGCATCTCCAAGTCAGCTCACAGCCTCATCAGCAGCCTGCTCACACTGCCCGCGGTATCGCGCCTCGGTGCCGGAGGTGCCGCTGAGGTGCGAGCTCACCGCTTCTTCGAGGCGGTCTCGTGGGACGATCTGCTCCGCCACAACACCTTTTACATCCCGCAGCAGTCGACCACCGCGCTCTTGACGCCCCGATCGCTTCTGCGCTCCGGGCGCGACGACACGGCCGTCCATGGCGTCGCCAAGGCAACCCCACGCCTCGCTGATGACCGTGGGCGCAGCCTCGACGGCCATGGCGCCGAGGAGTGCGGATCCTTTGACAGAGAGAGGGAGGGCATTGAGGTCTATGAGTCGCAGCCGGGCAGCCCAGCTCGCTTTAGCTCGCTCTACCTCGCAGGCTGCCATCTCGCACCCTACAACTCGGACCGAGATACCCCTGGGCAGGGAGGCACGTCGGAGCGCAGCGCGAGTCCGCGTGACCCGCTGCTCGACTTTGACTATGCGAACCTGTCCAACCTGATGCGCATGAACGCCGAGGCGGAGCAGTTGGCCGGCTCTGTCTCGAATGACGAGGCATGCAAAGTGTGCAAGTGGCACCTGACGCAGCTCAGCGCAGACGGCACTGCGTGGGCCACTGACAGCGACTTTAGTGTGGCGCAGCATGCATTCGTGGAGGTGCAGCTCGCGCCCGACGATGCGACGGGGCGTGAGACGACGGTCGAGCTTGCATTCAAGGAGAATCTGGTGCGCATTAGCTCGCAGCCGCCGCCGCCGCCGACGTCGCCGTCGCCACATAGCCCGACAGCCAAAGGGCCAAGCGCGAGCCGTCCTGAGCCCATCAGCCTGCCACCGACGCCTGTGTACATCAAAAACTATGCCGCCGCGGGCGAGCGCGTGGAGTCGCCGCCGAGTGGTTACGGCGAGCGAGTGGAGTTGCCGCCGAGTGGTTACGGCGAGCAAGGGGAGTCGCCGCAGAGTGGTTACGGCGAGCGCGTGGAGTCGCCACCGCAACAGGCTGCCGCACGAAGGCCAGTTGGGGGAGGCTGCTGCCCCTCGCGCTCGTGCGACAGCCTCCCCCATCTGAGTAGCCAGGCAAGCAGCGGCGAGAGTGCCGAGGGGGCGAGTGCGTACGCCACGCACGCGCAGGCGGACTATACCGAGGGAACGCAGTGGATCGAGATCTGGTTCAAGAACGAGTGCCGCCCCGTCCACGGCATGTCACTGCCGGTTTCCTACACGTATGGCCGCTGGTGGAAGGGACTCGCCGCACGCTACACCCGCACTGGAGATGACGAGGACGCTCTGCTCTGCAGCTACGCCGAGCTTGAGCATGAGGCCGTAGGTCCGACGCTTGTAGTTGGGTTGTGGCGGCTCAGGCCGCTGCCGCCGGCGCTTCTCGCCCAACGACGCGACCAGCTGCGCGTGCAGATCTGCCTTGCCAAGGCCAAGGCCTTTGGCATCAAGCGTACCGTGCATCGCATCTCGCTCGCGTACGCTGACCTCGTGAACCGACGGACGACCATCACGTGGGTAAACGACTGAAGTACCGAACACTCGCTCTCCCAGAACCGCCCCCCACACGCCACGCGATATGCGTCCGAGAGCCCACGCGAGACCAAGTTTCGAAAAGGAGCCCCTAACACCTCGTTTCCTCGTACGGTAGGCGGGCCGATTGGATTCCAGACCCTTTGGTGATGTCCAACCACGTACGTACGTTACTCGTTACGTTTTTCAGAGCAAATCCGATATAATTAAATCCGATCGCGCACTGGCGCACAACAACTTGCGTAAAAAGCCCGGTCATGTTCACATGTAACCATCATCTCGCCACGTCGACGGACCAATGGGGGCAATGCGACGGACTTCCAACGGGGGACAGGGTGGGCACAAGAGTCCGGTCGCTCCGAACCTCAAGAGAATCAGGCTAGCACGTATAGCAGATGATTACTATTAAGACGTCATCACGGCATGCATCACGGACACGTATACCCATTGACGTATACGGGTGTACTCGATACAGTTCTACATAGTTGTTACCCGGGGTGAGGGCGGCGACGGGTACACCCACGATGTACCACGACCCAGGGACGCCAGAGCCCAGAGCTGCAGACCCACCGACGACTGTCGGCTCTCGACAGAAGGCTCTCGTACTATAATTGCACATCAAGAGGAAAGTGGCGCGTGTCGTTCTCAGAGCTGACCTCTTACAGTAAGTGCGTCGAGGCGGCTTGCGTGTGTCGTGCTGAGTTGACCTTTTTTAAGAAGTGCATCGATGTCGATGGCCATGTCGTTCTGAGCTGACCTTTTCCTCGGCCCTTCGGTGTCGCGGTCCCTCATCGGCGGATCGGCGGTATCGGCATAGGATGGCCACCGCTGGCAAGGGTGGGATGGAGGAAAACTACGGCGGCGAGAACGAGGGAGAGGTCGAGGGCGAGGGAGAGGCCGAGGGCGAATATGGCGGTGACCATCAATGGACGGTGACGTCGATGGTTGCTAGCGTGCCGCTCTGGGCGTGTTGGGCAGGCGTGTTCCTCTTGATAGGATGTGCATCACTCGTGTGCTTCGTATACATGCGTGACGATTTGGTGCGCGCATGGCACCGCAGGCAGGCGGCGCAAGCAGCACGGGCAATGGATATTGCGGATGATGACGAGCTGATGCCGGTCTCTTCCTGGCTGGGAACCACGCAGCCCGTCAAGGTAGCGATTGAAGTTAACGGCGTGACGCACAGGATCGGTGCATCGCGCGATGGCATGGGGTCCGTCTCGCGCGTACCTTTCGTGCTGAACGATGCGTGCTACGAGAGCGGCTATCCCGAGCTCGTAGACCTTGACCTGGTGGACCTGTTGCTGAGCAAGAAGGCGGAGCTCTCGTACGTCGACAAGGACGGCGACATTCGGCGATTTGATGGATCGATCACCGTAGTGGACCTGATGGCTGCCAAGTCGATCCACGTACGCGTGCTGTGAGTTACAGCAGTGAGCGTGTGTTTGGCCAAGCACAAGCGGCGTTGAATTCGCCATCCTTTATCCGGATTCATGTACAATTAGATGAGCGTGTGTTGGCCAAACTATCCAAAGGTCATCTTGTTTTTGCCATGCACACTTGAGTGCGAAGTGCTCACCATGACGCGCGTTGTTTTGGGCTATGCAAACTTGCAGAGGCAGGGCAACAAGAGCAGCCTAGGCGAGAACCGAGAACTATGCTCCCGACTGCTCCCCAGCGCGTCACCCAGCACTTGCTTGACGCCTTGCTGACGCCGCCTGTTGAGTGCCCTTCTTGTCGCGTGCAGGCGCTCTCTCAGGCACCGCGCTCCGATGAATTCGCTCGCCATGCGCCGCGCCGCTCGCACCGCAGCGCGGAGGGCGTACAGCACCCTGCCTGCGCAGCAGCCGACGCTGGTGTCGACGCTGCCCAATCAGCTCCGCGTGGCCAGTGAATCGACCGGCGGAGCGACCGCCACGGTCGGCGTGTGGATTGACACAGGCAGCCGCTACGAGACGGACGCCAACAACGGCGTCGCGCACTTCCTAGAGCATATGGCTTTCAAGGGCACCAAAAAGCGCTCGCAGCTCGCTCTGGAGGTGGAGGTGGAGAACATGGGTGCGCAACTGAACGCGTACACATCACGCGAGCAGACGGTCTACTACGCCAAGGTGCTCAAGGAGGATGTGCCGAAGGCGGTCGAGCTGCTGTCTGACATCCTGACAAACTCGACCTTCTCGGCGGCGGCGGTTGAGCGCGAGCGCGACGTCATCCTGCGCGAGATGGAGGAGGTCGAGAGCATGACCGAGGAGGTCATCTTCGACATGCTGCACGAGGTCGCGTACGTCGGCACGCCGCTCGCGCGTACCATCCTCGGGCCTGAGGCGAACATCAAGGCCATCTCCGCCGACGACATCAAGGCCTACATCGCCACCCACTACACTGCGCCGCGCATGGTGGTGGCCGCCTCGGGCGCGGTGGACCACGATGAGCTGGTCAAGCTCTCTGGCGATTTCTTTGGCAAGGTGCCCACGGAGGCGCCCGCCGGCTACGCGATTGAGCACACGCCCTCGCTCTTCAGCGGCGGCGACGTGCGCGACTACAACGACGACATGAACGTGGGCCACTTCGCGTTGGCCTTCGAGGGCCTCAAGTGGACGGACCCCGACATCTTCACGCTGATGCTCACGCAGTCGCTCATCGGCACCTTTGATGCCAAAAAGGGCGGCTCCGCGTTCAGCTCCGCCAAGCTCGCATCGGAGCTCTCGAAGCTCGACTGCGGCGTCGAGCTTTTCCAGCCCTTCTGCACGTGCTACAACGACACAGGCCTCTTCGGCGTCTACTTCACGTCGAACATGAGCAAAAAGGAGTCTGTCGACGACCTGTTCAGCACCATCCAGGAGGAGCTCGTGGCGCTCACCACGGGCACCGCCGACGAGGATCTGCAGATGGCCAAGAACCAGCTCAAGTACAACTTGATGCTGCAGATGGATGGCACCTCGGCCAAAACGGAGGAGATCGGCCGGCACATGCTCGCCTACGGCCGCAGGATCAGCCTCGCCGAGACCTTTGCGCGCATCGACGAGATCGAGCCGGCGGACGTGCAGCGCGTGACCGAGAAGGTCATCTGGGATCAGGAGATCGCCTTCGCCGGCATGGGCCCGAACCTCAAGTACGTCTTCGACATCAACGGCCTGCGCCGCGGCACATTCTGGAACCGCCTGTGAGCCTCTCCCGAATCGGGAACGTGTCCCTGAGAGACTCGTTGGAACCGCCAGTGAGTCTCGCGCAGGGGTCGCAATTCGGTGCGCGCTCGAGCGTGCAATGCAGAAAGCCGCTCGGGCAGGTTCGTCCACGTGGACGCGTCCACGTGGCAGGTCCAGGTGGCCCTGCTTGGCGTCTGACTTGTCTGTGAGATGGCGTGGATGTGTGCTGTCTCGACGAGGGCGTGCATTGGTGGGTGCAGGCCGCGCGGCGATACAGCCCCCCCGGGTGGATTGTATTGGGAAACCCACGGGTCGGTTGCATGAACAGGATGGTCACAGGACCGAGATCCCATGCGAGGTCCGATGTGGCCGCTGGACGTTCCGTGACGTCAACGCGGCGTTGTGCAATCCTTGTGTGTATTGGTTCCCGCCCGGGTCCTTGCGCAGCGTAGCGGCGTCGGGGCGGCGCGCTTCGGCCTGAGCCACGTGTAGTGTGCGCGAAAGCAATGCGGGACTTTTTTTACGTCGGCCCCTGTCGGCGGGCGACAGCAAGTCAGAAACGGCACCACCCTGACTCGTCTGTGTGCATGTGCGCTCGACAGCGTCGACACGACCATGGACACGACCCGCCCGTCGGGACGGTCCCGTCCATGGCAATTGCCGAATTGGTCCATGGTCCCGTCGCGCGGGGGGCCCCCGCGTGGCGTCCGGTCTGGCGGTGGAGACCCGCGGGGCGCCGGGTCTCTCACATATCTCAACATATGATATAGACACGGCACATGTACAACTACAATGCCATGAATGCTTACATTCACAATCATGGAGTTGTCCGCGCACTGCCAACATGACCACCACCGCGACCTGTAAAAGCTGTTCCGAGTCCTTTCCCCCAGTGCTTTGCGGCGACGGTCGGACGACGGTATATGGCAGCACCGTTCGCGAATGCAGCCGCTTTTACACGGCCGCCAGGGCCTTTGACACCACGATCCGGCAGTGGACCGTGGTTTACAATTCGACCGCAGCTGAGCTGTACCCCGGCTGCCGTCAAGCGCTCGAGACTTTCTTCTGTTCGCAGGAGGAGGTTTACCGCGACGATGGCGTCGAGCCCTCGGCTTGCAGCGCGTACCGTCGGCCGGATCACACCAACGTGCACCGCTGTCTCGCCTTCTGCCCAGCGATCCGCGACACCTGCCCTGCGGCCGCATATGCGTACTGCCAGGAGCGCTGCCGCTCATTGCACGTGCCCGACTACTGCAATGTTATCGAGGTTGTTGGGCTCGAGCATAGCCGCTACCCGCCTGACACAGTCGACATAATGAATCTGTACCGTATTGAGCAGGAGGCAGACACTGCACTGCTGCGCAACGGCCGGCCTTACTACCGTTCCATACCGGCTCGACGGTATGGCGGGCAGTATGGAGCGGGAGGTGGTGGGAGCACGACGAAGCAAGAGTACTTTCTGTATTCGACGCAGATCCGCGGCTTCCCCGAGTGGCTCCTCGACACGAATGACGAGGATTCTGACGGGGCCGTCGCCTTCGTGTCGGATGCGAACATGGAGCCGTCGAAAATCAACTCGGACTGTAAGCTGCCCGCCACGAGAGCACTGCACCTCTACCGCCCATCGTAGCTGCACCTGCTCCCGCGCGCCTCTCACCGTACGGATCCGCATGTGCAGGGAACGTGTGGTCACCGAGTAAGAGAGTGTGGACGGGCGAGCCAATGCACATCATCTGCCACGAGGAAGGGATGACCAGCAGCGCCTCGCTGAGGAGGACGAGCGGCATGCTCGCCGCGAGTATGGTCGGGCTGGTGCTACCCTTGGCTACGCTCAGCTGCTTGAGGAGGCGACGGCATCACCAGTACTAAAGCCTCCAAAGCTCCTGTGCGGACACGATCCCCGACCGCCCGCGCCGAGCGACACACGTCACGCCGTCAACCGTCATGCGCACGTGTGGCACGTGCAGGTGACAGTCTGTGTGCTGACACCTGGACTGCTCCGCTGTGTGTGTGTCCTCTTTCTAACATCTTTCCTATCGGTAGTCGAGACGAGAGTTTCCACCCGCCGCTCGCGCCCTGTGCCGTGTGCGGGACCGGCGGGGCTACACACGGGGGCGGGGGGGAGGTATCGTCTTTCTGGATTCACACACTATCCCCACCACCTGATTTTGAACTCAGTGATTGACCCAAAGGGGTAGGGGGAGGTATTCTTTCTGGATTCACACACTATCCCCATCACCTGATTTTGAATTCAGTGCGCGCTCGTGCCACTGGGACCGGCGCCGTCCGCCGTGCATCTTTCGCTATGTCTCGACGACCGGACGTGTAGACACGTGCATAAGCATGTCTCTTTCCTGCTAATCGGCCTGTCCCTCAGCCTCACCCCTCTCCCAAGCAGAAGAAAGTGAGGCTGAGGGTCCCACCGAGGCAGGAGCTTGGTGCAGCTTCTTCAGCTTCGCCTTTTCGCGCTTCTTCTTGTTCATCGCAGCATTCTTACCGGTCGACGGAGTATCACCATCTGACTCCGTTTCCCTCTCCGCCGCCTCTGCCCCTGGCTCCGCGTCTGTTGCTTCTCGAGCTGAGCCCTTTGCCACGGGCGGCGCGGACGGCGCAGCATTCACAAGAATCCAATGGTTGGCGCCCCACTTCTCGCCTTCGAGGACGCGGCAGCCGGCGTGCACCGCCGTCGGGTCGACCGCCCCCGACTCGTCGTGGTTGTAGAAGAGCAGCGCCGAGCCTCTACGCGGCTTGACAATGAGGCCCAGACCATGGGCCGCCGGCTCTGCGAGTTTCATGGCCTCTCCAGGAGTCATCGCCTTGTCGGCAGCGGGGAAGGCAGTCTCTCCGCCGCGGGGCACGTCATTCAGGTAGTAGAAGGCCGTGAGCAGCCGCGAGTGGAATTTGGACGAGTCGTGATGCATGCTGAATGTGGCGTTCGTCGAGTAATGGACTACCTGCAGGTCCTCAGAGCGTTCCACTTGCGGCAATGGGAGATTCGTCAAGGCAGCGAGCCGTCGCTGCAGCTCGGGCAGAAGGGCGTCCTCGGCCGCGCCGAGGAAGACGGACGATGAGGTCCGCTCCGCCTTGCTCGCGTCGCCCATCACCAGCGAGCCCTTGAGCCGCGTCCGCGCGAGCGCCACGATCCTATCGCACTCGTCTGCGGTCAGAAAGTGGTCAACTCGGAACACGAGCGGCTTCAGCGCGAGCGTCTCCATCTCGCAGCGCGTGCCATCCGGCAGCTCGAGCGTGCGCACGTGCCCGATCTCGACGCCCTCCCATCGAAAGGACGCTGCCGCCGATGTTGCCGCCGCGGGTGCGCCCCCGCCGCTCGGCGTGCTGCCGCCGCCTGCCAATACTTCCGCTAGCTGGTATTGCGTCCTTGCGTCGTCTAGCTGCTGCAGGGATGAGAGGATATTGCCAAGCAAATGGTGCGCGGCTGCGTAGCCGTCTTTGTGCGCGATGGCCTGCTCGCAGAGCTGCTGTGCCTCGGGTAGGTGCTCATCGCCGCGTTCACTCAAGATGATTGCCAGGTTGTAGTGCGCCTCCGCATACTCAGGCTTGAGCTTGATCGCTTTCCTCCACGACGCTTCGGCGTCGAGCTTCTTGCCCTGCGATAGAAAAATGGCCGCGACATTATTGTGAACGGCTGCAATTCCCGGGTTGATGGCGATCACCTCCTGGTAGGAGGCGAGCGCAGCCTGAAGGTTGTGCGATCGGTGGGCGTCTACGGCGGCCTGGTAATGCGTCATGAGAAGCTGCTGCTGCTGTTGCGCCGCCATTGGCACGAGCAGGAGAGCGAAGAGAAAATGAGAAAATGCCGTGTTTGGCGCGCGCGTTGTCGTCGTCGACGTCAGCGAGCACTACACGAGCCCACCAACTCTACCTACGAACCACAAGGGGTCGGACGCCATGTCGCGGAATCACGCCGCCGAAAATTACATCCCTCATCATGGGGGCTCCCAGGCGCGGCAGGCCCCCCGCTCCTGTGGGGAAACGCAAAGGCCTGCGAGAATTCATTCTTTATGAAAACACACAACACTCGTCGCCGAAACCACTTGCGCGCTCATTAACATGCCTTACGGAAGAACGTATGGAAGTTTCAATACACAAAATAGTGTTCACACACCGATACGGCATTACCGCTAAACATTGCACGCGGCTCCCCCCTCGCCTGTCCCGTCGGGTCCTGCCTCCTGCTGGCTCCTGCGTAACGTATTGGTGAGGTCAACCAAACTCCGAAGGTACCGACTGATGTTGTGTGTTGACTGTATTGTCATGCTCCACTCACTGTTGTAATCGTCCACTGTTGTATGGTGTTGTATGGTGTTGTATGTTTCACTGACGACTGCGCGTGTGTGCGAGTGCGTCACCCGAGCCGGCGCGCGTTTCTTCCCGTTTATCGACCTGTTGAAGTGTCGAGCTGCTGCGGCTCCAGCACGGCATGGCTCACGCTCGCAATTGAGCTCCCAGCCGCCACGCTCCCAGCACCGCTGCCACAGCAACCACGAGACTTGCTGCCCTTGCAGCGTGGGCCTTGCGCGATCGCGCCTACCGAGCAGGGCAGCGCCTCAGACGGTGGACGTGCAGGGACGTGACCAGGCGCGTCCTCAACTAGGAATACAATCTTAGTCCGCTGCTTGAAGCGGTGCTCGAGCAGCTGCAGATCAAGCTGGGCGCGGTCGCGCGAGACTCGCAAGTGTTCACTGTGGCGGCACTGGCGACGAAAGCCGCACGCCAACAGCAGCCCCAGAAGAAGTGCCAGGCTGGAGGCAAGGGCTGCGACCACGACTGGTAGTGATAGGGACCAGGGCGGCGTATGTGGCAGGGCTCGCGGCCAGGGCGGGGGTGGTATTAGTAAAGCAGCAAAGCAAGTGGCTGCGTTCCCAAAGCTTGTCAGCGACGTCGAGCCGAACGAGGCCCTACCCATAAAGTAACCCGTCACAAGCGCAGATCCGCTGCCGCCATCATACGCGATGCCCCAGCCTGTTGTATAGAACGTGCCGCCCGCCTGGACGACCCAGTCGATGAAGCCCGCCGCTGTCACGTGCATCACAAAAGCGTCGGACAAACCTTGGCTTGTGAACGACGTCGAGTCGAAAAATGCAGTTTCGCTGAAGTAGCCCGTCACGAGAGCACCGCCCACGCCATCGTACGCGATGCCGAGGCCTTCGTCATCCAACGTGCCGCCCGCCTGGACGGCCCAGTCGATGGCGCCCGATGCCGTCACATGCATAACGAAAATGTCGGAACCGCCTCGGCTTGCGAGCAACGTGGAGCCGAAGAATGAACTGCCGGTAAAGTAGCCCGTCACGAGAGCGCCACCCGCGCCATCGTACGCTATGCCGTTGGGTACGTCGAAGTACCTGCCGCCCGCCTGGACGGCCCAGTCGACGGTGCCCGACGCCGTCACGTGCATCACAAACGCATCGAAACTGCCGCTGGATGTGAGGGACGTCGCGCCAAACAATGCTTTGCTTGTGAAGAAGCCTGTCACGAGAGCACCCCCCGTGCCGTCATGTGCGATTCCGCTGCCTCGAACCTCGGATAAAGTCGGATGATTGGAATCAGAGGACGCGTCACCTACCTGGATGGCCCAGTCGATGGCCCCCGATGCCTTCACGTGCATCACGAAAGCGTCGAAAAAGCCTCGGCTTGTGAGCAATGTGGAGCCGAACGATGCAACGCCGCGAAAGTCGCCCGTCACGAGAGCACCACCCGCGCCATCGTACGCTATGCCGTTGGCTAGGCTGTAAGACTCGCCACCCGCCTGGACGGCCCAGTCGATGGTGCCCGACGCCGTTACATGCATCACAAAAACATCGAAACTGCTGCTTGACGTGAGCGTCGTCGCGCCAAACAATGCATTGCCGTCGAAGGAGCCCGTCACGAGAGCACCGCCCGCGCCATCGGTGGCGATGCCGGAGCTTCTCACGTCAGATGTACCGTCCACCTGCATGGCCCAGTCCAAGGAGCCCGACGCGTTCACGTGCAGCACGAAAGCGTCAGCGTCGCCTGGGCTTTCGAGGGACAGCGAACCGAACGATGCCTTGCCTTTGAAGTCACCCGTCACGAGAGCACCGCCCGCGCCATCGTAAACGAGTCCGAAGCCACGGACATAATCCGTACCGCTCGCCTGGACGGCCCAGGGGTACATGCACGCCCTGGGCCCTGACCTTCCTAGGAGAGTGCTGGTTTATGCAAAGGACCCTCGCGATAAAACTATCGTGCTATTTTTAGCCCGACTGTTAACGAAACCCGGACCTCACTCTGAGCACGTGTTCAAATTTGGACGCTGATGAACATCCGTTACCGTAGTCTCTGCCGCTTCTCTCCCGCCAATCCACGGTCTGAAAAACAGCGCACGCTCCCGCGTCACCCGGGTCAGGGACTTGCTCATCCTGCCCGCGAAGGGTTGCCCCATAATGCCGACGCCCACGTGGCTGCAGCGCGAGCTAGCGCTCATCGCTGCTGAGGCGGAGCGCCGCCACGAGCACGAAGTCGAGTCGCTGCGTCACCGGCTGCAACAGTGCGAGACGGAGCGGATGCAGTCGCAGCTGCACGCGCTTCAGCTCGAGGCACAGTTGCAGGAGGCGAACGCACAGCGCCAGGAGCTTGAGGGTGCGCTGGACGATGCGGAGAGCGAGATCGCGCAGCAGCGCCTGAATTCGGACCACGACAAGCGCGAGGAGCGCACCGTTGAGGCCGCGCAGCTGGCACGGATCAACGAGCTGTCCCGTGAGCTTATCGCGACGCGCTTCGAGCTTGCTGCGGCGCTCGGCCTGCTGCCGCCGACGGCGACGCCCTCGGCGTCCACCGAGGTATCGCGCCTCGGCCTTGATGCCCTGCTCAGTGCCGCTGCGCGACTCGATCTGCAGGCGGCTGACGCGATCCTCAACCCAGCTTGCGTGCTCACGCGGGCCGTCGGCGCGGCGAATGCCGCGTCTGACGACGACGGCGCCGCTGCTACCAGCTCCGGGCTGGCACCGACCCCAGCGGCGGGTGCACCGGCCGCCGACGTCTCATCGCCGCCGACTCTCGGCGAGATTTGCCAGGCCCAGCGCGATGCGCTGAGCGTTAGCCTCGACCGTGCACTGCTCACCGTGTGCAAGCCTGTCACCTCGCCCTCGGCCTTGGCCGTCACTGGCACGCGAGGCGCCCGCGCCGGCACGACCGCCGGATCTGCCGGATCCGCGCCCAGCCCGTCGTTGTCGCCCACCTCCCTCAAACCGCGAGGCTCGCCAGCGGCCAGCGGCAAGCCGAAGCGCTCACCTCTCTCACCGCGCTCGCCCGCAGCAGTGAGCGCCGGAGCCGGCGCAGCGGCTGCCTCGGCCGCCCGCGCGCATGCCGCCGCCGCGGCGGCGATGGCGACCGCGAAGGGCGTGTCCCCGCCAAAGGTCGCCGATGATTCGATCGCCGAGTCGTCAGTTTCGTCTGGCGCAGACGGTGACGATGCGGAACGCGGTGGCGTACCCGAGCATACGTCGCCGGCCGACGAGGAGGCCGAGGCGCCTGGCGCGCGCGCGCGCTCGGCAGAGGCAGCTGGCGCACTCATCGAGGCCTTGCTGCTGCGCGGCGCCCAGGTGAACGCTGTGGACGAGACCGGGCGCACCGCAATCCACTGGGCATGTGAGCGCGGGCAACCGCTCATCGCGGCGCTACTGGTACAGCACCACGCCTCCTTGGAGGTGGTCGACGCACGCGGGCGCACGCCACTGCATGCGGCAGCGGCGCGCGGGAGCGGCACGCTCGTCGAGCTGCTCCTGCGGCACGGCGCCGACGAGACGGTCGAGGCATCTGACGGTTCGACGGCCGGTAGCCTTGCATCTGCTGCCGCTGACAGCGGCGCGGCCACCACCCTCGCCGACTGCACGCTGCGCGTCGCGGGGATGGCGCGCCGTGCGAACGCGCTGTACCGGCGCGGCCTTTTCGGCAAGGCGACGACGGCCTTCGAGAAGGCCCTCGAAGTAGCCACGGGCGCGGGCGCGTCTGTGTGCTCCGCGACAGACGTGGCTACTCTCCATTTCAATTGCGCGCGGGCCGCCATCAAGGAGGGTCGACACGTGTTTGCCCTCGAGCAGGCGACGGAGGCGGTGCGCGCTCGGCCCGACTATGCGAACGCAGGCATGCTGCAGGCCGAGTGCCACATGGAGCTCTTCGACTTCGACGCGGCCGCCGCCGCTTACCGGCGCGTCGCCAGCCTCGAGCCGCACAACAGCGCGTGGATCGACTGCGCTGAGCGCGCAGAGACGATGGCGCGTGCCACGCCGTATGAAGTGCTTGGAGTGCCTGACACGGCGGATGCGCCCGCGATCAAGCGCGCCTACCGGGTGCAGTGCCTGCAGTGGCACCCGGACAAGCACCAGAAGACGGCTGAGGAGCGCGCGCGCGCCTCGGCCATGTTCCAGCGCGTGACGAGAGCGTATGAGACTCTCTCTGATGAGCTCGCGCGCGCGGACCTCGACATTCGGCTGCGTGCTGATGCGCTGCGCGCCTTCCGCGCAGAGGCTGACTTGCGCGCCGGCACCGCCGGCGCGGGCATGGGCGCGGGCATGGGCGTGGGGGGCCGTGGTGACTTTGGCGGCGTCCACCACGCGCCCACCGTGGACCAGATCTTGCAAGACGCGATGCGCGCGGGGCGCGAGTTCGCTCGCGACTTTGGCGAAGCGACCGCGTACGATGAGCGCGGCTGCTACAGCGAGCGGTACACCCACGACCTCGACGAGGACTTGCGCCAGCCAAATTTTGGCGCCTGGCGCAAGCCGTCGCGCACGTCGCCTGCCTGGTTCGAAAACGACACCGCGGTGTAGCCCCTTGCGTATGTTGAGCAGAGGCGAATCATGCGGAGCGAGCGTACATGGACACGACGGAGAAGATCCATACGAAACCGCGGAAAGAAGCGGCCGTCCTGTCCGGCGCTGGCTGAGCGCCACGTCCGTGAGAGGGGGTAGGGTCGGCAGTTGGACTGCATGCCCCACATGGCGTGGCCCACGACCAGACGGGATACTTAGCATGAGCGGCGCGTCTGGCCACCACATCAGGCTTACCCCCGACCGCGCGATGTGTGTGTGTACTGGAGCGCGCGTTAGCGGTGGCGGGTGGGGGTGCCGCCGGGCGCACGTGTTTGCGTGTGGCCAACCCCCAGGAGCGGCTGGGGCTGCGCCCGCGGCCCCGCGCGCGCTCTCACATCGCACGGGTTGCGCCCTCTCCGCGATAAGAACCACAGTATGCAACCATCCTCGATGCGGCGCGGCCCGTTCTCGTTGACTGTGGGTCACTCCTGGGTCCACTCCTGGGTCCACCGTTCTCCAAACCCGGCAAAACGATGACCGGACGATGCATCCGCGGGCCGGAAGCAGTCCGAGCAGGATGCAAAAAGCCCGGCCGCGGCGTGCGCGGTGCGGCTCCCGCGCGCGCCGGGCTCCGCTGCACGAGGCCCGGTTTGCGGTATACGTTAGGGTAGAAGCCGGTGAGATGCGTCGAGAAAATGGACTCCTCTCTACAACGCATGCTTGATTCTAAAGGTCGTTTACTCCAAACCAAAAAAGGCGGCGGGACTGCAGTCGAACCGCGCCCTAGCGGTTGCGGCAGGCGCAGCACGCCCGTCGGCTGTCTCCTTGGCAGCGCTAGTCCGAGGCGGAAGGCGTGCCGTTTGTGAGATCCTCACGGCACTTCGGCCGTGGCGAACAGTAGGCAGCGATTTTGGGGTGCCAACTTGCGCTCGCTGCTCGTCGAGGCTGTCCTCATCGTCTTGGCCAAAGAGTGCCTCGAGAGTCGTGGGCAACGCCCGTCGAGAAGCGTCACGGCGAGCGTCGTCGAGAAGCGTCCCTTGCCTGCCGTCCTCGTCCTCGTCCTCGTCCTCCTCCTCCTCCTCTTCCTTTTCAGCCTTCGGCTCTACAGCCAGATCGAGCGCCGGGAGAGCATGCCTCTCCTGAAAAGACGCCGTTCCAGGGGCGATCGGATTCAACAGCTCCTCGCCCACCGCTGCCTGCGCTGCCGACGCTGCCGACGCCTCCACTGCCCCCTCTCGCCGTCGCATCTTGTACAGGCTCACCTGGTGGAACAGCTCGGAGCCCGTACGCGAGTGCAACCCACGGCCTGCCCGCGCAATGTAGCGCACGCCGCCCTTGGCCATGCTGATGATCCCCACCTCGAAGCCAGGCGCCATGCTGGGCGCGCCGGCTGCACCCGCCGATTCGGCCTCTTGTACGGGCACCTTCAGCTTGTGGGGATTGCTCTCATCGCCCGTCGCATCCGCATGCTCGCCGAGGGGTGAGGTGACGCCAGATCCTCGCCAGTCCGGGCTCCCCGGCGGCGGCTGTAGTGACCTCGGCATCGGCCAACGCTGCCATCGGACGCCGACTGTGTCGCCTGGCTTGACCGTGCTGCCTTGGCCCAAGATCACGTCCTGCACCACCCAGCCGCTCAGCAAGTCGCGAGACGGGGCTTTGAGGCCGCCGCCACCGGCACCAGCGCCGCCGGGCGCAGGAGCCATCGCTGCCGCCTCGAGGGTCGCTTTGAGCTGCTTGATCTGCGGCTTGAGCTCGGCCGCTTTCTCATAGTCCTCAGCCTCGACCGCTTGCGTGAGCTCTGCCTGAAGGCGCAGGTACGGAGCCTGCAATTCCATCAAGTGGACCGCCTGCATCTCGGCCATGCGCGCCGCGTTCTTCTCGCCAGCGGCGGCGGCGGCGGCTGCGGCGGCAGCGGTGGTGTCTGGGTGCGCAGTCGCAAAGGCGCGCACCAGCGTAACGAGCTGGAGCAAGTTCGTCGTCTGGTCGTGCGTGGCGAAGTTGAGCAGCCATGTCTGGCCGGAGTCGTCGTGCAAGCTCACGCTCAGCTCACTCGGCACGCCGACCGGTCCCATCACTGTCGTGATCGAGAAGGGTCGCTTGCTCTGCGGCTCGTACAAAACGAGTTGGAAGGGCTTGGGTGTCGGCCCGCCGATGAGCGCCAACCCCGCGGGGCGTAGGGGCTGCCATTCGCCCTCGAGCTTCTTGAAGACCTGGACCAACGCTGCAAAGAGTGTCATGCTCGGCCCGTCGCTGTGTGGCGTGTTCTCCCGAGGGCGCACGGGATCAGGCTCGGGCGCACTGGGTGATGCGGCAGGTGCTGCAGCTGACATCGCGGTGGGGGCTGGCGCCGGTTTAGGTCGCACCGGAGGCTTCCAGCTCAGCTGTTCCAGTGCATCATCTTCTGCGTCTGTTTCAAATAGGTGGTTGAGATGGCTTGTCCGATTGACAAGCCCACCCTTGGCCGCAACGACCGCAGGGGCCGTCAATCGCGAGCTCGCTGGACGCAGGCTGAAATCATCATCCTCGAGGCTAAGGAGAGCCGATATCTGACGAGGTCGGGTCTCCGCGGCGGCCTTCGTCGAAACGTTGAACATCGATGGGGGGTTCACCGCGCCGTCGGGAAGTTGTCGGAGGTCGCGTTGCTTGCGAATTAGAGGGCTGTGAATCATGTGTGAAACTACAGAAGAAGGCCCTGGTGACCCCGATGATCCTAGAGGCCTTCGGCGGCATTTCACCGCACTCTCTACACTTCATCCGGCGCCTCGCGCTGCATTTCTGCATCACACATGTACAAGCCGTCGGGCAAGCCGTCTTCTAAGTCTTCGTCGAGGCGTCTTCGTCGAGGCGCTACATGTACGCCTACGTAGGCGCTACGTACGCGCTACATGTACGCCTACGTACGGGCAAAAGGATCGCGCGCGCGCGACAGCACCGAGATGAAGATGCGCCTTATCAAGGACGCGCTTTAGCGCGTTAAGGCGACCGGGCTGCCTCGGCGCCGGCGAATTGGAGGGGCCGAGGGTCGCGATCTGGTTCTACATGTACTGTACAAGTATCGTATGAAGCATTAATATGAAGCAATTGATATGAAGCACACGGGTACTGTCTGTAACGGGTCAACACAGTAGCTACATGGTACCGGTTAGAAGACACGCCGGGAGGAGCTGGGTCCTGAGGCGCACACGAGACAGACACACGATTCATCTCTCCTCCTCATATCCTCCTCAAATACCGAACCGCGCGATTCCCCTCCCTAACCCCTCCCCAGCGCCTACGAGACCTCGGCGTCGGCGTTGAATCGCGCACCACGGCGCCATGTGCTCCTCCCAACAGGACGATTACATCCCTCGAGACCTCCGCGTCGGGCCCCACCTGGAACTTGGCCTTCCCCTTCGCCTTCCCCTTGGCGACGTGGACCGTGTGGAGCGCCGCCTTGGCAACCGAATGGCAGTGGCGGCGATGCTGGTAGTGGATAAGAGAGTCCCAGCCATCACCACGCATCCATTGCAGCGCAGAGGTATGGTGCATGATACAGGGCGGCCGCCGACGAGAGATGATGGTAATCATCGTATGCGCGCAAACTTGTTCCGGGAACCTGGCTGTTGCACACACGGCCATCGCACAGCAATGGGCCAAGCTCATACACGAAGACAGTGTTTGGGTATCGTGCTGCAAGCGCGTTCTTGACGCCGAGATTGTAAGTCCGATGAGGTTCCGTAGACCAAGAGTTGTACGCATACTCGCATTCGGAAGAATGGAGGTGACGGGCACATGGGCCGGGATCAAAGCCATATTTCATCCCGAAGCTATCATGCAGCAGCAGCAACTTCGCACCCCTCGCCTGTATCTGCGGCAGTAATGACGCTTGGTAGAAGGCAACGAAGCTACTCTCGCTGACCGAAGATCCCGGTGCGTGTAAATCTATTTCCCATCGCACGAGAGCGACGACGTCCCCTGCTCTCAAGCCCTGCTGCAGCATCATGAGGACGGTCTCCTGGTATTGCCGCACCTTGTCTCCAACATAAATGTCCATGCAGCGGTTCCATACTTCTCTGGGCCCGAGGGGGCATATCCCCGCAGCGGTCCACACAAAGACCATGCCGACTGCCTCCGCAGCTGCTCGAAGGCCAATTGAAATGGCGGCTGCATGAGAATCCCCAAAAAGCCAGAGGGCCCGCTTGTTCTCAGGGCCCCTGTTTGGTGTGAGGCACCTGACCACCAACTGCATCTCAAAGTGGGCCGGACCACTTTGAGAGTTCGGTCTTTGCCAGCACGGGTCATGCTGCCACCAATGCGACGTGTGCCCAGATGTGGCGGCTTCATCAAGACATGGCACCGGGGCGGCGGTGTCTACCTGTGGCGGGCTATGAAGAGTGCTCACACTTCTGGGATGCCCAGGGAACGGGCCAGAGTTTCTGCACATGCACCGTGCCGCATGCGGCGACGGCGGTGGTGGCGGCAGTTGGGGGGCAGCACGGGTTACACGCGGAGGACAAGATGGTGATGGCGGCGATGGCAGAGGCTGGGGTGGTGACAGCGGCGACATATGCGTCATTTGACTAAGGTGGCCTGGCAACGGCGGGAACGGTGGTGTTAACATTGTCACGTTGGCGATGGTGGAGATACGCGGAGGACATGGTGGTGGCGGCGGTGGCCGCGGCTGGGGTGGTGACAG
>Ga0180442_100590_pt1 | contig 23470 bp, 10 predicted proteins | sample ChrtobMetP5_16mM_FD_119746 | JGI IMG/M metagenome (GOLD analysis project Ga0180442, IMG submission 119746) | Chrysochromulina tobin associated microbial communities from unialgal haptophyte culture, Seattle, Washington, USA - P5_16mM MetaG | ecosystem: Host-associated > Algae > Haptophytes >... | reverse complement strand
CCTGCGCCAGGTGAAGCCGGGATTGCGCGCCTTCACCTGCCGTGCTGAACCACTATTTTATGAAGCAAGAACGCCGTCTCCGGGTGAAGTTCGATCACTTTCACAGCAAATCACAGGTGTGAATATATTGTGATACGTTTTTCCATGCTGTCGGACAATGCTGTCGCGGGCACAGCGGGCCCCGTTGGAGCTTTTGTTGCTGCATTACGCCGATGAGGAGCAGCTTGCTGCGACCATGGAAAGCATCGCTCCCAAGACACCGAAACCGTTGGCTGTGAATACGGCCGATTGTCCGAGTATGCAAGCTGCGAAATTCCGATTTCATCAGCATGTGACCGAAACGGCGCGAAAATGCAAAAGGAGCCATGTGCAACCTCAGCGCGCTCGCTGGCAACTCGGAGAGGGTTGCGGAGCGTGTCCTCGGACACGGACGTCACCATTCGCGACGCGGAGCTCGCTCGAAAGCTACAGGCGGAAGAGGACGCACTGGCCTCTCGGGCAACACGGCGTGCCAAAGTGGCACGTGCGCCATCGCAGCAGCCGCCGCGGCCGCCTCGGCCGCCGCCGCCGCCGCCGCCGCCAGTGCCATCGCGTTTGCCATCTAATCACTCTGACTACGACTACGCGCGCCAGCTGCAGGAGCACGAGAAGGCGGCCACCTCGCGCCGCCGCACGTCGAGCCGTATCAGTGTGCCGGTCGAGACGTACTTCTCGGTCTGTGGAGCAGCAGCAGTGCTCGGCAAGCGGCCCTGGGAGCCCGCGCAAAGGCAGGAACCTCGCGCGAAACACTCGGTCGGCGGCATCCGGCTCCTGCGCGAGCGCTTCGAGCGAAAAGGCTGGACGATGCGCAACGTGGAGAGCGACGGCGCGTGCCAGTTCCGTGCGCTCGCGCAGCAGCTTTGGGGCGACGAGGAGCACCACGCGGCCGTGCGCGCCACAGTCGTCCGCTACCTGCGCGAACACCCGCCTCTCTTTCACGAGACCTCCGTCAACCAGTCGGTGGAGGTGGGCGACACATGCGAGATTGTCGAGCTCGCTGCTCCCACCTACGAGGAGTACTGCGACCTGATGAGCCAGCCAACGACCTGGGGCGACCAGATCACGCTGCGCGCGTGCGCCTCGGCCTACGGCGCCACCGTATGCCTCATCACCACCTGGGAGGACCACGGAGGCGAGGAGTGGTACCAGGAGTTCAAGCCGCCCGACGGCGAGGGCAGCCCACGGCCGGAGGGCGGCCGCCGACGCCTCGGCGCCAAGAACAGTGTACGCATCGGGTTCCACTCCGACATGCACTACGTGACGACGTCCATTGACGAAGAGGACCCGAAGGCATGGAGGTGACAGCGTCCCGACCTAGTCACGGCCAGTGAGGCGCACGCGTCTTGGTCCCGAGCCCGCCCCCAGAGTGGGGAGCACACGAACGGTCAAGAACGGTGTGAGTTGGAGGACCGGTGCGCGCAATCAGCATGCAATCAGAGACAGGTGCGGCACACGGCCATTCAACTAGCACACCGGTAAAGACAAAGCCGGGGCCGGTGCGCACCTGTCTCTGTTATAAAAGGCGGGTCGCCGGAGTTACGGAACTGGAGTCGAGTGCCGGACCCGGAGTGCGTGCGGGTGGCCGGGGGCGGGGCCGGCGCCCGAGCAGGGTCATCTGCGCGCTGCGGGTCTGGCGGTCTGCGGAGGTGGGGGACTCCGCGCGGACTGGCACGTTTAGCGTCTAGCACGCTTTCGCTTTAGGATTATTTTAGCGATCCCGGATGGTATCCCCTCGGCTCTAGCGGTCTAGGTCTCGGCCCCGGTCGTCAACGGCAGGCGCGGCCGATGGGCCGAACGAGTTCAGCCGAGCGCAAATACGCGGCCGGTAATGGCCCGCGGCGTGGACACGACCGAACGGAATGCGCGACAACGTGAAGAGAGTCACCGATTCTAGACGTCATCTCGCGTCGATGTTCGTTGATTCAAATGATCAATGCTAATTAGCCCGGGGTGTCGCGCCGGAGTGATCTCGCCTTCGGAGCAGCCGCAGCTCAACTTGCCCTCGCCGAGTGGCGCATGGCCGCGAGCAGCAGCGCCGCCTCCGCCTCACGCAACCGCGGCAGAGCCGTTTCGAGATGGGGCGGGCCGCCACTCCCATAGACGAGCCACCAGAGGAAGCCGCCCACGTCTTCATAGCGCGGTCCCGCCTCGACTACCCCCTCCTCGGCGTCGTCATCGTCCCAGTCGTCCCAATCGGAGTCGTCGTCGTCCTGGTCGGCCACGTTCTCGGCCACGTCAGCTGGCGCGTCCGCCGCCTCATCTGCCGCCTCGTCCATCGCCGCAGCCTCAGTCGCCTCGTCCGTCGCCGACGCAGCCTCAGCCGAACCAGCCAGCGTAGACGCCCCAGCCAGCGTAGACGCTCCAGCGCGGCCGGCCGTCGCACCGCCGCCCTCGAGCCGCAAGAGGCGCGCATGCATCTTCGCCCCTTGGGAGGCAAGCAGCCGTTGGAGCTCCGCCGCGGTGCCGCCGCTTCCCTTGTCGGCCGAGGGCGGGGAGGGTGTGCCGTGCCCACGAAGGCAGTCACATAAGCCCTCGAGGAGCACGGAGATGGCGATCTCAGAGGGCGCAGATGCGAGGCTCAACCCCTCTGGGTCAGATGCGACGGCGAGGCGCAGGATGGCGAGCGATTGCTTGAGCGTGGACATGGTGATCGAGGAGCCCGCCAGAAAATGAGCAATCGTCTCGCACACGTCGCCCGCCACCTCGCTCGCCGCCGGTGAAGTGACATTCGCTGACGGCTTCGCAGCCCCGGGCGCCACCTTCGCGGACGGCTCGAGTGGTGGCGGCGCACTCGCAGCAACGCCCGGCGCGTCTGCGTCGGCAAAGAGGCGGCGCCCCGAACGCCCACTGCCCGCACTGCTGGGAGTCTTCTCGGTCGCGTCTGGGAGGGCGTGAGTCTCCGTGGCTGCGAGGCCGTTCTCGGCGTGCGGCGTGGTGACATTGCTCGTGTGCTCTGGAGGCGGCGTGAGCACAGCGGGCATAGGAGCGGCCGCAAATTCGGTCCGTGCGCCCGGCGGCGGCGGCGGCGGCGGCGGCGGCGGCAGCGGCTGCAGGCTCACCTCGAGAGCCTCGAGCAGCGCGGGGACGCAGTGCGCGGTGGGCGGCATACGGAGGTGCGCTAGAAGCCATGGGAGCAGCTGCGCGCGCTGACGAAGCTCCAGACCAGCGGCAAGAGCAGGCAGCTCGGCCTTGATCGAAGTCACCAATGAGCGCTCGACGAGGCGCGCGTGGTCGAGCGCTCGGCGCGGCGCGTCGATCTCCTCGGCGCCCCCCATCAGCATCTGCCGGACCACTGCGGCCGCATCCGACCCCCTACCCGGGGGGGTGCGGCACTCGGCGCTGCACGGTGCGCGGCCGTTGCTGCCAGCGGCGGGCAGCGCTCCGGCGGAGGGCAGCGCGCCGGCTGCGGCGAATGCGCTCGTGACGGCGCTCGTGGGAGTCAGCGCGGTGGGCTGCGACGGGTGCGCATCCTGATACGTCGAGGCGAGCAGGCGCACGAGGCTGTCAAAGTGCGCAGGCAGCTGGTGGCGCAGCGGCGCCAGTCGTCGGCCAAAACGGGCATGGGCGAGCACGAGCAGCTGCGCCGCAAGCACTGAGACCTTATCAGAGGCAGCGCCGTCCATGAGTTGAGCCACTACTGGGAGCAGCCGTGGCAGCAGCGCCTCGACCCGATGCACCAGCGAGCCCAGCGCGGCAAGCGTCGGCGCGGCGAGCGTGGCGAGCGCGGCGCCGTTCGGCGGTGGCGCCGGCGGCGCAGTCGGCGGCGGGCCGGTGGTGAGTGTCACCGTGCCCACCGGGGAAGCGGCCGGCTGCGATGGCGAGGGCTGAAGGAGTGAGTGGAAGGCGGAGGTGCGCTGCAGCACAAGGAGCAGCGTCGACGAGGACACCCAGCACGGGAGAGAGTCGACCAGCGGCACGAACGAGCTCCAGAGCTGCTGAAGCACAGGTAGCTCTCCCCACAGCGCCACCTCCGCGAGGGGTCGCAGCATCTGGTCGGCCATCCGCCGCAGCTCGAAGCGCGAGTCTGCGAAGCACTGGGTCACCTGGAGCAGGCAGTGCTGCAGGCAGAGCCGCACAGGCTGCCAGCGCAGGGAGCCGAGCCAGTTCGCGAGCTCCGCTTCCGAGCACTCAACCACCCAGGATGCATCGTCCAGGGCGCAACTGGGCCTCCGTTGCCGAGGCGTTATCGGTGCGTCCAGCTTCGGCTCAGCATATGGCAGTACGAGCGGCTCGAGCTGCCCCATGCCGCCCACGCCACCAGCCCAAGCACCCCCCACGCCGAAGGCGCCGTCGCGAGCGCCGTCGCCGCCGAGCGCCCGCCCGCTCGCGAGCAGCGAGGGTAACGGTGTGCTCGGCCTCGGAGAGCCCATCGGCGAGCTACGCGGCTCGGCGCCCAGCTCGACGCTCTCGGCGCCGTCGCGGGCTCTGGGCGAGCCACGTGGCTCGCCGGCCTTGACTTGGCACGAGCTACTTGGCCACGAGCTACCGGTACTTGGCTCACCGGCCGCGCCACAGGCGGACGCGAGCCCGATGCTCGGCTCGTCGATCTCCTCGGGTGACGTGGCCATCCATGTGCCATGGGGAGGGTCCCGGAGGGCCTGCTCGAGCAGCGTGAGCGCCCTCGTGGGCGCTCGAGAGCTGCCGCGTCGTGGCGAGCCGCTCGCCGAGTGCAACAGGGCTGCACGCGTGGGGGTGAGGGCGCTGGGCGCGCTGGGCGCGCCGGCAGCAGCGCCCGCGGTACCCGACTCGTCAAGGTCCCATGTTGACATCTTCCGAACCACTTTGACTGGCGCCGTCCCCGAGGCCGACCTCGAGGGCGCCGAGATGGGCGTGCCGGGCCCGGAGAGCGTCGTCGCGAGCTCGGTAGTGGGCGTGGAGCCCGTGCCTGCACGGAACGAGAGGGGCGTGACCGCGGCGGCGGCAGTGTCGGCGGCGTCCGCAGCAGCGGTGGCGGCGCCGTCGAGGTTCAGACCTTCGAGGCCAAGCGCGGCCATGTGGTGGGTGAGGACAAAGTCATACACAAGTTCGAGGGCAAGTAGCCGTCCCTCACGCCACTGCCACTGGCGCGGTAGGCGCGAGTCGAGCTGCGGGGCGCTCGTCGAGTGGGTGAGCGCGATGCGCGGCGGCGTTGCAACGAGAGGGTCTGCCTCCACCTCGGCCGCGTCTTCCGCCTCGGCCGGCTGCGCGTGCGCCATCTTGGGGCGCGTCGCAGCGCCACTGGACGCCGCGACGCGCGCACCCTCGAGCAGATCGGCCGAGGTGCCCGCTCGCGAGGGGTGCGCGGGGGGCTTGGGCATCGGGGGGATGGCATGCTGCGAGCTGTCGCCGAAGCCGGCGCTGCCGGTGGCGACAGGCGTCGCCTCGGGCGTCTGGCGCGAGGGCGACGGCGTCATGGGATGCAGGTCGGTCAGCAACGATACGTCGACGTGCCATCCGGCCGAGAGCGACTGCAGGCATAGGCGGATGAGTGGCGGGCGCAGAGCTGGAGGCGCCGCCTCGAGCAGCCGTTGAAAGAAGCTCGAGGACGTCTGACGCACAGTCGAGGCTTGATGTGCGAGGTACGCGTCGAGGACACGCCAATACGAGGGCCAGTTGCGCAAGATGAAGCGCGGCGGCAGCATCGAGATGAGGGCGATGGCGAGGCCGAGGAGGCCCTCCGCCTCCGCCGCTGGCAGCAGAGGCATGCCGGAAGCTCCTTCGTCGATCCCGCTGCTGCCGCCGCTCCCGCCGCCGCCGCCGCTCAGACCGAGGCCGAGGCCGTCGAGGCAATCAACGAGGCCACTGGTACCACCGCTGCGCTCGGCAGAGGCGGCCGCCGGGTGCAGGCAGAGGAATGGCGGCTTGTCCACGCCGGAGCCACCCGCTCCCACGACCTCCGAGGCTGCCACGACCGCCGCGGATGCGCTCAATACGGCGCTCCCACGAGTCCCACCCTCCTCCAACGCGCAACGGCTCAGGTGTAGTGAGTTGCGTAGGTGGCGAGGCAGCGACGCGCGCAGCACCGACTCGGTAGAGCTCGGCGCCAAAGCGCTGGCGCCGGCATCGGCGTCCGCCACGGGCGAGATGGAGGCGGCCGACGGAGCGGCGGCAGCGGCGGCAGCGGCGGCGGCGGCGGCGGCGGACGAAGCGAGCGAGTCTGCCCGAGGCAGCGCCGGCGCGAGCGCCGACTGCGCCGTCGCCAGCCGCCCGATGAGCTCCGCAAACGCACGGCAGGCTGCGTTCGCCTCGGGCGGCGCGTCGACGCTCGAACTGTGCGGCGCGCATGGCAGTGCCCCATCGGCCAGCGGCACAAGCGTCGCCAGAAAAGTCTCTTGTGCGTTCTCCCGTACGGTGATCTGGGGGTGAGCGAGCATAGCGAAGAGCGTCGGGCGCACTTGCGCGCTCATCTCGGCCTGCATCTGCGCGAAGGAGGCCGCCACCTCCTCGCCTGTGCCGCCCGCGGGCGCGCGGGCGTCGCCCACGCGCCCGCCGACACGTCGTAGCAGGGCCGCCGCGCCCAAGAGCAGACCTTCATGCGCCTTCCACGCATTCTGATCAGCCCATTCAGTGCGCGCTGCGTCGCTGTGGGCGCCGCGCCGCTCGCGCCGCGCGGCCGCCGACGCGGCGGCGGCGGCGGCGGCGGCGGCGGCAGCGCCTGCGCCGCCCACTGCGACCGGGAGCGGCGCGGCGGCAACCGCGGGTGCGCCGAGTGGCAGCCGCAGCCGCAGTGCGAGCATCGAGAAGTGAAGCTGGTGCAGCTGCGCCGCAGCGAGCGGCACGAGCGCGCCGCCGAGCGCGCGTGCGCTCCCCTTGCGCACCGCCGACCACGTATCGGTCAGCGCAGCGAGCATCAGCTGCTCGAGCGACGCATAGTGCGCGGTCGCGAACTCAGTAGGGCACTCGTGCTGCAGCCACTTGAAGAGGCTGCGGAAGGCCTCCTCGCGCACCATCGGCCGGCTCATCGGCGCCGCGCACGAACGCGCAAAGAGCACAGCGTCATCGCCGCCGAGCAGCACGGCGAGCTCCTCCAGGCCTCCCGCCGCCGATATGTCGAGGCCATTGACCGCCGTGCCATCCAGAACGCTGCCGTCGAGAGCACCTCCTGCAAAGGTGGACCAGCCAAAGTCGAAGCTCAGCAGACGTACCACGGCGGCCGGCAGCGGCTCGCTCAAGGTCGTGAAGAAGACGTGCAGGCGCGAGCGCAGCGCGTCGTCGCACAAGGGCTCGCCCATTAGCGGGCCTTCCCAACTTTGTCGCCACTAAAAGATTCGGACTCTCTAAGAGTGGTCTTTTTCAGAGGTCCGATGGCAAAAGCTGACGCTTTCACACGGCTCTGGAAATCCACGCTGTGTCGTCTGAGAACTCGACTGAAGTCGCTCGTCCAGAGGAACAAGATGGACGGCAAGAAGGTAGATCGCCGCAGTCCGCCGCGGGCTCCACGCCGATGCGTCGCCATCTCAGCCTTCTCCAAGCCTTCTCTAAGCCATCCCCCACCCCCATCCCCCGCAGATGCCCAAGGTCATCGAGGTCGAGCCCGTCATGATTGCGGGAGAGGTTGTTGTGACTGTCCCCCTGCAAAGCGACAAAGCGCCCCAGGCTCCGCACATGTACGCGGAGCTCGTGCCGGCGGCGATGCGCCTCCGCGCCTCGGCCGTGTCGCTCATGATCATCAGCTTTCTGTTCTGCGGCTCGCTCGAGGGCTTCTTCGGCATGGTTGCTGCGATGTCTGTCCTGTGCTGTGCGGCCCCTGGCGCACTCGGCACGGTTCGTACGGCTCGCGCAGTTCGCATCGCCGCGGTGCTTTGCGCTGCGTTTGCCCTGGGCCAATGCGTGTGGCTCACCGCCCTCTCTTTCATGATGCCGCACATGCCCGAGGCCGTCGGCAAGGCGTGCTTCGACTCGATCACCTCGCCCCCTCCCCCCACGCCCTTTAAGCCGACGGCGATCATGCCCGTGCCGGCGGAGACCGTCCCCGAGGACCTGATGCCCGTGGTGCCCGGCCAAAAGGTCATCGAGCACACCTACTCGTTCTCTTTCGAGGCCGTCTCCGTGCCCGCCACATCCAAGGAGGCCGCGCACACTTTCGTGGCCATATTCGCTGCAGGGGCGCGCCGCCTCCAGGCCGCCATGCCGGTCGAGATCGACCCCGAGGTGCTGCGCTGCGAGCGCGCGCAGCAATTCGTGGCCGATGTGCTCCCGCTCATGGTCTTCACGGGCATGATCGGCGAGCTCTGCCTCTTCATCATCGCGATGAAGACGGCCCGCCGCGCACTCGAGCTCCTCTTGCTCGCGCGCCGTGCGGGTGTCAACGGGATCTAAGGCGTCCCCCGCAAGAGCGGTGGGTGTGCGCGGTCGTGAACCAGGGCCGACAGGCCTGGCGTGTACAGAAGAGTGGGCAAGAAACGCTGGCGAGAAAACGCAGGGGTGGCGGGCTATGAGTTGCGATGAGCGAGCATGCGTCCGAGAGGGGCAGAGGGGACGGACGCCGATGGGGTGCACCACTGAATGCCTTGTGTGCTTCGTGTGATAGTTGCCTAGGGCCCAGGCATCATGCGTTCCGCGATCGATGTTCTGAGCTGACCTTTTCACACTTGACGTGTGAACTTCGAACCCAAGTTTCCCGCCCTGGAGGGAGGGCCTCAACGCCGGCAGGCACGCGACCCCGCTACCCGGGTCACCAAACGCCGGCACGTCAACAATGTCCATCTCGGACGTTGCGATGTCCACCTCGCCGACCGACCGCGCCTCACCGACCAGCCAGGGCGAACCGACGCATCCAGACTTGGAGGAGCCGCTGTGCCCGCCGGCCGCGGCCGAGGAGAGCGGGATGGCCAATGGGCTGCGGCGTGACGCTGACGGGCGCATGTGGAGCGCTGACGGAACCTACCTTTGTGGCAAGGACGGCTGCACGAAGCGTGCGTGGCATTCTGGCCTTTGCGTGGCGGTGCTCGGCTCCCGCCGCGATAAGAAGCCGGTGCAGACCTTCACAGCTGAGCCGGCTCCCAGCTCTCGCGAACTCATCAGGCAGGCACGCGAAGAGGGAAGGCTGCCCCCCGCCAAGAAGCCCAAGCCGCCCTCCGAGAAGCAGCAGCAGGCGCCGGGGCAGGGCGACGGCGCGGAGGGTGCGGAGTTCGGCGCAGCGGAGCAGGAGGGCTCCAAGCAGCCCCGCAAGCGCCGGGTTTCGTCTGAGGGCGGCGCCGGGGGCAGCCGCCGCCCTCGCAACGAGGACCCGCCAGAACCTCGAGTCGGCGCGCGCGGCGGCACTCGGAGCCACGGTGCGCCGACGTGGACGCCGGATGAGCTCGCAGCGATCGATGCTGCGCGTGGTCCCGTCACCGCCGCGCTCAGGGTGCGCGCCGGCGGCGGCGTGCAGCTGGGGCTGAGCGTTAGCGTGCGCGCGCAGCCTCGCGGGCCCAAGGAGCTGCGAGACTACCTCGCCAAGGGCGCGCACGACAAGGCAGCGAACGAGAGCTGCACCTCGGAGGCGGAGGCGGTCGCGGCCGCGCGTACCGCGCAGCGCGGCGTGCGCTGGGGCTGCCTGTGCCAGGGCCACGTGCTCAACGGCGGTATCGAGCTCACGTGCCGGCGATGCAGTCTCACCTTCCACGCAAAGTGCGAGCGTTTGGACTACTCGAGCACGGAGCTGAAGCGCATGGAGGCGCAGGGCTCGTACATGTGCGCCGAGTGCGATCGGCTCGAGCTGCGTGATGCGGGCTATGACCCATCGCGTGGCCGCTTTGTGTGGAAGTGCCGGCATTGCACGCGCACCTTTGAGGCCGAGGAGCACCACGCGGCCGAGATGCACGGCAGGCGGTGCGCGGCGCAGCTCAGCAAGCGGGAGTGGAGCTGCGCATGCGGCGGTAAGATGGGACAGTCGATGATGGCCACGCATTGCCGCGAGTGTGAGCACTGGTTTCACAGCGCATGCAAGACCCAAAAGGGTGCAGCGTGGGACCAGGCCGTCATGAAGAAGCACCGCGATGTGTGCGCAGCCTGCGAGCAGAAGGCCTTCAATTCGAGGGTGGGCTTGGGGCAGCAGCCGGCAAAGCGCAACACGGCGGGCGAGCGCCACGATCGTGTGGTCAGCGCCCTCGAGCAGCATGCATTGCCCGGCGCGCTTCCCCTCGAGGGCCGAGATGAGGCTGGTACTCTCGCGGAGGGTCGCGTCGATGTGCGCAAGTCGACGCTCGGCGAGCATGCGGGATTGGGCCTCTTCACCAGGGCGCCGTTCAAGCAGCATGAGGTGATCGCCTCGTACTACGGCACGACCCTCTTCAGGGAGACGCTCGAGCCCGATGCGGACACGTCCTACATCATGCGTTTACCCGATTCGGGTGGCGCGCTGATCAACGGCAAACCATTTGCCGACGCCATCCGCGCCAACCCGCGCAACCCAACGGCTGACGGCCAGTACTACCCGTGCGAGGGCGCGCCCGAGTGGCACCTCGGCCCCGGCGCAATGGCCAACGATCCGCGCGATCCGAAACGCAACAACGCGCAACTCCGGTACGTAAAGCCGAAGGACGGCCATAAGGCGCTGCGCGAACTCGCTCTCGTGCGCCCTGTGCTCGTGGCCACGCGTGACCTGCAGCCCGACGAGGAGGTCTTCTACAGCTACGGCTCCGAAAAGCCCTTCGAGCACCTGCGCAAGCAGCTCGCCGCGCAAAAGGAAAAGGAGAAGAACAAGGGCAAGGTGGACGTGTGCAAGCTCGTCTGGGTGCCGCATGATGAGGCCGAGAGCTGAGCAGCAACGGTGGCGAGCATGGGCGCACGGTTGCGCGACACGCGGCCTGTGCAGTGCTAGTGCAATGCCAGCGGCGAGCAGTGCCACCGGCCTGTGCAGTGCCACCGGCGACAAGAGCCTAATCGGGCTGAGCTCGCTTGGGGGTATGCCGAGGTCGGCGGAAAGGCCGCGTAGCGCCGCCATCGGCGGACAGGCGACGAGGGAGAGAGGACGAGAAGCACGGGGCTCGTTGCAGGGAGCCGAGCTCGTTTGCGAGATGCGCACGCGGAGGAGGCTTCGTGGCCTCATGGCGGGCGGCGGGGCGCCCCGACGACGCGGCGGTGCGCCGCCGCCGCGCGCCTGCGTGATGTCCCCCGTCCGCGGCTTGAAACCCCGATTTGCGCTCCCGCTCGGCTGGGTTTGATGCGATCGCCGTGCGGGGGGTTCCCGTCCAAGTGGCGGCGGGCGCACGTGGCGGCGGGCGGGAGGTGCAGAGAGCAGAATATACGGAATGGCGCCGACCAAGAATTATATAATATAGCCGTCGTGGTCGTCCACGTGTAAAACGTGAAACTCGACGAGACGCGTGCTGAAAGGTAGTTAACCGACCTGTCTGTTAAGGTAACGTCCGTACGCCGCCAACGCCGACATTTGTGTATATTGTCGCGTGTCCGCGCGCCACGCCGGGCATGGCGCACCTGCGCCGCAACCCTCGTGCCGCGCGATGCCGACTTGCCGGCATGATAGTGGCAGCGGCGCGCATCTAACATCCCGATGCTTTGATCGGGCGGCTCGTACTACGACGTACCCCTCGTAGTACCGCAACAATTGCTTGCCTGCTTTCGAGCACATCATTCGCTCACTTTTTCGCGGGTACGAGGAAGGGATCGAAGACGGGCATGTCGATCTGCTGCGACGAGCACCAGTTCCACGCCCAGCAGAAGCCGAAGCGCATCGCGACGGTCTTGCCAAATTGGGACGCGCCCGAGAGCACGCTGCTGTTCGGCCCGCCGAGACAGAACTTGGCGATATCGAAGAGCGTGGTGGTCTTGCCGCGCGTGAGCAGCACCCACGTGATCGAGTTGAGCACGTGCTGGAACACGGAGGTGCCCGCGGTGGTGACCAAAAAGTCCTTGTCCAGTTGAAGCGTTTGGAAGAGCCGGTAGGTGTGCGCCTGCCAGATCTGATCTGAGTGCTCCCACTCGGAGGGGAGGAATGGAGGCTTCTCGGCCTCGCCGACCTTTTGCTGCTGCGTGAGCACACCGGTGACGAGCCGGCCAATGAGCGCCGGGATGAAGATCAGGAACGACGACGCCGACATCTGGCCAAAGGTAACGCCGCAGCCGCGCAGCTCGACGAGCGCCTCGATGAAGACGAGTCCAGAGAGCATCACCGCCGTCGATGCATTGGGCCCGGCCTTTTCGTACGGCTGGCCCATCTGCATCAAGTACTGTGTGATGAATGGGCAGACGATCGCGAAGAAGCCATAGAAGAAGCCCATAAACGGCACGATGCGCAGCGTGCCCGTGATCGAACGGATGGACGACACAACGAAGGAGGTGCCATAGATCTTGGAGAAGGCAAAGTAGAAGACTGGCGACGCCATGAGCACGTTGACGGAGGCAGCGGCATTCTTTCGAACAAAGTCCTGGATCAGTACCTGGTCCGAGATGAGCGACTCCTTGAGCCCGCACGCGCGGTACCAGCCAATGAGTGCTTTAACGGAGGAAGCTCGCTGCTCCTCCGACGACAAGGTGACGGCTCCTACGACGGCCGTGAGCAGCCCGAGACCCTGCCACATGCCCGAATCAACCTGCGAAATGATGCGACCGGGGCCAAGGTCTCGTGTGAGCGTACGCGGAGAAGGTGGCTGACATGTTCATGCGAGACGGGAACTTTCCTGCCCTTGCACGAGCAAGCTCTGGCTGGTGTCGGCAGACGCTTCAGATGCAACGGTGGCAAGATTTCGACGCACGGGTGCGCGGCACGCGGCCCGTGCAGTGCTCGACGAGCCTGCTGCGAGCGTGTGCCGCAGCGCACGGCCGGAGGCGAGAAGGCCTCGCAACATCGCAATCAAGAAAGCCTTCTGCAAATGTTTCTTCGAGGCGCCGTCGCGAGCATGCGCCTCCCCACCCCCGAATCAAGGGGCACTTAGAATTCCATATAGAAAGAGGTGTATCGGAGCGAAGTGGTACAGTGTATGCCGGAATCGGGCGGCGCACTCAGGGGTCCTCAACACACAACACCGCACGTCCACATTAGGACATTTCAGATGTATCCTCCCTTAATCCTCCCGTGATCACCTGTGAGCTGTATGATAGAATGATGTATCCACAGTGAACAAGTTTTATCAAGACTCACCTACCTATCAACATCTCCCAGAACTCCAGCGCCTTCTTCTGGCTGCTCGCTGGACTTAATGTCGCCGAGCGAGCGCGCGAGAGTCGTCTCCCGGGAGATGCGCACGCACACCACCTGTTCACGCATCAGCCCGTCGAGCGCACTCTGGAGCCACGGGTGGCCGTCGCGCGCGGCGACCGCGCTGACGGTCATCTGGCGCTCGTCCTCGAGCAAGAGTGCGTGCGGATCCTCGGCGAGAAGCAGCTCGAGCACCTCTGTATGGCCGGACGCGGCGGCCCAGTGCGCGGCCGTTTGGCCGGAGTCGTTTCCGCGCACCGTCGAGCGCCACGTGGACGAGCGCGCGCGCGTGCTGCTGCCGGCCGCGAGGAGCGCACCTACGATGGACGCATGCCCGCTCCCCGCTGCCCAGTGCAGCGCCGTCGAGCCGTTACGGGCGATAGCTTGAACCGACGTACCCGCATCGAGCAGCATGCGCACTGCCGGCAGTGAACCAGCGGCTGCCGCCAGATGCAGCGCCGTCGCGCCGCTCGGCGCGAGCGTCGCGCCGATGAGTTCATCGGCGGGGCACGCGGCGATGGCCGTTGCCAGAAGAAAGGTGTCCGCGCTCGCGGCTGCCGAGAGCACTGCGTGCTGCGCCTCGCTCGCAAGGGGCGCTGGCGTCACAGATGCCGCGAGGTTGACCTCGAGGTCGGTAATGCTGCGCCAGTCCGGATGCGAGACCGCACCGCTGCCAGCGAGCGCGTCGCTCAGAGGCACTGCCACCTCCGCCAGCGCGAGGGCGACCTCGCAGGATCCCGATGCTCTCGTCACGAGAGCACGCGCAGAGCTGCTTGCCTCGAGCAGCTTGCTCGGAGCACCATCCGCCGTCGCATTGAGCTGCAGCTGCACCATGTCGTCGCCTAGCAACCGGTGTAGCGCACTTGCAGGGACGAACACCGGATCGCCGCGCTCTGCTGCGGAAGCGAGCTGCGCGGCCGTCTCCTCGTTGGTCCTCGGGACGCCCGCTGGAAAGAGCAGTCGCACCCGCTTTTGAGGAGGCGGCTGGTCCGCGAGCTCGAGCCGGTACACCTGAAGAACGCCCACGCGGGCGGCTTTCGCGCTCGACAGCTGGCGCAAGCGTTGCGAGAAGGTCGCTAGAAGGCGGACGGGCCGACGAATGATGCGCGGCGCCATGCGCCTTGCAAAATGGACGATATTTTTGGACTGTTTTTGGAATCAATTTGTGTTCTGAGAGCCTTGCGTTCGCGCGCGCGCGCGACGACTGTCCCCAAAATTGACTCTGTCGCGAAATGCGAGCACTCAGTCGATCACCTCGACGGTGGACATGTTTTTCCGCGGCACGCGCTTGACGGCCACAGCCCGTGCGACGACCATCGCCGCGGGCCAAAAAAATTTCCCGCGCGTGCTCCTCGGCCGCCCGGTGCTCGCCTCTGCTGCCATCGCCACCTCCGCCATTACCACCGGAACCGCAGTCGTAGCCCTGTGCGATGGCACATCGGACAAATCGGTAAAGGTGCTGACGGCTGAGCTGACGAAAGCGATCGACATCGATGGCGATGGCAAGGTGACTCACGAGGAGCTCACACGCATGTTCAAGAAGCTAGACGCCAACAAGGACGGGCAGATCACCTTAGCAGAGTGGGAGGCCTACCTCAAATCCTCTGAGCTAAGCAAAGCCAAGAGCGATGCCCTCAGGAAGTTGTTCAAGGACCTCGACAAGGACAACTCAGGCACCATCAGCCAGGATGAGTTCGAGAATCACTTTCACTATGACTATGCGGCTCGTTACGCGCGCAGCGCTCTCAGGACGTTCATCAGCAAGGGCCGCTTCCTCGCCTACACATCGGACATCGGCGAGGCTGCCCGGCCCACAATGCCCTTATGGTTTGTCAACGGCGCCTACGCTCTCACCTTTGTCTACGTCTTTGCCGCGATTGGCCACCACACGCACGAGGCGTACAGCGACGGCGCGAGTCGAAACATGATTGCACGCGCGTTCTGCCACTCGGCTTCGTTTGAGCTCATCGCGTCCGTCGCCATGCCGAGCCTCATCATTCATCAGGCCGTCCACTTTGCACAGCACCAGGCGCACCGACTTCCGCCGGGCCTAATCGCCCGATGGATCCCGACGCTCGTTGGGCTCGGCTGCATTCCGTTCCTGCCGTACGTTGACCACCCTACTGAGCAGGGCATCGACATGGCCTTCGAGTACGCGTGGCCTGTCGAAGGCTCTTCTGCCACAGAAAAGAAGCATCACTGAGAGCGCTGCGGCCCGCGCAGGCAGCAAACACGAAGCAGACTGGGTGGGGCACGAGGGCGAGCATGCTGGCGCCAGGTGGACGCACACATGTACTTGACTAGCCGGAGTACGGTGACACGCTCAGAACGACGTGTGCGTGTCGCAACATGTATGTTGCAGTATCTTGGCCGATTTCTATGCGATTTCGACGGCGTGTGTCAGTACGATGTCACAAGGGCGAACTTCTTGGTTCTTCTCCTGTAGGCTCCTCCGCGAGCGCGGAGTTGTGCGTGTATGCGGTCTGCGTCCGTGGAAGCGTGGTGCCTCCGAGTGAGTAGCGGAGGGCCCGGCTCGCCGCGCGGCTGAATTTCGTGCGCAATCGGCGCTATGTTCGGCGCGGTCCGCGGAACGGAAATTCCATTGGAAATTCGTGTATCGTGACTTCGTCTATACAATATTACAATTCCAAATACACGTCGGTTGCACAGCTAGGTCCTTAGGTGCTAGCACCACCCATGTAGCACCACCGCAACGGGCTAAGTTCGACGTCCACTCGATGCGGTGGGGAACGATGAGCGTGGGACGCGTCTCGTACGTAGTCCCATCATGCAACGTACGGGTCGTTATTTAGTGATAGTGTGGCAAGCAACTTGCCCAGGACAATTGCTAGCTTCTTGATGATGGCCGCCTCCATCTCCGCGTCGGCGGGGCTCGCGTCGGCGATCGCCGCCGAGACGCTCTGCTTCATGAGCGCACTCACGGAGGCCGCGAACTGTGGAGCTGAGAAGCTCTTCTGCGGGCTCCCCTCACTGATCTGGCCCATGGGCGTGAGTAGCTCGCTACCCATGAGGGCGGGTGTGCTGTACACATGCACGATCCGCATGAATGCCTCCTCGAACTCGGCGCCCTTAGCGAGCAGCGGCTTCCGCACGTCCGAGGCGTCAGCCGAGAAGGGCAGCGAGTTGACAAAGGCCATCTTGACCTGGTAGCGAGAGAGCTGGGTGCCGATGAGCTGAGCGTCCTGGCACATGTCGAGGAAGCGCTTGAGCGACAGTGTCCCTGCCTGGGAGCCGTCGTACTTGCGGAACACGGGCTCGAGCATGCTGCGTACCGCATGGAGCGCCTCGTTGAGCGTGATCGAGCTCACGAACTGCCGACGGAACGCGAGCACGTCGGCGTGCTTCGCCTTGACCAGAACGCGCTCGTGTAGCAGCTTCCCAACGGCTGTGAGCACATGCGCCGCCGTCTGGGCCGCCGTCGCTGCCTCATCACCGCCGGCGCCCTCGGTCCCTCCCCAAGCGACAGCGTTCACTTGTTGACTGAAACTAAACGTCGGGAAGCAACCTGCACCGGCGGGCGGCGGCGGATAGCATTGGAGCGCGGAGAAGACGAGGCCTTCGAGGAACTCGGAGAGGGTGAAGCCGAAGGGCGAGCCGCCCATGTAATGGCCACGCGTCGCCACCGCGTCGAAGCCCGGTTTCGCTGCCTCGGTCGTCGAGTGCAGCACAGCGGCAGTGATCGCCGAGTCTGGGGCGCCGTCGGCCGTTCGAGATGTCGTCCACCAGCCGTCGGCGAAAGCGGCGGCCACCTGCGGCGGCGGCGTCGCGCCGCCGGCGCTGGCCAACTTTTCGCGCCGCTGGTTGACGAACGTGAAGATCTGGCCCGCCGTCGTCGTCAGGATCTGATCGCGTGCTTCGCCGATGACACCCGCATCACGCAGGAGCATGCGCCAACTCGAGTCTTTGAGCCTGTACATCTCCACGGCGCTCTCCTCCGCCTCAACCTTGGCATAGTACAGATACGTGTCGAAGAGCTGCTCGAAGTGCTTCTTGAGCAACGCGCCGAGGTGTTCGAGTAGACGCGGTTCGCGCTCGAATACACCCTTGCCTTGTAGCTTGGCGTCGTACGGGAGCTCGTGCAGCTGGACGTGCCTCCATTGGGATTCCCACAGTCTGTCGAGATGGGCAGCGAAGGCGCTCAGCCGCTTGCGGCGCTGTCTCTCCTCCTCAGTACGAAGATGCGATCTGTGGCGCAGCACTTCATGCAGCTGCTGGATCGTTGCATCCACGCTCTGCTGCCGCATCAGCACTATCGGCGGTCGGCCCACATAGACGCTGACGGGACTGCTTGACCTTGCCGCACTGCTCGTGCTGCTCGGTGCGGTCGCCACGGCCCCGAGTCGTTCCAAGAAGCTCTTTCCCACAGTCGAGGGTGGGAGGGGGGAGTACGCCGTCGCCGACTCACCTCTCCAAAGTATGCCAGTGTCTGCACCATCGAGCCACGAGAAAGTCTGCTCCTTTCTCGTGCCTCGGAAAGACCACTCTCCTTCCCGATCCTCGACGACTGCTGTCTCTGTGACCACTGCTGTCTCTGTGGTGGGAGAACGCTTTGGAGGCCCGTCGCTGCTCGAGCGTTCTCCCGAGCGATCGCCCCTCGAAGCGCTTGAGCGTAAGAAGAGGCACAGAGCGAGAGCGAGCAGGCCGAAGAGCACGAGAGGATGAGGCAGCAGGTGCTCCGGCACGGACCCCCACTGGAGAACCACAAGTAGGGAGTGCGAGAGTGGCGGTGGCGAGGGATGCGGCGGCGGCGGCGGTGGCGAGGGCCGCGGCGGCGGCGACGGGCGCGGCGGCGACGGGCGCGGCGGCGGTGGCGGCGACGACCTCGGAGGCGAAGGAGATGGCGGAGGAAACGGCACGGGCGGCGGCGGATGGCGCGGAGGTGGAGTCGGCGGTGAGGGCGGCTGCACCCAGCCCAATTCATGCGCCAAACCATCCAGGCCAGCCGCCAAGCTCATTGAGGGCGGTGGCGAGGGCTGCGGCGGCGGCAACGGGCGCGGCGGCGGCGGTGGCGGTGGCGGCAACGGCCTCGGTGGCGCGGGTGGCGGCGGCGGCGGCGGCAACGGCCTCGGAGGCGGCGGTGGCGGCGGCGGTGGCGGCAGCGGCCTCGGCGGCGCGGGTGGCGGCGGCGGTGGCGGCAACGGCCTCGGTGGCGCGGGCGGCGGCGGCGGTGGCGGCAACGGCCTCGGTGGCGCGGGCGGCGGCGGAGGAAATGGCAGTGGCGGCGGCGGATGGCGCGGAGGTGGAGTTGGCGGTGAGGGCGGCTGCACCCAGCCCCATTCATGCGCCAAGCCATCCAGGCCAGCCGCCAAGCTATTCAGGACGACCACGCCGGCGGCGGTACTGAACATTGTTAGCAAACACAGCGACAGCGCCATTCGTACCCAGGCACGGTGCTTCGCCAGCCGCTCCGCATCCGGTGACGCATCCGCCTTGGGCGCAGCCAGCCGGCAGCAGAGACAGTATGCTCCTTTGCGCCTCGAAGTGGCCACCACTGCTCCGCGCAGTGGTCGCCACGGTGAGGTAACGTAACGCATGGCGGTATGTTCCGCGTCTGATGCGCCAGAGCTCGATGAAGCCGATTTACTGTGTAGAAGCGGGAGGTTGCCTGCGGCCTCGAGATCGGCCGCGAGATTCCGCTCGACACTGCCGCTGGCACCGCCGCTGCTGCTGGCAGTGGCAGCGTGGAGGCGTCGTGGCTGCGGCCCTCCGACCTCGCTCATCTGCACACTGCGAAGTTTCCATTCCTCCCGCTTCTCCTTAGGCGGCGGTGGCAGATGCTTCCAATTACCCTGCTGGAACTGCCAGAGGGTCTCGTCGAACTCGCCGTCTACACTCGAGCCGGCCTGGTTTCCTCGCACCTGCTCAGCCAGCTGCTCGACCCGCTGCTTCACGGTGAGCGGCGGCGGTGGCGCAGTCGTCGGCTTACCGAGCCGTTTGAAGATCGCGTTGGCAGCAACGTTGCCGCGATGAACGTCTCGCACGAGGTCCTGCAGACGACGTGCGCCCGGAACGGCGCCACCGTGTGGCGGCGGCGGCCAAACGACTTGCTGGTTGCCTCCGGCGGCCGTGTTCAAGGCGAACGAGACATCGTTGGGCAGCGGCCGCGGCTTGCCAGCTGAAGGCTTGCTAGCCACTTCGGCCGACATGTGCATCTCCATTTCGCTTGGCGTCCTGACGACGACCGTCCTTTTCTTCTCTTTGACTGCATCTGCTGAGGTAGGTGTCTCCAGTGAATCCACAGCTGCGCCGACTGCGCGCTTGAACCGCAAGGCCTCCTCCTTCTCTTCCTCCTCGTACAGGAAGCGGTCACGCTCGACGTCCTCCGCGGCAGCGTGCTCCGGCTTGTGCCACGTTGTCGCATCTGTCTGCTGGTTCCAGTAATACATGTTGTGCGGATCGGCGGGATCGATAACCACCTCCCAGTCCTGTGGGAGCGCATCCCACGTGCTTGGTGGCAGCGCTGCAGTGATCGCTGCTTCTGCGTCATGAGCAGCGATTTTCGGTAGGTGCTTATCTGGACTACCAGCTCCTGTGGAGTGCCGACCGCCCAAGCGGGCGATTGATCGGGTGATGAACTCCATGCAGCACACGTCTCTTCGGCATCAATCCTAATACAGGCGCGCCGTGACCGGTCGTGGCGATCAGCCACTCCCCGAGGCGACAGCCACTGTGTCTCCGCCGGGGTTTTGGAGACTTTCACAGTCAGTTGAAGTTAGTGTTTGGCCGCACTGTGAACCCAGGGTCTCAGTCAGTCAGTACATTTCAGTTCAGTTCAGTTCGTGAACTGAACTGAACAGTACATTTCGCAGTCCCTAGATTAAACATGTTATCACACGGACTACCAATCAGGTGGAAGACCCCCACTGTTGATGTATTGTGGAGGTGCAGTTGATGTAGAAGACCCCCACGACTCTTGCTCACAATACATCAACTGCACCTACATCGCGGGCCGCCGCGCGTTCAGCTCATCGATGGTCATCATATGATCCCCAATGGCCGCACGCCTCTCGGGACTCATCGCGAGGAGCGCGTCGCGCGCCTCGGCACTCAAGCGCAGCCTCGCCGCGTGCTCGAGGACCTCGTGAGTACACAAGTCCATGAAGCCCTCGGGATGAAAGGAGCGGTGATCAGGGTGCTCGGGATGAAGTAGCAGCTTGAGGAGATTTACTGTCAGCCGGTCACACTTGCCACTCGCAGCCACGTCCTGGCAAAGCGCCCGCCGCTCTGCGAGGTCGAGCGACGACTCATGCTGCAGGTCGCGTACCGAGATGTCGCTCCCTGCCTCCACCAGCGTGATGATGGCCTCACGGTGGCCGTTGATGACGGCCCAATGCAAGGGCGTCCGTCCCCAGATGTCGAGTGAGGCACACGCCGCACCTCCGCCGCCAACGCCGGCAGCTTGCGCCCCATGGCTAATGAGGGTCTCTAAGCAGCCGTTATCTGCGCCTGTGCGGGCAGCATGGTGCAACACGCTCTGTAGATTCTGATCGACCGCCCTTACGTCGGCACAAGCTGCAAGCAGCCGCTGGACCATGGCATTGTCCGTGTGCAGCACGGCGCTCTGCAGGGCAGTGGTGGCGCTGCAGTGGCTCGAGGCGTTGGGCGACGCGCCATGGGCCAGCATGAGCGCCGCGCACGCGCCGTCGTGATTGCACACCGCCGCTAGCAACAGGCGATTCGCCAACGGCAGCGGCACGAGCGGTGGATAGCGCTGGAGGAGAACCTGGAGCAGGGCTGCGTCTCCCGCTGCCACTGCCTGCACGGCCAACGCATCGAGCTGCTCCGAGACTGCCCTGCAGCCGCTCCCTGACGAAGAAGCGCACACCGATGCATCAGCTGCAGCTCCTTGATCGCAGGGGGGCAGTGCGCTTTGATCGCCTCCGTCGATGTGCGCACGGAAGAGTTTCGTCTCGGCAGCTGCCGCCTGCAGTCGAGCAGCGTACTCTCGGAGTACAGGCGTCGCGAGAAGGTGGACGGGTGAAAAGGCCCCCATGAGCTCGCCAAAGACGCCACCGTCGGCTCGGCTGGCCGTGCACTGCTGCTGGTGTCGCCAAAGACGCGTGCAGATCTTGAGAGCGACGAGGCTATCGCCGCTCAGCGCGCGGAAGTCGGACGTGCCACTGAGCTGCCCGACTGGAAGATTGAGCTCCTGGGACCAGCACGCGGCCACCACACCGAGCCAGCCGTATGGACACCAAGGCGTGCTGCCAGTGCCATGGCCAGCCTCAACCGCCGCCGCGTCCGCAAGCGCGAGTGCGGCGAGAGCTCGCCCGTCTGTCTTGCCCGTTGGGGTCCTCGGGAGGTCGCTCAGAAGGGTGACGCCTGGCGGCACAAGGTACGCTGGCAACTCGAGACCACAGAGCACACGCACGGCGTCAGAGGTGACGGTATACCGAGGAGAGGATCGCATTTCATCCGGTAGTGCCCTCATCACGCAGAATGCATGCAACCGCCCGTCGACGAGCTGTACGACAGCATGGCGCACGAGGGGATGCATGGCCGTGCAGATGGCGTTGCCGATCGGCCCAAGCTCGATGCGTCGGCCATTGAGCTTGACCTGCTGATCGGCTCGCCCTACGTAGTACATCGCGCCGCCGCGGCATTGCACCAAGTCGCCTGTGCGAAGTCGCTGTTGCTGTGGATGAAGCCGCCACTCGCCCATGGTCGTGGAGGGAATGAAGCCACCACACGCCCGAAGCGTGACAGGTAGCGTGTCCTCGCCTTGGATGGCTCGACTTGCCACATTTGGCATGCCCCACCGATCGGGGCCGCCGACCTGCGTTCCCCAGAGGACGAGCTCCTTGATCTCCAGTCCATCAGCTGGCACCGCCTCGGACAGGCCCTCGAGCAGCGCGGGCACGTGCACGGCCGCACAACAGATGCCCTCAAACGGGGTGCCGAGGCATCGAGCATGCTGCTCGAGCTGCGCGTCCGACAAGGACGCCACGTGCGGTGGCAGCTCGTACGCCATCTGGTACACGGTCGCTTCAGTGGTCCCATACGTGTTGATGAGTCTCACACCGAGAGCCAGCCACGCTCGTATCGTCTCAGGGGGCGTCGGCTCACCGCCGAGCATCACCGTCGTAAGCGCAAGCTTGTCATGAGGCGCGCACTCACTCTCAATGTCGTATAGCGCCCATACCGACGGGGTCGACATTGCATGCGTGGCTCGAGTCAGGTTGATGGAAACTCTCAGCTGTTGCAACGTGAAAGCCCAAGGCGCGAGGCATACCGTTGCGCCGAGCGCCAGTGCTGCAAAGGTCATGCCGGCGGAGGGGTCAAAGATCGCACTCGTCGCCACGAAGACGCGCGAGGTGGCCGTGAGATGATAAGGCCGTGCGGCAGCGAGGACAAACGCACGCCACTGCTCCGCGGTGCTGTGAATGGGCTTCGGAGCACCGGTCGTGCCGCTCGTGTGAAAAGTGCAGATACGCGAGCACATATTGTGCGGCACATCCGGTCTGCAAGCCGAGACGGCATCCATCATGCAAAAGCGCGCGCATGATGGATTCGTTAGCTCGGCGTCATCAATGGAAAGGACGATTATCTTGTGGCGGCACTCATCCACCACTCTGGCGACGTCGTCTGCAAGATGTGGACCACAAAAGATGAGCTCGATGCCCGAGTTCTCAAGCACCTCCTGTGTACGCGGCTGTGCACTGGGCTCATCGAGAGGCACGAAGTTGTTTCCAGCCCAGAGGATTCCGAGCTGGCACGCGACGGCGGCCAGGGAATTATCGAGGCACAAGCCGACGCCGGCACCACGGCTGGCGGCATGGGCGACCAGACAAGAAACCCGATCAGCCATGTCTATGAGCTCGGCATACGACACCGAGCGAGCGTAGGGCAGATCGGCCTCATTCGTATCCACCCAACTCACGGCCACATCTGCATCGAACCTTAGCAGTTCTTTGCGCGACCAGGGCACGGACGAAAGCGGCGGAGGTGAGGGCGGAGGGAGCGAATCAGGCGCCATGGATCACGTCACTCTCCCTGGGTGTTTGGGGTTTCCAAATTAATCAGCGCGACCAAAAATGGTTCGTGAAAGCTTCCTGGGTGTCTACAGTCGATCGCATTCATTCTGAGAGGGGGGGGGGAGGGGGGAGGGGGGGTCCTCGGTTTTGATGCATTTTGTGTGTTTGGTGCACTTCGTGAAATGGAGACATGTCCTCGCGGCTTCTCGTGTCCGAGCGGCGCACGAGAGTCGCGAAAGGCACCCCGGCGGCGGCCGCCGCTGCCGAGGAGGTGGCGGATCACGACGACGACTTGCCCGATCCCCTCGACGACTTG
>Ga0180442_100589_pt1 | contig 23474 bp, 12 predicted proteins | sample ChrtobMetP5_16mM_FD_119746 | JGI IMG/M metagenome (GOLD analysis project Ga0180442, IMG submission 119746) | Chrysochromulina tobin associated microbial communities from unialgal haptophyte culture, Seattle, Washington, USA - P5_16mM MetaG | ecosystem: Host-associated > Algae > Haptophytes >... | reverse complement strand
GTCGGCCACGCCTCCGTCCATTGCGATAGCGGCCCCCGTGCTTGGGGGTCCGGAGAGCGCGCGCGTTGTGTGTTTCACAGCAGCAGCAGTCCCTCAAGTTTCGCAAAAGATGCCGTCACCTGAAAAGGCTTCCAAGAAGAAGGCGGTGGTGGAGCCGGCGGCGGTGAAGAAGGCCACGCCGTCGAAGAGCGACGCGGCGCCAGCGAGTCAGCGCGGTGGCCAAGTAAGTCAGCGCGGTGGCCAAGCGAGTCAGCGCGGTGGCCAGAAGGTCTCCTCACCGCCGGCCACGCTGCCGCCAAAGAGCGACGCGGCGCCATTGAGTCAGCGCGGAGGCAAAGGCAAGGATTCGAAGGCCAAGAAGAAGAAGAAGAAGAAGAAGAAGAAGGCCAGCGCCGATGAGCTCGGAGCAGTGGAGGAGGAGGAGGAGGAGGAGGAAGTCATGGCAGACGAGCCCACTGGGGCCGAGATAGCCTCAGCGGACGCTGAGGCGGTGGCGGCAGAGGCTGAGGCGGACGCCGCGGAGGCAGTGGTGGCCGAGGTGTTAGGGGCAGCAGCGGCGGCGGTGGCGGCGGCCAAGGCGGCGGCGGTGGACCCCGCTGACAAAGCAGCCACTGACGAAGCGCTTGGGAAGAGGGTGGCGCACTTGGCAGTCGGCATGGCCTTGAAGGCAGCCGAGGCGCCCGTTACGGCGGCGTCACCGAGAGTCGTCCGGCGCGTGCGCGTGCAGGTGCGTCTGGGCCGGGGCTGGCGAGTGGTCGAGGAGGATGTCCTCCTGACTGGCGAGGAGCCGCCGCTGCCGCCGCCGCTGCCGCCGCCGCCGCCGCCGCTGCAGCTGGGTGGCTCAACGGCTGCGCATGCCGCGAGCGCGTCGACCGAGCATGAGGCGGAGGTGGCGCGCGCGCTGCTCCGAGATTTCATTTCGAAGAGACGTACAGAGGTTGAAACGGCCGCCCATCGTCTGACGTCCTGGATGGGCAGTCTGATGCATGGCCACAAAACAACGACTTCCGATGCGGAAGCGGCTGCGGCCGCGACGAAGGTGCAGGCCGCCATGCGAGGCAAGTCAATCCGGTCCGCGCGCGAGAAGAAGCAGCCGGCCCAGGACGAGCCCGCCCCTACAGAGGTTGAGGCGGCCGCCCATCGTCTGACGTCCTGGATGGGCAGTCTGATGCATGGCCACAAAACAACGACTTCCGACGCGGAAGCGGCTGCGGCCGCGACGAAGGTGCAGGCCGTCATGCGAGGCAAGTCAATCCGGTCCGCGCGCGAGAAGAAGCAGCCGGCCCAGGACGAGCCCGCCCCTACAGAGGTTGAGACGGCCGCCCATCGTCTGACGTCCTGGATGGGCAGTCTGATGCATGGCCACAAAACAACGACTTCCGACGCGGAAGCGGCTGCGGCCGCGACGAAGGTGCAGGCCGCCATGCGAGGCAAGTCAATCCGGTCCGCGCGCGAGAAGAAGCAGCCAGCCCATGCGGCGCACTCGTACGAGCCCGCCCCTGATGAGATCCTCACGGTGACACTCAACAAGCCGACAGCAGACACGAAGCTGGGGATTACGCTCGCAGGGAAAGAGCGTCCGTACATCATGTCGCTGATCGCGGCCGGGCTCACCGCCAAGGCGGGCCTGCAGGAGAACGATGTCTTCCTCAAGGTCAATGGCCAACTGGCCGTTGGCCACGAGAAGACGACGGCGCAGTTGAGGACGGCCACGGGCGAGATTCTCATCGAGTTCTACCGTGTGCAGATCCAGGAGGAGGTTTAGATTCTGTAGATCCGGAGATGAGCGGTCCGATCGTCTTTTAAATGTAGTCAGTCATCAGTCAGTCATGCATAGCTGTGTCGACTCCGTGACAGATCCTCGCTTTTACATCATCCATCGTGCGCTTTTCGGGGGATTGCATGCTGATTCGGTGTAATTGGTCAATCTCACCAATTTTTTTGCGAATTATTGGCCACAAACACCTCCAACAACGGCCGCGTACGCCCTGACGATGCCACCCACGAGGCAACGTCGCGCCAACGAGGGAAGCTCTGACAGGTCTGACTTCCCCGCGAGAAAGCCAGTTCCGGGCAGTCCAACTTATGGAATCGACCTTCCACAGGCGGCCGCCATGCCACCTCCGGTTGATGATGAGGCACAGATGCCGCTGCTGCAAGCGCCTTCGGTACATGCATCGCGCTCGTTCGCGCCTGTGCCTGCCCCCATCGACAGCTTCGACGCGATGATGCGCGAGGCGACCGACAAGGCTCGGACACTCGCCGCCTTGGCCACCAACCCCGCTCAAGCCGCGGTAGCCAAGGCTGCCACCCGCTTCGCCACCGAGTTGGAGGTTGCGGCAGCGGCGGCCCTCGCCATTTCTCAGGGCGCCGACGACATCTCGATCGCCATCGAGTCGCCGCGCGGAAACATCGGCCGTTGCGGCGGTGTGCTCACGAACCTCTGCGATGCTCTCTATGGGCTCTATCAGAGTGCCAAGGTTCCTGTACTTTTTTTCTCGGTGGGCATCATCGTGTACAACTTGCTCGAGGGATGGGCCCCGGGCGATACGGTGTACTACCTGATCGTCACCTCCACGACCGTTGGATACGGTGACATCTTCCCCAAATCGCCTCTCGGCAAGCTCTTCACGTGCGTCTATGCTGTCCTCGGCATCACCGTAGTCCTCGGGACTCTCGCGCCGCTGGTTGCGATACTGCAGGGCGAATGGCGCGAGAAGCTGCTCGAGTGCATCTGTGGCAAGGGCGTGGACACGCGCGACATGAGCCTCTCAATGGATGAGATCAATGCAAGGATGAAAGCAGAGGGCGGCTACGGGCGCCGCTATGCCCTCGCACTCCTCAGCCCACTTGCTGTGCTGCTCTCGGGTATGGCACTGCACTGGCAATACATCCGCGAGCCACCCGATTTCACAGCTGGCGAGGACCCTGTGATGATGTGGCTGGGCGAGCTCGCGGTGAGCTTTCTCGGCCATCACAGTGGGGTTGCACATTGGCTCAAGAACCTCGAGCTCGATGTGGTTGGCTTCATCGACTCCTTCTACTGGACTGTGATCACCATGACGACCATCGGGTATGGTGACATCTGCCCGCGAAGCGGCATGGCCAAGATGCTCGCTGTCATCTACCTGCCGATGGCCGTGATCGCGCTCGCCGACGCCATCTCCGACGTGGGGATGATCGGCAGACGCCGCTCCATCCGAGAGACTGACTTTGGCATGCGGGTGGACGAGTGCTTGCTACGCGACGCCGTGCGCGACGGCGAGTGCAACGTGCACCCCAAACTCTCCGAGGCAGAGTTCCTCACCGACCAGCTCATCGCTAACAAGCTCGTTGATGAGGAAGCGGTGCTCGTGCTCAAGCGTCAGTTCAAGTACCTCACGCGGCGCGGCACATTTGAGTCCGACGAGGACCGTCAGTTGAACGCGCAGCTCGTTTATGAAGAGCTCGCTGGCCGTGTCGCCGAAGGCAAGGTACTCTCTGACGGCGCGAGCGAGCACGACCTGACACCCGAAGGGAATTTCAAGTGGAAGAGCTTCGAGGCGTGGTTCGAGCGCAGCTGGAAGGTTCGTGTCGTCAAGGCGGCTCGTGGCGACCTGAGCCTTGCTCAGCCTGGCCGACAGGAGATCGAGCTCAAGACAGCGCTCGGCGCCGCTTCCCGAGGGCGCTGAGCTCAGGACGGCGCTTCATCAAGTGGACGCTGAGCTTTTGGCATGCTGTCTTCACGGTGCATAAGAACTCAGTGGCGCGCTGTGCCGTTGTGGAGCTATTGTGGAGCGTCGACGACGGCGTCGAGGAGATCTTGCATGCGAACTTTATATAAACATGCCTTGATGCGGGGGCGATTGGGATGGCGACAATATGGCGACAAGGGCGACAACAACTGCGGCAATAAGTGCAGCATCCAAGGCGGGGGTCGTGTGGCATGTCCAAGTTCGACGTGAGCCAAAAGACCAACCTCGCTCTCGACAAGAAGACAAGAAGGTACATGTAACAAGAAGAGGCGTTCGCTTTTTCGCGGTTTTGGGGAGTGAAAGTAGTCAGCTGACCTCGCGGAGGGCAGCCCAAGGCCATGTGAAATGGCCGGGAGCCCGGAGAGAGACGGAGAGAGACGGAGGGCGCAACTTACAAGAAAAGTTCAAAGGTGCATGCGATGTGTGGACGGCAAATGTGCTACCGGAGGTGGTAGCTTGGTCGGTGTAGTTCTAGTTGCCACCCGCTGATGGTGATGCCTGAAATGCAACCACAACGATCGGATGTACGGCTCGGCCCCCTGTAAATCTTCGAAAACGACGGATCCCTGTCGCACCTGTGGTGTGGTGAGTCATATTTCTGTGTAGAGTGTACATGAAGAAGAACTGTCATCAGAAATAACGTACGGAGCTTTTACTTGTCATGGCGCGCAGTGTGTACATGAAACAGCGCACACACTGCGCGCCATGACAGTGCGCCGATGCGATCGGGTCTGCACGTTAGGCGGCAGTCCTTAAACGGCAGCGCCGCATGCGTCGTGCGTCAAGAACTGTGTACCGGATCCCTATCTCGTATCTGTTCAGTTTTATACGTAACGTACGGTGCTTTTACTTGGGAAGGCGTACCCACGTTTTCCGGGCTCGCGGCGCGCTCGGCTTACCGACCGAACCGGGCGCGTACGCTTTGAGTGCGGTGAGGACCCCCGCAGCCGGCTGTGTACAGCAGCTCTACAGAATCCGTCCCCAACCGAGCAGGATTTGGCTTATCTACAGTACGTTGGTACTCTACCGGCTACCGGCCCTGTGTGCTTACCTTCTTGTAGATCAGCCGCTTTCGGGGCGACTCGCGCCATCTTATCCACAACACCGAGGCTGGTTGCCCGCTCTCTACATTAAGACGCGCCCACGCGCTGGAGGGCCTGGATTTGCTGCTTGTTCAGCAAGGGGGTCGACGACTCCGTCGTCGTCGCCAGTTGCTGGAGGATCTTGACCGAACTCATGCGCGCGCCCTCGTGGGCCCCCCGGAGCTTCTGGACGAATTCTTCGGCAAGGTCTTTCAGCTTGAAGTGGGCTATCCGCGACAAAGCATCACCTACGGCGCAGCTCACCTCAAGCCTAGGGTCCTCGAGCTTCTCGTACAGGGAATACATTTCGTTCTCCGTTGTCAAGTGCGCAAGCGCGCCAATAACCTCAGCCGCCTCTCGACGAACTTGCCATTTCTGGTTCTCCAGGCGCTTAAAAGCGGCGGCAATTTCCGGGAGAAGCACCTCCTGCTTCGCCTCGAGAACTGTCGGATCCAGCTTGCAGAAGAGCGTCTTCATGAGTAGCTTTGAGACCGATGCAGCCCTTGGCGTGTTCCGCGCCGAAGTCGCGCCTCGCTCGCGCTCGGCCTCCTTGGCAAAGGTGTCGACGATTCCTTCCGCATAGGCTATGAAGTCCTGCTTCTCAAAACGCGCGGCAGTTGGAATGGTCGCTAGCCGCACTTGGGTGCTAGGGTCTTGCAGCAGCTGGACAAAGTCGCCTAGCTCGACATACTGCCGGACAAGCTCCTGGTCATAGTCCAGATAGTGCCCCGCCAAAGTGACTGCCAAGGCACGCACCCTGTCGTCTGGGAAGCGGATGCACGAGATGATTTGGGGGGTCAGGCTCGCAGTTTGCGCCACGAACTCGGTGGGGTCGATGAGGTTGATCAAGTCGATAACCATCGAGCGCACGTTGTCGTTGGGATCTACTAGCATTGGCACGACCGAGCTCATCTTGCTGAGGATGATTGCGGGTTTCATCACACGCATCGTCTCGAGAACCGCGCAGCGCACATTTACGTCGTCGTCTTCCAGTCTACGGAAAATGAGGGGTGCTGACTGCTGCAAGATGGGCGTGAGCTTGGCCAGGGCACGCAGTCCAGACACACACTCCTTCCAGTCCGCACTGGCAAGTCGGTCAGTGAAGTCTGTCGCATGCGACGCGAGGGTGGCCGGGTCGAGCTTGCACAATGCCGTCTGCGCAGCGACGCTGACCGCCTCATCCGAATCCTCCAAGCTGCGCACGAGGCTCTTGGCTAATTGAGCAATCATGAGCGTTGGCATCATGCTCAGCAGCCACACAGCATCCCTGAGCTCGGCGGCTGAGGCCCCCGAAAGGTATTCGCCGATGACGGGATGGTACGGTTCGAGCGCCGGAGCTGGGATCTGCCCGAACACCGTCGTCAGCATGAGGCGCCGATAGCTGACGTCGGGATTCGACAGCGTGCTGACGATGCGCTCGGCATAGCCTGAGATCGTGCTCGCCTCCAGGCTGGCCATCGCTCGCGCGACCGCGCGCCGCACGTCCGTGCTCCGGTCGTCGAGCATCAGCGACAGAGTAGTAGCACAAAGGCCGAGATCCTTGGGGTCAAGAAGGCTGAGAATCTTGATGCCGGTGAGCCGTACCTCGCCGTTCGAATGCTTGAGCTGCGCGACCACGCTCGGGGCGTGGCGTGCCAAGCATTCCTTGTGCATCAGCGCCAAGACATCGACGACGCTCTGGCGCGTCTCGGCAGCAGGGTCGATCATCTTCTTAACCAGACTATCGACAAGTTCATCCATATCCGGCGTCAACAGTGGATGGACTTTGAGCTTGCCTGCCGCGCCGAGGAAGCGATCGAGAGCAGCCCTCGCTGCGATCCGCACATGAGGGTCGGCATCCGACACTGCCTGCACGACCACGGCTGCGTTCCCAACGATGTCCTCGATGGTGTAGTTGTTGAGCATCGTGGAGAACGCCCCGATTTCGGCCCGACGTTGCTCCTTCTTCTTCGAAGTCACGCGCTTTGCTGCGACGCGGTTTGCGGCGGCGTCCTTCTTCTTGGCGGCCTCCGTGCGAGCTTTGCGTGCCGCGGCGAGCCGTGGGGTTGCAGGCGCCGTGGGGTCGCAGGTCGCAGGGGGCGGAGGCGAGTGCGTCGGAGGGGAAAGTGCCCGAGGCGGCGAGCGCTCCCTCTCTGGCGAGACCTCCCTGATCAGCGAGTGGTAAAGGACCTCATCTTCGGCCTCCATTTGCGGCGGCTTCAGAGCTCGATCCTGAAAGGAGATCACATCCATCCGGACCTTGAACGCTTGCTCTTCGGCGAGGCGCGCAGACCGCGCCGAGCGAGCAGATGTGACCTCCTTTACCCGTACCTTGATGTTTTCGATCCATGCGCGCTGTTCAACTCCTTTTCGCTCCTGCCAGGAAATCACGTCCATCTTGACCTTGAAGCCTGCCTCGAGATTCTGCAGCCTACGTTGCTCGACGCTCTGATGTGCCATCACTGCCGCGGTCCGTATCACGAGCTGACGCTGCTTGACAATCTGCTCGTGCATGCTCGCCACCTGCAGCCTCTTCTCGCCAAGATCCTTCCGCACTACTTTGACTTCCTGAGCTGCGACCCACTTCGCCTTGCGCACCCTGTCACTCGCGGCCTCCACCGCGGGGCTCGAGCGCTTCATCTGCAGCTTGTTCCATGGATCGACCCCCTGCAAGAGCCGCTCGGGCCGCTCTGTCTGCACCTTGCTCTCGTATTCCTGCTTGTCTTCGCAATCGTCGAGCAACGGCAGGGGCGGAGGCATGACCACTGGAGCTTCCGTCTTCTTCCTCATCAGCGGCTTCGTGGTCTGAGCGCCATCATGACCATCGATGAGGCCGAAATCGTCTTTTGGGATGTGTATGGGCTCAGAGGCTCCTGTGGTGGGATCAGACCCCTCATCAATCTTGGCCGATTCATCCACTTCGGGAGCGGGTGCGGGGGCACTTTCCGCCTTGGCTGCTCCGACGCCACTGACAATTAAGTGTAAGGGGGAACTCGTCACGTACGACGATGGCCCATCCTCGCCATATGCAACCCAGATATGGAGCCTCCACGCCCCGGGCGTGCTCGGGCTAGTGAAGTGCACGGAGAAGTCGTCCAGGACCCAGCCGCCACGGATGGTGCACTCTTCGCTCGGATGAGTCTTGAGTTGATGCGACCCATTCGACCAGCCCATGCCGATGCGCACGGGCGGCGTTCCCTCATCCTGGACTGTGAGGCAACGGAGGATAAAATGCATGGGCTGGTTCATGCTAAGCACCTCATTGCTCTGCCAGTCGCAGTCGCGGATTTCAACAAATGCGGCATCGACGACGCACTTCCCGGTGAGCCGCAGCTCTTTGACGACACTCGGCGGATACCCGCGCTCCTGCACACCCATGCTGATCTTCGATACAGCCTGTGCGATGTTTAGGTGCGATGCCATGTCAAGCACGCTTGACATCGAATCTGAAGATGTCAGGTCGAGGCGATGGTTAGAGATGTCAAGGTTGCTCAATTTTGGCAACTTGCCCGCCTGGAGAGCAACCACGAGAGCTTGAGCGCCTTTCTCATCGAGCCCGTAGTCCGCGAGGTCGAGGCTCGAGATAGCGCTCTCCTTATTGATGCGAAGAACGGACAGCAACGCCTCGAGCGACCGATTACCCGAGGCACTTTCGTTCGATTGTACGCGCAGCTTGGTGAACAAGGTGTTGGTGCTGACAAGGCCACCGATGAGAGTCGCCGTCACCACTCCAAGAGCCTTGATAGAGAAGACTCCGGGCTCGAAGCCTTCGTGATGGATCTCGGCCCCTTTGAGGTACTGAACAGGTAGCGGTGGGTTTCCAGTGCGCTTACTCTTCTCGACTTGAAGCGTCGTGACACGCGAATTGTACTTGAGCACGCCTGCAAGAAGCACAGCTGCACCGACACTCAACGTATGTGTTGAGAAGTCCAAGGAGACGTCGTCCTCCCTGACGCTGAACGCGTCACAGCTCAGGTAGGCGACACGGCAACCTGCCTGCACTGCCTCGCCAGTGGAGCCGTCCAAGAGTGCATTTCCAATTGCGCGCATGCCATCCTCACCGATGGGGCTGCGATTGAGCGCAAGATGGGTAAGAGGAAGGATTGCATTGCCCCGAATCGCAGAGGCCATCGACAGTCCAAGGTCTCGACCACCATCCCGAGATGTGGGGTGAACACTCACGTCGAGCCGCGTCAATGAGGCATGGCCGCAAATGGCACCACTCAGCAAGATGGCAGCAGCAGCATCGAGCCCCACCACTGTGACGGACGTTTCATCAAACACGTTCAAGGTGCCCAGCTCGGGGCAACTCTCCGAGCTGAAGCGGAGAGCCGCCCGACGGCCGCCTTGGTTTTGAAGCAAGGAGCTTCCGAGCATGCGCTTCGCACTCTCACCCAGCTCCACGCCGTGAAGGTCGATGTTCGTGAGACCGGCATTGGAACGAAGCCCCGTGGCTAACGCGCGTAGGGCTCGCGACGCATCACGACCTCCAATGCGGCCAATATTGCTATTTGTCAGCGTGAGCGTTTGCAGGGTCTCGTTGTGTTTCAGCAAGCCAGCAACCAAACTGACTTCTGCTGCACCGAGGTCTGATGTGTTCAGAGCAATCGTCTCCTCCCGGATCATGATGGCGTCTGAGCGCCAGAAGTTGACGCCGCTTCCGCGATTCTCCAGGAGGGCACGGCCCAGATTCTCGGACGTGCGCAAGCCCAGCTTCTCACCCAGCAGCACCACTGTGCGCAACGACCGATTCACGCGCAGAACGTCGCACAGCGAAGTGCAACCCATTGGCCCAAGCTGGTTGTTGCTGATGTCGAGCTCTTTGATCTGCTTGTGGGATTGGAGTGCCGTGGCCAACGGTGCCATGCCCTCCTTACCGAGTGCCGTGTCGGCCAGGTTAAGAGCGGTCAGCTGAGCTCCGTTGCTGCTCCCAAGCAGACGGGCTGCCAAGAGGCCCGCGATGACGCCCATTTTCGTGCCCTGCAGGTTGAGAAGAGTGAGCGAGTTCATGCTGCGCAGGCACTCGCCAAGTACAGCTCCCTCGGTCGCATCGATGGTCATTCCAGAGAGAGTCACACTACGCAGAATGGTATTGTTCTGGAGCAGCGGGAGCAAGCCCTTGCGTCCCACTGCAGTCAATCCAGAGTTCATCTCCTTCTCAAAGTGCCAGCTGGCCCGCCGCTTGGCTAACGCCTCGCCTAAGGTAGTCGAGCCGATCCGGCACACGTTTTGGTTGAACTGCTCGTTCAAGAATTTTGCTGCCGACACATCGTCGCACCACCCCACCCACGTGTTGACGTTGCGCAACAGGTCAGCGGCGAACAAGCCCTCCTGGATGGAAAGGTGCACAAACTCGTACTGTGCTGCCTGCTTGGCAGACTTGGCAGCCACGAGCTTGAGCAATGGCAATGGCTTCTCCTCTTTGACGAGTGTATTCCACAGCGTCTGCAGCTCAGGCGTCTTCGTCAGGCATGCGCCCGCCTCGATCGTGGAGATCTCTCGCCGTCTTGCCATCTGGTTGGCAATGGCGACGGCACTGATGAGATCCTTGGCCGCGTCCTGGTTGACGAGCTTGCGGGCTGCCGCTGCGGTGGCAAGCTGATACAGCTCAAGTTCGCTACCGGGCAGGCCTTTCAACGAGTCGCTGTCTGCGCCGCAGATGATGACCAGCATCGAGAAGAGGACAGGTAACCTCGTTGCTTCGACGAGAAATCGGAAGATCCTTTCCATCTCCTCTGCGACATTGACCAGCGAGCTGACGGCAAGCCGCTCACGAAAATACGTGTACGGCTCTTGGCTGGTCTCAAGTTGGCGCGTCTTGACGATGGCCGTGTGGTTGACCTGTATGTCCACGTAGATGCTCACCTCCGTCGCCGGCAGCTTGGCAGACAGCTTGCCAGTGAATCGCATGGTACGGTTGTGCGATGGGTCGAGGCGATCGAATCTGTTTGTCAGCTGAGCTGCTTCTATCCGCATCTGCCTCAGATTGCCGGCAAGGCCCGCAGCGAGTTCCGTGTCGAAGCCTTTTACAAGGATTTCGCACAGTTTTACCATCGCAGTGCTATCTGTGCAGAAGATCTTGGCTTTCAGAGCGTCGCGGATGAGCGTCTCGGGTAGCACGTCCGACGAGTAGCCGCCATACATCTCAACGGCATCGAAATGCATCTCAAAGGGGTCGCGGATGCGCCCGATGACGAGAGCGTCTTTGTCGTCGATCTGTTCAAAGTACTGGTCATCTACCTTGATGAAGCTGTCAGCCTTGAGGTTCTTTACGTCCAAGAAGGAAATTTCCTTCTTGCTAAACTCCTGCTTCATACGCAGGGCCTCTTCGAGCTGCTCACTGAAGATTTCGGTGCCGATCATCGGCCTCTCTGGACCGATTTTCTTCCACTTTGAACCAAGCTCCGGCGGTTTGGACCACAGGGCTTGGATTCCGCCTTGGACCTGGAGTGTCCTCGGCTCCAGTTCCACGCCTGCTTCCTTGAGCAAAAGGGTGAGCGTTTCCCTCAGAGCGGGGAGCAGAAGCTCGCAGAGCACGTAGAGCTCATCCGTATGTGCTACCACTCGTGCCCAAAATGTGCTCGCCATGAGATTGGGCTCTTTTTTGCGAGCGCGAAGGGTCATGACGCCGAGCTTGTATGCACTCCATGCATCCCCTTCCAGCCCCTTGGAAGCGTCCACTCCGCATCGCTGCCGTATGACCGCCTCAATCTCGGCAGCCCCATTCGTACTCTTCTCGAGACTCTCTCGCGACTTGAGCAGATTATCCAAATCTTGCAAGATCTCAGGCTTCTCGGCAGGTTTCTTCCTCAAGTTCGGGTTTACGTTTTTATTCTTCAGACGCATGCGCTCAGCTTCTTCTGCGGCTTCTTCTGCCGGATCCTTGTAAACCCGAGGCATCAAAAATCGCGCGATCTGTAACAAGTACTTGGATTTTGGTGGGCCGTTGTGAGCAGCTAGGAGGCGCATCCCGTCGCAGGTCTTCAGGCGCATCCCGGGATTGAGCTTGCTGCCGGAAAGAAAGAATCGATCGGCCACTTCGAGGGATTCGATTCGAGCGCGCAGCTCTCGGGTGGGGAAATTGTGCAAGTATACGCTATCCTGTAGCCTCGCCATGTTGCAAATCGAGCGCATGTGACCAAAGAGCACGCTATTGCCAGTAGTTTCATCGAGAACCTTCCAACGCTGCTCGTCCGTCAAAGGTTGAAGTGCCACCATGATGAATCGTTCCTTGTACTGCGCTATCTCGAGTCCCTCAGGTCGTGTGGTCACAACGAGCTGATTTCCCGACATCAGCAACGTACCAAACACCCACGTCTCCACGTGCTCGCGGAGTCCGGCTGCCTCATCAAGACCATCCACCAAGATGGTGAGCTCGCGCATGACGTACGCTTGGAGCAGCAGCTGGCGCGTGCGACTCTGCTCCTCACCAGGGTACTTGAGCTCCAAGTACTGCTGCAGAAGCTGTGGAAATTGCGCGTCGTCCTCCTCGTCCTCATCGGTGATGATACTAGCTAGTGCCGACACATCCACTATCAGGGGCATGTTGCGTCCAATGACAAGGCTTGCCTTCGGCGCGACGTCCTTCAGTACATTGGCCAGCCCTGTGATATTGGCGACATCAATGTCCGAGTATGGTGTTGGCTCCAGCAACGCCGGCGCTGCTGTGATATCCACAACAACGGCTGGGGCCATGAGATCGTCTTCTACAGGCGCAGCCTCAGGCTCCGGGTCTGGCGGTCTTGTTCGCGGCGGGAGCACGATGGGCCCGTCGTCACGCAAGAAACGCAGGTTGTCGGGAGGGAGCCATTTCCCCTCACACTTGACCCTCCAGATTCGCTCCATTGGGATCTCCACAGGCTTAGCGTCGGGCGCCATCACCCACACTCCTGCTTCAACCGTCGGCACCACCGACTTCACGAGCAACTTTTTACGCGCGCCCGCCGCGCCGACAAAGTTGATCAGCCCGAGATGCAACTTCACCGCCGCTGCCGCCTCCGCATCGTCCTCGGGCAGCTCGTCGAGCGTCATCGCACTTGGTAGCAGCTCGATCACTTGGTAGACGCTTATCTCCTTGCCCAAGTCCTTATAATCGACGGAGCCTGCATGGGCCCAGCCGCCTCGCCCGTCGGGAATCGCCGGAAGCGGCGGCGGAGGTGGAGGCTCTAGCGCAGCTGGCGCGGGCGCAGGAGCTGGCGCAGGAGCTGGCTCGCCCGTGCCGAGCACGGCGGGCGGCTCTCCGGCAGCCTCCAACAGACGCTCTGCCAGCAGGTAGGCTGCCTGCTGGACGAGCCACGACTTTCCGCTTCCCGAGGGCGCTGAGATGAGAACAGGCAGCACCTCAATGACGCCTTGGGCGCGGTTTGGCGATGGGGCGAGAAGTAGAGCGGTCAGGTCACGGACGCTGGCGAGCTTCGTCCATCGCGCATAGGTGCGGCACGAGGAGTGCCACGTCGGCCCATCCCTCAAAGCCACACAGATACGCTGGTCCTTGATGTTCACCTTGTTGCTCGTCAAATTGTCCTCAACGAGACGAGTCGCCTCGAGCACGCTCCGGATGTACAAGATCCTCTGCTCCTCGTACTCCTGTGCGACCATCATGGGGTTGGCGATGTGGTTACACTCATTCAGGTCGACCGCAACGTTGAGCTCGGTCGTCGTCTCGGCAGTGAACTTGGACTTTGAGGGCTTCAGGATCGTCATGCGGAGCTTGTGGAGGCTTCCCTGAGCAAGCCCTTTGGCCTCCCCCTCGAGCACTGCAGCATTCCTCCATTCGCCATCGTACAGCACCATGAGATGGTCGGCAACGGTGTAGCGGGGAGTGGATGCCGGCTGGACGGTGGGCGGTCGAGGGTCCACGATCAAGACTCCCCCTCCATTGTCAATCTCAACGACGCACTTGCCCCCGTGCGTGCCGTGCAGCAAGCGTACCACACGCCCCAAGCTCAGCTCCGATGGTCGTTTGGTCGAGCGAACCGCCAGCCGCACGCCCTCGTTGACCGCATAGTACAGATTGGGCGTGATGCGGATGATGGCCGATTGCATGCGCGCCGAGGGAGCACTTTCCATCGAGATGCGACCAGCCCGCGAGCTCGTGGGGACGCCTCGGGCGGTGATCGTCCCTCGCGGGCTGGTCGCATCTGGGGCCCATCGCAACCGAACGAGTAGACCTCTTCCAGCCGTGCTGACGCCATGCTCAGCCGCCTTGAACCACGTTGAGGTGAGGAAGCGCACTCGCTCGGCAAAGCGCGTGCCGCCATCCTTCTTCGCGAGCACAGTGCCGATGACGGTATGGCTGTGTGCCGTGGTCAATGGGAACGAGAGGCAGGCAGGGACTGTGGACACATCACCCTCGATCACCTCAAACGCGGCGCCTTCGAGATCAAAGAGGAGCGTCGCATTCAGCCCCTCTGCCAGCTCGTGCCGGAGCGATGCGTACTGTTCGGACTCTCTCGAGTTTTCGGGAGGCGAAGCGCCGAGGCTCGTGCGCACAACGTGATGTGCACTCGGCTGGCGGCTGTGGACGACCGCATTCGGAGCGCTGCTCGGAAGTCCGACAACGGCTTCTGGCAGCTGGTTCACGGACGACTCCAAAGCTACGTCCAGGGTGGAGTGGTTGTACTCGGTCAAGTCTACCTCCAGCACCGCGTCATTCACCCAGATCGGAGGCACGACCCTCTCCAACCGCGGATCGTGCTCCGGCAGGTTGCATAGATCGTGCTCCCGCAGGCTGATCTTAGGCAACCCCGATGAGCTGCAGACATCGTCGACGAGGCCGTCGATGATCTCTTGGGCAGCCTCTTCGGCATCCTTCCTCAACCACGTAGCTGCCCTCTCAGCCTCCTCTTCCTGCAGCCGCTTCATTTCTTGTTTGAGCTTCTTCATCTCCAATAGGTCGTTGGTCGAGGCGCGGGCGCGGTTCTGGTTAAGATGCGCCAGGCGCGCATCTATCGCGGCCATCTCCATTCCAGCCTGCTCCTCTACCTCTGTCCGAGCAGCCTTTTTCGCCGCTTGCTCTGCTGCCTCCTTTGCGCGCTGCTGGATCTCGACTTTTCGAGTGTGTACAACAACGTCCGCTGCGGTGCTGAGTTGATCTTCGTCATTCCAATCGCCTGGCATCTTTTGCAGATCACGTACCGATGTCCAGATCAACGCCAGCACCAGCTGCACCTCCTGTGCGACTGCTGCAGATTCGATGGCGCGTGCCAGGCGTCGCTCTATCGCTTCGGTCTCTTTCGCGGCCATCTCGCCCTCAAAGTCACGTAGACGTGCAACAACGACGTATCGATTGCCAAAGCCCATCCACTTGCGCACACGCACCATTGCCCACACCCTATCTCCCGTCTTGTTTTCGTGTGGGACGAGCAGTAAGTCTCCTTCGGAGTACTGGAAATGCGCTGCTGTAGCCACTGTCGATGGTCGCGGGTCGACAGGCAAGTCGCCAGCATTTTGGTCCAAACGAACTATGCACGTGCCCTTGTGAAGGAGCCGGTGGACCGTCCCAAAGCGCACCTCAGACTGAGACCTGGTCGGCAGCACTCTGATGCGGTGGCCCGGCGCCACGGCGTAAGCCAATGTGGCAAGCACCCGGAGTGCGAGTCGGTACGGCTGCTCGTCCAGGTTCCCTCGAGCCCGCGGCGGAGTGATGAGGCGGTCTTCTACCGACGCGTCCGCGGCTTTGAGAGCGCTCAATTTGCGTGGGCTAAGAGACGGAGCCGTCCACTCTACGTATGCGAGGATGGCTCCGGTCTCGTCTGCGCCGTGCTCATCCGCGACGAGCCACTGAGGGTAGAAGCACACGCTTTTTGCAAAGGAGCGCCGCACGTGATTCGTCAGCTCGAAGACTGCAGCACCCTCGCCAGTCTCCAGCACGCCAATGAGTGTGTCGCCGAACTGCGTGTAAATTTTCAGGTAGCTGTTGACTGGCAAGGCCGGCACATCAGATCCATCGAGCACATCAAAGTCAGCGCCTCCGCAGTCGAGGAGCAGGACAGCCTCGCTGCTCGAGCGACCGTGCTCGTGGCGACCATGAGCATGTGCAGCTGCGCTCTTCGTCCCAAAAATGCTCCCACGGCTTGTGAACATCCCGGCGCCCTGCTGCCCGCGCCGTGCGTCCAGCCACGCCTGCACAGGATGACAGGATGAAATCGGTTTTTTCGATTTTTGGCGTCCGCGCTGTGATTATATTTCTCTCGCCGCGGCGCCGCGCGCGCGCAATGTGCGTTTGTCGGTAAAAAGACACCGGGGGGAGCCGGGCGCGTTTGTCGGTGAGGATGCGGTGCGTGAGATCTTACCGGTACTGCGCGCCACGTTGCGATACGAGATACCCGAACCCCTCGTGACCCGTAAAAAGACACCGGGGGGAGCCGGGACACACAGGACACACACGGGACACGCGGGCGCACAAGGGCACACGGACCACACAGACGAACCTCGTGACCCGTACATCGGCAAATTTGCCACCCGGAACCCGCCCCGACCCGCAACCGTGAACGCTCGCCTTGCGACCTCGGGCAATGCGCGTGGCTTTGCTCGCGTCGCTCCTCTGTGGGACTTATGCGGCCTCCGATGCTTCCAAGCTCATCTCCGAAGCACGAGCGGCGGCCAACCGAGGGGAGATCGATCGCGCCGAGCAACTCCTGCTGCAGGCGGAGGCGGACGCGCCAGGCGAGGCGCTCATGCTCAGGGCCAACCTTGCCGCCTTCGTGCGCAAGGACCAGACGCGAGCGTTGGCGTTATTCCGTGAGTCGGTGGCGGCGGACGCCACCCGCTGGGACGCGCGCTATTTCATGGGGCGCGTGCTGGCCGATCAGCAGCGATGGGAAGAGTCCATCGATGCATTTGCATCCGCATCCGAGCTCAACCCTTCGAGTTCGGCAGTGCTGCTTGAGCTCGGGCAGGCGCAGGCTGCTCACGGGGACGGTGCGTTTGCGACGACGCTCGTGCGCGCCGCTGCACTCGACGTGCACAGCGCCCAGCCGCTGCTCGTGCTCGCGCAGACCGCGATGCAGCGTGGCCAGGTGGACGTGGCACTGAGGGCTTATGAGGATGTGAGCGAGCTGCATCCATGGCACGCGCAGCCGATGATGCAGCTGGCGAGCCTGCGCGCGACACTTTCCAGGGCGGCCGTAGGCACTCCCGACGCTGCGCTAGCCGCCGCCGCCGCCGCACGAGCAGGCTCACCGGCGATCTGCGAGCTTCGAGATGCCGCTCTGTCGCTGCAGCCTTCGATGACGGTGCCCGCGTCTGTCCTCGATGCATGCTCGATGACGGAGAGTAAGCGGCGGGAGAGCAAAGTGGCGCCACTGGCCGAGTACGCCGACGACGCCCTCGCCTTTGCCACCTCCGAGGCCGCGGCAGCTCATGCCAAAGCGATCATGGATGGCCCTTGCGCCTTTCTCAAGGAGTTTCCCTCGCTCGCCTCACGCGCCGTTCCGAGCGTGCGACCCGAGGGCGGCGGCGCTGGGCGGATGAACGCGTGCCTGGTGCAATTACCCGCAGGGCGCGCCGTGCGCCTCCGCGGCGGCGTCGGCGGCGTCGGCGGTAGCGGCGGTAGCGGCGGTAGCGGCGGAGGCGGCGGTGGTGGCGGCGGCAGCGGTGTGGTCGTGCCGAGCGGCTCTCATCTGATCGTCGAGTCCGACGGCGACGCTCCGGCGGTGCTCGACGCGGCGCAAGCCTCGCGCCACTTTCTGCTTGCGGGCGATGCGCGCCTGACGCTCCGTCGCGTTCACGTTCGAAACGGTCGGTCTCTCCTGAGCGGGGGAGGCGCCGTGTTGGTGCTCCCGGGCGCCGTCCTGGACGCGACGGACGTGACCTTCGAGGGGAACCGCGCCGTGTTGGGCTCGGGCGGCGCGATCGCCTCGCACGGCGCGACGCTGCGTCTCAAGCGCGTCACCTTTTTGGGCAACGAGGCGACCCTGCGCGGCGGTGCCTTGCTGCACGCCTCCTACTCCGCCGCCGGCGCCGCTGAGGAGCTGCTTCACACCGGCTTGGGCTCTGTTCACACTCGCCCAGGCTCGTCACCGGGTTTGTCAGGTTCGTCAGGCTCGTCGGCCGGGTTCGTCATCGGCAGCAGCCCACGTGCCGCCACCGCCGAGCTAGCCGAGGTCGTCTGGGAGGCCAATCGGGCAGGGCGCGTCGTCTCGAGCGCGGACGTGATGCTCTGTAAGGGGGCGACGCTCCGACCCCACGTCCCTCTCCGACCTCTGCCTTGCATGCACGTGCTCACCACGGCGCGGCATCCTCCCTTCCCCACAGGTGCGGGGGCGACGCTCCGACCACGTCCCCGAGCGGAAGCTTGCGCGCTGAGTGAGTGCGACGAGCAGAGCGCCAGCAACGTGCTGGGCACTGTCATCAGCGCCGACGGTCACAGCACGGCCGACGGCAGCGGCACCGGCCCGCGGTTGATGCTCAGCGCGCCCAGCTTGATGGCGCGAGAGTGCTCCATGGAAGCGCTCGAGGTGCTCCACGGATTGCCACTGATTGCCTCTGATTGCCTCTGATTGCCTCTGATTGCTCCATGGAAGCGCTCGAGCTTCTTGAGTTCAAGGGCTTGGAACGGCACTGATGCACCTCGAGCTGATGACCTCCCTGATGACCTCCCTGACGACCTCCCTGATGACCTCCCTGATCAGGTGCTCGAGCTCAAGGGATTGGAACGGCACGCTCTGCGGCTCCTCGAGCACGCGAGTGTGGCGGACCCGTACTCGCCCAACGCCCTCTCGTTCCACCTCAACTTTCTATACACTCATGCCCTCGACGATGCCGCCGCCGCGCGCCTCGCGGCCTTCGAACGCGCCGTACCGGGCGCCACCGCGCTCGTAGCGTCGCGCCAGATGCTTGCCAATGCGTCGGCCCCCATGCTGCACCAGCGCGCCCAGACTCTCAATGGCCAGGTGAGTGCCACTGAGTGACACTGAGTGCCACTGAGTGACACTGAGTGCCACTAAGTGCCACTGATGATGCCGCGCTGATAGCCGTGCTGATAGCCGTGCTGATTGCCGTGCTGATTGCCGCGCTGATTGCCGCTGATTGCCGTAAGCTCCATGTTCCAGATAGCCATACGCTGATGCCCCTGAGTGCACCACTTTGGTCGCCTCATGCTATGGGCAGGTGGCGCGCATGCGCGAGGGCCGCCCGCTCGCCTCCGAGCGCTTTGGGACGCGGCTGGAGGCACAGGACGCCGCAACGTCCGCCTTCGTGCTGGCGATCCAACTCCAGCCGACCAACGGCCAAATCTGGTTCGATCTGGGCACATCTCTCTTCTTCGCAGGCGAGTTGGATACGGGGCGTCCCTCGTCTCCCTCTGAAAGGCCTCCTCGTCCCATTCTAATGGCCTCCCTCATTGCATGCAGGCGAGTTGGAAGAGGCATCTCTCGCCTACGCGGCGGGCGCCCAGAATGACCCCACTCACGATGGACTACAGGCCGAGGCCCAGCGCGCCGCAGCCTTTCCGCTCCCACCTCCCTCGGCCAATCAGATCGCTCACGAGCGCTTCGGGGCTCCTCCCACACCTCGTCATGGCGCGAGCGTGCCGAGCGCCGTGTTGAGCGCCCACGAGCGCGCCCTCCTCTTCGACGCTGCCTTCGACGCGATCGAGCTGCCTGAGGGATCCTATGGCGCCCAAGCCGCCTCTGCGGACTTGCAGGTGATTGCCTCTGATTGCCTCTGCGGACTTGCAGGTGATTGCCTCTAATTGCCTCTGCGGACTTGCAGGTGATTGCCTCTAATTGCCTCTGCGGACTTGCAGGTGATTGCCTCTAATTGGCTCTGCACACTTGCAGGCGGGCCCCGAGGCTTGAGTGACGTCCCTGGATGGCCTCCGATGGCCTCTGAGTCGCACTAATTGCCTCCCTCATTGCATGCAGGCGGGGCCCGAGGTCTTTGGCGCGGCCCCGCGAATTTTTGTGTCGCAGCAGCCTCTGCTGCCGCCGGCGACGTGCAAACGGTACATAGCGGCGGCGGAGGCGTGGGCGGCGCGCTCTGGCGGGTGGACCACCTCGCGCCACTACTCAGGTGATGGCATCTGATTGCCTCTGATTGCATCTGATTGCGGGTGGACCACCTCCCGTCACTACTCAGGTGATGGCATCTGATTGCCGCGGATTGCATCTGAATTGCCGCTGATTGCACCACCTGCCGCCACTACTCAGTCGACGACCGACGTCTCCCATATTTGGACGCCTCCCTAATTGCCTCCTTCATTGCCTCCCTCATTGCCTCCCTAATTGCCTCCCTAATTGCCTCCCTCATTGCCTCCCTCATTGTCAGTCCCGACGACCGACATCCCCCTCACCGCGCTGCCGGAGCTACTTCACGGCGACGGCTCGTTCACAGAGGCGCTTCACACCCTCCTGCTCCCCGCGCTCTCAGCGTGCTACCCAACGGCCGCGCCCGAGGCGGCGCGCCTTCGCGTGCTCGACTGCTTCCTTGTGCGCTATGACGCGGCCCATCAGGCGTCGCTGCCCATTCACACCGACCAGTCCCTCCTCTCCTTCACGATCGCACTCAACGACCCGTCCGAGTACCAAGGGGGCGGCACGTTCTTCCGGGGGCTCGGGCGGCCGGTGGATGCTCCAGCGGCGGGGCATGCTGTCCTCTTCCCCGGCAAGGTGGAGCACGGAGGCCATCCGATCTCGAAAGGCGTCAGGTACATCATCGTCCTCTTCATGGGTTACGAGGCCAACCGCATGAGCAACCGCAGCAGAGGCTACTCGCTGCAGCCACTGCGTGCGCAGGCGGCGAGAGGGGCGGGGCAGCGCTCCATTGATAAGGAGGAGCTCTGAAAATGGGAGCGCCGTACACCGCGCACGGATTTTCTCTGGAAGTGGAACGACCACCAGAAATCCAGAACGTGCAAATCGATTTCGCAAATGTTGACAGTTGAAGAGCCGAACGACCGTACGATTTTGCTGGACCAACCGCGCATACGCGCATTCACAGGTTCATGTACGCGTAAAAATTAATTCACATTCACAGTTCTTGACTCTGCACACCGATTCCGGTCGTGCCTTACCTAGGTCTTTACGCTATGGTCTGTGGTAACCGTCAAGACCGCCTCCCTTCGGCATCTCACCTGTGCTTGCTACGCTGAGCCCCCAACGCCAAGGCACCGAAGTCACGATCAACTTGTGCTGTATCACACATGGATCGCCAGGTGGACCCGTGGACCTCGAGAGCCGTGGAGCCTGGGCTCGTCTATCGCCTGCCTCGGAAAGGGCTTGACGCGCGTGCGCGCGTAACCACCTCGTTGAAGGAGGGCAGCTCCGCTACCGCCTCGGCCGCGACCTTTTTGAACCGATCGAAAGACATCGAGCGCGGTACGTTGGAGGCCGAGGGCACGGCCGCGGAGCCTCCCCGTCGCTTGACAGCGGCCGCGGCGGCCGCGTGGCGCCGACGAGCAGCGAGGGCCTCCATCGGCGCCGAAAGCCGAGATTCGATCTCGGAGATCTCCTGAGCTGGGAGGAGATTGCGCAGCTCGGACAGGAGCAGCGCAATGTCCTTCTCGTGGTCCTCGACGATCCGGCGCGCGGCGGCCTGAGTGCCCTGCGCAGCGGAGCGCGTGAGCTCGAGCTGCTGGAGCACCTCGAGCGATGTGCGCGCCTGCGCCTCCGCCGAGGCCCGCAAGTGATGGCTCTGCGTCTCGAGCGCCGCGATCCGCGCCTCCTCTCGCGCGAGTTCCAGGGCGAGTGTCGTGCTGACTGCGCTCAGCTGCGCGCCAGTCGTCGACTCGCCGGGCGCGAGGCTCAAAGAGGCAGCGAGGCTCGAAGAGATTGCCTCGGATGTCGAAGTGATGTCGACTGACGCGCTTCGCAGCCACGCTGGCTCCTCCTCCTCCTCTGCAGCGCGTGCTGTCGCCGCGGCCGCCTCCTGTGCCGACTTCTCCACGTAATCAAGGTCTTCGAGACCGGCGTCGAGCACGCCGAGCGCCTCCAGAAGCCGCGGAGTGAGCTGGTCATCATAGGTCGCCACGGGCTGCTGCGGGGCAGCGGACTGCTGAAGCGGAAGGGCTTCAAAGGGCGGAAGGAGCACTGAAGTGACCGGCAGCACAATCTTGGGCACATGAGGGTCGCGATGGACGTTCACCACGTCCTCGAGGGCTCTGAGCGGTCCACCGCGCGACATGGGTTCTGTCGCGCTGTTTCTGTCTCAAATCGCGCCGAGCGTTGTGAACGTGGGGAAAAATTGGCGTTTGACGAAATCAGCATTACATGTAGGTGAGGGGAGGGTCGGGAGAAAGCGCCCCGTTGCCGGGTTCCTTAAATCAATTTCAAACATAACGCGCGGACTCACGCGCTGTGTGCTCGTGCAGTGTGCTACCGGCTGGGGATGGCCAGCGTCCGCTGGTGGCCGGACAACCGGCCGCCGCGGAGCGCCTTGCAGGTGCCCAAAGGCATCCAAGGCAACAAGTGCATCCCGAACCCGCCCTCAGCGGCGCTGCAGGAGGCGATCAATCCGCCAAAGCCTAAAGACCGTGGCTTCTGGGCGCCGCAGCCAGGTGTTTGGAAACAAATTCAGGGGAAAATGCAATACGTGCGCTCACGTGTCGAGCCGCCCGGCTGGCAGGAGCCTCGCAAAAAGCTCCAGTTTCCGCTGTCGACGCCGGCAGTCAACGCGCGAAATGAAAACGGCCTTCTGCCGACACACGTGGAGGCCCTGCTCGGGATGCCGCAAGAGAATTACGCACCCCCGCCCGCTATTGGCGCGGGCCGCCGGCCGCTCGCGACCATTAACGAGGCCAACGGCGTCGTCAACAGGCCCAAGGGCCAGAAGCAGCAGCAGAATGAGTCAGTGGGTGGTATGGTGTCAGTGAGGGATGCCGTGGCGCAGATCGAGAAGCGCGCCGTGCAGGCGGCGGCGGATGACAAGCGGGGCGATGGCAAGGAGGAGGCCTGCGTCATCAGCTGAGTCATCGGTGCGTCTACCGCACGCCATGAATGCATGCACCAGCCAGAGGGACGTGGCATCTACGCAAGCAGTGGGGACAGCGTCAAAGATGGGACAGCTTGTGACGCACACTCTGCGTCGTGCGCGGAGACGGCGTGACGAGGGGCTCGGCGCGCGCTCTATTCTTGCGGTGGTGACCGAAGGTTCTCTCACGTGCCCACCGTGGCGCTCGCATCTCGAGGTCGATCTCCAGAGCGAGACTCGACCTCGCCTCGCAGTTGCACAGATGCACCGTGTGAGAGGATACATATTCGATGAGGCTAGGGTACACGAGCAGAGTCGGGTGTCGTTTGGAGCGTCACCTCAGCAGCCGTGCATCTTCAGCGGTATTCATGTGTATCCGTCGTGTGTATCCGTGTATCTGTGACATAAGTGTACATCTACATGTCTCATGTGAAGGGAGGTAAAATCCGAATATGTGTCTGAAAGTCGTGCCATGGAGGGCAAATTTGGGGGGTGCGGGGCGGCAGCCCCGCGAAATTTTTTCTGACGCGGACGGTCCGGATTCATCGGAAAATACTAAAAATTTTCGAATCGGATACTGGGAGGGATTGCGGCTCGTGGCTAGAGCTTAGAAGTAACAATCCATATGCATGGATCACATCAAGCGATCAAGGCCCTTCAGCCGCTCACCGCACGCTTCACTACAATGTCACTTCAGGCTAAGCGTTGCAATGCGAAGATATTGCCAAAATGACGGGCTCAAGAATAGCACTTACCGAACGCGGGCCGG
>Ga0180442_100573_pt1 | contig 23790 bp, 22 predicted proteins | sample ChrtobMetP5_16mM_FD_119746 | JGI IMG/M metagenome (GOLD analysis project Ga0180442, IMG submission 119746) | Chrysochromulina tobin associated microbial communities from unialgal haptophyte culture, Seattle, Washington, USA - P5_16mM MetaG | ecosystem: Host-associated > Algae > Haptophytes >... | reverse complement strand
CGGGCGCCAGCGGCCGCACAAGAAGCTGCCAATGTTGATCGAGCATGAATGGCGTCGCAAAGGAGCGCGCCAGGCCAGAGATGCAAAATGCCACTCGCGGCGCGGTCGAGGTGGCTGCGTCACTATTTTTCGTCGCGGCATCGCCCGAGGCGCGGAGGCGGCGAATCCACATGCATGTAAAGATAGTGCGCGCCCAAACAGCCTCTCGCAGGATGGCACGTCTCTCGTTTTCTTGGGTAATTTCGGAATTTCCTATGCGGGTTTCTTCTTCTGCCCTGAACTGAAAATTGCATGCAATCGCATCTGCCTTGGCTTTGCAGACGTAAGCCCCGCTCTCTGCCAGACATGTCCAAGTTCCATCGAACGCTTCACTATGTGTGAGTGTCGCTTAAAGTTTTGGCTGTCAATGCCGACATGTTTATCTTGCATGCATGCGCAGGCGACGATAACTTCGCTCTTCGTAGGAATTCAGTATGATAAACCAACGGTCTACTGACTATACCATGCTCTGCTGGATCATCGCCCTCGTTGCAAACGAGAACTACAACGACGTTTCAGCCGTAGCGAACTACAAGTCGTTCGATGATGAGCAGCAGCCGCAGCAGCTGATTAGCAACATGTATCGCCAGCCCGCCACCGCACCCCTGGGCAACAACCCGTTTGAGAGCGGCAACTACTACGTGAACTCTGACTACCAGTCGCGCGTGCGCTCGTCCATGCATGCGCGATGGGCGGCTGGTAATACGCGCGATGAGATGGCGAAGATGCTCAGCGTGCCCTCCGCATTCTGGGTCGATCGCATTGCCAAGATTCGGCGAGCGACGGCGGGGGCTGGCGCCGCTTCACTCGAGTCGACTCTCGAAGACGCTGCCGCGAAGGTGCCGCCACCCCTCGTGGTGGTCATCCTCTGTGCGCGAGAGAGGCTCGAACCAACCTGTGCTCTCTGCCGCCGCACGTGCGCGCGCCGCTTTCTAATGCAGCGCCGTCTCAAAGTGCTCTGCTGTGTGCTCTGCTCTGCTCTGCTCTGCTCTCAGATGACCTTCCCAATCGCGATTGCCACGCGCTCGCGTCCAACGGCGAGGTGTGCTGCGAGTACAACGAGGACGGCGCCACATGCAACTACGACACGCGCGAGCCCACGTGCAGGGTCGGGCTCGCCAAGTACAAGTCCGAGTACGTCGATGCCTTCGCCGCGATGCTCAAGGCGCATGCAGAGGTGCCCACGGTCGTCATCCTCGAGCCCGACTCGCTGCCTAATATGGCAACCAACCTCGACCAACCGCGCTGCGGCAACGCCGCCACGCAGGCCGCGTACATCCAGGGCCTCAACTACGCATTGGAGGCGCTGCACACGCAAGCACCGCACGCAACCCTCTACCTCGATGCCGGCCACGGAGGATGGCTTGGATGGCCCCAGGGCGCCGACCGATTCGCCGCGCTCGTGCGCAGCCTCGGCCAACCGACCGATTCGCCTGGCCGAGGCAGCGCCTCCCGCTGGCTGCGCGGCTTCGCAACTAACGTCGCCAATTACCAGAGCCTTGGAGAGCCCTGTCCCGCCGTGGCGTTCACCAATGTGGAGACTGTCGCGCTTGGCCAATGGTGTGGAAGTAACAGCTGGAACCGGTGCTGTGATGACCCGTGCAATCTGCTGAGCCAGTTCAACTCGGCGAACAACGAGCTGAATTACGTGCAGGTGCGCCAGCTGTCTCGGGATATCACCGACTGCGGCTCTGAGTGTCTCTCTGTTGGCCTCTCTGACTGCCTCTGCTCTCGTTGCCTCTCTCATGGCCTCTCTGAGTTTCTGCCTTCTTGACGCATTGGGCACAGATGCTCTCGGCGCGCATGACGCGCGCCATGCCCGACTTCGCGCCGCGCTTCGTCATCGACACTGGCCGCAATGGTGTGGATAGCGCCATCCGACAGAGCTGTGCCAACTGGTGTAACATCCGCGGGGCAGGGCTCGGCAAACAGGCGACGAGCTCCACGGCTCTGCCTGCGCTCGTGGACGCGTACTTTTGGCTTAAGACCCCGGGCGAATCTGAGTGCGTGCTGTGCCCCGCGCCATATGTGGACCACGATGATGCCTGTATACGAATGCCCCCATGAAATCTCGTGAGATCTCGTGACGACGTGTGCTCTACGTGTGCTCGCCTTTTGTGCTCGCCCTTGTGCACCCAACTCTCGCGTGGGGTGTGGCAGTGGGTGCACAGAGATCCTGCCAGACGGCACGCGTTGCCCTCGCTTTGATCGCATGTGCGCCTCGATCGACTCGATAGGCTCGCATACAGGTGAGCCGCGAGCCCCAGAGGCGGGCGATTGGTTTGTCCCTCAGCTTGCCGAGCTCAGCTGCAACGGCGCAGTCAGCGCTGGCGGGGAGGACCATGGGGACGGCGGCGAGGGCAAGGTGGGTGGCGTGGGCGGTGGCGTGGGCGGCGTGTCGTGCGGCAGCAAGGCGCACGACGCGGCCATCGAGGCTGGCCAAACTGTCGCCACCGCCCCGAGCTATTGGCTCCCTGAGCCCAGGCCTGAGGCACAGGTCGGAGCATCAGCGGCGGCGAGGGGCGCAGGCCGCAATGATGGACGCGCGGATCGCGAGCGTGGCTGGGAGTCCGCCATGTATTCATACGACGGGTACTCGCGGCCGCTTCACGCTCAACCTCACTCCCACCAAGGTGTGAAGACCAAGGTGCAGGCGCGTGAACAGGTGCGTTCATCGGGGATGCCGATGCTGCTCGGTCTTGGGGCGCTCGCGCTCCTACTCCGCTGGACGAAGTCTCTCTGGCGCACGCCCGTGCGTGAGAGGATGGGTGCCGAGCGCTACGACTCCTTCGCGGCATCGTGCTCGAGCTTCGCCGACTGGCTGGTCGAACAGCTGAGCCCCGTGAGTGAGTCGCTCTCGAGCGCCGTCCGGCGAGCGCGCATAGCTCTCGCAAGGCGGTTGCTTGCCTCACTTGATCCCAGCGAGGCCTTCGGCGCAACGAGAGCCGCCTCGGCACGGCCTCCTCCCAAGACCACGGCGCGCGGTCGCGGGGCATCCAAGAAGCGGGCGGTGGGCGCGGCGAAGTACCAAAGGGCGAGTGCGATGGAGCCCGCATTGCACATCGTCATCGAGGGGGCAGGACTTGAGGCCGGTGCCGACGAGGAACCCGACGACGACGAGGAGGGCGTGAACGATGACGACGACGACGACGACGAGAACGTCGTAATAGACCGCGAGGAGAAGGAGGATGGCGTGGACGAGAACGTGGGCGAAGGCGTGGCTAAATATGTGGGCAAAGGCCTGGGCGAAGTCCAGGTCGGAGAGGCCAACGACACACCGACACCTACCTCGACCTTCGTGGCGCGGCAGCCCACATTGGAGGACGTACTCGCGCAGCTTCCCGTGATTCCCCCGCCCCAGGCTTCATCCATCGGTCCTGATGGCCCTGTCACCAGGGACGATCGTGAACATGAGGTGGACGCAATATGTTGAAAGCTGTCGTGGGGTACACGACAACTACCAGAATTCCTTGAGAGCGGAGACTAGTACTCCTTCCTTCGCCCCCCATACGACGCGATAATAATGCATAATGCAGAAATGAACAACACACCTCGCGCGGCCTCGTCCGGCTGCCGCCGCGCCGCACACCCGCCACAGCAGCGCGCCACGCGCACACGCCTCACGCCAACAGGAACAGCCGCGCGCGGCGGCCTCACGCGCGGCGAGGTCGGCGGAGATGGCAATTACTGCTCGACTAATCCAAAATCTCGTCCATATGAAACCCGAGATTTCGTTGCTGCCTCTCCGTCGTCTCATGCGTCGTCTCGAAGACTTCGGCCGAGATTTCGTCCATCGCAGCGGGCGTATACTGCTGCCGCGAGCGCCGCCGCTCCGCCCTACCCACCTCCGCTGCCGCTCGTCCGTGCTCACCCAGGCTGCAGCGCCAGAGCAGCAGGCCCCCGGACACCAGCAGCACGGACGAGCCAAAGCCGAGGATGAGGCGGGCGACGCGCGAGTCGAGCAAACCAACGCTTCGAGGGGACTGATGAGCAGCGTCATTATTGTGACTGATGGTTCGAGGCACGCCAGCAGAGAGAGCCTCTGGTTCTGCAGGGACCACGTGTTGCTGCGCCGCCTCCGAGGGCCCCGTCAAAGCGGTAGCACTCATGGGCTGCTCGACCAATTCTGTGTTCGCAGCAGCACCAGTCGTTGACTGTTTGGCGTCATGGGCAGGAGTGCCGTCCGTGGACGCCTCCGAGGGTATGGGGATGGTGACGGCGGGCGCGGGCGCGGGCACAACGGGTGTGGGCGCGGGCGCGGGAACGACGGGTGTGGGCGGGGGCATGATGGGTGTGGGCGCCGCGGGAACGACGGGCGTGGGTGCGAGCGTTGGCGTTGGCGTTGGCGTTGGCGTTGGCGTGGGCGTGGGCGTGAGTTTGAGATTGGGATTGGGATTGGGCGTGGACGCATTCGAAAGAGTCGACTCCGTGACCGCGATGGAAACGTCGCACGAGTTGAGCAGCGACACGCATTGGGCATTGGGGAGCGCCGTCATGGGATGGCTGGCGGCGCCGGTAGGGCCAGCCAGCGCGGCTCCTCCCCCTCCTCCCCCTGGGCGCGAGCCTGGCCCGAATAGGACGCGCGCAGCTGCGGTACGCACGGTAGCGAACGAGAAGGACGAGAACGAGGTGTCGATCTCCGAGGACGAGGTGTCGAGGAGATCACGCGATGAGCGACGGGCGATGGCCCGCCACGCACACAGCTCTGGCTCGGGAACGCCAAGAGGCGTAATGAGCCGCAGGTGGTACCAAGTCTCACACTCGGCTGCCGTTGCGACGACCCCGCATGAAAGGTGCGCCGGGACGGGGTTGCGACCCGCAACGCATGCCCAGCCCGGCGGCAGCGATGGTGGCGGCCGGGGCGGCAAAGAGGGCGGCGGAGGCGGCGGAGGCGGCTGCGGCAGTGGACAGTTGGGTGGGGGCATCCCGGGGGGGGGCGGCAGAAGGGGACCGTGCGGCGGTGACGCGGGCGGTGTCCGCGGCGGTGACGCGGGCGGAGTCCGCGGCGGTGACGCGGGCGGCGTCCGCGGCGGTGACGCGGGCGGAGTCCGCGGCGGTGACGCGGGCGGTGTCCGCGGCGGCGCCGGTGGCGGCAGGCGTGGCCCTGGCGGCGGCTGCAGCGCCATTACGGACGAGGCAGGCGCCAGCTGCAGTGCAGTGAGTTTGCTCTCAACGGGTGTGGTCCAGTCAGGTTCAAACAGCCCGCCTGTGTCCGGGCTGGTCGGCTCAAGGGACGAGAAGAAGAATCCGTAGCCATGGAGACGAGAGTACTCGATCGCCCAGTTGAGCCACTTTTGGCTCTTGGGCGTATCGTACCGGTCGCCCAGGCTCGCGAAGACGATCGCGCCCTTGAAGTAGGCCTGCACGAACCCGAAATGGGCCTGCCACACCTTGTCCATGTTGGCTGGGAAGCTGGGCTGCTGGAAGTAGGAGAAGGCACCGTACACAGACGGTCCGTACGCGACTGGCGAGTACACGAGATGACTCGGCGTGCTCAGCTTGATCGGGTTTTGGCGTGCGCCCCACAGGTTCTCGCCCCAGAAAGCGCCTGCGTTGCGCAAGGAGTCGACAAGAGAGTGTGTGAGAGAGAGGGCACGTGACGGAAGAAGGCTAGAGCCGCTGGGCGCGTGCAGGCATCGGCTTGAGGCCCGCGCGCGTGCTGCGGTGCATGCATGCGCACCCCCCTCGAGCTGCTGGTCTCTCGCCCCGGGCGTCTCTCCCACGCCTTCAACAAAGACGAGCCAGCGCGGGCACTTGCTCAGCACAAAGTTGCCTAGCCGTGTCGCCGCCGCGTTCCAGTCTGTGGCCGGGTTGAATGTCGGTGGCCCTTTGCCCGGCGAGTCCCAGCTCGCGCGGAAGGGCTGCGACTGCAGGTCGACGCCGATGACGTTCCACTGTGAGCACAGCACGTCGGCGATGTGTGCCCACGAGCGCTGCACTTGCTCCTCAGAGACCTCGCCAGAGTACCACAGTCCGGACCCGGGTTGGCCGGGCGCAGCCGAGAATGTGAGCCGATCGCACGCGAGGACGATCAGCTGCCCGCGACGCGCGGCCGCCTTGGCGATCGTCGTGAAGACGTTCACGTACCGAAGGTGCAAGAGCTCTGGCGCGAGCCTCACATGGTGCGAGTCGACGACGATGGCATTTCGTAACATGCGGTCGTGGTCAAAGGGGAGGCGGATTCCATTGAATGAGTGCTGCTGCAGGAAGGTGAGGTAATAGTCGAGGGAGTGGTTGCCGAGGCCTTGCGGGACCATTGCCTCCTGCTCTGTCCCGTGCCATTCGATGCCCTTAAGGTCAAATGGCTTCCCGTTCGCTACGAGCCTGCCGTAGCTTACGTTCATCCGCAACGGTGGAAGGTGGTTCGCGAGGTCGGCGGAAAGAAAAAGGGTCGGCGGTGGAGGTGGGGGCAACGGCGGCGGTCGCGCTGGCGACGCGACCCACCGCGGTCGTCCCATGTGAGCGACGGCGTCGAGGACGAGGTTTCTCAGAGTAGGGTCGTTACCTACGAGTCTTCAAATGCATGCGACCTGGCGGGATAATGAAAAGGCAGCTTTTTCCGGCTCCTTCTTTCTCCGCTCCTGTGAACTGTGAGTATTAATGAACATGACCGACATCATGTTCCTGTCTTCGCTTGAGCTGCCAGTCGTGTGGGCAGCGTCGCCGTCATCCCTTGCAACTTCAGCACCGGCACCACAGCCATCATCGTCACAGCCGTCCGTGGACTCGCCACCCACAACTCGGAATCTATATAGACGCAATAGTCTGGGCGCAGTAGTCTCCATGGCGGCGACGAGCATTGCAGCAGCCCCTGCCAACAAAGTTGTGGGCAGGTGCCTGCCCGTCCGACTGCTTTCACGGCCCACACGGCTAGATTTCGAGGGCGATGATGGCGAACTCATAGGCCCCGATCCGGCCATCGAAGCAGCCGTCGCGTGCGAGACGCTGCAAGCCTTTGGAGTGCCGAACGGAGCGCTCGTGCTGCTCGTGGTTGAAGGCGTCCAGCGCGCGCGGCCGGCTCGGCTCCACGCACTTACACCTCCATCCGAGGGCACTAGCATCGTGGAGAATCCGCAGCCAGGCACCATCTACTGCTCGCCGCTGCTGCTCCATCACCTTGGCCTGGCCGCCCATGGCGCGACTGTTGCGGTGATGACTCCACCGAACGAGAGCACCATGCTGCCGCCACCCGCGGCCAAGGCCGTCGTGGCGCTCGTTCGCACGCCGCCGCCAGACCCGCTGCTCGGGCGTGCCGACGGTCCGAATGCCGCGACGCTTGCCAAAGCGCTCCGCCGCCACTTTCGCCGGCGGCGCGTGCTGCAGGTAGGCGACACATTTGCAGTGGCCGTGCGAGCCGCGAGTCGGCTGGGTGCGATGGTCCGTCGCGGGGTGCTGGCGCCGCCCAGCCCGGCCGCTAGCGAGCTGAGTAGCGAGCTGGGCGCAGCTGTGCGCGAGGCAGCAGGAGGCGCCGACGTGAGCGCCGACGGTGCAGATGTCTACGGTAAGGACGGCGCCGGCTCTGGCGGCGACGATGGCGACGATGGCGACGGCGGCGGCGCCGATCCGGAGAGCAGCGACGCGAGCGGCGAAGGAGATGAGGGGCACTACGGCGCCCATGCTTGGCTCCTCTTTCAGGTGGTGGGTCTCGAGCCGTGTGCTGTGCAAGGGGCGGCTGCGTCGGCCGGCATGCATGCGTGGAGCCCCCGGGCGGCGGCGGGCGCTCTGGGTGGCGGGGGCGCGCCGTCGTGGGCATCCAGCAAGGTGCTGACCGCCAGCTCGTGCGAGGCGGGCGCTGTCGTGGGCGCCGGCTCGTGCGAGGCAGGCGCTGTCGTGGGCACCGGCTCGTGCGTGACAGGCGCTGTCGTGGGCGCCGGCTCGTACGACGGGAGCCTCACCATCGAGCGGGGGCTCACGAGCCTAACACAAGCCGCCGACGTCGCCTGTGCGCCGCCGCCGCATCTGCAGCGCTATCTCGGAGCTTATCTCGCACCGCCTGGCCACCGGTCGGGGCCGCCTGCCCTGGGCGCTGCGGCGGAGGCGGTGCAGCGTGCTCTCACGCTCGGGGTGCATCTGGACGCGCGCCGTCTTGGGCTGCGCCCCTCAGTGCTGCTGCACGGGCCGGCGGGCCGTGGCAAGCGCTCGCATGTGCTAGAGGCTTGTGATGCCCTTGGCATGCACTGCTTGGAGCGGTCGGCCGCCTCGTTACTTGCGGACGCGGACGGCGTGTCGCACGCACTGCGAGCTCTGCCTGCACTGGTGGCCGACGCTGCCAGATGTGCACCGTGCGTGCTGCTGCTCACTCGGCTCGAGCTGCTCGGCTCGGCCGCGGGACACGGCGAGGCCGGTGGTGGCGGCGGTGCCGGCGGTGGCGACGGTGCGGGCGGTGGCGGTGCGGGCGGAGCCGGAGGGGAGGAAGTTTCCTGGTCACAAGTCCTCACGGAGGCTCTCGATGAGATCGCTCTCGCCAGCAGCATCGCGCCGTCGCGAGCGAACGGCGGCGTGTCCATAGGGGGTGATGACGCCTCTTTCTGGGCTGCTGCGGCCGCGAATGCTGCCACTGCCAGCACCGTGTCGACGGCGACAACGACGCTGCCTTCCGGTGAGGCGCCCGTTACGGCGCCCGGCCACGTGGTGCTCGTGCTCGGCACGGCGCGCTCCCTCGAGGAGGTGCCCGCCTCTCTGCGCGCCTTTTTCACGACCATCGTACCGGTCGGGCCGCCGAGCGCCGCGGCGAGGGAGGGGATGCTACATACCCACCTGGACGCCGCGCAGGCGGACGAGGCGACGCATCGCTCCGCACGCCGGCGCGTCGTGGAGGAGTACCCGTCGTTTGGATCGGCCGAGTGGCGTGTGGCCTGTGCGCACGCGCGCGCCCTCGCCGAGGGGGCCGTGGCCGAGGGCCGTACCCAAAGCAGCCGCGTCGGACGCACCGGTGCAAAGGCTGGCTGCTTCGGGGACGTGGAGCTCGATCAAGCGTCGCGCCGGCTGAGCGCTCTCGGCGCGACGGCCATTGGACGACCGAGCGTGCCCAACGTGCGCTGGGAAGATGTGGGTGGTCAGGCAGAGGCCAAGCGCGCGATCCTTGAGACCGTGCAGCTGCCGCTTCGCCATCCTGCCCTCTTCGCCGGTGGGGTTCGTCAACGCTCGGGCGTGCTCCTCCATGGGCCGCCAGGTACCGGTAAGACGCTGCTCGCCAAGGCCGTGGCCACCGAGTGCCAGCTCGCCTTCTTATCAGTCAAGGGACCCGAGCTACTCTCGCCGTATGTGGGCGAGTCCGAGCGACAGGTGCGCGAGCTCTTCGCACGGGCGCGCGATGCCGCCCCGTGTGTCATCTTCTTCGATGAGATCGATGCGCTCGCGCCGAGCCGCGGCGCGACCGGCGACGCGGGCGGCGTGATGGACCGCGTCGTGTCGCAGCTCATGGCTGAGCTCGATAGCGTGCACAGCGCCGGCCACGCCGGCGCCCCACCTCTGTTCGTGCTTGGTGCTACCAACCGTCCCGATCTTCTAGATACGTCGCTCCTGCGTCCCGGACGCTTTGAGAAGCTGGTGTACATAGGGCCGCCGGACACGCGCCCACAGCAACGGCAAGTGCTCGGAGCGCTCACGCGTCGCTTTGTTCTCGCCTCGGACGTGCACCTCGATGACGTGTGCGAGCAGCTGCCTCTCACGCTGAGCGGCGCCGAGCTGTACGCTCTGTGTGCGGGCGCCCTCACCCTTGCCATCCACGACGCCGCCGCCCAAGAGCGCGCGAGCCCGCCGATGGCGACGCGCGTGGCCGCCAGCGGGCGAGCGACGGGCGACGCTGAGGAGGACTTTGAGAGTGCTAGCGAGGACGATGATGCGGTAGGCGCGGGCACCGAGCGAGCGCCGGAGCTGACTGTGTGCGCTCGCCATTTTGAGGCGGCAGCGGCAGAGCTCGGATATGCTCGCTGACGTGAAAACGGACCCGTATGAATCGAGTTGCGTAGTGCTCTTCCAGATCGGTACCGGATGTTGTTGTGGTTTACCGAAAGTACACGGTCGCGTGTACACGGGTACAGCCATGGGTACACGGCCGAGCGTACCGGCTATGTGTATGTCGAGCGCGTACGACGATGGATTCGAATGTGTGAGAGCGTCGACTGATGTAAGATCTTATGGCTTTCATCAGTATTCAGTCCCGGCACTTGGCTGTTGACCAATACCACCGTACACGCTCTGTATGCCTGGGGGTATCCCTACTCGCCGGGTGTTTGCTGCCGATAGGCGTGTTTTACTTACTTACGAGAACGAATGACCTTTTCGAGTCAACGAAACCCGGTGTTGTTGTTGTGTCACTGCAGGGTGCGAACATGGGGTTGCTGAGCTTGATCCACCATGCTGCGGACGTTGGCGCTAGGGAACGCCGCTTCCTCCGCTCCTAACCGCGCAGCTGCAGAGATGACTGCGTCTCGAGGTGTGATGCCGGCCTCATCGGCACGCAGGGCCGCAGTTTCGCGCCGCAGCTCCTTGATAACCGCGGCAAGTGCCTCAGGATTCACGCCGCTCTCAGTGAGGCCGACGAGCACGGCCAAAGTTTCGCGATCGAGACCTGTCTGCAGCAGCTGCGAGATGTCATACAGCACTGCGCACAAAGACGACAGGCAGTGCTGAGCGTCTAGAAGATGGCAGCGGCCGACAGCCGAGCCGAGCCGTGTCAAAGCTGGAGGGAGGGAGGGCTGAGTCGCGTCGCAGATATCGGGGGAGTGGCTCGCTCGGCGCACCGTCAAGCGTCTCCTCGCGCGGACGCTCGGCGGCCATTTCGTGTCTTCACGGCCAATGGTCATTTTTCGTCCTTTCAAAGAGTTTCCCCTAGTAAAGTTAATCCTCCTCTCCGTCGACTCTCACCTCCACTGCTAGCCGTGAGAGCACAATCGATATAGGCTTCCTGTAGGTTGTTTAAATGAAGTTACTTGACTTGACTTGGCTGACAGAGCCTGTATGCACGCCGCACTTCCTCTAATATCTGGCGAGCTTTCCCTTTTCGGCTCGCTGTGTGGTTTCTCCCAGGACTTGACATGAGACAAACTTGACTTTTCGGGAGGCAAACTTCGGCGACGGAGGACGTCCAGACCGACCACCTGTGCGGCGAGGCTCGGCTGCCGCCTGCTCGTGCGCCGCCAAGATGCCGTTGAAGCGCGAGGTACCCGTCCCAGCACCGCCCCTGGATGCCGACGCTCTGGAGGTGATAAGCGACGCCCTCGACACGAGCCACAAGTCGTCCGAGGGCGCAATCGAGGACATCAACGAGGCATTCAAGCAGATCCCGAAGGAGCAGCTGGAGCACGCGGCGGCCGTGTGCCGCGACATGGGCAACGAGGCCGTCAAGGCCGGCCGGCACGAGGAGGCAGCCGAGCATTACACGAGCGTGCTCGCCGCGAAGCCGTACGATCACGAGGTGCTGTGCAACCGCGCGCTGTGCTACCTACACCTCGGCGAGACCATCGGCGGCGAGCGCATGGACGAGTACTTTCAGTTGGCGCTGCATGACACGGCACTCGCGGTGCAGCTCAAGCCCGACTGGCCCAAGGGCCTCTACCGTTTCGGTTGCGCGCTGATGAAGACGAAAAAGTGGAAGGAGAGCGCTGCGGTGTTCACAAAGGTGTGTGAACTGGAACCTGATAATGTCGAGGCGTCGGGTCGTCTGATCCAGGCACGCGAGACGCTGCAGATGGTGCTCAACGTGGAGCGCGTCAATGATCCGCACTGGATGCACAAGCCCGCGCCCGAGAAGACCGAGCTGCAGAAGCGCGCCGAGGCGGCGCAGGCGAAGAATGACGAGGCGATGACCGGCTTGCGCGAGGAGCTTGGCAAGAGTGAATTCGACTTTGCGCTGCTCGAGCGCACGATGACGAAGAGCGAGAAGTGGTACACGGACTCGACGATGGTCAAGGCCCTCGCGTCGCACCTGATGGCGCACTCTGCCATCCTCGCGCCACGCTCGGAGCTCGAGGCTCTGCTCGACAGCGCGCGTACCGATGCCTACGCCGAGGTCATCCGTCAGGCAGTACCGCTGCTCGTGCCGCGAGGCCAGTCGGGCGTGGTGCTGCACCTGGGCTCGGCCATGGGGCTGCTGCCGCTGCTCTCGATGGAGGCGGGCGCGAACAAGGTCTACGTGTGCGAGCCCCACGGCTTCCTAGCAAAGCTAGCGCATGCGGCCGTACAACGGCACACGCTGATCGCGTTTGAGAAGGACCACTGGTCGCGCTTGCCCATGAGCCTCGGGCTGTCCGAGCGCGTGAAGCAGGCGGGCTCCATCGCCTTCCGCGCGGGCCAGTATGAGCGTGCGATCGCGCTCTACACCGAGGCCCTCCCGCCCACCGACGCGAAGCCGGAGCTCAAGGTCAACCTGCTTGCCAACCGGGCGCTATGTTATCTCAAATTGGGCGAGTTCGAGTCGGCGCTCGCCGACGGGCACGCGGCGGTGCGCTGCGTGCCCGACTTTGGCAAGGGGTACTATCGGATGGCACAGGCGCTCGCCCAGCTTGGGCGGCTGCGTGAGGCGCGTCTGCGCCTTCAGGACGTTCTGCGCGTCTCCAAATTAGGCAAGAATGCCGACGCATCCAATCTGCTGGCGGAGCTCGAGGGCAAGGCTGATTTCACACCGGCACCCGCGGCGGCGGCGGCCAAGGGGAGGGGTGCGCAGGCGGCGCGGCGGGCGCTCATCCGCGAGGACCGCGCACAGCGTATGACCGTCGACGAGGTCAATTCACAGCTCGTGGCACGCTGTGAACACTTCTCGGTCCTGCATCGTCCGTATGATGGGCTGCGCATGCATCACGAGCTGCATGCAAAGCCCGATTTGGTGCTCTGTCACAACATTGACTTCTCACTGCTCGGGCAGGGGCTCGTGCTCGCGATCAACCAGCTCAAGAAGGAAGAGTGCGTGCGCAAGGACACGACGATCCTACCCGCCGCAGCGCGAGTTTGGGCCATGGGCGTCCAGGTCCTCACCGACCCGGGCTTGCCGGTGGACATGCAGCCCGTCGAACGGGTGATGTGGTCTCCACAGCTGCGGCAGGTAGACATGGACGACGTCCTCTATAGGCGCGTGCTCAGGCCGCTCACGAAGCCGGTGACCGCGCTCACGTTCGACTTTCGCGCCGCGAGCACTCTCATTAAGCGCGAGGAGCGCTACGAGATCGAGATGGACGTGATTGCGGACGGCCGTTGCAACGCCATCGTCTTCTGGTACGAGTTGCACATGGGCAGCCACGGGCTGCTCACCTCCTCACCGGTGGCGGCCGCCGTGCCGGGCGCCACAAGGCTCAGCATTGGGCAGGCACTCCACTTTGTGCCACTCAAGCAGGTGCACGTGGGCGATTCGCTGCCCGTGATCGCGTCGCACAACCGAACGCGACTTCACTTTGCCCACCGCGACATGCCGCCGCCCGCGCCACGTCGCGGCCTCGTAGTGCAGTCGCAGCTCGAGGTGTCGTTGGACGGCCACTTGAACCGCACCTTCGCGGCCGCACTGCGCAAGGCCATCTTTTCCCACCCGAAGCACAAGGGCGTGCTGACGCTGCACGTGGGCGCTGGCATTGGGACCCTCTCCATCGTAGCGGCGGCCGCACGGCCCGACTGCTCTGACCACGTCGTCGCTTGCGAGAAGAGTGCGGACCTCATCGGCGTCGCGGAGGCGTGCGCACGCCACAATGAGGTGAGCGCGCGCATCTCGTTCTTGCAAAAGGACGCACGCAACTTGAGAGCTCATGAGGAGCTCAGCCGCAAGGCGGACATTTTGCTGCTCGAGTGCATCGACCACACGCTCATTGGCGACGGCATCCTACACTACGTGCAGCACCTGCGCCAGGGCTTCACGACGGCGAGTGTTCGCATCTTGCCCGCGGCGGGTGTGATGAAGGGCATGCTTGTGGAGATGCGGACGGGCGAGCTGCATGGGGTCGACATGACTATGGCGGACGCATACCGCTGGTCAAAGGAGGTGCGCCCGATCCATCTCGAGAGGAAGGAGGACGCGTACGTGCAGATGAGTGACGTCTTCGACATCTTCGTCTTCGACTTTGCAGATGCGCGCGTCGAGCAGCAGGTGCGATCGCCTCTCATCGCCTCTGATCGCCTCTGATCGCCACTCATCGCCTCTCATCGCCTCTCATCGCCTCTCATCGCCTCTCATCGCCTCTCATCGCCTCTGATCGCCACTCATCGCCTCTGATCGCCTCTGATCGCCTCTGATCGCCCCTCATCGCCTCTCATCGCCTCTCATCGCCTCTGATCGCCTCTCATCGCCTCTGATCGCCTCTGATCGCCTCTGATCGCCTCTGATCGCAGATTGAAGAGCTCGAGGTCATCTGCTCGCGCGACGGCATCGTGTCAGCGCTCGTAATCTGGTTCGATCTCATCCTCGACGAGGAGATCGTGATCTCGACCTCGCCATTTGGAGATCCGAGCCGCACGCTCGGCCTTGGCCAGGGCATCACCTACTTGCAGCCTGCCGAGTGCCGCGTCAAGCGCGGCGCCACCGTGCCGCTCGTGGCCGCTACAAACGGCTCCGAGCTCGCCTTTACCATCAATGAGGATAAGCTCACGCGCAAATCGGAGGTGGAGACGATGCGCACCACGCGCTTCGACCCGCGCTGGGAAGGGGCGCGCGCCAACTTGGACGACGCGTGGAAGAAGATCTTGACCAATCTGTCATACAATCCCAAGGAACTCAAGCTCATGCAGGACGCGGTGATGCGCTTCGCCGCGCAGCCGGTCCCCTTTGGGATCACGCCGATCGTTGCCGAGCGCTGCGCCCTCACTTTCCTGTCCGACTGAGGCTTGTTTGTTTGTTATGTAATCGACGAAAATTGAAATCGTGCGCGTCTTCTGCATGGTCTTCTGCTCGGCGATGCGCGCACGCGCCCCCACCACTCGACTCCGGCTACAACGTACAAGCCAACTCCACCTATTTTGTTCCTTTCCGCCCTACTCCTGTTTTGGCTGCCTTGCGCCCGCGAGAGCGCGACGAAGCCGCCGAGCGGTGCGACGGGCCCGGTGCCCCCAAACCCAAACCCAAGCTCCGGCCAACCTCGCGTCGCCGTATCGGTAGTGACCCGTCATCCTTGCCGATACCAATGGCAGCGGCAACGGTGGCCTCAGTGGCTCGGTGGTGCCGCTCGTCGAGCGCCTCGCCCTCGCCCTCGCGTGATGGGTGCGCACCCAGCTGATCCAGCAGCGCGCGCAGCGGTGGGCTGTAGGTGCCCGGCGGCTGTGCGAGCTGCGCGGGCTCGCCGCCCTCGTGCTTTGTACCCTTGCTAATCCCCTTGCAGGGGCCCTTAGGCAGCGGGTCACGCAGCTGCGCACGCTGAGTCCCCACAGGTGTGGCCTGGTAGATAGCGTCAAGTTCGTCGTATGCCGCGAAGAGGTCGCCTGCGTCGAGGGCCTGCTGCTCCTCAGGCATGAAGTCAGCGATTGCGCCAAGCTGCTCACGCGAGAGATCGCCTTCACCGTGCCTCTCGTAGTTCTCGTCGAGCGATGCCCGGCGTAGAAGGTGAGGCTCCGGGCGACGCAGCAGGTCTGCATCATCGGGTGGATCAAACCAGCCCCTCGTGCCAACGGCGGGTGCGCCCGCGCCCACGGCGCGGGGAGGTGAGGGCCTGCGAATGAGTGGGAGTTTTAGCCTCATCGTGAGCGCCGCGTGGACATTGCCCATACCATGTGCGCCTCTTGCCACAGGTTGTGGGCCGCCAAGCCCCGTGGCGAACCGATCGGTTGGTGTCTGGCTGAATAGGCCGGAGGTGTACTCCGTGTGTATCTCCGTGTCCGCCTCGCTCGAGCGCCAGCTGTACGCGACGGATGAAGGCTCCCGCATCGCCGCCGCGAGGGCCGCGCGGATCCCCGGAGAGCTCGAGAGCGCGCCCGACAGACAGCTGGACGAAGGCGCACCCACTGGCAGCCAACCTTTGGCGCCAAGGCGGTCCATGAGACTCTCGGTGCGGATCGGCCCCCCCCGAAGCCCACTCCCACTACCGTCCGGGCTTGCACTTAAGCTTGCACTGAAGCTTGCACTGAAGCTTGCACTGAAGCTTGCACTTAAGCTTGCACTGGGCACTCGGTGCGCCATCGTGAGCATCGCGTCGACACGATCGCCGCCGCTTCCACCGCCGCCGCTCCCACCGCCACCGCCTCCACCGCCCTCGCCGCCACCGCCGCCACCGTCACGGCCATTGTGGCTGCTGCCTGCCGTTGAACTGGGGACGCTGGGGCGCATGCCGGCGCTGCGGCTGCGCCCCCGGCTTACCTGCGACGTCATGACACCCTTTTGCTCCTTCTCCATGTCCTTCACAGCCCTGGCTGCCTTTTGCTCCTTCTCCATCGTGTCCTTGACGGCCTTGACCTTCACTGTGATGGCTGCCTTGACGTTCTCCGCCTCGCGTCGCTCATTCTCGAGTGCCTTCTCGAGCGCCTCCTCGGCGGCCACCCCGATGCTGCCGCTGAGTCCACCACCGGTACCATTGCTGCCAGCGCTTCCGTCGCCTCCGCTTCCGCGCACTGCAGCCTGGCGTGCTGCGATGAACGCCCTCAGCTGCAGCGCCCTCAACTGCAGCGCAAGGGGCTGCTCGTCCTCGAAATGCTGACGCTGCTGCAGCTCCTTTCGCTCACGCACGGCGGCACGTTCAGCAGCGAGCGCAGCGGCGCGGGCGTGTGACCGCGAGGCACTCCCTGAGGAGCTGCTGGCCGAGCAGGAGGTTGCTAGCCCCGGACCGGCCACAGGTGGACGCGCTGCGGCAGTGGTAGGTCGTGGTGCGCTGCCTGGCCCGCGCCGACGCGAAAAGCCGTCGCCTGGGTGCGACGCGCCTTCCATTGATGAGAGCCGCTCAGCCAGCGCAGCATAGATGGGTGCACTCGTGCCAACTCTTTGCAGTGCATCTCGCGACCGACTCACGGGTCGCACCCTCCCAAAGCCGGAGAGTTTCGCGCCCGTCGCCTGCGAAGGCGTCGCCGCTTGCGAAGGCGCCGTCGCCTGCAACGCAGCTGCACTATCCGTCGGTCGCTGGCTTGCGGGTGTTTTGGTTGGCCGGTTGCGCGGTGGCGACGGCGGCTGAATGCTCCTGGCACCATCGCCTTGGCTACTGGTGCCGCCAGCTCGCTCCATTTCGCACTTCGTAAGAAAAAAATTTCAACGAAGCGACCCTGAAAATTGCATGTGCGGGTGCTCCGTCGACACATCGTTCAGGCACTCCCCACAGCACCACATGCTCGTCGTCACATGATTCACATGAACTCGACTTTGTGTTTGACATATTGACAACCGCCGCAGCCCGGGCGGGGTACTGACGTTTTGACTTTGACGAAACGCCGTTCAGAACGTTTACAAACGTGAAACGAATAAATCAGCAATACGACTATACGAGTATGCTGGGGTGTTGTGTGACTTGCCAAATCGTATGGCACTGCTGTGCTCACGTGTTCGTATACGTGGGGCACTGGGGTACTGGGGTTCGGGTGCATCGCGTTCAGCGTTCATGCTAACTCAGCTCGTACCGGCTTAATGGGCTGGCCCTCCATGGTGTGCGACGGCATCGCGAACGGCTTGTCCTTCGCGACACTCATAAAAAAGCGTCCCGAGCGTTGCAGGAAGCGCCGCATCTCGTAGGCGCTCATCGGTAGTGTGTCGGATCCGCCAACTGATCCGCCGCTCGCACCGCCGCCCGCGTCCGCGCGCGTCGGCTGTGGCGGCGGCGGCGGCTTTCGTGTGTTGCCGAAAGCTACGACCGGCTGGTAGCTGATGGACCTCTTTCCCGAAGAGCGCAGGCCGTTCGGGCGTTCATAGACGACGGCCCTCTCCACGTGGGCTTCCCACACACGCAGAGTGTGCGGCCCCATGTTGACGCCACGTGCCGTGGTCTTGGCGCGCTCGCGCGACAGGTCGGCCCAAAAGGTGGGTGCCGGCCGAAAGCGCGGTGCCTGCAGGTGGCCCGTCGAGTGGCCGCTGGTGCCGCGCACAAACTCCTTTTGGAGCGCACGATCGAGGGAATGCATCGAAGGGTGGCTGCGGCTCGCGCCACGCTTCCCTCGTTGCGGCGCCAACGGCGACTCCGGCGGCGACGGCGGCTGCGGCGGCGGGCCTGGTAGCAGCCTGGTAATATCGCGGGCGCTGGGCCCGCCGCTATCGCCAGCACTCGTGAGTGCGCCATGGTTGGCGGGTGCACTGCGCGGCCGCCTCCTCATAGGGACTGAAGGCCCAGCCTTGGCGGCCATGCTCACGGCAACGCTTCCTCGGACGAGCGCAGACGCCGGCCGAGAGATGGGGGCCTCGAAGCGTCGCGGCAAGGAGTCATTGCTGTGCGAAGGCAGCGGCCCAGGCCGCGAGCCACCCATCATGGCCAGAAGCAGTGAAAAGGGCAGCGCCTCCTCATCGAGAGCGGGAATGGGCTCGTTCCGGCCAGTGCGCCACGCAATCTCAACCTCTGGCGGTAGCGGCTGGATGCTTCGGGCGCCGAGCGGCGTCGGCGACGTGCTCGGATACGACATGGTGTGAGAGAGGGCAGGGTCGTCCGGACGACTGGCCGTTCCACCGCGTAATACATGTACATGGCAAGTCAAGTCAAGTCAAGTCAAGTCACGCAAACAAATTCATGCGAAGAATTGCCGTTTTGCCGAGCGTCATTTCACAGTGAGCAATTTCCTTTTTCGCAATCAAAGCCAAAATAGTCGCTTCGAGTTTCCAACAACGGGAAACTCAACGGGACCGCCGAGCGCCGACGGACACAGCACCCTGCTCTTCCTCCGTCGGCGGCGATGAAAGCTGTCGTCCTTGCTGCCCTCGCGGGTGTCGCGCACGCATGCACCGAGGTGCAGATCCGCGCACCGTCCGGTGAACTCGTTGTCGCGAATTCCGTCGAGGCGGGCGATGATCCCGTGCCGACCCGGCTGATGCCCACCCTGCGTGGTTCGCAACACGGTGGCCACGATACGGGATGCATGTCGTTCACGGCCAAGTACGGCTGGCTTGGCGGCATGAACGAGGTACGCGACGCGAGCCTCGAACTCACGCCAGCAGCCCTCACGTTGTTTCCCACGCACTATGGCAGATGGGCCTTGGCATCAACGGCCACGCGCTCGACCTCGCCGTCTTCCAGACAGCTGACCCCTCGATGCCGACGCTGTGCAAGGAGGACTTCTCCTCGTGGTGCCTCGGGCTGCACGCGACCGTGGCCGAGGTGGCGACCGAGCTCGCCAAGGTGCGCCTCGTGGGCGGCAAGGGCGGCCAGTGGGGCCTGCACGACAGCACGGGCGCTTCGATCGTCGTGGAGTACGTCAAGGGCGAGCTGCGCGTGCACAACAACACGGTCGGCGCCAAGAATGAGGGCATCGGCGTGATGACCAACGACCCGACGTGGGACTGGCAGCTCCAGAACGTCAACAACTTTGCCGCGTTGCAGCCGTCATGGTACAACAACAACGATGCCCTCCGGCGTATTGTGCCGGACGAGCCGTGGTACCCTTGGCAGACGAATGCGTACAACGACGAGGCGCCGCGCGTGCCCGAACCCATAGGGCACGCGTACAACCTGCTCGGGCTGCCCGGCGACGGCTCGCCGCCCGCGCGCTTCATCCGCGTCTTCTACTTGCGTGGGTACGCTCTGCTGACAGTCCCGCCCAAGGACCTGAACGGCACTCTGCTCCTCGGGCAAGAGCTGCTCAACTCGGTGTACAAGGTCTTCGGCACCATTCCAGGCAAGGACGCGCGCGATCCGCTCGAGACGACGCCGATCTCGACACTGCACGTCACCTCGAACTCTACAAAGCAGGTCTTTTACCGCTCGCGCTACGACATGACGTGGCGGCGCGTCGACCTCGGACGCATCAACTTTGCGCCGACGGCGCCGCGCCGCACGGTGGAGGTCACAAAGTCCCAGTTCTCTTACATCGATGTGACCGACGAGCTGCTTTGAGTGAGCGCCTGAGCCACGCACGCCTTTTCGGGGCTACGGCTAGTGGGTGTGTGCCTGGCCGAGAGGGCCCTGAAACGAACGATAGAAGACGAGCTGCTTTGAGGGAGTCTTGCATGCATGTGTGACTTTCTATGTCAAAGTAGGTGCGGACGTTTCTTTTATGTGAAAACGAACGAAAGAAGACAGCTTTGAGGGTGCGTTGCATGCATGTGTCAATTGCATATCAAAGTTGAGGCGGACGTTTCTTTATCGTCAAAGTTGAGGCGGACGTTTCTTTATCTGAGAAAAGAGAAAAGCCCGCCAGGCCCTGGCCAGGCTCGATGGTGGACCTCCGCTTTCTGTGTTAGGTTCCGTTCCTATCCAATACAGTAGGTTAATAGCGCGACGACCGCGGCTCTGGCACAGATGAGCGACCGGGATGCTGGCAGGCGTTACCTTGCCGGGGTATACCGAGACGACCGATTGCTACGGAGTCACAATGTCAGCGACCAACAGTTCGATCACATTTTGCAACGCCTGGCATTTGTCTACCATAGTGGCAGGCGCGCTGTCACCCACTGCCGCTGCAAAGCGTCATTTCACGATTGGCGACCACGGATGTGCGACACTGTTGGTGGTTGCTCGCATGTCGCACTCGTACATACAGAACCTAATCTGTTGCACCCACTCTCCTATTATGGCTTCTGGCTTGCGTCAGCGCTGCCGGCGCCCTTGCATGTTGTCAGTCGTGTGCGGACCGAGGCCTGGTGGGTTCGTCACGGCTTCGTGCCCGATCACACATGGGCGGAGATGCTTCGCATCAGCCCAACGTGGTCCATCGGAGAAGGTGGGCTCTTTGGATGCTGGTTCGAGGTGAGCATCGGCAGCGGCGTGGGCGTCAATGTGGGGCGTAGTCTTAGAGCCATCCATCGAACGCACCTCGCGGCGGCACTAGGCTTCAACGTGACCGCGCTCTTCGATCGTCCCATCCGGGGCCGAGAGCACTTGTGGGAGGCTTGGAGACGCGGCCGAGCCGCGGCGATGAGAGGCTCGCCTTCGCCTTCCAATCGAACGAGCGCCATGACGAACGCGTCGTCGTCGTCGACGACGACGACGACGACGAGCATGTGGCCCCCTCCAATGTGCGGCGGTCTCTCTCTCTCTCTCCGACGAGGAGAGGTTGATGGCCTCTAGATTCGAGATTGCCTCGATGCAGCCCCTGATGGCCTTTGAGTGCCTCCTTCATCAGGTACGAGGGGCTCTCGCTCGACGACGAGGCGGGGCTGCGCCAGCGCTACTTTGAGAATGCCCCTTGGAGACTCGAGGCACGGGTAGATCTATGCCAAAGGGCGACGGCCCTCGGCTTCGGATCGATTCAACTGTATCACGAGACTTGCAGCCTTGGAAATGCGACGAGCCGTGAACAAGCGTGCGGTGTCAAGATCATCATCTGCCATTCGAGCTGCCTCGCCCTCAAGAATCGAAAATACCGCGGCGCATGCATCCCAGGCCTGCCGCTGCGCACCGGCTTCGATCTGAGCCTGCCGTGCAGGTGCAATCGATCGCTGAGCATCTTGAACTGCGCGGACACGCCCGGCGCGAGGGAGCTGCCGCCTGTTGCGGCGGTCCTTGGGCGGAACGACGCTGGGGGCATGCTCAAACGCCACTTCAGGGAAACAATGGGGCAACTCCAGGACTGTGTGTGTGACGGATGCAAAAGAGGGTCGACCACCATCGCTGGCTGACCCCTAGCTAAACGAAAAGCTCACACTTTCAGCGCTATCTCCGGTAAGGACGGGACGTCTAAGCTCCTCTGACCTCCGCTCTATACTCTATTGATCATACGTTGTTCGCGAAACATTCCCAATACGGTCCCTTTTGGTCCATTCGGGACCCCCTAATGGACCGGGGCCCCCGCCCCCGCGATCAAAAAGGCTTTCTCCACCTCCTCGGCGCGGGTGCGGGCGTTAGAGCCGAGCAACCAACTAGCAACCAACATGCAACATTAATAAAGGACAACATCTAACATGTAACACTTCCATGAACACTTCAATTAACGTTTGAACTCAAAGACAAAGTTGACGTACGTCACAGGGTGCTCTAGTGGGCGGGAGGCGACGGGGTGTGCGAACCTGCCACGAAGTTCCTGAAGAAGTTCAATCCAAAAAGTATACAGAAAATCTGAATCGGGTCACGGGGAGACGCACATAAGGACAACCGACCCCCACACAAAGCGGAAAGCCATCCATATCCGATGCCATACATTTATCGCGCCACGCTCGCACGCCCTTTTCCTTAAATCCCGTGCTTAATTCTTCCATCCATCCATGCCTACTACGAGGCCCAAACCCCCCAACACCTATCCACATGCGTCATGCCCTTCCAACAAGATGCAAGAACACTCCCGGCGGGGGTCCACAACAGATTGCATGCACGGCCATGCATCACTCCCGGCAGCGTCGGCAGGGAGGGCACTGCCCCGCTGAAGATCGGGGACACGACCGATGGTGATGGGCGATGCGACACATCTTCCGCCACGGTGCTGCTCACGCAGAGCACCTCTCGCACACAGTTGCTCGCGCCAAGCGGTCCATACCCTCAGCCTCACCATAATGTCCAGTATCATGTCCTATCCCGGAATCCCGCCGGCTTGTGCTGCAGAGCGCTCCCCATGTGGCCCCTCTGCGTGGGCCGCCCGCACCGTGCACACCTTATGCACACCTCCCACACACAGCCGCTCGCTCCAAGCGGACCGAACCCTCAGCCTCACGATCATGTCCAGTATCATGTCCAATCCCGCCGGCTCGTGCTGTAGAGCGCTCCCCATCATCCCCTCTGCGTGGGCCGCCGCTCCAATTTCTGAGCTCCCCTGCTCCCAGCACATCCCTCCCTTCCAGGTCTGGTGGGGACCGTGTGCGGTGGGGGGCGTTTGCTCACACCCTGCGGGGAGCTGCGGGCCGGTTCTCGCCCTGTTGAGCCGCCCGGCCTTTCGGCACTTGCAGTTGCAGGCCAGAAGGTTGGCCATTCGGTACTTGCAGGCCAGCCTTCTTGCGGCGCTTCTTGTTGAGATGGCGCATGAAGACCAGGGCGAGGACAAGAGCGATGATGACGCCGATGATGATCCCGATGATGGTCCCGGGGGAGAAGCTCGTCTCCACTGCCAACAGCGGCGGTGGAGGCGGTGCGACGTTGGCAATTGTAGGTGTCGTCAGGACCGCGAGCACGGTGATCGAGAAGCCGGTGACGTTCGCGAACATGGCGGTGGCGCTGCTCGGGTTGCTCATCGCGTTGGCCATCGTCGACTGCACCGAGGCCGCCGTCGCCGTGGGCGTTAGGATGCGCACACTGACGATGACGCTGCCCGCCGATATGGTCAACTCCACCGCCGATGGGTCGACGCCCGCCCGGGCCGCGACTGCGCTCTTAATCTGGGATTGCACGCTCGAAGTGAATGAGGAGACCTCGCCGTCGAGCCGAAGGGTGAACACGACGACGCTCATCGCCGCGCTGGCGCTGTGCAGTTTGCAGGTCCTGAGGGCTTCAATCCCTGCTATCGTGGCGTTTAATGCATCCTGCATTCCGGCCCCGGGCTGCATACTCGAGATTTGTTGGGTGATGACCGCTCCCCACCAGACCGAAAACCCCGCCTCGGTGCACGTGGAGGCACATCCCATGCATCCGCTCTCAAGGAGATGACATTCCCCGGAGCGAGAGAGAGCAGATCTTGCGCACGTGATCGAAGCTGTCATCGGTTGCGGTGACGGCGGTGGCGGCGGCGAGGGGGGCGGCGGCGAGGGTGGCGGCGACGGCGGTGGCGAGGGAGGCGGCGGAGAAGGCGGTGGCAAGG
>Ga0180442_100567_pt1 | contig 23877 bp, 16 predicted proteins | sample ChrtobMetP5_16mM_FD_119746 | JGI IMG/M metagenome (GOLD analysis project Ga0180442, IMG submission 119746) | Chrysochromulina tobin associated microbial communities from unialgal haptophyte culture, Seattle, Washington, USA - P5_16mM MetaG | ecosystem: Host-associated > Algae > Haptophytes >... | reverse complement strand
AGGAACCATCGGCTCCATGTCGCACCAAATCGCACCAAGACACTCGAACGCGGCGTTTTTTCTCGCGACTCCTAAAATGCGGAAAAATGAAACCAACTGCGGAAAAGTTTCGCCGGGGGGTTACTGCACAACTTGCATGCATCGTGTTGGTTCCCGTTAACCGAGCGGAGTGTTTACAATGCAAGTACTGCAGGAAAAATCGAAGTTTGCACTTCGTGCAAAGGGGGGGGGCAAAGCGAATTCCGATCATCACTAAGCGATGCCGATCGACTTCGTCGCGATGCCGATGCACATGGTGATGCCGCACCAAGCCGCCACTACAGACTGTACGTGCAGCGCGACCTCCTTCAAGGACGCGTGTCCCTCGGCGTTCCTACCTCTCCGCCGGGTGTGGGACGAGCTGAATGCGACGTTCCCATCGGCGATGTCTCACTATGTGCAGAACGTTGGTGCACGTGATGGTTTTGTGGACGATCCACTGTATTCGCTCATTTCGGAGCGCGGCGTCACCGGACTGGCCATGGAGCCCGACGCCAAGCAGTTCCAAGCGCTCAAGAAGAACATGGCACCGTTCCCTGGCATGAGCCTGGTTAATCTGCCAATCTCGCCGTCGAACGCCGGTGAGGTACTTGCATTTCCGCTCAAGGTTCAGGGGCGATCGATGGACATCTTCAAGCTCGACATCGATGGTTGTGAATGTCACATCCTCGAGAGGTTGCTTGCACTTGGCGAGTCTGTCTGGAGCCATCCCAAGATCATTCAGATCGAACTCAACCATCTGCTGCCGCCTCCTATCGCATACAGGGACATGTGTGCGCGTGATGCACCGGGACGCTCAGCTGTTCCTTATGAGGCCAACCTCGACGTTTGGGGTTGCTCCATGCAAGCAGCCTATGACGTCGTTCGGCCACGTGGCTATCGGCTCTTGCAGTATGACTGGCCAGACGCAGTCTTCATTCACTCCCGATTCATCGGCTCTTTCATTCACGTGCCGTGGCTCAACCCGGAGAGCATGCTCGCCGCGTACTGGAATGGCAGGGCGTGGGCGGACGAGCATTATCGCCGGATACGCATGCACCAAACGGATAGAGCATGGGTGCAGCATATGATGCAAACGTCACTCTCTTCCGCGACACACCCGGAGCGGTGGCTGCGCAATGTGCTGCTCGATCGATGGAATAGCTCGTGGAGGAAGCGCCCTCTGTGGCTGGAGGCTGGCATCAGTGGGACAGGCTTCTCTGTTCGCGTCGAGTGCGATGACACCTCCAAAGCGACACAGCTCTACCGTGGATATGTGCCGTACGTGCCATTGGCATTTCTCAAGGCCGGCCAGCATGATGAGTGCAGTCTCAACGGCGGTGCCGGGCTCAAGCTCACGTGGCAGCGAGGGAACGCCGGGCCCGACAACCAAGGCAGGGACAACCAGAACCGCAACACATGACCAGAAGATGCGTATAAGATGCGTACTCCGAGTGCCGTTCCCCGTGTGTCCCGTGTGTGTCCCGGCTCCCCCCGGTGTCTTTTTACCAGTGAGAATTGCCGTCTGTTCTGTGTTCTGACTCGAGACCGGACCTCGATAGGACCTCGAGACTAGTGGTCTAGTGCGGCTTTAGAGCCCACATTTCATTTGGGTACTCTGAACATGTGTAGAGCCGCGAAGTTGTTGGGTGTACACAAAAATCCCCGACGCGCGGGCATTCTGCATTCCGCCCCACAATGCATGCAGCTCCATAAATGGGCATAACGGTCGAGGAGGATGAAGAGCGATCGTCGAGGAAAGCGTAACTTTGGTTTTTTGTTTCGTTACATGAAGAATAGGAATCCTTGCGGTGTTGATGAATTTCTTGGCGGGCCGCGATGGGGCAATGCGCGACACGCGAGCACAAGCCCCAACAAGGCTCAGACGAATCGATGTGGCTGCCATTAGGATGCGGGCCGCGCTCTGAGGACGACGCTGATGTGCCGACTGATTTCTCTGGACGGTGTGTACAGGGCCGCCTCGTCCATCTCTCCGCACAAGTGCCCAACTTCTACGTCGGCCGGTGGTCCGAGTCAGCCAACATGATATGCTTGACGATCGGGGCCGACGGTGAGTTTGTTTACCAGTTTGGCACAATATCGACACGCAAGGTTGTTCGCGGATGGCGGGAGCCGCCGCATGTCTCGCGGCTGGTTTGGAGCATCTTCGGCTCGGCGGGCGAGTACAAATTGGAGAGAGTTTCGGAAGATGCCATCTACCTCGACGGGGTCATCCCGCTATTCCGTGATAAGCAATGGGAAGAAGAGCTGCTGAACAGGAGCCAAAAGCTCTATAGCCCGCAGAGATCGCCGACATCGCCCAAGTTGTCCAATCCAAGTATCCCCAGCTGGATGCAGGGGCGCAGCGGCAACAGTGACAGGCGGGCGGCAAAACAAAGGCAAGCGATCTCACTTTACAACGACATTTCATCGAAGGAGCACTCGATGCCAGGCAATATGCGCTTCCCAAACTTGGATGATGATTAGTGAATGACAGGTTTGGCGCAAATTCTATAGACACGTCTTTGCAAATTTGCAGTTCGGCAGTTGCAAGATGACTCGAATTGCATGACACGCTTCGGCTGTAACCTTAGGCGCATTGCGAGTTTGCGACGGCTCTCTGCGGGTCGGGGGGCGCCGCACGCCGCAGGCTGGGCCGCCGCTCCTCCGTGGCCGCACCCGCATCAAGTGCGAGTCGTGGTTGCAGTGGGCTCCGCCTTGATGCGCGTACCGGAGAGCGGAGTTGGCTCGCCGTTCCGCTCGGCCACCTCGGCCTGCCTGGCGGTCTGTCTGTGTCGCTGGTGTTGGTGGTGGGTCCCTGAATCCCAGGCGTTGCGATACCGCATGGTATCCGGTTCGGTGTCGTCGCTCTGCGGTGGTGTCTGCTCGCAGGGGTCTACTGGGGTGCTTGTCTTTTCGGTATCCGGCCGCAGCCACGCGCCGCACGGAGGCGCACATCAAGACACCGCACGCTTTCAAACGAAGCCAAAGCGAAGCCTCACCGAGGGGCTATTCGGCTATACAAGTTACAACCGCCGCCGCGCCGTGTGTAAAGCAAATCAGCAACTTACGCTATACTTGAACCTTGCACTCGACTATGAACTGTAAAAACTCACTCTCACCGACGTTGAGCACTCCATGCTCTCCTAACGCGTCCGGTGCAACCCAGACCGAATGACCAGATTTTTGGAATGCTGGTTCACCGACAAATGATGCGTCACTCGCAAGGGCCTGCGTGGTTGAGCTCGAGAGATTTACGAAGCAGTACGGCAGCCGGTGGCGGTGATAGGCAGCACGCTCGCCAGGTGCGAGCCTGAACTCATACACGCTGACATATTCATCGCTGAGCAGCAGCTTCGTCCCAACCTGCTCATGCTCGTCAGGCACAGCGCACGGCTGCCCGCGCACTCGTAAGTGCAGCAGCAGTTGCTGCTCAGAGTACGTTGGTGCAGCGTCCTGTGTCGGCGTAACGAGGTGATTGCCGTCTACTCGCGCAGCTGCGAGACACGCGCCGCTGACGCTGAGCAAGTATGAGGCGCTGGCCGCCTTGGCATCGACCACCGCGTCTCCACCACCACGTCCTCGAACTTCATACGCACCTGTCGCTGTGTCAATGACACGAAGCAGACAGACCTTGTTGGACACCAGCACATTCGCGGCGGGCAGTTTCAGCGCGGCGGCGCCGATCAGCGTCGGTAGCGCCAACAAGAAATACAAGATCGACACTGGCAAAGAAACACTCATGCAGGTGATCATGCGGACACATGCGTGAAACTGACTCATGCTCATGTTAGAGAGTCAAGTTCAAGTTCAAGTTCAAGGATGGTATTGTAAGCTACGTGAGACGTGCATTGGTGTGTTCCGACTCACTTCCGCATGTACCTAACTGAGCCGTGAATGCGAAGATTCGATGAAAATATCCGATCCCGACCTGGTGAGATGCTTGTTTCGTATCCTGTGTCGATGCCGCGCGCCGGTGCGCCGGTGATGGCCATTCACTCGCGCGAGCTCAAGTCGCCGATCCCTGGGTTTGCCCGTCCCGAATATCTCGACGGCACGCTGGCTGGCGACGTAGGCCTCGACCCGCTCAACTTGGTCACCAAGTACAACTCGATCACCATCCCGGCGATCGTGCTCCGTGAGACAGTGAGTGCGGCGAGCCCGGAGGCCGGCTACAAGACCCTGAAGCGTGTATCCAATAAAATGTTTGCGACCGAGCCGATCACCCTAGGCGCGAACACGAAGAATGCCGAGCGTGCGTTGATGTGGATGCGAGAGGCGGAGGTCAAGCACGCACGCTTGGCGATGCTCGCGGCAGCCGGCTGGCCGCTCGCCGAGCTATGGCACGGAGGTCTATCCAACCTGCTCGGGCTACCCTACGAGCTCGAGGTGACGCAGGGCCGCTCGCTCTCAGTCCTCAATGGCGGCCTGGGCGAGGTCGCTCCGTTCATGCTTGCAGTCGCACTCGCAATCTCGGTCGTTGAGGTGAAAACACTCGACCAGGTGTATGGCCTGACCGCGACGGGCAAGACGATGAAGCCCGACGGCACCATCGTGATGAAATCGTACGTGCCCGGTGACTGCGGCTTCGACCCGCTCAACCTGTACGGCTGGTACGGCGCCAACATCGGGGTCATGGAGGACATGCGGGCCAAGGTCGACCCGCAATACCAGTTCGAGCTCATCGAGGAGGCTCGGCGCGAGATGGAGACGGCGGAGATCAAGAATGGGCGTCTCGCAATGCTTGGCATCACCGGCTTTGCTCTCCAGGAGGCGGTGTGGGGCACTCCTGTCGTCGATCAGACACCCATCTTCTTCACCTTCTTTGGTGATGTGCTCGCGCCGGGCGCATTTGCGTCGCTCGGCCTCTTTTAGACTCATGTCTCCACATGCCACAACAGCATGGGCGCGGCGCTCGGGCCAAGTCCAAACGTGTCGAAAAACTGGAGGTGCCGTGGCGATTTCGCATGAGCATGAACAAACAATATACGACTTTCTTGTTCGGTTGCGTTCTCGGATGCATCTCGGCGCTCGGTCCGCCGTCCGCGGTCGCGGATCTCGCTACTCGCAGTCGTCTCCGCTCGGCGGCTCCCGCGCCGTTGTTCCACCGCACCAGCAGTATCGTACTACGTACAGCTCTTGGCTGTACCGACCGGGACATCCGTCTCCACAGCGCGGTACTATCGCGTCGACGTACGCGCATATGGCGCGTATCCCGGTGCCGGTCATCGGCTCATGGTATTATCCGTTCTGTGACACTTATACGTCGGCTTACGACTCCTTCTCATGAGCATAGACTAAACAAAATTACCTGAAGTATCGTACCGCGCCTCCTCCTCGTCGTCGAAACCGCCATGAGACGAACCCAGCAACGGTGCGGCGCGCACACGTGAGCTCGATATTTGCGCTACCGCGCTAGACGGCTAGAGCGAGCGCCCGCTCTCGCGCCTTTTCCTCTTCCGCACTGACTGCGGGAGGCTCATCGGCGATCTTCTCCGATGTGTTCCTCGAAGCAAAGTATCGTGCCGCTTCGAGGGCTGCCGCTTCGGCCGTGTGAAAGGTGCCTGTCGCCAACGTTGCATACTTCCTCCCTACACCTTTGATCTGCAGTCGGAACGGCCGGTGCGACCCGTAGCCCTTCGGGTCGTACGAGACGAATCTGAAGCCTGTAACATTATTCGACCGTTCCAAGACGAGTCCCTCCGCCTCAGCGATAGCCAAGACCTGCGCGGCAGTGAGCCACTCATCCCGCTTCGCCTCCCTCGCAGAAGCCGCTGGCCCAATGCGCCGCGCGTACGCCAATGCCGCCTCGTCGGCTGTCGCATAGTAGCCGCCGTTGATCACCTTCCCCTCCACCGAGACCCTCAGCTGGAACGGTTTTGCGTGCGTTCCTGTGGGCATATTCTGAGTCACATGCTTGAAGCCGGTCGTTGTGCGACCGGATCGGATCAGAGTGAGGCCCTCCGCGGCTGCGGCCGCTGCCACCCAGGGCGAAACGATTCCGGCACCATCCTGGTCAGAAAGTGATTCGGCAACGATCGCAAATTCTGTTCTCGGTATGAATACCGGCCGACGCGCGGCCGCCGCCTCGGCCGCCGCTCGCTCCGCTCCGATGTGCCGTGAGTAGCATAAGGCAGCCTCCTCCGGCGTGTCAAAGACAGCGAGTTGGCAAGCCTTGCCGTTCTCCCAGGTATGCACAGCGTACCTGTCCTTTTTCTGGGTTACCCCCTTGAAACCAGTCTTATTTTTCGAGGACGGCACCAGCTCGAACCCCTCGAAGCTCAGTGCCGGCCGAGATGCTGCCACCAGAGAGTGAGATGGTGTACTTTGTTTCTTGGCCGGCGGTTTCGGCTTGGGCGCGTCGGCGGGCTTGGCGGCTGCCTGGAGAAGCTCGAGTGCCCGGACAACATCTCCCCGGGTCTGCACCAGGGCGCGACCCACGTCCTCTGGATCGAAGCCCATCTGAAACAGCGACTCCGTCGGAGACAGCTGCAGGCTCAGCAGCTGCGAGCTTGGCAGCTGGGGCGGGGGAGGCGGCTGTTGGGGCGGGGCGGCGGGCTTGGCGGCGGCTTTCTTTGGGGGCGCCTTATTCTTCGCCTTCGGCTCGTAATCCTCATCCTCGTCGTCCTCGTCCTCGTCGAAGTCATCGTTGCTGTCCGCCGCCTTCTTGGCTGGAGCCTTCTCCTTGGGGGTAGCAGGAGCCTTCTTCTTTGCCTTCGGCTCGTCGTCCTCGTCCTCGTCGAAGTCATCGTCGCTTTCCGCCGCCTTATTGGCGGTCGGGATCAGTCGTGTTGGAGGAGCACGCCACCGTGGCGTGCACACTGCCTCAGGCACACAAGGGCCAGAATGATAGGCCACGAGGAAGCAGCCAGGCGTACCACATTGCCGGGCCTCGTGCGAAGACGATGCAGACGTGTGCTCACATGTCTCAGCGCGTGGACGTGGATCCTCGGAAGACTCTTCCACCTCGTCCACCTCGTCCACCACCTCCTCCACCTCCTCCACCACCACCACCTCCTCCTCCTCCTCCACCTCCTCCTCCTCCTTCTCCTCCTCCTCCTCCTCCTCCCCCACCACCTCCACCTCCTCCACCACCACCACCTCCTCCTCCTCCTCCTCCTCCTCCACCTCCTCCTCCTCCCCCACGACCACCTCCTTCGCCACCTCCGCCACCTCCGCCACCTCCTCTGGCTCCTCCCACTCCTCCTTGGCGATCACTTTGACGAACCGAGGCGCAACACGCACCTCGAAGTCGCCATCGTCGTAGTGCAGATCGCACGTGCCGTCCTCGTGCACCGCCCTCACCACGCCGCCAAACCAGTTCCGGCCGCCTATCAGCCCCTGGTACTTGCCTTGGACGCGATCGCCCACGTTGAGCTTCTTGGAGTGCGGCAGCCTGCCCTCCATGCGTGCCTGCCTGATGCGCTCGCGTGGGCTGGGCGCGGCCAATGTTGGCGGTGGGAGAGGGACAGGCCGAGCGGTGGATGTCGCCTCGTCGGATGTGTCGTCGTGCATATCGAGACAGCGGAGCACGCGGTGCGATTGCACGTGCGAGCGGCAAACGGGGCACTCTTTCTTGTGCGACAGCGCCTGCATGATGCACGAACGGCAGAAGGAGTGGCCGCATGGGGAGCGGCGTGGATCCTCAGGCGGTGAGTCCCAGCAGATCGGGCAACGCAGCTCGTCTTCAATCATCCTCTTCCTCTTCAAATCCGCACGTGCAGCGCCTCTCGTGCCCATGGACAACCACATGTGCATGGAACGCTCTCTGGACGTTTCAGAGAGCTTCGTTAATTCTTGAAACGACCAGAAATCTCTCGTGGCAAAGAACACCATAGTGGATGCCTGCGCCCTCCACGGTGTGTCTCCACGGGATTGGTGGTTGTGCGTCTTGCCGAGATTGCAAATGAAGTACACTTAATGAGGTGGTTGTTCTTGACGTGCGTGCGCGATTTCGTTCGTACTTGTTGGTCTGTTGTGAATGGTCTCACTCTCTCACTCACTCACTCTCACTCAATTGCACTCACTTACTCACTCACTCTCTTGTCTCTTCGCCGGGTCGCCCTCAATTGATTGGGTCGCCGCACTCTCTTTTGGAGTTTTTGTTGTTCTCCGCTCCGCTCGCCATCTGCATGAACCTCATTTCGATGCACGATGGTCCTTCGCAGCATCTCGCTCCTGCTGTGAATGCTGTTTTATACGTGTGGTGTGTTGAAAGGTTTGAATAAGTTGTGTTTTCTCATTGCAGTCATTGCATGTTTTCCACAGGCATGATGAAGAAAGAACGAGACACTGCCGAGCCGGTTGACCTGCACGCTGCTGCAGCGGAGAGCGCGCTCGTGGCCGCCATCGCGGCAGTGCGCAAGAACCCCAAGGCACTCATCAAACGGCTTGAGGAGCGCCTTGAGCATTTCAAGGGCAAGGACTATTACCCACCCGAGCGTGGTGGCAAGGTGGCAGTCGCGACTAAGGAGGGCACAGCAGCAGTGCACGACGCCATCACGTATGTCTCAAAGTTGCGGGCGCTGCCGGACCTGCACGAGCCTGTCGATCTGATTGCACGCCGCGCTCTTCGCTTGGCGGCCGAGGACCATCTCGTTGACAAGGGTGAGCTTGGCACCATCGGGCACGACGGACGCGATGGATCATCGTCAAGTGACCGGCAGAGTCGATACGGAGTGTGGAGTGGCGCGTGCGGCGAGTGCCTATGGTTCGGACGCGAGGGTTCATCGTCTGAGGCCGTCGTAGAGGACCTTATCATCGACGACAATGTGCGCGATCGAGGCCATAGGCTGTGCCTCTTCGACGAGCGGTACAAGGTGGCCGTTGCCAAGATCGGATCCCACAAAATCTTCGGTTCGATGGCGGTCATCGAGTTTGCCACGGCGTTTGAAGGTGACGAGGCCAAGGTTCGCGCACGTGAGAGTGCGGGGCCACCCAAGCTTGCGGCACCTGCCGCATCGGGCGCCGCCAGCCAAGCCATAAAGACGCAGTGGAGGAACCTCGGCCGGTGCGCCGGGTGCGGCGAGCCGATCCAGGGCGGAGCCGTCATGGAGACGGACAAGCTCGGGAAGTTCCATAAGGAGTGCTTCAAATGCATCACGTGCACAAAGAGCCTCGTCGGCGTCCCGTGGAAGGCCGAGAAGGCTGATGCCTTCTGCGCCGAATGTCACGTGCAGGCGTTCGCGCCCGAGTGCGCCGGGTGCGGCAAAAAGATTGCGGGCGCGGGCGTCACGGTGAGCGGTACGCCGTACCACAAGGAGTGCAAGCCGGCGGCGTCGGGCGGCGCGCTGATGAGACACGGCCCGACGCCGCCCAGAGGCAAGGGAGCGGCTGCCCCGGTCAAAACGTCGACCGCTGGCGCGAAGGCCAAGGTCGGAGGGATCATCGGGGAGTATGGAGCTCTGGGTTGAAGTTAGTAGGAACCTACATCGCGATACGCGTACAATTACTGTATCTCAGGATACAATTACATTTGTGAGTTGGGAATGAGCTCCGCGTGTCGCTGACGCTGTCGGCTGTGGTGGGTTGTTCAGCGCGTCTGCGGTTAGTCTGCGGTGTGGGGTACCCTGTGGAGCGGAGGTGGGGAAGGCCGCGGCATATTGCGCTTTGCATGCTTCGGTGCCACGTGTGCCGTTGCCGCTCCGCGGCGGTTCTTGTTACTTACTTGCTTCATACTTCGTTGGGAAAAAGCAATTGGGAAAAAGCGTCTGAGCTCTGAGCGAGGGGCGGCCGAGGCGCGTGGCGTGTTAGAGATATAATACAAATTCACACAAGTTCACAATCTCACAAACCCGGGATTCGCGTGGAATCGGGGGGCGGTTTCGAAGTTTAGGAGCGCTGCGCTGGGCTCTTCCTCTCTGATGAGTGATTGCCTCCCCCCCGCGCCACCCCATGCGGAAGCCAGGAAGCCACACAATCGCGACGAGCCGACGCCTTGTCTTGGCCTTCGTGCTGGCCTTGCTAGCTTTCGTGCTCTACTGGCTCCGCCGCCGCCGCCGTCAGCCGCTGCTGCTCACACTCGGGCAGAGCCCGGACCGGGCCAGTAAGCACGCGGCACGTTCAAAGCCGCAGGCAGCAGGTGCTTCCCAGCAGTCGACGACGATAGATGCTTCCTCGATGGCGGATGATGCCGACGGAGATCAGGAAGTCCGACTGCAGGTTGCCATTACGCGGCTCAAGCTGCGCAATTTGCCTCAACACGAGATGGGCGCTTGGAATAAGTGGCCGATGGCCGCTTCACTACGGAAAGCGCTGCTTGGCTACAATCCGTCGGGTCCTCCGAGCGCCCTGTTTGTCGCGCTGCATTGGGGCAGCAGCCAGACGATGCATACTAGGACACTACCGTACCCGAGCGCCGGTGAGCACGTCCTCTTCGCGGACGATCGCTTCACCTTTGAGCATGTGACCAAGCGACTGCACATCCACGGCGAGGTGCGTGCCTGCTCGCGCGTGCGCTGGGCTGTCTGTCGGGCGCATCGTCTGCGTGTGTGGTCACAGCCCGAGGCCCCCGCTCATCCATTTTTCGCTGCGCCCCTCGCAGACCCTCGATGTGCTCGTGTTAGGCGCCGTGCTGGGCGCGCGTCGCGAGGATGGAGAAGACGGTTCGAATGGTGAGGCCACGAGCCTGGCAAGCGCGTCGCCACCGCAGGTGCTCGGGCGCGTGCGGCTGCCAGTGCCTCTGCTCGGGAGTGGCCCAACGCGCAACGACCACCCTCTCGTGACGACGCTCGCCGACAAGGCGCGCGCCAACGGCGCCGCTGACGACGCGTCCAGCGGTACCACTGTAGAGATGCCTTCGGATGCGTCGTCAGCTGGGGCAGAGGCGGATGAGACGCCGACGGGTGGGCGCCTGGCGTTCCGCTGCCGCGTCTCGGAGCTGCGCACGTGGAAGCTGCAGCTGGAGCGGGTGCGCGTCCATTTCGAGCCCTCCGCTGCATGCAAGTGCTCACCACGACGCCCTCTCTCCTCTCCCCACAGGTGCGCGTCCATCTGGAGCCCGAGGCGCTCGAGCCTGCATGTAACGACGCCGTGCCCTCGCGCTCGTACCTCTTCTCGCTCTCGTACATATTCACGTCGGGCTCGACGGATACGGCTTCTAAGGAACAAGAGTGGCGCAGCCCCACGTCGCTGCTCAAGCTCGCCTCCCCAGGTACACCGATCGACATCGAGTGGGCCGCTCAATCGCCGCCGCCGCGCGTGCCGCCGCCCTCGCGCGACCTCTCGGGTGGACCCTCGTCGTGCAGCAGTCCGGCGCAGCTCATGTTCAGTAGCAGTCCGGCGCAGCTTTCACGAGGGGCGAGCCTAGGAGGGGCGAGCGTCGCCCCAGACACCCCTGAGAACGAGCTGCCAAGCAGTACGCCTTCCACCGCGACAAGCGCCGTCACGAGCGCCGTCACGAGCGCCGTCACGAGCGCGGTCCCGACGCCTCTGCCGACGCCCTCCGGATCCCCATGCATCGGCAGAGCTCACACTTACGGCCTGGGCTCGAGCGCCGGCCTGAGCTCGAGCGCCGGCCTGAGCTCGAGCGCCGGCCTGGGCTCGAGCGCCGTCCTGGGCTTGAGCGCCGTCCTGGGCTCGAGCGCGGCGGCCGATGCTGCGGCTGCCGGCAGGCCTCCATCAGCTGCATCAGCTGCGGCCGTGACGCCGGCCGCTTCGTCGACTTCGTCCACTCCAAAGATGGGCGTCAGTCCGCTTTCGCTGCACGCGCGAGGACCTTCTCCACATGAGGGACCGCGTGAAGGACCGCGTGAAGGACCTTCTCCGCCGGCCCTCGCCCTACCGTCTGCTGCAGTCTTCGACAGACAGCCCGCCACCCTCGCCGCCGCCGCGCACGATGCCGCGCACGCCGCCGCGCACGATGCCGCCTATGCCGCCGCCGCGCAGGCCGCCTCTGCACCCAGCGGAACGCCCGCAGCTCTCGATGCCGCAGTGGACAACCTCCCGGCGATCGAGCATCACGGAGCCTTCTGGGAGGTCCGTCACGGTGCGTTGCGTCTGCAGCTTCACTGGTCTTCCTTCTCTGCGACCGCGTCGGCTGGGCTTGCTCGCTCACGGTCGCAGAGGGCGAGCCGTGACGAGCGCCTAAGCCGTGAAAGCGGCCCTGCTGCCGCCGCCGCCCCGCTCGACAGTACGTCCATCTCCCGGATGCTCACGCCCGACGCCAGATCTAACGCATCTCCACATATGATTCCGGCGCCACTGCTTCGTGCCGATACCGCACCTGCCTACATGGCGGCCTACCGAGCCAACCTTGCGAGCGCCACGGCGTCGGCGTCCATCGAGTCCAGCCCAATGCCCCCGCCACCCAGCCCAATGCCTAAGCGTGCAGGTAGAGAGGCGCGCAGTGTTGAGCACAAGAACTCAGTCCGGTCGACCAACACCGACATGAGTGGAGAGGAGGATGCCCACGAGGACGCCGTCATGAGGCCGCCCATGTTAGGCGACGTGCCCATATTTGGCAACATGCCCATGTTAGGCAACCTGCCGCCACGAAGAGCCTCGACTGGCGAGGAGCCGCCACCTCTACTGGCGGCCCACGTCGGGTGGAGCACGGACGAGAGCCGATCGGACAGCCGTTGCGATAGCCGCAGCAGCTTCGGTAGCGCGGCGGTGGCGGCAGCGGCGGCGGCTGGCGTCGTGGCGCGCAATAGCTCTCCTTCGCTCAGTCGAGGGTCGGGGGGCGGAGGAGAGCGTCGGGTCGGCGGAGGAGAGGCGGGCGCCGTCCCGGGCGAACCAGAGAGCTCCAACGGCGCGGCCAAGGCCTGGCTCGTGATGGAGAAATGCCTGCAGGAGCTACCGAACCTCGGGCGGCCCACGGACGCCACGACAGCGCTGCCTGAGCTGCCCCCCATAGAGCCGCTGGCGCCGCCGAAAGTGGCCGCCGCGGCCGAGGGCGCATCGCTCGATGAACGCCTCGCCGCGGCGAGCGAGCGCAGCAGAGGCCATGGCAACGGCAACGGCGGCGCCGCGGGCGCCGAGTCGAGCGCCCCATTGGGTCCGCGCGAAGTCGCCTTCCGCGAGCCGCTCTATTCGCATGGACGGGTGGTCGGCGTCCTCTCGGGCGTTCTTCGGGTCGTCGACTTGCCGGTGCTCGAGCAGATGCATCACGGGACGCTCACCGAGAATGGCGTCGCGTTCACAGGCCCGCTCGTCATTGGCGACGAAGCGATGAAGAGAACCCAAGCCGAGCTCGCGGCGCATGATTTCAAGGGCGATGGCGCCGCCCGACTCGGCCCTCTAAGGCTCATGCTCTCGCGCGCCATTCACAGCGGCCACGAGAGTGCTCGGCGCGCGGCGGCGGCCGAGTTGGCCAAGCTGCTTCGGGTCTCTCACAAGGAGTCTCTCGTCTCCTTCGTCTTCCGCGACCTGACTGCCCTCTATGAGTGCCGTCATCAGATGCTCGCCCTGTGGGATTTATTGCTCGCGGGCCTCGAGTCGCGCGCCCTCGGCTTTGACGCGCGCGCCGACTGCTACCTGCTCATTCGGCTGCTGCTCGCGCGTGCGGAGATTGGTTGCACGCTGCGTGATGCCTCGTCGGGCGGGATCGGTGTGACGCCGCTCTCGCACGTAGTCCGTTGGTCGATCCTACAGCAGCGAACGCTCGCGTGGATTCTACTCGTCGTCGGCGATCCACCCGCGGGCGGGGACGGGCCCACGCTACGCGACTTCTGCGCAGCGACGATGGCCTCATGCTACTTCCGACTGCCACAGTTTGGGTACGCGCTGCTCACGACGCTACAGTCCGAAGAGGTCCTCAACAACGACGTGCCCGAGTTCCGCGGGATCACCTTCTCCCTCGACTGCGCCGACGAAGCGCCGCTCTTTGCCCAAAAAGGGCTCGAGGAGCACCCACCGCTGGACTGGCGCCGTCTGCATGCGCGTGTCGCGCGCGCGGGCGCCAACACCGCCACCGCCGCTGCCGCCGTGCTCGCCACCTCCGGCACCCCTCGGGTCTCATCGTCGCCCGATGTGGGCCAAATGAACGCGCCCGTCACCGCCGTCGCCGCCGCGTCTAACCCGTCCGTCATGATGCCCGCGGTGCCCTCCATGGAAGACGTCCTCAAGAGTAGGATGGGCAGTCGGCTGCTCGGCTCGATGAGCGTCGACAGTGAACACGAAGATAGCCTGGCCACCGCCGCGGACGCTGTCGTCGCGCATGACTCCCTCCTGGAGGAGACACGCCGGCCGCTTCGGCGCGGCCAGCGCACGTCCTCCCGTAACAAAGCATTGAGCGGTAGCCGCGAGTCCGGGTTGGATAGTACTGAGGCGCTCAGCCCCGAGGAAGCGGCGGCGCTGCAGGCCGCCGAGCAGTTGCTGCACGTGGCCATGCGCCAGTCCGCGTGGCGCCAGCGACTGCGCCGGCGGGGACACATGTTCTGTCGATTCTTCTGGGAGTGGATGCAGGTGGTGTGCGACTCCCTCGAGAGCTCGACGCCGCCGCACTTCGTCGCGTGGTCACGGCTGCCCGGCTTCAAGACGCAGCTCATCTGCCTGCTGCTCGAGCTGCGCGAAAGCCCAGTGACCAAGTACTCCGAGCCGCTCGTCCAACTCACCAACCAGCTGCTCAGGTGCACGCACCTGCACTCGCTGCTCGTCAAGATCACCTTCCGCAAGTGTTCCGTGCACGACGTGTGCGCCGTCTCAACGACGCTCAACCTGATCGGCTCGTGGATGGCCTCCCTGGCCGCACGGCTGCAGGCGGACGCGGTGCGCTCGCGCACCGAGCTCGAGGCTGCGCCCGTGTCCCAGCCTCTGCTTCGCTCCACGTTCGATTTCGGCTTCTTCTTCGAGGGCATGTGCCTCATCTTCGAGTCGGAACACGCGCAGGTGCTCCTTAAGGGAATCGAGTTCCTCTACCGGCACTGGGACCTGCTGCCCGAGGACCAAGCCATCAAGCTGCGCGGCCTCATCTTGGGCGACTGCTACTGGCGGCTGCTGCTACATTGGGCCCCCGCCGTGCGCAAGTTCTTTGCGCACCTCGCCGTCTTCCGACTGTGTCGGCCGTGCATGTGGTCGCTTGACGGGTACGGTGCACTGCCCGAGCTGCCGCCTCAGCTCGTGGTACGCTTCGAGCGACGTGCCATGCGACTGGCGCAGATTGCCCAAGCCTACACCGCGCACGTGGCCGTCGCGGTGGCGAAGGGCGAGGCACCTTCACCGTCCTCCGTCGCTCCCGCTCTCGCGGCCGCCTCCAGCGTCCCCGCCGTCGTGTCTAGTCAGTCGCGCAAGGCCGTGTCCGAGTCAGCCACGACGCTTCAGAAGGACATGGACGTGCCGGTGCACCTGTACTGCTACGCGCCCTATGCGTACTCGCTCGTCGTCGAGCTAGAGGAGACGAGAACGCAGCTCGATTCGGAGAAGGTGCGCCGCGCCGCAGACGCTGCGCTCGCCAGAGCCAAGGCCGCCCTCAACGTCGTGGCGGAGGCCGCGCCAGCCGCGGAACGCAGCAACCCGACCGCATCCATTGAGCTGCCGCCGCTGCATTGGGACACGTCGGTCCTCGACATGGAAGAGGACCGCGTCATCTGGGTGCGTGAGAGCGACCTTGGGAAGACTACATTCGTCGAGCCCTGAGGGTGCGGCGAGTCTCTGTCAACACGCGATTCGGTGAAAGTACAGTATCACAGACACGCCGCCGCATTCCGCCAGGTATTGCAGCGTGTCGTCAACTCCCAAGCATACCATGCCCACTATCGCATACCATACCCACATCTAAAAACACGGTGTAACCGACGCCGAAACTTGTACCGGTACCGGTACACTTCTGAGAGCGGCAAGTTTTTCGCGCACCTCAGAAAAAGTTGCGGAGTGCGGCGATTCGCGCACCGCAGAACACCAGCTTCCGTCCTGTCCAAGCCTGCTCGCGCTACGATCGGAGATCATGGGCTGCGTGGTGTCCGCGCCTCCACATAGACCCACGATACCTCCGGACATAGTGACATCGATGGAAACCAACGGCCCGAGAAGGACTGAACGCCGGCTCACCATGCCGGCTTCGCTCCGGATGACGAGCCGCCTGAGAACAAGCTCTCTGACATGGGCCAACACATCTCATACCCGTCGCAGCTCGGCAACTACGGGAGGCTCTCGTCGCGGCTCAACAACTATGGGAGGCGACGGCACCGCTAGTCGGCTCTACAGTTTCTTCGCACACCGCACCTCGACGGGTGGTCGGAGCACAAGCGCAGAACCCGATAAGTTGGACTCACTCGGCCTCGGCTCCGAGTCGAACGTGGTCAGCGCTCCTTCACGATGGCTAGTCGTGCTCGGAGAACGAGGTGCGGGCAAGACGACACTCATACGTCAGCTCAAAATGTCTCACGATGGCCTGGACGCAGCGGAGGCAGCACGGTACTCGCGTGAAGTACACAAGCTCGCCGTGACACTCTTCAAGCAGGTCGTCCAAGGTGTGCACGTGCACGACGCGTCAAGAACTCCCGAGGAACACGCAGCCATGGAAAGGATCAAAGGTCTCAAGCGTCGAGCAACCGTTTCAGCTGAGGTCGCCGACGACGTCACGTTCCTGTGGGCCAAGGAGTCCATAAAGGCGGCGGTGAAAACCTTAGACGACGCACAATTGCGCAAGTCGGTCCACCACTTCGCGACCAACGTTGACAGACTTTGCTCCCCAGAGTTTGTCCCTCAAGAGCTTGACCTCTTGCATCTCGCCATCCCTACCATCGGGCAGCAGGAGACGCGCATCAACTGCTTCCCGGGCGATCAGATTTGCGTGTACGAGACGAACTCGGAACTGCGCAGCTCGACCTCTGTGTTTCAAGGACGCTCTTCTGTGCGTAAGGTACGCGTGAGCACTGGATCGGCGTGTGCCAAACGCAGCCGCACTGGATGCTCATCAATCTCTTGTCCTTCTGTCCCGCACAGGCAGAACTCTTTGGCGCTGGTGTGCGCGCCGTGCTTTTCGTCGCATCCGCAACGAGCTTCAATGAGCCGATCTACACGCAGGAAGCATCGCCGAACAAACGCCGCTCGAACTGCGAGCCGGACAAAGCCGCGCCGCTTGCAATGGAGGGCGAGCACCGAATGTCCGTAACCTGTCGGGCAGCTGTGCAGCCCGTCTTTCCGATTCTCGTACCACGGGACACGATCAATCAGTGGCGCATCGCCCAGACGATCGCTGAAGATAAGGGTGTGCCGTGCCTTCTGTGCATCAGCAAGTGTGACCTCCTCGAAACGATGTCGCTCCCGTCTGGCTTGAGCCCGTCTGCAGTGGTGGACGCGATGCGCTCTCAATTCTTTGCGCTACCGACCCCGGGTGGCCCTGAAGGCGCAGGCACGTTGCAAAAACTCGCTTCTGTCATTGACCCACAAGAAGCCCTGATTGCAAGCCAGCTCAAGTCACGAGCGCTCAACCTTCTAGACGACACATCCGACTGCAGTGTGGCACGGGCAAGCGAGATGCTCATGAGTCAGGCTTTCCCCGAGCTTGATGTCGACGAAGAAGCCGTTGGCCTCGAACAAGCCGTCTATCTTTGCATCGGCGCCTTCTGTCCTTCAGAGGGGACGATGCTCAGCAAGCGAGGCGTCATGCCTCTGACCAAGTTGAAGAAGGGATCACTTACGTTGAAGGATCATGTGTGGCTGCACGAACTCCCTCGCCAGTTGCCGCATCCCCTTGCAGCTACTACGGATGCAGCGATGATGCAACGCCTCGGCAAGGAAAGCCTCGACGAAACGCGAGCGGGCTTTTGGAGCGCACTATGTGCGCTGGCCGAGCAGCTGGGCAGCTTCGCACCAAAGTCGCTTGGTGTGCTCCACAGTGCACCCCTGCTCACCACCAGCGGCGCAATCCTCATTTTCCTTCTCAGTAGTTATGAGGCGGAGCCGCTCATGGGTGCCAGTCGTCCTCGTAGCTTGGCGTGGCGATCGAATGCGAGAGTCGCAGCGAAGATGGTCGGAGTGGCACAGGCGACAGAGATTGCTGTGGACGAATATTTCGCGGCGGCTCGAGATGTTGTCGCCGCGACGCCAGCTCGAGAGCTCTCGCCGCGCGTTTGGATTGAAAAGCTTTGCAAAGCAGCCGAGGCCAATGCAGCAGTCCACGGCGGCGACGTGGCGAGTCCCCCTCTTCGTCCAGGCACATATGTGGTCGTCCTTTACACACAGAGCTCGATGACAGGTCTTCGTGTCCTTGTGCCCCAGAAGGGGCTGAGCGGGCTGCCTCCACACGTAAAGATCTCAGATGCGCCATTGAGTGCATCGGATTGGTCGCAATTGCGCGAGCTCGAGGAGGCCATGCAAACGGGCAAGACATCCAAAGTGCCCAAGGATTGGGCCAACGGCAAGAACTGGATGGGTCCTGAAGTAGGCTCCGAATCCCATCTCACAGCCGTTCAGAAGTTCTTCTACGGAATCATTGCGCTACGTCAGCAGCTGCAGGTGAAATGCAATGCGATCAAAGAGGAGTTGCGATACAGCTCCATTGCCGGTGCAGTCGAGTCACTGGACTCATTGGGCACCTTGCACAAGGACAAGATCATCTTGGCCGATCCTGGTGGCCGGGTGCAACTGGTTCTCATCTGCAAGCACCACGACCTGGGAGTGTCAGAGTCCTTTCCAAATACGCTGCAGTGGCAGCCGTTCCCCATCTTTGAGGCGAACCACTACAATCTCTTCGCGCCTCAACTGCTAAAGGAGACATGCGAGGCCAAGGACATGGTGCTTAAGGGCCTAGCTGTTCACGCTACCCTCTGCTCGCGCCACGTTAGCAACTCGCTTCGCGGCTCGGGTGGGGGAATGCGGGGCTCGTGTTCGGAAAGTCTGAGGGGTTCGACCTATGGTCGCGGCTCCTGCTACGCAAGTGATACGAGCTTGGATGTGACTGACTCGCCGTCTGCGCAAACTCAGTGTGAGCTGAGAGTCGAAGCACTGCCACCATTTAATGCCGCCGAGGAAGAAAAGGCCGTTCGCGACGCATGGGACGCGGTTCGTTGGACGCGCCACGCCGTGCTGAATGCGTGTGCACATCAGGTCTCGAACCTCTCGCACTTGCAAGACTGGAATATGGGTCGCGGATTGGCAGCAGCACTCGGCAACGTGACAGCCTCCATGAACCGCACCTCCCCGGAGCAGCGTATGGCAGACCATGCAGCTGCCTACAACAAAGCCCTCTGTGACCTTCGCCGATGCATCAACCGTCTGCACGGGGAGGTTGGCCATCTTCAGACGGTCCTTGCAAGCTACGAGCAAGGAATCAAGGATAAGCGTTGATTGTCTGCCTCCGTGATGTTTGGATGTGCAACAAGAACATGGGGAGGCGTGAGAGCTGAGACGTGAGCCATTCCGTCTTTGCATGTGAAGAACTGACTGGAAGCTGACGTGTGAAAGGTTACGGCCCACGCGGCGAGCACGCGCTCGAAAGGGGTAAGAACGAGATACACCACGGATGGGCAGTAAAACTAGAAGAGAGCTCAGATCATGTCGTGCATGCGATGCGTCTCTGTCACGTCTCAAGACCGAAGATAAGTGATAGAACGCCATGACGCACGTGCATGGCGGACACGGGCGATGTGTGTCAGTGTGTTGTGAGACGAGAATTCCGGAGACGGTGACCAGTGTTGACTGTTGTAAGAGCACAGTTAGAGCACAGTGCACATATGGCGCGGTCTCGTGTCGAGATGTCGCGCTCATGTGCGCGGATTTGTGTGTTCGAGAGCTGTTTCGTCGGTTTGCTGTTTGGCGAGTGAAAGTGTCGGGACGGGAGGTGCGGTTAGCTGCCTTTGCATTTTATACCGTACATACGTGCACAGTGTGGCTCAGTGTTACACACAGTCTGTAACACGGTCAACGAATGTCCTGTCCTTCTTCCCTCGCGAAGCTTCGCAGCATCGGTTTGTCAGCAGCTCCACGAGGAGGCGAGATGCGCCGCCTATTGCCAACACCGCGTGTAATCTCCGCCTCGAGCTTCTTCAGAGCAGCAGAGGAACGCTGGGGGCTGAGCGTTGCCTTCGCACCGTCTGCTGCGGGAGTGGCTGATGATTCGGCTGCGCCTTCGGCGAGGAGCGATGGTATCGATCGCATGATTGGTTTGAGCAGTCTGTTGGATGCCCTGTCGAGGATCGCCTGTAGCCGAGCTGCTTCATCTTCCATCGAGCGTGCAAGCTCATTGGACCGTTGTGCCGTCTGCAGAGCCCACAGCTCTGTCTCGCGTGTCCGTCCGACCTCGTGCGCCTGCAACGCCCGCGCGTATGGAGCCGTCGCTGCCACCTGCCCGTCATCGACGCCCGCGGGGGCATGCGCACGCATGAAGCGTCCCCACTCGCCCGCGCATATGAAGCCGTTCTCATTCTCGTCCAGCGCGCGCCACAGGCGCCACAGCTTCTCCTCGGGCAGCATATTCGTCGACAGGTGCAGGTCCTCGCGACACGCGGTCCGGAACTCTTCAATGGTCACCTTGCCGGACTCTTTCCTGTCCATATTGAGGAAGAGCTTATGCACACTCACGTGCCCGACCTTCATCTTGGCAAGGGCCTTGGAGAACATGGCTGACAGCTGCTCAAGCTCCTCGCGGCTTGCAGGCTCAACCTGGAGCTGCTTCTTGATCGTGTGCATCTCCTGACGCTTATCCGCGGCTGCGCGGTCGGCGGCCGCCTGCCGGTCGCGCTCTGCTTGCAGCTTGAGACGCGCTAACTGCACCGGAGTGAGCGTCTTCGGCTTGCCAATCTTGGTGAAGCGCGAGAGCTCTGCGAGCGAGCGGGCAATACGCCACACGGGAAAATGGTACGTGTGAGCGCTGCAGGGGGGAGGATTTCGCAGCTGTGGAGCCATCCGGGCCATCCGGGCGCACTGCCTCGCTCTACGCTCACCTCCAGCATCAATGAATCCGGAACCGTCCTTGTCCATCGCCTTCCAGAGCATGTCGAGGCGCGCGGGCGGCAGCTGCTTGACGCTGATGTGCAGCGCATGCCGCGCGAGCTTCTCGACCTCCACGTACGAGATGCGATGCGAACCGTCGAGGTCAGCCTCCTTGAACAGCTTGAAGAACGAGCGATCGTCCGGCGCGTAGTGCTTGGCCAATTGCTCGTTGAAGAGCACCGACAGCTCCTTGATATCGTCTTCTGTTGGATCGGGCGTGTCTTTCATGCGGTCAGTCACGTCCAGTCCGATGAGTCGACGCGATTCAATCTTGATTGCCAGCGCCGTCTCGCGGTTGGCCTCAATCTTGATCGCCAGGGATGCCTCGCTATGCGCCCGCGAGAGTTGGCGCTGGGCTTGCACTTTCATGCTTTTGAGCATCAGGCGTGCCTGCGCCTCGCGATCCTGCGACTCCTTCACGAGGGCCGTAGCTCGGTGCGTCTTTTCATGCAGCTTTTTCTTCCACAATGGCAGGGGAGCAAGAACTAGCGGCAGCGAGGGGATAGTTGATTTGCGATTTGAGGAGGGAGGGTCGAAGGCGGGCACCGATTCGTTCTCATCAGGGGCGTCCTCCTCGGCTGCAAAGCTCATAAGCTTGGAGCCGTCGACGTGAGAAGACGCCGGCGCATCGGCTCGCGAATTTGTTTTTGCATCGTCCTCCACCATTGAAAGCGAAACAGGCACTTGAGCCCGATTCTGCATGCATTCAAAGAATTGCACTACAAGTACACTGCGACACATCACCGTTCGTGTGGGCGTCGCGCTCGAAGTGTCGGCCATGGCTATTTTTTTTGAGTACACATTGCTGCGATGGTTTTTTCGGGAGCGTAGCGAATATTCATATGTAACAGTAAGAAGCGCAACACGTTCTGTGCTACTACTGCTTCTGCATGCTTCTGTCATGGGGCGGGGAACGTACCCCGCCTGGTACTGGTACTGTCTACAAAGTCGCGGCTGGTCTGGTCCGGTCTCATCGCATGTGCCATGGGTCTGAGGTCCGATCCGGGGCGGTCCTCATGCTCATCAAAGCGAACGGAATGGAACACGATAGCGAGAAGTTGCTGCAAAGAAAGGTTGGCCCCCACTCCAAAGTGGTGGCCGCTCACTGAAAGTGCGTGAGCAGCACCTGCCTCTGGTTGCCGCTAATCCAGCCCATGCGGCCGTGCGCAGCGAGCATATTGTCCACGACGATCACGTCGCCCGTCTGGCACCGCACTGCCACCGAATGGTTCCATACAGCCGCGCGCACCGTTGCGATGGTGGTTTCGGGGATCTCGGCGCCGTCCGCGTAGGCCGTGTGCATGGGTGAACCATCGGAGGTGTCGACGTGCTCCGCCTCCTCGTAGTACGACTTGTGGTTCGTGTGCACGCCGTTGAACCAGAGCGGCTCACCTGTCGTCGGATGCTCCCAAACGGCAGGCAGATGCTCTTCGAAATCGATACGTCCGGTCGCCTCATCGACGCGCGCCTTCGGGTCACGCCGGCGCACCTCGTCGACGGCGCTCTCGCGCTCCTGCGTGAAGAAGAACTGCTGCCACGTGTACGAGTGGCTGACTTTTTCCGCCGACCACAGCCGCTTGCGATACGCGACGCCGCCGTGCGCCGCGAACTGCTCGGGGATGCCCAGCTGTGCAAGCGTCGCGTACACGCGGCGCATGTCGCTGAGGACCGTCTCGCCGCCGACGCCCTTTGGCGGCCCCGCCGCGCAGAAGAAGGCGATGCGCTTTGGGTGCGCCACAGAGTGCGCCATGTCCATGTGCGGCTCGATCGTGTGCTCCGCGGGCTCCTCCGAGGCCGTGCGCACCTTGGCCTGCAGGTCCTTACGCTGCGTACCGCCGCCGCCGAGCTTGACGGCCGTCCAGCCGACGCGCGGCTCAAGCGCGCCGATGAATTCATTGTAGTCCGCGCTGTTGGCGATCGGGAGCCCGCGCAGTAGCACCGCGCCGTGATCGACGAGCTTCGTGCTCAGCACCTGCGCGGCCACGTCCGCCCACTCGGCGAGCGGCACAGGCACATCGGCAGCGCACGACTCGCCGTCCGCAGTGGCGTTGCTCACGTGCGCAACGAGCGGGAAGGCGGTGGATTGTGGACCTCCGATGTATTCTGGCAGCTCTACGTGGCTCGCGAAGACTATCCGCTTCCAAGGCTGCGAGCGTGTGCGGATGGGCACGACCGTGCCTGCGGCCTCGGGATCCAGCGCATTCGCGAGCTGCAGCGTGGCCCGGCCGTTGCTGAAGATCCGTGCGGCGTGGCCCTCCTCGGGCCCGAGTGCGTCCACCACCGCGACGACGAGCGTAATTATCAAAAGAGCTCGCATGTGAACTCCGATCGAGAAGGATATATACCGGTACCCGGTAATAGGGGGTCCGGGGGTCCCCGAGCCAATGGTAACCGCATCCGTATGTACGCCGGTCCGGTGTCTTGGGTGTCCGAGTTATAAACATTGGCTGTGAAAGGGCGTCCGCGCAGAGTGAGAAAATGAGTATCTGTTTGAACCGTGCGCATGAGCAGGTCACACTTCTCAAACCGAGCATTACAGTAGATGTAGTGCTGTGTGAACGAGTTGGTGTGTCGTGAATTAAAAAACATCAAACTTGAGCACTTGACTTGACTTTTGACATACCGTTCAAAACCGGGGGGAGCCGGGACACTTACCGGATCCCGGTAAAAAGACACCGGGGGAGCCGGGACCCGGTACAGCACCGGTCTTTCGCAGGTCGGCTTCGCCGCGGCCGTTGCGCATGCCCGCCTCCGCCTCTCACGCCTCGAGCTTATCGGGGGCTCTGGTCGCACTGCCGGCCGCTACGCGTCTGCCGCGCGCGCCTTCATTAGTTCATTTCGCCGAGCACCGCCTTCGAGCAAGCGCGGGGAGGCGCTCTGGGAGCGGGTGGAGGCAGGGTCGGGTTCGCTGGGGGTGGCCTCTTCTGAGTCGGCCGCGGGGGGCGGTCGACTCCGGGCCTGCGGCTCTTGAGTCGGCCGCGGCTT
>Ga0180442_100512_pt1 | contig 24755 bp, 16 predicted proteins | sample ChrtobMetP5_16mM_FD_119746 | JGI IMG/M metagenome (GOLD analysis project Ga0180442, IMG submission 119746) | Chrysochromulina tobin associated microbial communities from unialgal haptophyte culture, Seattle, Washington, USA - P5_16mM MetaG | ecosystem: Host-associated > Algae > Haptophytes >... | reverse complement strand
TGTGCTGGCACACCGCCTCGCCGTAGACGGCGTAGTTCGTCTCCTCCGAGCAGAAGGTGTCGAGTCTCTGAAGGTTGGCCTCCGTCGGGTTGAAGAAGGTAAGGATGCCATTAGAGCAGCGACGGGACGACGGCGCTGGCGGCGGCATGCAGGACAAAAGGCGGACGCCGCGAGGGTGACCGGTACGACGCTGCTAGAGGTGCACGATGTGGACGCTCGACTAGTAACCATTGCATAATTTCGGCCAGCCCCCGCCGCGGCCTTCCCCGGGAATGCGCTTTGCGGGGGTCCTCGAAGAAGGTGTCCTATAATTACCGTAGTCTACTCGTACAATGTCCTCCGCCGGCGTCATTCTGCCGTGGCTGAGTGTCGCAGCGACGCATCCGTGCGGCATCCCAGCGCATCGATCAACAGCCGACGGCAGATCATACATCGTTCGACTGCCGTCATCATGTGCGCATGCGAAGCCACTGCCATTCATCGTCCTCGTGCATTGCTTTGGGTGCACTGCTGAAATGGAGATCGACAAATTTGCAGACGTTGCGGATGCACGCGGAGTCGGGCTGGTAGCTCCCGAAGGCATCGGTTCGAGTTTCCATGCGCCACACTGCTGCGGCCCGGCCCTGAACGAAAAGATTGACGACGTTTCGTTCATCGATGGCATCGTCGCGGCGCTTGTTGCGGAGGGCTTGGCCGAGCCCCACTCGATTTCTGTGAGCGGTTTCTCCAACGGCGGCTTCATGGCGTCACACTTGGTGGACCCTGCCTCCAAGAGCCGCACGCAATGGGCGGCTGTTGCGACCGCCGCCGGTCACGAATACGGACTCACGCGAGCCGATCCGTTGCCCGTCTCTATCCACCACTGCCGCAACGACGCGATGGTCAACACGAGTGGCTGCTGCGCACGCAGCCCTGCGCCGGCCGGTGAGCTCGTCCGGCAGAGGATGTCGCGGAGCATAGCGAGTCCCTCCTCGACCTGCTGCTGCGGCATCCAAGCCGACACGTGTGAATCGGTGCAAGAGCAGTTCCGCAGGTGGGCGCAAGTCAACCGATGCAAGGCGTTCAGGACAGTAGCTGGGCCTGGCAATTCACGCTGCAAGGAGGGCGTTGGCTGCGCCGCCCCAACGCAGCTCTGCTTGTACGAGAACGGCTGCTACCACTCGCAGTGGGCGCGAGCCTTCCCGTCAGCGGCGGCCGTCGTCGATCATCTGCTTGTGAATCACGGCTCTATCGCGCGCCCGTCGTTCGCTCGCGCGTCGCGCGCCCGTCGTTCGCTTGGACTCTCTGTAGGAGGAGCAGGAGGAGCTGGGGCGGCCTTGCGCATCGACGCGGACGATGGACGGCCGGACGTGGCAATACTTGCACTTCTCGCGCTGATAGCGCTGCTCGCCGGCATACTCACTCTGGCGTAGCTTGAAGCTCGAGCTGGGCGCCTGTATGGGACCGGGGCGCGGCCGTCCGCCGGCCACACACACGAGTTTCGTCAGGCTCGGCTTGAGACGTGGGGACAGAGACCACAGACAATTGCTTTTTAGCAATTGCTTTTTAGGTGCCGAGTTTAGTCGGTTTGACTCTTTGAGAGGCCCAAGAGACGATACCATCCGATCTGTTAATACACACGGCGACCAGGGCTCGTAGGTCGAGAGGCGCTCTCTGTGAGAATCGAAGAGAGAGAGACAACGCGCCACGTGGGGAACGTTTTTTCCGCGCGACTTTCCAATCATTGCTTTTCCCATCTCGCGCGACCTCCCTCTCGTCCTCATCGTCGGGCGTGCAGACCATGATCGCCGCCATTACCACTGCCTCGCTCTCATTCCTCGCCGGAAGCGGTCCGCACTTTGTGCAGCAGCAGCAGACGCAGCAGCCGGTCGTGAGCATGGTCGCGGTTCGTCGAGCTGCGCGTCGAACCTGCCAACGAAACATCGCGACCGCGCCGCGCCTGCGCTCTTGTACCGTGGGGCTGATTTTGAGTGCACGTTCGATGTGTGTCGCTGAACAGGCGACGGGCTTCTCGACTGCAAAGTCCTCCAAGATCATGGCGGAGGCACGGACGATCATGCCGGGCGGTGTCTCTTCGCCGGTGCGCGCCTTCAAGTCGGTGGGCGGTGAACCCGTCGTCTTCGACCGCGCCAAGGGCAGCAAGGCGTACGATGTCGACGGGAACGAGTACGTGGACTACGTCGGCTCGTGGGGCCCAGCGATCGTGGGTCACGCGGACGACAGGGTGCTCGCGGCGATCAAGGAGACGATGGACAAGGGCACGTCCTTCGGTGCGCCCTGCGCTCTCGAGAACGAGCTCGCCAAGATGGTGATCGACGCGGTGCCGTCGGTCGAGATGGTGCGCTTCACCAACTCGGGCACCGAGGCGTGCATGGGCGTGCTGCGGCTGATGCGCGCGTACACCAAGCGCGAAAAGATCATCAAGTTCGACGGCTGCTACCACGGGCACGCCGACGCCTTCCTGGTGGCGGCGGGCTCGGGCGTCGCGACTCTTGGGCTGCCTGACTCGCCGGGCGTCACCGTGGGCGCATCGCAGTCGACGCTGGTGGCGACGTACAACGACCTCGAGACCGTCAAGGCACTCTTCCAGGCGAACAAGGGCGAGATCGCCGGTGTCATCCTCGAGGGCGTCGTGGGCAACTCGGGCTTCATCGTGCCGGACAAGGCCTTCCTCACGGGGCTGCGCCAGCTCTGCGACGACAACGGCGCGCTGCTCGTCTTCGACGAGGTGATGACAGGCTTCCGCATCTCGTACGGCGGCGCGCAGCAGCATTGGGGCATCACGCCTGACCTCTCCACCTTCGGCAAGGTCATCGGCGGCGGTCTGCCCGTGGGCGCGTATGCGGGCAAGAGGGAGATCATGGAGATGGTGGCGCCTGCGGGCCCCATGTACCAGGCTGGCACCCTCTCGGGCAATCCGCTCGCGATGCGCGCGGGCATCGAGACTCTCAAGATCCTCCGGCAGCCAGGCTCATACGAGTACCTTGATAAGCAGACCAAGAAGCTCATCGACGGCATCCTCGCCGCCGGCAAGGCGGCTGGCCACGCTGTCACCGGCGGCCACATCAGCGGCATGTTCGGCTTCTTCTTCTGCGAGGGGCCAGTCAAGTGCTTCGCCGACGCGGCCAAGTCGGACACGGACAAGTTTGCACGGTGGCACCGGGGCATGCTCGAGCGTGGCGTGTACCTCGCTCCCTCGCAATACGAGGCCGGCTTCGTCTCACTCGCGCACTCGGACGCTGACATCGAGAAAACCATCAAGGCCGCCAAGGAGGTCTTTGCCATGATTTGAGTGATCCTCTAGCGAGGCGAGCGGGAACTCACGGTGCGCCACCGCACAGTGCAGGGACGTGTGTGAGACGGGGAAAGCATGCTGATGAACAGTGTGATGTAGTTGTGGGGATGCACACGGACCGCGGATGATGCGCAGCAGCTGCGCGTGTTGCACGAACTGCTCTGTCGTAAGGCATTCAGTCATCGTCGGTCACACGTGTATAAAGATGAAAACCATACGGTGTCTCGGCCCCGCCCGGTGCGTACGCAAGGTCCGTGCCGCCGGTTGACAAGCACGCAACGCAACACGTGCCGTGCGGCGCTGACAAGCGGCCGAACGGCACAAGAAACCGTAACCGAGTCACGAAATCACGTCGATAAACATGTAACATCCTCATCTGTCAGCCTGGAGGATCCGCAGGGCTTCCACCGGGAATTGGTTGTCCACAATCGAAAGTGTACCCGCACTGAGCTCCTTGTGCAGATGGACGATGGCGCCATCGAGCGAGTGCTTGTAGCAGAGCTTCTTGACGAAAACCTCCTTCGTCTGCCCGAGGCGATGGATGCGCCCCGCTGCCTGCACTTCCATTGACGGGTCGAGGCATGGTTCCATGAGATACACTCGAGTCGCGGCGGTGAGTGTCATGCCCACGTTGCCCGCCTTCATCGTGGCCACGAATACCTTGGGCGGCGTTACCTTGGCCTTCTTGGCGCCCTTGCCATGTGCGGCGCAAGCCTCTGCAGACTCCTGGAACTCGCGGATCGAGCGGTGGCGTTCCTTGGCGGACACGCCGCCGGTGAAGCCACACACGACGAAGCCGGCCTCTGCCAGCCTCTTTGTGATGGCGGCGTATGCGTCCAAGTGGTGCGTGAAGACGACGGCATGCAGCGCCGGCTCGGTGGCGCGAAGCTGCTCGAGGTCGTCTACGAGCACCTGCAGTTTTCGTCCCGTCGGGGCATGCCAATTCGAGCTGAAACATCGATTGCTTTGTGTCCACCTCGGTAGCACGCCGGCGCCGCAGCAGGCTTGGCGGCGCTCGTTGAGCGCGGTCTCGACGCTAAACGTCTTTGCCTTCTTGGGCTCCTCGATCAGGGAAGCCAGCTTGTGCTCATGTCTGTGAGTCGACTCGTCATAGAGGCGGCGCTCGCTCGGACTCATGTCTACCCACACCGTTGCGCAATCGGCGTCCGGCAGCGCGAGTGCTACCTGTCCCCCGATGCGTTGGGCCTTCGTGTGCCGGATCATGAGGCGCTGGAGCACGCCGGGCAGCTCCGACCGGCACGAGTCGTCGTCGTGGTACTTGCGGAGTTGCAGCCCGCCGTCCCACTGGCCGATCAGATCCGCCATCTTGTACAGGTCCTTCACCGAGCTCGACAGGGGCGTGCCTGTCACACCCCACGCAAATCGAAAGCCGCCCATGCTTTCGGAGCCGGTGGCTCTTTCTCTCAACGAGCTGGTTGCATGCGCGATGGCGTCGCGCCCATGGCATTCGTCGATGATGATCCGGTGGACGCGAATGTATTTGCCCATATGATGGCCGCCATCAGTAAACATCGTCGTGCCATGCGTCGAGAGCACGACATCGGTATTCATCAGATCGGCATAGATCTTAGGCTTCGTCGTGCCATAGTACCAGCGCACGCGCAGCGACGGCGCAAACTTGGCGAGCTCATCTTGCCACTGGCCAAGCAACGCATTCGTCGTCAGCACGACGGTCACCGGCAGCGTCACGACCTCCGGCTTCGTCCACTTGGCGAACTCTGGATTGGGCCGCTTCGGCTTGTATTTGTCCAGTTCCATTCGAGTGCGCGTGATATATTTGCCGGGGAAGCCCTCTACCTTCTCTTGAAACGTCACTTCCTTGAGCGGCGTCATCAGCATTTCGGGCGCCCTGAGATCATTTTCGTGGCCTTGGGTGCTGTACAACGTGCCCCCAATGGTCATCGTCCATGTCTTGCTCGTGAGGGAGCGGCCGAAGAGGTTGCGCATGGCGGCCAGAGCCTCGCCCGTGGGCTTCGGCGCCGGCTGTGCTAGCATGAGGGCGGCGCACACGCACGTCTTCCCCATGCCCACTTCGTCGCACAGCCAACCACCGCGCACCCCAGCCCCACTCCCCCCAACTCCCAGCCCCCCGAGCAGCTGCAAATCGCTTGTCGTCTCCACCTGTATCATGAACGCCAGAGACTGGGCCTGGTAAGGCCGCAGCGTAGCCTTGAGCTTTGGTGGCGCGGCGGCTTCGATCGGAAAGACTTGCTCGACCCGCTTCATGATCACCTCACACGATATGACGCCGCCGCCGCCGCCAGGCACGTGCGCTGTCGGCAGGCTCTTCCTGCCCGCCGCCGCCGCCGACGAGGCGGATGCTGATGCCGACGACGACGACGCGGATGCGGAGGACGCGCGGAGCTTCCACGCCTCGCGCTCCTGCCGCCAGCGGGCCGACGTGTGCGTGGCATGGCAGTGCTCAATCCACTTTGGGCAGGTGGGTGCTGGCTGGTCGCAGACGAAACAGTAGCAGTTCGCGCACCGGAGCGTCGGGCCATCAGTGAAGCGGAAGGTGGCACAGTTCTCGCGAGCGTGAGGGAAATCCGAAAGCGCCAAATCGCCCTTGCGCCCTTGGAAGATGACGTCGTCGTCGCCGTCACTATCCGCTTCGTCGTTCACAGCCTTGCTTGGACTGGCGAGCGAGTTCGCGGCCATAGATGACCCGGCGGCGTGGCTTGATCTATCTGGTGGGCTCACTTCCACGCATTCCTCGTCTGAATCAGCGGAAAGCAACTCTACATCCTTTGCCTTGCGCTTGCCAGGATTGCTTTCCAATGTCGAGCGCAGGACCGTTGGCAGGCCCGAAAGCCGGCGATCCAACGTCGTCTCGTCATCCTCCTCGTCCGAGCTGATGATATTGATCTCGATGCGCCTTGCCATGTGCGCGGTGACAGCAAGTCGGGTGCGCCGCGCGGGAATTGGACTTTCTCGAGAAAGGGTCATCAGTTGAATCCACACAAGGAGACTTGCTCGACCGAACATCTCATTGGCGGCCAGATACGTCGGGGGGGGGCGAACGGTGGCGGTGTTCCCACCACTGGGAGCACCCTCAAACCTTAACAGCCAATGTTTATAATTCGACACCCAAGACACCGGACCAAAAGTGAAACGAGACACTCGAGAAGATACGAAGAACTTCAGTGGTCGAGAGTGATTGAACGCGGCGCGATGATACTATTAGCTTCTCCTCAGAGACACTCCGTGTCACTTTCCATGAAACGAGACACAGAGAAGCTACCTGCTTGCTGCAACCAAATCTCACGCGGGAAGGTCGCTTTTTGTAACGGGGAAAGAACACGGCCGTTAAGAACAAACTGAAACTCACCTACGTCCTGTCTCTCACGGAGCCCAAGATGACCCGCTGCGTCCAGCAGCGCCTCGGCCGCCAGTGTGCGTGGGCCGACTGCCCGCCCGGCCGCGCGACATCTCACTGGCCTCCTTGCGCGCACGCTCGGCGTCGAGTTCCACAGCTTCGTCGTAGAGCACCTCGAAGCCACCGCCGCTCGGCAGGCCGCTCCCGGGCGCGCATGCACCATCGGCGCTCGCGTCGGCCGCCGCAGAGCCACGCCGGCTCGTCGCAGCGGCCGCGGGAGCGCCGGGAATGTACGGACCGGTGCTTTGGCGGCCTGCGTGCTCGAAGAAGCTTGGCGGCAGCACGATGTCGATCACCTCGCTAATCAGCGCCGTCTTGAGCGCTCTGTCCGTCGCAGTGGTGGTCGAGAGCGAGGGCGAGGCGTTCACCTCCAGAAGCCACGGCTTGAGCGACGAGTCGATCAATATGTCGTAACCGTACATCTCAAAGCAGTGCTTGTCGTTGATGATCACGTTCTGGACAGCCTTGAGCGAATGAATAATGATCCAGCCGATGTCTGCCATGAGCTTCACAGCAGCCTCGGTGCCACGCGTGCCCTCCACGTAGAGCCGCAGGTTACGCAGGCTCCACTTGCCGCCGTGCGAGTGCGAGTAGCCCTCCGAGTGCTTCTGGATCGCCACGTTGGTCAGGTGCATCAACTCGTTGTCCAGGTCGTGTGCGTCGTTCGAGTAGTTGACCGTTGTGAAGCGCGCGAAGCCATGGCGGTAGATGTAGACCTTGAGCGGACGGTACGACGTCACCAGCACGTAGATGCGCAGGTCGAACTTCTTTCCGCCGATGAGAAGCGGGTCGTTGATGTAGCGCGAAATGACGTAGGCGTCACGGGATGCGAGCTGTGCGCTGCGTGAGGCGGCCCACTTTTTGACCTGCGCAAGCTTGTTGATGATGAAGATTCCCTTGCCCTGACACTTGGACGTGGGTTTCATGATCCACATGAGCGAGGGCGACTTCTTGTACTCCTCCACGAAGAGCGAGAAGTCGTTGGGCAGAAGTAATGTCGTGGGAATGATGTCAAGGTCAGGCATGGGTAGGCCGCTCGCGCCGTCGATGCGCTCGAGCCAGGTGCGTTCGACCTCTTTGCGGTAGCGCTTGATATTCTTCACCATCAGGTCCTTGCGCGTGAGCTCGTAATGATTGGGAAAATGCGAGATCACTTGGCCATCGTGGAGCCGCACGCCCGACTCGGCCGAGAAGATTTGCCTTGTGCCCTCCTTGTCGGCCCAATAAAAGTTCCAATCGCCATCATCTGTCGCGCGCGTCCAGCCGCGCCGCGCAAAGTTGGTGAGCAATACGTGCTTGTCGTGGTCTACCCTCCAGCGGAGGGCCATCGGCGCCGGTCGGCGGCCGACGCATGCGCACGAAAAGAGAAAAGGTGTCGCGCCGTGTCGAACCGTCATCAGACGAAACTTTGGAGGCACCGCACCGAAAGTATCTTACAGCGTTCCAGATATGCCTCGAGAGTGAGGAGATATGGAATTTCCTCATCACTTAAGTAATAGAATGACTGGTTCATGGGTAACTCACTCTAAGTGAATGCCTTCGTCTGTGGCACGCATGCCTCCAAGCCATAAACGAAGCCGCCACGCGGTCACGGGCTCACGCCGCCAGTGAGCATCCTCATCCTCCACATCCTCGCACGAAAAAACGCCAGAGAGCCACACAATTATCTCAGAGCCGCTGCGCAAGGGTGACTGCTGAGCCAGACTTGTAAGAGCCGAGGGCAGGGGTGCCGCTCGGCCTGCCACCTCCCATCGTGCAGGCCTCCGGCAAGATCTCGGCCGTGGAGGCCGTCGAGGCCGTCGGGGCCGTCGGGGCCGTCGCTGGAGCGGAAGCAGCCTCCGGCACGACGACACCGTTGGATTGGCGGACAAGAGTCCCTTGGACGCGGCCGCCGCCCATGGTGCACGCCTCCTGGAGCATACCCACCTTGTCGAGCATCGGGGTCATCGCCGAAGCGGACGCATGCGTCGTCGGCACAACAACACCATTTGACTGGCGAACAAACGTGCCTTGGGGACGGCCGCCGCCCATGGTGCACGCCTCCTCGAGCAGCGGCGCGCCACCGCGCGTGAGCTGCATGACTGGCGTTGCGAAGCGCACAGCCGGCGACGCCTGGAAGAGTGACGCCGGAGGCGCGAAGGCAATGGCAGAGGCAGCGAGGAAGGCGTAGATCATGTCGGACGTGAATCCACAGCGCAGGCTCTCGAAGGAAGCCAGATCGCGAATCTTTTTCAATAACATCTCCTAATTTGGAAGGGCCCTGGTCTATCATTCTCAGTCTTCACACGAGTCTTCATCTTCAACCTTCCCCGCCTCCTCGTTTTCAGATTCGCTCTCAGGATCGCGGCTCCGCCGCCGCTGCCTTGCGCTTGCGCTCATCGTTTCCAGCAAGCCGCCGCGCCGCGCCGCTGCCTGCAGCCGCCCTCGTCGGACCGGCAAGACATCATCAATGAGTAGCAGCTGCGCGAGGCAGCCCAGGACGCCATCGACGAGCTGCAGTTTGAGGTCGAGTGGCTCGAGGATGCCGGCACTGGCAGCATCGGACAGCGACTGCAGGTGCACCTCGCCTACCGCACTCGGCGCCTGCGGCGGCACCAACACGAGTCCCAGCGCGCACCGCGACGACCGATCGTGCGCAGCTCGCAGGCTCTGTAGCACCGACGGCCAGCGGCTCGCATGCGCCGAGAGCGCGCGCGCTTGCGCCGCATTCATGTGCAGCTGTCGCACGGAGCGACGGACGCGCTGTGGTGAGCACTTGCATGCAAGGCGGCTCATCCGTGGCAATCAACGTACCTGTCGCACGGGAGCGAGGAGCGCGGCGGAGAGGATCTGCAGCACGGCCGTTTGCTCAGGAAGGAGCGCCGTGGCGCTCGCGCTCGTACGCGCTTGCTTCTGCGCGGCTACCAACCGTCGCACGCTCGCCTCGAGCTGCATCTCAGCCGCCCCAGCGCCCGGGAGCGCCAGCAACACTCTGCGCCCCCACTCCTTTGCGTCCGCGTCAGTCCTCGTGCGCCCCGCGTCCAGCCACAGTCGCAAACTCCGCAGTGCACGGCCGACGGCGGCAGCGTACTCGTTTGCAAGTCCAGGCGAGGTAGCACGCACGACGAGCGAGCACAGCTGCGGCGCGCTCGCGAGCTGCACGCGCACGTAGCCCCGCCCGCCCAAGCGCAAGCACTCGAAGCTGCATCCTGGCTGAGCGAAGCCCGCAGTCGGTGTGAGCAGCGCCGTGAGCTCTGCCGGCCGAGGCCAGCGCTGAAGGATGGAGATGCCAGCCGCGGTAGCGAGCGCGCGCAGGTCGTCCTCATCGACGCCGGGCACGGCGCATACGCCGTGCTGTGCGCACAATTGCACCGTCAGCGCGCTAAGTGGTGCACCGCTCAGTAACAGCCGCACGCCGGCGGCATGGGCTGTCTGCACCCACGCCTCCCGCGATGCATGCACGAAGTCCACCCACCGGCCGGCCGCGCTGTCTATGCCGTTACAAGTAACGGCCGCGCTGTCTATGCCGCCGGCAGGCGCTTGATCCGCACTGACCACCACCTCGGCGGGCACGCCAGCCTCCACAGCCCTAGCCTCCGCTGCCGTCTGAACCTCAGGCGCTGCCGCATGGGCACCGAGCAGCAGAAGCACACCATCCTTGCCGAACACTGGCATCAGCTCCGAGGACGGCGTGCCGCCGATGATTCGCCCTGCGGTTGCGCACGAGCGACTCGGCTGCGCACCGGGTGCGGCGACGAGTGCCAAGCACCTCGCGCGCGCCACCGTCCCGTCGAGTTGCCACGTGGCCGCTCCAGCAGGCAGCAGCGTGGCCGCTCGGGCAGGCAGCACCGCCTCGATGAGCGCCTCGGAGAGCGAGGCCGACGCGCTCGCACCCAGCTGCACGCCGAGCGCCGTTGCGGCTACACGATACGCATCGGCACGAAAGGCGTCATCGCCGTCCAGCGTGCGCACCGCCTGCTCTCGCCAGCACTCTGTGAGGTTGTGCGGCAGCACCTCGAGCTGCAACCAGCAGACGGCCCTTGACAAGCGCACCCGCCATGCCGCTTGGCGGTCCTTAGGAAGCGCTTGCAGCTGTTGGCCCACCTCGGCGCGTGCAGCGTCAAGCATAAGAGCGTAGGCTTTCACACCGTCACCGGCTATCTGCTCATGTGCTGATGCGGCTTCGAGCATGAGGCTCTCGATGGGGTGCTGGCTGACGATGGAAGAGAGAATGCTCGCGCCACTACAAGTTAGCACTGCCTTACGCGCGGCAGTCAGTAGGAGTTTCTCGCGAGCCAATGGACCGAATGAGGAGCCGAGCGCGCTGCCAAGGAGTCCGACGTCCCACTTGTGAAAGTCGTAGACGGCCATGCGGCGATTGAGATTCCACAAGTTTAGTCAAGCCGTCAAGTCAAGTCAAGTCAAGTTCAAGAAGTCAATTCAAGCCAAGTCATTTCAAGTCAATCCATCGAGTGAGCAAAGTTCTGCTCTTCACCACGAGTAGAGATCCAGCGCATGCGTGTTTACGCGAAATCGTCACCGTCACACACTCACTCACTCACTTCATTCACTCAGTCACTCACACACACTCTCGTGAACCGCCGGAGCCTGACGTGGCGAACGCCCAAAACGCCGCTTCGAAGCATCGCAGGCGAGCGCCACGAAGGAGCGCTAGCGTTGGTGTGGTCAGCCGCCGCCCGCGCCACGATGACGTCGACGACGGAGTTGAAGAACAGCATCCAAATGAAGCTCGAGCAGACGGGAGAGTACGACAGGTGAATGCGGCGCGGTGATGCACTCGTGTGTGGTGCGTTGGTGCACGCGTGGGCGGCTACCTGATGCCTCTAACCTGTGTGTGTGGCTTTCTCGCGATGGCGACAGGCTGAAGGAGCATTTGCGACAGAAGCTGATCGACTGCGGGTGGAGGGATAGACTCAAGGAGCACACTATGGGTGCGTGCGCTGCGTTCGCACGCTGCTACAGCCGCCTCGCATGTCGGAATCCCTTGTGGATGCTGACCGCCCGATCGACTCGCAGAGCTCATTCGTAGCAAGGGTGATACAACCATGACGGTCGAGCAGCTGACGCAGGAGATCATCCCGCGAGGGCGAGGTACACCCCTGCCCTCGAACGGCGTCAAGGCTGCCACTCCCGCGAGAGCCTCGCCAAGGCACATCATCTAACTTCCCAGCAAATGCTCACGGCAGGGACTGAGCATTCCGTGTGCCGACGTGCACGTGCGCAGGGACGGTGCCCGACGAGATCAAGCAGGAGCTGCTCCAGCGGATACGCAGATTCGCAGAGCAGCAGTCGTGAGCCGCTGACAGGTGCTCCCGATAAGTGCGCCATGACAGACGTATCCTCGATGCCCTAGAGGCGCGCCAACTGTCTGTCGCCCGGAGGACTGCGGAGTCTACTGTGCCCAAAGTTCAGTCGCTGTTGCTCATGGTGGCGTGGGTCGAAACCCCGGGTGGCGGTCTGCGCGGTCGTACTGGCAACTGGGATGCCGCATGCGTGCGTGGCAAGATTCTCCGGTTGCTTTCCTTCACAGGTGTTTTGTGTGGGCAACAGGCGCGAACGCAGCGTGTGAGCGCTCAGCGTATTACTAGCCATGTTTGCACTATTAAACTAAGTGCGCGGCGCGTGCGTGCGTGCATAACTGGATGAAACGGGTGAAACAAGGACCCAGTTTAGGACCGCGCAGCCCCTCCGGACCGCACGGAACGTGTCCCCCCCCCGCCCCGGTCGGTCGACGAACGCACACGGAGAAGAGAGTCAGAGACCGCTCGCTCGGCTGACGGCTCCCCTCTCTTTCGTCTCTGGTTCTGCGGTGCAGGTCGGGGCGTCGAACGCGCCGCGACGCTCGACATGGCGGCGAGATGCGAACCAGGAGGCTGCTGCGCCGCGGGCACGAGCCGTCGCTCATCCAGCAGCGTATAGGCGCTGTGATGAGCACTTGCATGCAAGGCGGCCGAGGCTACTGCGCCGCGGGCACGAGCCGTCGCTCATCCAGCAGCGTGCAGGCACCGCCCTCGAGTGTGTACATCAGGAACGAGCCGCTTGAGGTGACCACCTGCAAATACGTCTTCCCATCCTCGGTGCCGCCGTCTCGCAAGGCCGCCCGGCACCAGCTCCCTTCCTTTTGGGGAGGAATCTTGACGTGCACGTGGGCAACGTCCCGTCCGGCATGCGCAGCGGAGGCCGTGTTGGCAAGCTTCTCGCGCAACCCACCGAGAGGGCCGCGGCGCCGCGCGGTGGCGCCGCCGCTGCTGCCACCGCCGCGTGGAGTCGCGACGCGGACTTCGCCCAGACGCCAGACGTGTACGGTGCCCGTCGAGGAAGCGGCGCATAGGAGCGGGCCGGTAATGGCTCCCTTTTTCTGCTTACTGGCGGTAGCACTGCCGCTGCCGCCGGCACAACCATTTCCGGGGCTTGCCCTTCCGGCGGCGCCGGGGCTCGCCCTGCCGGCGGCGCCCGGGCTCGCTCTGCCGGCGGCGCCCGGGCTTGCCCTGCCTTCGGCCGGCTCGGCGTCAGCTGCAGTGGCTGGCTGCAGGTCGCCCTCCGCCGCCGTCGGCGCCTCCGTCGAGAAGGCAATGCTGTGAATGGTCGCTCGCGCCGTGCCTCTACGGAAGGTGTGCAGGAGCTGGCCGGTGGCCACTCCGTGGACCCTGATGACCGTGCCCTTCAAGCTCGCGGTCGCGACCATGTCGCCACGCGCGTTCAGGGCGAGCGCCGCGAGAGGCGAGTGGTGAGCGGCAATCGTGCTCATCACGTGGCCGTGCGCTGCGTCGAAAAGTACCACGCGGCCGGGGCCGCTACTCGCCGTCGGCAGGAGGGCGCACACGGAAGTATCGCCCTCGTGTGTGAGCGCCGCCAGGCCGTGTGGGTTCGCATCCGTCTCGAGCGTGTGCAGCATTCGCATGGTTGCCAGCTCGAAGATGTGCGTTGCCTGGGCAATGACGACGATGAGGCGTGATCGATTCATGAGCACGTTCAAGATATCTGTTGCAAAGGGTATCTCGAACACAGGCGCCGCGGTCGAAGAGTTCCACAGCCGAAGTCGGCGCGGTGAGTCGCCGGCGCGCTCGCCGCAGCCGACGATGGCGATCAGCGATGAGGAGAAGAGCATCTGAATGACTCCCACACCACAGTCACCGCTAGCACATGGTGCGAAGGGTTGACATGTGAACACGGACCACGCACGTCGCCATCCCACGGCGATGTGCGTGGCGTCCTGGTTGAATGAGATGCATTGTATCTGGTCCTCCACCAAGACCTTGTCCTCCGGCATTTCCGAGGCGGCAGCTCAATGTTCACAAGAGATTTCACACTCCATCAAAAGTTTCGGAGAATGACGTATTTTGGTTTAGCTCCGTGACGCGTACGTTGCGCTTGGGGCCGGCGCGGGTGCGGGCGCGGGCGCCGCGAGCACATTCTTGAACGAGACGAGCCGCTCGGCACGCTCGCGATAGGTGCGGAGGAGCTCGGGGAGGAGCTCTTCGAGCTTCTCGTTCTCGGCGATGGCCGAGCGGAATGTGACCTTGGCCAGGCCCGTCGGCTCGCCGGCCGCCGCATCGACACCGACGTGGTGCGTGAGCGTGCCGCCCGTCATCTTGTTCATGTGCAGCTGGATCTTGAGGGAGCCTACTGGTAGGGCACGCGATGCCTCACGAGAGGCCTGGCGGCGCGCGAGGATGGCGTGCAGCGGCTCGTAGAGGGGGAGCACCTGCGCGAGGCCGAGGGGCTGCGGAACGAAGGCGAAGCAGCCCGGCTGCGCCTCGCCATAGAGGAGGCGCCACACCTCACAGAGCGTCAAGCGCAGCCGGGCGTGCCCCGCCGAGCCTCTCCCCATGAGTTCCCACAGAAGGCTGGCGGCCGCAATGGGCGCCGCCTCCCCGCGTTGCGCGAGCCGGCGCCGCTCGCGCTCGAGCCCCGCGCGGTAGCTCACGGCGGCGCGTGCATGCCTGTCCCTTGCCTCGTCCTCATCGTCGAGGCCGTCCTCGCCGACCGCACGCGCGCCGCGCACCGCCTGGCTCCCCTCCGAGTGTGAATTCACAGCCTGCTTGAGCAGGCGCAGCACCGCTTGCCAGAGCCACAGCTGCTCTAACGGCTCGTCCTTCCGCCGCTCCGAGAGCCCGAGGGCGAGCCCGAGCACGGACGTCGGGCGCGGGTGCGACGGCTCGTGCCGCACGGCGCCCGTGCCGCCCGTGCCGCCCTCGCGCCCAGCCCCAGCTGTGAATTCACACTCGGCTCCAACCGCTTCATCGCGAACGGCTGCCGCCTCGTCTGGCCGCTCAGGTCCGGCGAGAAGGGTGAGCCGGAGGAGGCAATCCGCGGCGGCCAGGCGCACGGACGGCAGCTGGCCGGCGGCCTCGTAGTGCCAGTAAGTGCGCCAGCTGGGGGTGGAGGCGGTGTCGGCCGAGGCGGAGGCCGAGGCGGAGGCGGGGGCGGAGGCGGGGGCGGAGGTCGATGCGGAGTGCGCGCGTGCAATCTCCACTGTACAGAGCGCATGCAGCGCGGCGCGGCAGAGGGCGCCGCCGTCGCGCGCGCCGGCGCCACGCCCTTCGAACGAGACGGAGACGAGCCGAAGCTGCCGCGTGATTCGGGCAACGACCTCGCGTTTTGCCCCTGGGTGGCGGCAGCGCGTGGTCGCGAGCGCCCGGAGCAGCGCGCCCACGTAGGCGCCATCGTCGAACTCGTTGCTCTCGTTGTCGTTCTCGTCGATGAGCTGGAGGAGCAGCTCGAAGGCGCCGGCCGGGGTGAAGCCCGAGGCGTCGCGGCACGTGCCGAGCGCCTCGACGAGCGCCTTGAACGTCGCGTACTCGCTCAAGTCCCCAAAATCGTTCGGGAGGACGTGGCCGCCCGTGTCGCACAGGAGCTCGCGCGCGAGCGCCACGAGCGCCTCGGCAGCCGCGCCCTCCGACACGAGCGCCGTGAGGCGCGCGAGCGCCGCAACGGCTGCGGTGCGCACGCGGAAGTACACGCTCCGGTCGCGCGCCACGTCGACGAGTGTGTGGACGGCCGTTGGGTTGGGAAAGGTAGCGAGGGCCGCCGCCGCCGCCTCTCGCGAGGGCACGTCCCGATCAAAGAGCAGCTGCGCCGTGCACATGCTCTCGGGCATGCCGGCCCACGCGCCATCGCCGGCGCGCCCGGTCCACGTGACGCGCACTGGCAGCTCGAGCCGCGGGTCGAGGCGTACCCAGAGCAGCGGGAGCAGCTGCCACGGCGCGGAGCTCGCCTCGTCCGCATCGTCGACGGCGGCGCGCGAGCGCTTGAGATGGCGCCGTCGCCGATGCGAACTGATCACCACTTCAATGAGCTGCTGCCGATCGACTGGGCTGAGCTTCTTGTCGATCGTGCGGCTCACGCCGCCGTCGGCGCCGTCGTGCTCACCCCACCCGATGACGAGGGGGAACTCTCCGATCTGTGCGGCGGCCAACGGCTTGGGCGAGATCACGACGAGCTCGAGGCGGTGCTGCGGCTGGTTGAAGGCGAAGTTGGCGCGCAGCGTGGGGCACGGCTTGGCGGCGTACACCCACTCGCTCGCGAACGAGGCGCCCAACCGCACTCCCTGCGCCACGCATGCCGCCAGCAGTGCCGCCGTCGACGAAATGCGCTCAGGACGGCGCTCATGCATCCCAGCCACCGCGGACGTCGAGGCGGTCGGCGTGCCGGCGTGCGCTGCGCAGCTCGATTCGACTGGCCGCCTGTTCGGCCGACTGGGCAGCAGATGCGCGAGCAGCCGGCTGAGCGACTGTTGGCCGCCGTCGGAGCGGATGGCAGCGGCCTCGATCATTCGCCACACGAGGGGCGCCTTGCGCCGGCGGTACTCGGTGAAGAGCTGCTCGGGATGGAGCCCACCGCCCCACCGCTCAAGCTCGGTGCTGTCGGGCACGAGAGCCTCTGGAGGCGCTCCCGCCTCCGTGAGCCACGCGCGCTCCTCGCTCAGCCGATGAGCTGCCTCGTCCGAACCGAACAGTGATCATCAGCGATCATCAGTGGCAATCAGTGGTCATCAGCGGTCATCATCAGTGGTCATCATCAATGGACACTCACCTGCCTCGTCCGAGCCAAACTCATGACGCGTGTACTCGTGCACCAAGCGCCCCTCGAGAGCCATGAGAAGCCATGCCTCGCGCCAACCGTCGAGCCACAAGAGCGCGAGCAGCCACGAGCGGCCAAGCGCACGGCCGAGCTCGATGCAGCTCGGGCGCGCCGGCTCGAGCGCCTCGGGCGAGTGGAGCCAGTGAGAAGAGAGCAGCACCAGCCCTCCAAACGATGCTGTCTCCTCACGAGCTCCTTCGAGCACCACGAGCACGTGGCGTGCGTACGGCGCCCTGGCCGCCAACGAGTTGCTCACGCCGCCGCCGCCGCCGCCGTGGCTGGCGCTCAGATGCTGCTGGCTGTTCACGCCGCTGTTGGCAAGCGCGAGCGTCCTGTTCACACCATCATCGTCCACTTCCATCGCCTCACTCTCCTCGGAGGCCCTAGCAGCGCCGTCTTGGGCGTCCTTGCACATGGAAGGTCCTTCGCCCGCCCGACCCGAGCTGGCGGCCTCGGCCGAAGCCTCCTCGGCCGCGAGGCGAGCCTCCGCCGCGGCAGCCACCGAGGGCTCGAGTAGGTGGCGGTGCAAGAAGGCGAGCGTGGACGGCAGGTGGCGTGCGAGGTAGAGCAGCTGTGGCCAGAGCCGCATGCCGGACGGCGAGCGCGCTGCATCGCCTTTGGGATGGGCCGCGGCGCCCGCGGGGGTGGCGGCGCCCGCACAGGCGGTGCCCACGCCGGCAGATGGATACGCGTCGCGCGTGCCTAGGACGAGCGTCACATTGGGCAGCGTCGGGTGAGGCAGTGACGAGAGATGGCCGACTACGAAGCCGACCTGTGCCGCGAGGGAGGGCTCGTCGAGCGCAAAGCCCCACGTGGCATGGCGCTGTGCTGCGGAGCGCGCCACCGGCGCGCTGCTCACGCCGAGGCAGCGGCCGCTCGCATGCACCTGCAAGCTCGCGTCCGCCGTCACATGCAGCGTGATCTGGCAGCGCACCTGCGGGCAGTCGACACACGGCATCCAGCGGCGCGGAGCACCCCACTCGCCACTCGTGTGCGCGTAGACGGCATCGGCGCAGCCGGCGGAGCGCACAAAGTGGACGCCGCCACGCGGCTCGCTCACGCTGAACTCGACCGAGAGCGTCACCTCCGGCCCGTCCATGGCCACGCTTCCGTCCTTTGTACGTGGCCTAGCCCGCGTGACGATGGCAGCAGGCAGCGGGATCGCCAGCTCACCGTAGTGGAAGCCCGCACCTCGCGGCTCGTCCCACTGCTGGTGCGATCCGATGAAGGTGGCAGCACCGTGGCACCGTTGGAAGGAGACGAGGTCCCGTGTGCGCCGCCAGCATGGCGGCACGACAGCCTCGGCGAGGCTATCGGCAACGGGCACGACTGGCTGTGGCTCAGCGCGGGCGTCACTGGTGGTTATGAGCTCACCATCGAGAAGGCAACGGTGGACGACGCACGTGGGTGCGCAGTTGAGCCGGATCTCTGTCGTGGACGCGCTGAGCCGAATGCGGAACTGCGCCGTCCCACGCAGCGAGCCACGACCCTTGAGGCTCACGCTGACATGGATGGACTGCGAGAGCAGCAACCAGCGGTCACCCGGGCTGAGTTCCAGCTTGGGCGTGGCGTCGGCGCTCGCTGTGCTCGCCGTGTTCGCCGGCACGAGCACGAGGGCCATCTCGCGCCGTGAACTGTGAAACTATGCTGTGAAACTGTGATGGTGTGAAACTTGGATCATGCTCAACTTATTTCCGCCTTTTCACGCTGCCCACGCGCCGCTGCTTCGTTAGGGTGCCATCGTCGGCCATGGCCGCGAGCTCGCGCTTCGGCGGCGCGAGTTTGGCCGCGTCGAGCATCTCGACGAGCAGCTCGTGGAAGACGCTGTGCTCACGGATGCTCACGCCGAGGGAGCTGGCGCGCCGGTGGCGCTCGGGGGGCACCTTGAGGTTGAGCGTGTAGATGGCGCAGGGCACCTCCTGCTCGAGCGCGTCCTTCGCCATGAGCATCTCCTCATCGCGGGGCATGCCCACTCCATACGAGAGTAGGATGAGCCTGTCTCCAGTCTGGCGCGAGGCGAGGAAATCGAGCATTCCTTGGAGCTCGCCCGCGCTCTGCGCCTTGAGAATGGCGGCCGCCCCCGTCGCCTCGCCTAGCCTCTCGGCTCGTGCCAGCCCATCGGGAGCCTCCGCCCATTGATCTAACGGCTCGTCGGCTTCCACAGCGGCTTCCACAGCCTCCGGTCCCTCGAGCGCCTCGCCCTCTGGTAGCGCCGCCTCGCGGGCCGCCTTGCCCATCGGCTCATCCAGCTCGATGCGGCTGTCAAGGAAGGCCTCGACGGACTGCCGGTAGCTTGCGAGCGCGAGGGCCTCTTCTCGTGGCCATGCCCGCAGCAAGTCGCCTACTTCGAACCTGCCCACGCCAGCGCTCTTGGCGTCATCCCAGCCGACGAGCAGTCGCACCGGCTGGCCCGCAGTGGCGCTGCGCACCTCGCACACGCCGCCGGTCGGTCCGGGGCCGCCATCACCGCGCTCCACCAGGCCGATCTGCCGCACGCGACCGCTCGCCGAGCCGCACACAAAGTGCTGTGCGTGCCGCAGCGTGCCATGGCGCACTATGACGAGGAGTGTGGTGCCTTTACCCGGCGCGCGGCGACTCTCAAGTACGAGGGCGACCGCCTCGTCCTCTGGCGGCACGGCGCGCCACACGGGCACAGCGCGTGGGCACAGAGCACCGCTGCTTGAACGGCCACCGTCGCTGCGCGCCGCCTCCGTCGTCATCGTCGCCGCCACACCACCACCTCCACCTCCTCCACCACCACCACCACCCCCGTGCCCTGCCGCCATCGCAGAGGCTGCGGGCACCGCGCTCGCACGGCCGTCGAGGGCGAGCAGCCGGCAGCGCAGCGCACTCACAAGCGCGTCAAGCCCCCAGCCACGTGGCGCACACAGCAGGGCCGGAGGCGCGGCCGCTCTCGTCGCTAGAAGGCGTGCGGCGTGCCGGTCCGTGCCTACGCGCCGCAGCTCGGTGGCCCAGAGCCGTCGAAGGGCCGCGCGCAGCGCCACGACGCGGCGCGAGGTCAGCGCCTCTGATCGGCATTCGCCCGCCGTGTCTGCCTTTGTGAGCGCGAAGAGCACTGGTTGCCCGCGCGCGGCGCAACGGCGGAGGACCTCGCGCGTCTGCCGCTGGATGCCCGCGTCGACCGCCACGAGCACGAGCGCCAGGTCGGCGCCGTCCGCGACCACGGTGCGCATGCCCTCGAAGACCTGATGCCCAGGCGTGTCGACAAAGGCAAGCGTGTGCAACGAGGGAGAAGAAGAAGCGCCGTCCTCAGAGGATGGGAGCCTCAGGAGCGACGGGCGCACACACTGCGTGATGCCACCAGCCTCTCGTGCCGCAGCATTCGATCCCAGCAGCGCATCGAGCAGCGTTGTCTTGCCGTGGTCCACGTGCGCCAGCACCGCCACGACGCCTGTGCCACTGGACCGAGGCGGCGGAGGGCGCGGCGGCGGCAGCGGCTCGGGATCAGCAATGCGCACGGCAAGGCCATACTCAGCGGCCAGCGCGAGCGATGTAGCGAGCGGCACAAAACATCCCGACAGAGCGCGTGAGCGGTAGGTGCCAGGCTTTAGCGCAAAGCCCGGAGGTAGCAGCGGCAGCAGTGAAGCGCTGCTGGTCTCCTCGCCACTGTGGTGCAATGCAAAGAGTCCGCGGAGCTTCTTCCATCCGACACGCCGAGCGAGTGCGCTCTCGCTCACTCTCGGCTGACCAAGCGCGCGCAGAAGCTCCTTGGGCCGCATGAACGGCCGCAGGACCACCTCTATCTTGGCGCTTCGCATTGGTCCAGGGTGTCGAAATTAATCATGGGCTGTGAACAGCTGTGTGAACAACATGAAAAAGGAGCCCGCTTTGCGCGCACAATACTATCCGTCGGACTCCTCGTCATCTTCGTCATCTTCGGCTAGTCGGAAGCGGTTGTCGGCTGCGGCGTGCTCAGCGCTGCGCGGCTCGAACCCCGGTCGTGTCAGCAGAGTAACAGCGCCTGGCGCTGCCGAGGGTGGCAACGCGTCGTCGTCGCCCAGCCGCGCGCCAGCTGAAGCATCTGCAGGGTCCGTGGCTGCCATCCCGTCACCGCTGCCGTCACCGCTGCCGTCCACGAGCACTGCTCGCTGCTCGTCCTCGTCGTCCTCGCGCAGGATCGGGTACACGCGGTAGTCGAGGCGCCGCGCCTCGCCCTCGGCCGTGTAGTGGCTGTGGAAATGGCAGCGCTGGCACAGGTAGCAGGGGCTCGCGTCGGCGAACACGTCGCCGTGGACCGCCCACACGGCGGGCGCGCGCAGGCAGACGACGCACTGCATGGGAACCTCCTTTCGGCGGAAGATGATGCACGGCACCGCGGCGAGTTGTCGAGCGACCGCCGAGGAGGAGGAGGCGAGCCAGCAAGCCACGAAGACGAGGGCGTGCTCGCAGTCGCCGTGGTGCACGAACAGATACTGGCGGCCCAGACGGATAGTCAGGGAACCCAGCGTAGTTGCGTCCATGGGGCGGGGCGGTGGTGGTGCGCGCCCGTGCGCCGCGAGCCACGGGCGCACATGCATGCTCAAGTCCTCATTGCCTGACGTGTACCAGCTGCCCTCGATGCAAAAGGCGGCGGAATTCGACGGCGGCCGCAGCGCGGCGGCGGCCGCCGCGTCACGCTTGGCGAGCTCGTGATGCTGCCGCGCCAGTTGAACGCCCGTCAAGCAGCCGCCAAGAGCTGACGAGAGATCGCTGAGCGTATGACCGGAATGCACTTCGACTGTTCGCACGTGGATGTGCTGCCGGTAGAAGGCCACGCGCAGCAGCACCGTGCCTTCGGGCAGCGCCGCCTGCTCACCAGCGCCAGTTGCTGCTGCCGAAGACGCCGGTGCCGCTGCGGCCAGCGTGGTTGCCGCACACATCGGGGCAACAGGCTGTTGAAAACAGCTTGTTGCCCCGACGCTGTTGGTGCGGCCCTGATGGCGCCTGCGCTTGGCGCGCGGCGCGTTGTCGCCCGCGGCTGCGGCGGACGTTTCGGCGCGCATGCTTCGCAGAGGGTGTTCGCCGTCTGAGGACGACAGCCCGCTAAACCTCTGCTGGCGCAGCTCGCTGAAATCGAATGGAACGGAGGCGCTCAGGAGTGCATTGTCGACAGGCAGGGCCTTGTACGTGGTGCGCTGGCTGTGTGCACGGCCGAAGCTGGAGACCTGGAACGGTTCCGACTCGCTGTACTGATCCTCAAGCTCTGAGGCCACCAGGCCGACGCTAGGGCGGTGCGTCACGGGTAGGCTGGAAGGGCGACTTGCCATTTCACGCGTGTGAAAAGCCTCTCACGTTTACATGAACGAGAGAACCCTTTTTTTCAACGTCAAGCCTGGTCATCGCACACTGTGCTCCTGTGGAGCCTCGATGGAGCGACCTGTTAATTTCCGGGAAGTCATGCTCCTCCAGCCAACGCTGGCTCCACGGGTCGCCGCGCTTTCATGCCGAGCAGTAGGCACTCCAAGCGCTTCTTGCTCCTTCTTCTTGGCAGCGTGAGCGCCTTTAGTGCAGTGCCGCGAGTCGTGCATCGGTCTGCAGGTCTCATTCCAACGCTGCCGGCGCGTGCACCACCCGCCACGATGCTGTCGGGTTCCGCGCTCCTCGTCGCCCAACGGGTGTGCCCGGCGCTCGGCTTCGTGCTCTCGAGCGCACTGTACTGTGCGCCCGTGCCCACGCTAAGAGAGGCCATCAAGCAGGGCTCGCTGGGCGCGTTCAATCCGCTGCCATCGGCTCTCATGGTGACTGCCACGACAGCGTGGCTCGGATACGGACTGTCGGTGCGCGACCCGTGGATCGCGCTGACCAACGCGCCGGGCGCTTTGGTGGCGCTTGCGCAACTCGTCGTCATCTTGCCGCTCATGAAGCCGGGTAAGCAGTTGCAGCAGTTCCAGGCGACGGTCCTCGGTGGCGCTGCGTTCACCATTGCGCTCTGGGGCAAGCTGATCTTTGGCGGTGCAAGCGCGGCCGCGCGCTCAAAGGCGCTCGGCTTGTATGCGACAATCATCTGCATCGCACTCTTCGCCTCGCCGCTCGCGACGATTGCGAGCGTCGTGCGCGAGAAGAACTCGGAGTCCATCCTCGCGTCTCTGACGGCGGCGCAAGTGGCCAACTGCGTGCTCTGGACCACGTACGGCGTGCTGGCCGCGCGCGACCCCTTTGTGTGGGGTCCGAATGGCGTGGGCCTGGTGCTCGGGCTCATCCAGCTCGCGCTCAAAGTGTGCTTTCCCGCGAAGAAGTAGGCGTGGGGCACATCGACAGAGGGATGCGGGAGATTTGCGGGAGATTCGTCACACAGCTGAGGATGCAGGTGATGATGCGGCCACCGTGCTGTACTTTGTATTCGTCTCACGAGATCGACTCGTCTCAGAGGGAGCTGGCTCAACTGCGCTCGCGCTGTCTTGGATGCGTCATGTGAGTAGGGGGGGAGGCAGCAGGGGGGGGAGGGTCTGATCGTCTGAATCCCAGGCGCTTGAAAAAAGCATCGACGCCTATCGCGATTATTTATCGTTTTTGTGTGGGCAGAAGTGCCAAGTGGCACTAGACGAGACGGTTAGGGGCAGCGGTTTTTAACCGGCGGTTCGCGAGCAGCCGAGCTAACAGCTATCTCCGGGACCACGCTCGCCACTACTGGCTCTCTGGCTGTAGCCGGCTGTACACTGGGGCCTGGGGCCCCTGAGCCTGACCTTGGCTGGAGCCACTTACGAGTGGGATGTTGCTGCGGGGGCTCCGCTCGCCGCCGCGAGCAGCTCCTTCCAGCGGCCAGCAGCTTCCGGCACGAGCCAGTCCCACGTCTGCTCCACCGTATGCGAGGCCTTAGGCGAGGCCGCATTCTGCTTCTGGACTGCCCACACCATGGCCTCGAGCATGCGCTGCTTGCCACCGTCGTGCGTGAATCGGCCGTCAGAGTAGGCGCGCCACACCGTGGAAAGCACCTCGGGGAGCGGTGCCACCTCGGTAATGTGCCACAGACCCGGCGATGCCGAGGGCAGCATGCCTTCCGTGAGGACGTACCGAGGCGAGTTGCTCCCGCCCTTTGGCGCGCCGTGCTGCTTGCCGACGATCACGAGGCACGTCGGCCAGTACGCGAGGAGCATGTCACCCTGCTGCCGCGCGACGACCACATTGCCCTTCTTGTCAAAATACTTGTCGCGCTTCCGACCCTTGGGCTTGGCTCCGCCTTCGGCGGTGCGGCAGGCGGAGCGGGGGTCACTGGGCGCCGCCAGGGCTTCGGTTGCCGCCTCGCTGCTGGGGCACGGCATCGTCGAGTGGTGCGAGTGCGCCGACCACGTGCCCGCGGCCGCGCTCGCGATCGCGCCGCCGCTGGCTTCGCTGGCCATCAGCTCGGCCACGGTCTGGAAGCCTTCGAAGCCTGCGGGCAGCGGGCGCTTCGCGCCGGTGACGGGCGTGGGGGCCACACCTGCGGGCGCGCAGCGAAACTGCGGGCGCACGAATGGGATGTGTTTATCCTGTGGGGCAACGAGACTCGACGCAGCCAAAGGGCGGTGAGTAAAGACCAAAATCAGCAGTGGGCCCTCGCTGCCCCTGCCACGCCGCTCGACGCATACCTGGCGCATGAGCTCCTTCATGCGCGAGATGCACTCCCCATCGGGTAGGTGCGCCGGGGCAAAGGGGCGCAGCACGGCCACGGGCAGCCACCTGCCGCCCCCCTCGAGCGGCTCGGCCTCGAGGCACCGCACCGGCGCGGTGAGGAGCTCGGGTGAGTGCCGCGTGCTGACGCTCTCGCCGTACAGCTTGAAGCGGATGTCACGCTTGCCGAGCACGGCCTCGTCGAGCGCCCCGACGACGTAGACCTGGAGCAGCTCGATGTAGTTGGCCGCGTTCGAGTGCGGCAGGAACTTTTTGAGCTGCCCCATCGCGGCATTGACGTGCGGAAAGAAAGCGCCCACCTGGCTGCCGTCCGGCGACTGCAGCACCGTGATGTTCTCGAGCGTCCAAAATTCGACCTTGTCGACGCGCAGC
>Ga0180442_100501_pt1 | contig 25016 bp, 32 predicted proteins | sample ChrtobMetP5_16mM_FD_119746 | JGI IMG/M metagenome (GOLD analysis project Ga0180442, IMG submission 119746) | Chrysochromulina tobin associated microbial communities from unialgal haptophyte culture, Seattle, Washington, USA - P5_16mM MetaG | ecosystem: Host-associated > Algae > Haptophytes >... | reverse complement strand
CGTGGGTGGGGGCGGCGAGGGCGGCGGCGGCGGGGTAGGTTCGGGTGGCGGTGCCGGGCGGGGTGGTGGACGAGGCGCCGGCGGTGGCACCGAAGGCGGCGGGCGCAGCGGCGGCGGCGCGGGCGGCGGCGGCGGCGAGGGCGAGGGTGGCGGCGGTGAGGGCGGCCGCGGCGAGGGCGGTGGTGGCGAGGGGTGCGGTATCAGTGGCGAGGGCGAGGGCGGCGGCGGTGGCGGTGGCGAGGGTGGCGGCGGCGACGGCGACGGCGGCGGGAATGGCAACGGCGGCGGCGACGGCAGCGGCGGCGGCGGCGGCGGCGGCGGTGGCGACCGTTGCCCACCAAGCTCGGGAGGCAGGACCTCTCGATACCAAATGAGGAACTGCTCGAGCTCCTTGTCACCCCAAATTAGGAACTCCTCTCCCCCCCAGCGTGTGTTCCCATAGTCAACGGCCGCGCCCGCCTGCATCGTGACGCCGAGCGCCGAGCTGAGCACGTCCGGCGTCGCCTCGGCGAGACGCGCCGCCGCGGTCGCTGCCGCAGCCGTTGTGGGGAAATGGATGGTGGCGGTGACCGCAGCTCGATTTAATTTGGGATGGGTCGCGGTGACCGACACGGAGGCGGAGGTGGCGCTGAGCTTGATCTCGGACGGAGGCGCACCTAATTTGAAGGCAATTAGGCGCAATGAGACGCAATCAATGGCAATCAGTGATCAATGGCGATCAATGGCGCCTAATTTGTTGAGATAGGTAGCAATCAGTGGCAATCAGTGGCAATCAGTGGCAATCAGTGGCGCGCCTAATTTGTTGAGATAGGTAGCGAGCCGAGTCCGGAACGCGGCGTGGTTGAAGCTCGACACGTCGCCCGCCACGAGAAAGGTCGCTGTGACGATGGGCGCCTCAACGCCCCGGCTGTGCCACGCCGCTTGGAACAAGAGGACCAGCAGGGCACCGACGAAACCCAAGAGCCCGAGATACCCAGCGAGCTCGAGATAGTAGCACGCCGAGAGCGTCGTCGTGGGCGGAGGCTCATTCGCCGTGATGGCCGCCTTCCCATGCGCGGGCGCGCCCGCCACGGCGCCCCGCGCGGCCTCGAGATCCTCATCTTCGGATTCGTCACCCACGAGTTTCGTCTCGAGCGAGGTGAGCCACTGGAGCTGTGAACGGCGCGCCTCGATGGAAAGGGGATCCATCTCCCTCTCATCTGGCGCCAGCTTCGAGTAGCTCGCGAGCTCCTCGACGGTGCGCACTCGGGGCGTCCGTACCTATGGAAGTCATCAGGGAGGTCATCAGGGAGGTCATCAGGGAGGTCATCAGGGAAGTCATCAGGGAGGTCATCAGGGAGGTCATCAGGGAGGTCATCAGGGAGGTCATCACAGGGAGGTCATCAGGGGGCGTCCGTACCCGGGGGGGCTCGGCCGGCGGCGACTGCGGCAGCGGCAGCGGCAGCGGCAGCATCGGCTGATTGAGCGACTGCGGCGGCATCGGTTGGTGCGGCGGCGGTTGTGATGGTGGCTCGCTGGCCGTCGCTGAGGCTTGGTGTGGGAAAAGCTCAGCGTGCGACTCGAAGGCTTGAGCGCCGCCGCCGCGGGGACGCGAGAACGAGTTGGCGCGTCCCACCGCCACCGCCGCTAGGAAGGCGTCCGCGAGCGCCGCGTTCGTCTCGTCGCTCTGCGCCCTCGGCATGGCCGCCGCCGCGTCCAGGAGCTTGTCGGCCACGGCCGGGTTGATCAGCGGCAGCGCCTCCGCACCCGCCGCGCGACGCGCGGCGCCCCCGTTGGCGGCGGACGCGAGCGTCGCGGCGGCGCGCAGCCTGGAGGCGATGGCGGCGACTGTCTGCAGCTTCGGCATGGGTCGATCCAACGACCCTGGCTCGCGACGATGGAGTGCGCGTGAGGAACCAGTGGCTATGCAGGACGCTCGATGGCCGAGCCACAATGCCTTGTGCCGCTCCACATTCCTCGTCGAGGCGCGCTTGGAGAAGGACGAGCTTGTCTCGGTGCCGCGCTCGAGCTCCAGGTCGGACAGTTGCGCCTCGTCCGTGCCTCCCTCGACGCTGCCCTGTCTTCGCATCAGCGCGTGCGACGATCCCGTGGCTGTGCAGCTGGCCCGCTGGCCCATCCACTGCTGGTGGCGCGCCGATGGCACGTGCGGCGCCGTGGACGCAGTCGGCAACTCGACCTGTGGGGACTCCCCGCTGCCGCCGGGCGCCTGCCGATTGAAGAGCGAACGCGAGCTGCCCGAGGCCGTGACCCTGCTGCGCTCACCCAGCCAAGCCTGGTTGCGCGTCGAGGTCGCTCCGCCCGTCGGCTCCGTGGGCGACTGCGTGGGAGCTGTGTCGTTGCTCATTGTAACGCGATGTATGACGGAAGCCTGCAGCGCGTGCTGAATGCCCTGGGGCGGGCGCGCCGCAAAACAAGAAGAATTCTTTCACTGTGAACGCCGATTGTGATGGCGTATTTCTAGCGTATTTCAACGGGATCTACTAGTATACGGTATCTCACTCACTCTCCTCGCGCTTCCCGCTGTTGCCCCGCTCCGTGGCCGAATCGTACATCGTCCGATACTCGCGGAAGAAGAAGAGGATGAGGGCGTACCTGTAGTGGGGAACGAGAAGGGGAGGTTAGGGGTGGGGCGCCGTGGTGAGCACGTGCAGGGAGAGGAAGAGGACGAGGAAGGGCGCACCTCTCGCCGCCCCGCATCGCGCTTACGCCGTGCATCACGTCGTCGGTATGGACGGTTGCCTCGCCCTCTTCACGCTCGACGATCTGATGCTTGCCCTCGAGGATGGCGTGAAGGTGCCCACCTGTGGGGAAGAGGGGGTGGCGCCGTGGTGAGCACTTGCATGCTGGAGCCGGTTCCGAGGATGGTGTGAAGGTGCCCAATTGTGAAGCAATGGTGTGAAGGTGCCCACCTTTGTGACTCGTGTCCGCACTCAGCGCCACGTTCACAGTCACGGTCGACAGGTCGGTGTGGAAACCGATCCAAGGGCGCGTGTCACGGGAGTAGAGTCGAATGAAGATGGTAACACGCTCGTAGCCCTCGATGGCCGCACGGCTCGCGAGGGCCACGGACGCCCGCGCCTCGTCGAGCGCCCGCGAGAGCGCCTCTCGAGAGGCCACTTCGTCTTCGTCTGCGCTACACGTGGCACCTCGTCTGTCACCTCGCGCGGCTCGACTTGCCGCCTTTGCATGCATCGCAGCCTGTGAAGCCGCCTTTGCAGGCATCGCAGCTTGTGAAGCCGCCTTTGCATGCATCGCAGCTTGTGAAGCCCTGGCGCGCGCATCGCGACTGCGTTGGGTGAGGAGCCGAGGTGCGAGCTCCTGCAGTCGCGCGACGGCCGCCTCGCCGACGAGTAGCTGCAGCTGCGCGAGCGTCAGGCTCAGCTGGTGCTGCGCGAAGCCGTCCACCGTGTCCTGCGTCCGGTTGCGATCGCGGTCGACGAGCCTCCGCAGCCGTTCACAAGTGGGGGCATCGAGGACGTGCTTCTCGCTCAGGATGCGTGCATGGCGGCCAGCGGCCGTCTGGGCACACCAGTCGGAGCAGTACGCGGCGCCCTTGAGGTGCGTCATCAGCGACGACTCATCCACCTTGTCCTCCATCAGAGCTGCGAACACGGCCGGTGCGAGGCGTGCCGCCTGCAAGGAGATGTCTTGTTCGACGAGAGTCGGGTTGTCCCACGTCCCTCTGGCGAACCTCCAGAGGCTTCCGCTCGTCCCGTCGCGCGACAACAACAGCATGCCGCCAGCTGGGGCAGCTGCGTTCGCCAGCCGCTCAAGATCGGCGTGCGCCTTTTCCCGTGCGGCCATCTCACGACTCTCGGAGGCCTGCTCCTGTTCCGTTGCGAGGACGAGGTTGCGCCGTGCTGCTTCAAGCTTCGCTTCAAGCTCAGCGGAGAGGAGTTCAGACGCGCGTAGGGTTGGTGCTGCTGCGTGGCGTCTTGCCCTCATCGTCTGCACTGTGGGTCGCGCCTCGGCCCTTTTCATGTAAGAAAAATAGTCCGGAAATCGCCGAAACTCGTGATGTAGTTTTTAATTCGAAATTTAGGCGAGCGAACGTACTCACAAAGGATTCATGCTGGAGCGAGCGACTACAGAGGAGCGCCGTCGCGGTCGCGCTGCCTTGGCGGCGGAGAGAGGACAGAGCTCCCGCGCCGCGCCGAGTTGCGAGTACGTTCAGAAGACGGCTTTGTCAGAAGAGCGCCCGGGCAAATAGGAAAGCAGCGGCGGTCGCGACGAGCGTGGCGACGAGGCCGATGAGCAGACCGACGACGACGAAGGCCCATGCCTCGTACCGGTATTGTACCCTCGGTCGACCACTCGGCCACTCTCTATGCGCAAGGGACGCACCGGAGGTCATCAGTCGCAGTCCGCGGCAATCAGTGGCGACCAATGGTCATCAGCCACAGGCACGCAGTTCACACTCAGTTCGCACTCAGTGTCACACCTGTGAAAGTAGACGCGCCGGATGCAGAGCAGTCCATAAGCCATTCGAAGAATGTCGGTGGGCTTGACCTTGGAGCCGGCGACGTCGACCCACTCCTCGAGCGGGAACTCGAAGATCGTCTCGGCGATCGTTGTGGTGCTTCGCCCGCCGCCGCCACCGCCACCGCCGCCGCCGCCGCCGCCGCCGCCGCCGCCGCGCGCGCGCGCTCCGGCGCCGGCGCTGGCATGCCCCTGCTCAATACGACGCCCCTGCTCGTAGTCGAGCGCATTTGCGGCGGGCGAGATCGCTTGGAAGCGCGCGATCATCTCGCAGTCGAAGACCCAGCGCGTGAGGAAGGGCGCTGAGAGCACCGTCCGTAGCATCGGCGTCACCCGGAAGAGCTTTGCGCCGCACTGCGTGTCGTATATGGGTAGATCGAGGGAGAGGGAGGCGAGGGTGGCGAAGACGCGCCCGAGGTAGTGGCGCACGGGAGAGCGCTTTATCTGGCGGCCGAGCAGCGCGACGCGAGCGCCAAAGACCATCTGCATCTCGGGCCGCATGGCGAGGATGGCTGCGAGCTGCGGCACGGCTTGCAGCGGCGTCGCGAGGTCGCAGTCCCAGAAGCCGACGATCGCTGGAGGGGCGTTCGCCATCGCCTCGAGCATACCGCGGCGCACGGCCTCGGCCTTGCCGCCATTGACGCCGAGCTTCAGCACGCTCGCTCGTCCCGCGGGCGCCGCGTCCACGATCTGCTGCAGCACGGCGACCGTGCCGTCGCGCGAGCCATCGTCGACGAAGAGCAGCGTCACGTCGCGCGAGGTGGGGTCGTGCGTGAGCCAGGAGACGTAGTCCGGCACTTTCAACCGGGTCTCCTCGTTGAAGCACGGAACCACAAGGGTCGTCGCGACCATTTTGTACAGTTCACACTCACAGAGGAGCGCGGCGCGCAGAAGACGCCGACGGTGTTACAGTTCTAATGAGGCAACGTGGAGAAAACGGGGGTCCCTGTATGCACGTCTCGCACGCTCCGAACTTGTCAAGTCTTGTAACGGGCGCAGGACGGGTGTAGCGATGTCTTCGCTCTTGTCACAAGCGGACGCGAAGCTTCCCAAGTCGCCGTCGACGCTCGCCGCCGCGCGCTCTGACGTGCAGCCGGCACGGCGCACCTACCTGGACGAGGAGCGCGACCGCCGGCAGCGCGCGCTCTCGCACTTGGAGTACGAGTGCGACCTTCGCGAGGCTCTCGAGGCTTCGCGACAGCTCTCCGAGTCCCGGGCTGCGTCGACCGTGCCGCTCGTGTCGTTGCCACAGGACCTGTCCGAGCTTGCGGCCGAGTACGCCGGGGGCGCGAGCGCTGACCTGTTCCGGGCCAAGGTCAACCACCTGCGCGCTCGCTACCGCGCCCTGCGCCGGATCCGCGGCGATGGCAATTGCTTCTACCGCGCCTTTTACGTCTCGTGGATGGAGAGGCTGCTCGGGCTGACGCGCGAGCAGCAAGAGGACGTGTGGAGGCGCCTCATCCCGCGGACGAGCTCGCAGCTCGCGCGCCACCTGCCAGGCAATCTCGGCGACGATCTCAAGGCGCTCGGGCTTCGACTTCAGCAGAGCATTTCCGCGCTCTGCTTGGGCGGCACTGGCCACGGGCCCTTCTCGTCCTCGACGCCCCTCTCGTCCTCCACGTCGCTCTCGTCCTCGGACGCGTCCCTCGCATACACGGGCGACGATCTCGCTGTCGATCTCGCTGCGGCTGAGGCACGCCTCAACGTTGCGGCCAACGACGAGTCCGCCGCCGGTTCGATCAGATTGCATGCTTCATCAGACCTTTGCATCGCCGACGGTTCGATCGCATGGCTTCGGCTGGTGACCTCGGCCCACATGCGCGCGCATCGAGAGACGTTTGAGCCCGTGTGCGCGACCGAGCAGTGCTCCTTTGCGGACTTTCTTGAAACACAGGTCGAGGCGATGGGGGTGGAGGCCGACGAGATGCACGTGCAGGCGCTCACCGCGGCGCTCCGGCTGCGCGTGCGAGTCGAGTACGTCTGATGGCCTCTGATCAAATCTGATTACCTCTGATGAACTCTGATTACCTCCGGCTGCGCGTGCGAGTCGAGTACGTCTGATGGCCTCGGAGGGCCTCTGATGATGGCCCCTAATTATGCTCTCTTATGGCCCCTAATTGCCTCTGATGGCCTCTGATGGCCTCTGATGATGGCCTCTGATGGCCTCTGATGGCCTCTGATGATGGCCTCTGATGATGGCCTCTGAGGATGGCCCCTAATTATGGTCTCTGATTGCCCCCTTGATCGAGTTCGTCTGATGGCCTCTCATCATCTCTAAGTGCCTTGGATGACCTCTAATGACCTCGGATGACCTCTGATGACCTCTGATGACCTCTGATGACCTCGGATGACCTCTGATGACCTCCCTCATCAGGTACCTCGATGCGACACCGGTACACTGGTCCGCACGCTGTGCCGTCCACCGCGTCGTCATGTGTGGTCCAACGGCTGAGCCAACGGCCGCTGTGGGGAACTCGAACATGGGCAAGAGCGCCGAGTTGGGCGAGAGCGCCGAGTTGGGCGAGCGCGCCGAGTTGGGCGATCGCGCCGAGTTGGGCGATCGCGCCGAGTTGGGCGATCGCGCCGAGTTGGGCGTTCACATGGATGGAAGCGCCGGTCACCTGGACAGCCCGGCGAGTGGCACGCCGCCACTCCTCGTCGCGTGCGTGCTCTTCCGGCCGGGCCATTACGATGTGCTGCAGCCGCACACGTGGCGTGAGCTGATCGAGGATCAATCCATATTAGGCAAGTCGAACGCCTCGTTCGTGCCTCCAATCCGGCCCGGCGACCACGAGGCGGTTTCGTCAAGGCGGTTTCGTCAAGGCGACCACGAGGCGGTTTCGTCAAGGCGGCCCGCCTTCCCGCTCGACACGTGCCACGAGTGCGAAGCGTACCTCAAGGGCTGCTGGCTGTGCGGACAATGGGTCTGTCCGACCTCGCCGTCGCTCTGCACGCACTTTGGGTTGGCGCGTCCTCCCGAGCACTCCTCCGCCTCGCTCACCGCCACCCAAATTAGGCAACTGGAGCGCCGTATCGGCGGCACACCGCATGAGCCTCCGCTCACCGCCGACGGTCGTCCAATCATGGGGCTTGAGTGCGTCTGATTGCGCCTGAGTGCGTCCAATCATGGGGCTTGAGTGCGTCTGATTGCGTCCAATCATGGGGCTTGAGTGCGTCTGATTGCGTCCAATCATGGGGCTTGAGTGCGTCTGATTGCGTCCAATCATGGGGCTTGAGTGCGTCTGATTGCGTCTGATTGCGTCCAATCATGGGGCTTGAGTGCGACTGATTGCGTCTGAGTGCGGCTGAGTGCGGCTGATTGCGTCTGATTGAGTCTGAGCGCCAGTGTGTGCACCTGGTGGCCTTGAGCACATGATGACATGATGACCTCTGATGACCTCTGATGACCTCTGATTACCTCTGATGACCTCTGATGACCTCTGATTACCTCTGATGGCCTCGGATGGCCTCGGATGACCTCTGATGACCTCTGATGACCTCTGATGGCCTCTGAGTGCCTCTGATTGCATGCCTCATTAGGTACGAGTTGCCAAGCGGCTTCGGGTCCACCCGGGGCCCCATCTGCCCCTCCTGCATCGCCCGCTGCCCGCCCGCGAGCACGCTGCTCGGCACAGCGCGGCTCGACTTGGTCACACCTCCGGACGCGTTCACACCGCTCCTGTGCGGCTGTGGCAAGCTCGACTTCCCACAGCCGATGAGATTGCATCTCGACGCATCTCCCAGATGCATCCAGATTCTGACGGCGCAACTGACGGGCGCCGTACCGGGCACGGGTGCGCGCGCCGTCTCGGGCGCACCCGAGCTCCAGACTCAGCGGAGCTCATCTGGGCTGCAGGTGCCTCTAATGAGCTCGGATTGCCTCTGATGGCCTCGGATGGCCTCTGATGAGCTCTGATTGCCTCTTGCTTCTAATGAGCTCAGCGGAGGTTTGGGCTGCAGGTGCCTCTAACGGTGAATACGTTAGCCATCGAGGACGCTCAGCACGACGCTCAGTACGACGCTCAGCACGACGCTCAGTACGACGCCGACTCAACGGTCGCGACGGCGGCGGCGGTGGTGGCGGAGGCGGCGGCCGCGGCGGCGGCGGCGGCCGTTGCAGCCGTCGCCCCGATCGGGTCGCCGTCCGCCGCCTGCGCCGCGGCGCAAGGCGCCGTGGCGAGCGCGGGCAACTGGGCGCGCTCGCGAGGTCGAATCTCGTACGAGGAGGCGGACGTTTCAGTTTCGGCAAAGCGACTGGTCGCCGAGCAGCGGAGACGACTGGGCGCCGTGGTGAGCGCGATCGAGCTCATGGGCGTCGAGCTCTACGTGGAGAGAGACGCTCAGTGCGTCTGGCCATGGTACGCGCAATGACCTCTAATGACCTCTGATTGCCTCTGATGACGCTCAGTGCGTCTGGTCATGGTACGCGCTATGACCTCTAATGACCACAACAAATGACCTCTAATGCCTCTAATGACCTCTAATGACCACTAATGACCTCGAATGACCTCTGATGACCTCTGATGGCCTCTAATGACCTCTAATGGCCTCTAATGACCTCTAATGACCTCTAATGACCTCTAATGACCTCTAATGACCTCTGATTGCCTCTGATGACCTCTGATTGCTCTGCCGACAGTGTAGCCCAGAATGCATGTGCTCAAGACGGCGCCCCGCTCACTTCCCCACAGGTACGCGCTGCCGACGGTGCAGCCGAGCGCCGCCGACCCTCACCAGAGCGCCGTCCGCAATCTCGTGGACGCGAGATACGTGCTCGACGACGAGATTGCGCGAGCTGCGTGGGTGCGGCTGCTCTCGCTGCTGAGCGCCGTCGTGAGCGCGCAGGGCTCGCGCCGCGTCCTGCCCGACATGGCGCACACGCGCGTGCTCGCCTTTCTGTCGGAGTGGTCCGACCCGGAGCTGTTCGCGCCCGCGACGGCGCGCCACCCGCCCTTCCAGAGCGCCTTTGACGAGTTCCGGCGCACGTGGGAGGCGCAGCCTTCGCACCCGCCGAGCCCGCACGCGCGCCGTGGTGAGCAGCCGCCGAGCCCGCACGCGCGCCGTGGTGAGCACCCGACGGGCAGTGAGCAGACGCTGTCGGCTGGAGCGACTCCGTCGAGGGGTACGCCCTACAGCACGCCCTGCAGCACGCCCGACACGACGCCCTACAGCACGCCGGGTCGGCGGCGCCAAACTCGGTGGCCAGTCGAGGGCCGATCCGCCCACGACGGCGCTGCTGACCTGCTCGGCGTGGCGCCCAACACGGCGCCCGCGATGAGGGTCGAGGCACCGACCTCGCCCGCCGCGACGACATACTATGACGCCCAGCACGACGCTCAGCACGACGCTCAGCACGACGCCGTTCCACCCGCCGCGACGACATACTATGACGCGACCGAAGCACCCTCGTCGCCCACCCGCCCTCCTCCCGCGCGTGTGAACGAGGGTGTGAACGAGGGTGTGCACGAGGGTGTGAACGAGGGTGTGAACGAGGGTGTGAAGGAGGGTGTGAAGGAGGGTGTGAAGGAGGACGACCCGGTGGCGATGCTGGTGGCGATGGGCTTCTCCGAGGCAGCGGTGGTGGAGGAGTTGCGATTGAACCGCGGCGACCCCGATCGCGCCGCCCAATTCCTCTGGGCACAGGTGAGTGCCACTCTGATTGCCACTGATGACCACTGATTGCCGCCCTATTTGCCGCCCAGTTCCGCCGGGCACAGGTGGGTGCCACTCTACTTGCCACTGATGACCACTGATGACCACTGATGACCACTGATGACCACTGATGACCTCTGATTGCCTCCCTAATTGCCGCCCAATGCCCCTTTTGGAAGGCAGCTCTGAACGAGTTCACTCACTGATGACCTCTGATTGCCTCCCTAATTGCCGCCCAATGCCCCTTATTGACGCAGCGCGACGAGAGCGACGAGGGCATCTTGCATGTACGCACGTCCGTCGCGGCGCAAGTCGAGGAGCGACGTCGCGCCGCTGACGAAGCCCGCCAGGCGGCTGATGAGGCGCATCATCAGCGGCTCGAGGCGATCCGTAGGGAAGGCGAGGCGCGGCTGGCGGAGGTGCGACTTGATTGCGACTTGATTGCGACTTGATTGCGACTTGATTGCGACTTGATTGAAGTTTGTCGGGAAGGCGAGGCGCGGCTCGCGGAGGTGCGGCGGGAAGATCACGGATGACCTCTGATGGCCTCTGATGGCCTCTGATTGGCTCTAGTTGCCTCCCTCATCAGGAGCGGCGGGAGTCGGAGAAGGCCTCTGAGGAGGCAAGGATTGCGAGGGACGCGCTGTACCGGGCGGACGAGGCACGGATTGCGAGGGACAGGCTGTACCGGGCGAAGGAGGCAAAGATTGTGAGGGACGAGGAGTTCAACAGAAGCTCTGACCTCTTTGTGGAACAGCAGCAAGCACAGGTGATGGCCTTCTCTGATGACCACTGATGACCACTGATGACCACTGATGACCACTGATGACCACTGATGACCTCTGATGACCTCTGATGACCTCTGATGACCTTAGCAAGCCCAGGTGATGGCCTTCTCTGATGGCCTTCTCAGATGAGCGCACTGATGACCACTGATGACCAGTGCTGATGACCACTGATGACCTTCTCTGATGAGCGCACTGATGACCACTGATGACCACTGATGATGGCCTCTCTCCTCCCCACAGGAGCGCCTGCTGCACGAGACGCTCGAGAAGACGCACGCCGCCGCCGCGGCGCGTGCGGCGGCGCGGGAAGCACGATTCAAGAGCCAGCTGCCGGACGAGACGGCCCACGAGCTGTCTGTGAGTGAGAGAAACCTGGCGGCGGCGCAGGTGAGGGACACTGATGGCGACTGGTTTGCGACTGGATTGCATCTGAGTACGTCTGAGTACGTCTGAACGGCCGTCGCAGCGGCAGGCGGCGGACGATAACGAATCCCGTCGGCAGCGCCGTCATCAGGAGATGCACGGAGCTCGCGACGAGATTGCATCTCAGGAGGAGGCAGATCGGGAGGCGCGATTGCGACAGTACCGAGAGGACGCAGCGCACCAGGCGAGCCTCACTGATGAGCCCTGATGACCGCTGATGGCCGCTGATGACCATTGATGACCTCTGATGACCACTGATGAGCCCTGATGACCACTGATGGCCACTGATGGTCACTGATGACCTCTGATGGCCACTGATGGCCACTGATGACCACTGATGACCACTGATGACCACGCGAGGACACATCGCACCAGCCGCGCCGCGCCACGCTCTCGAGACCGTTGCAGCCGTTAACCTCCCGCCAGCATGCAAGTGCTCACCACGGCGCCCTCCCCTCCCCACAGGCGAGCCGCGCCGCGCTCGAGACGGTGGACCGTTACCCTCTCGACTCGTCCAGCCAACCGGCCGTTGAACGGGCGCGCCTCGACCATTCCCCCCATTCCACAGCGTTTGAGCGCCAGGCGCAGGACGCGCTGTACCGGGCGGAGGAGGCGAGGCGCGAGCAGGCGGCGCACGAGGCGACGCGCCGTGCCGAGCGCGCACGGGCCAGCTTGGGCGCCGCGCAGCTGCGTGACGAAACCGGGCGCGCCGAGGTGGTCGCCGAGCTCGAGCTCATCTTCCCCACAGCCTCGCGCGTGCGCATCGAGCGCGCGCTGGATGCGGCCATCCAGATCGGGGGAGATCGCAATGAGGCCGCGCTGCTGCTGCTCGAGCCGGACGAGGTGTGAACCTAGTGTGAACTCACACTCCCTTGAGTGCCTCCCCATCAGGTGGACCACATCCTTGATTGCCTCCCCCATCAGGTGGACCACATCCTGAACGTGGACACGCCGTCCGACGCGCACGCGTACCACCCCTACCTCTGCGCCGAGTGCTCCCGTCGCTTCCGTACCCTTCGCGGCTTCCAACGCCATTCGGACTTTCGGAGGAGCCGGGGGCGTTGCCCCGTGGTGGCCGACGGACCGGTAAGCCCCGCCAAGGCGAGCCCTCCGCCGGGGGGCAGCCCCCCCCACCGCGCGCGGGACCAGGGCGGATCTCGCACACCCCCGTCGTATTGACGCGGAGCTGGCGTCCGCGCAGTCGGGGGTGGCTTGGGGGCACATGTTGGCTGTTGCTGGGGGGGGATCCCGAAGATCACATGCGACATGGGAAGACAACGGTCGTTGGATGACGGTGACAATCACATGGGAAGACGACTGTCGATGGATGACGGTGCGTGGTGTCGGGTGTGGCATGGGGAGTGTAACATGGGGACGAGATTGTACAGCTGTGGAATATAGTGTGGATGGCTCAGCGCCGGGGGGACAAGTGTTTGGTCAGTGGAGCAGAGCGAGTGGAGGCCGGACGCAGCGAGTGAGGAGATATTTCAATATACAACACTCAACCCGCGAACCGAACAGGAGCGTCAGGACATTTCGCACACGCTTCGTATGCCTGGGGGAGACCCCCTCGCCACGTGTGCGCTGCCTGTTGGCGTTGTTTACTTACTTACTTAGGACATTTTGTTGTTTCCGTAACGAAAACGATCGAGGATCGTCCGACCACGACGGAACCCGTCGCCTCCGTGAGGCCGGCGAGCACCTGCCACCTCCAGGGAGCAGGCGTGCGAGTAGAGAAGAGCAAGAGGACCGGGTGTAATGAGGGAACGTGCAACGAAGCTTAAGGCGTGTTTCTCAGCACTCGTGGCAGTTACTCTTACACACATGCGTCAAGCCCACCGCCCCCGAACGGCGAAGACCGACCCTTCGATCGCTGACGATCGCTCTCGGTGGCGCATGCACGGCGGGAAGACACCCCCGGAGAGGCAGCGCCGCCGCTCATGGGGGGGAAGGCACGCTTCTTGCGGCTGTGGTCCGAGGGAGGCTCGCAGCTACTCGAAGCACGGCTGCTCCCAGCAGCGCCACGTGGAGCTCCATTACCAGCAGTTCCACGTGATCGGTGTTTTGTCACACCTCCACAGTCCCAGCAACAGACCCTGAGCACAGCGAGCCTGGTGGAGCAGGCGTGAGGGGCAGGGGGGCGCTCAGTGGTGGGAGCACACGAGGGGCGCGCGGGGCGGGGGCCGAGCCGAGCGGTGCGAAAGGGCAAAGGCTGCGGGTTGGGGTTTGAATCCTTCAGGGAGCTAAGCAAAAAAAATTAAAAAACGTTTTTTGGGAGCCGCCGCATCCCCATCTGAACCGCGGCAACTAAACTCCTTGAATCACTGACCGGTAAAAAGACACCGGGGAGCCGGGACACACGCGGCCGACTCAGAAGAGGCCGCCCCCAGCGAACCCGACCCTGCCGCCACCCGCTCCCAGAGCGCCTCCCCGCGCCTGCTCGAAGGCCGTCGGCGAAATGAAGGCGCGCGCGGCAGAAGCGTAGCGGCCGGCAGTGCGGCCAGAGCCCCCGATGAGCTCGAGACGCGAGAGGCGGAGGCGGGCGTGCGCAACGGCCGCGGCGAAGCCGACCTGGGAGCGCAGCGTCAAGATCACGAAGGATCGCGCGTCGAGCATGGAGAGGGCGCCAAGCGAGCGCCACTGACGCCGGGCTTTCGACCTGACCGGTACCGGTACTAGTACGCGCACACCTTGCCCGATCTGATGTGCGTATCTGGAGATGCCCGATGTTGGCGGCGATGCAGGCAGGGCGGGATTGATGATGGCCGTCATCAGTGGCCTCATGATGGCTCGCCCAACAAGGCCGTCCCCATCGCGGCCGCCGACAAGAGGTGCCACGCTCCGTGCAGTGCGGCGTATGCATGCGGCTGCTGGCGCCGCTTCAGCACGGCAGAGACAGAGAGAATGCATACCGGCAAAGCGAAGAGTTTCGCGATCCGTCCAACGCCATGCAGCGCCATCAGCGAGAGGCCGTAGCCGTTGGCGGCGACGACGTCCAGGATCATGAGCCGTGGGACGGTGCCGGCCGGCAGCGAGGCGCCAAAGAGCACGGCGCCATGAAAGCACGTCGAAACGACTGCGATGACCGCGACTGCGATGCAGTGATGGGTGGAGACGCCCTCGTCGGCGAGCCGAACGGCGAGCAGATAATACGGCAGGTTGGTCAGCCAAAAGGCGACGCGCACGCCAAAGGGAAGCGTAGTCACCAGCAAATTGCCGCGCCCGAGGATCACAGTCGGAGAGACCTGTTCCTTGCGCGCGTGCAGCAAGTCGAGAAGTGGCCCGACCACCATCAACGTTCATGCCAAATAAAAGGTCAGCTCTGAGACGTCCGCGCCTCGGCCCCGCACCTTGCGCTCAAAAACATGCAGTCTCTTAGCGTATTCGTCCACACCTCTGAGATAGCACGCACGCCAACACGAGCCCTCAATCCGATGAATTTGTCATCGCACAGAACCCGCACACATGCATCGCACATCGGACATCGCCGTCTTTAGACCGTCTTACGCCGATGAGCGATGTCCCCTCTCTTTGACTCGCGACACGATCATAAGCGGTGCTTACTGCCGTGCTTTCGCCTTTCGCTTTCCGAGATCGTATTTTTCGCACACAAACCACACGTCTGAGCCCACCGACACTTTCGGAGAGTGCGGATCCCTATTTCCCTTTAACACCCTACGGCAAGGGCGCTACGCGCATCGAGACGTCCTTATAGGGGTCATTAGGGGTCCTTAGGGATCCTTAGGGGTCATCAGGCGTTACGCATCGACGTCCTCGAACCTCACAGACGGGCCCCGAGGGGGGGCCGTTGACATTGCCGTAGAGAGGCGGGGCGAACCGGAGGGGCTCGTCTTGGGGGTCGCTTCCCTCCCCCCGCTCAAGCAGGGCCAGCTCGAGCCACAACCGAGTGTGGTGGCGCCGTCCCGGGCGCTCGAGCCAGCGCCGAGTGTGGTGGCGCCGTCCCGGGCGCTCGAGCCAGCGCCGGCGCCGCTGCCGCCGGCGGTGTTGGGTAACGTGGAGGGGGAGGGGGAGCTGGGGTGCGGGCTCGGGTGCGGGGTGCTCTTGCCGGTGGCGCTCGGCACGGCGCTCAGGCTGAGCGCGGGCGGTGGGCTGTAGAGCTTCGCGTGCTTCGGCTGCTTCGGCTCCGATCTGAGCGCCGTGCCGAGCGCCATCTGCTTCGCGATGGTCTGGCCACGCGCGAGTGCCCGGGACGGCGCGACGATCGCGCGCGCGCGCGTGGCGAGCGCCTCGTCCTCGGCGGCCGTCTTGGCGGCCGCGTCGTATGCCGCCTGCACGGCGCGCGGCAGCACTGCGTCCTCAGCCGTTGCATCGAGTCGAACCGCGTTCTCCTTGGTCGCCGTGTTCTCCTGCATCTGCTGCGCGCGCTTCCTAATTAGGTATCGAGCGGCCCGCGCCTGGATCTGGTCCGCGGCGTCATCGATGGCCTCCTCATCGTCGTCCTCTGCCGTTGTCTCGTCTTGCTCGGCTTCCATTTTCCCACGGCAGCAGCAACAGCAGAGGCCGACTCGCCTGCGGCGCGTGGCGAGCCGAGGGAGGGCAATCAGCATGCAATGAGGGAGGGTCATCAGCGTGCAATCGGCACGTGGCGAGCCAAGAGAGGGCAATCAGCATGCAATGAGGGAGGGTCATCAGCATGCAATGAGGGAGGATCATCAGCATGCAATCGGCGCGAAAGACTCGCCTAGAAATGAAGTTCAAAGCCTCCGCCTTCGAGATCTTGCCATCGCCGTCCGTGTCGAGGGTGGACCAGACCTCGCGCGCGTAGATAGAGACTCGCCCGGGGTGCATGCCCTGGAACTTCATCACCTGATGAGGATGGCAATCAGAGGCCATCAGAGGTCATCAGAGGTCGCATGCCCTGGAACTTGATCACCTGAGGAGGCGGGCCATCAGACGGGCAATCAGAGGAAGGGGAGATCAGAGGGAGATAGAGAGAGACCAGAGGGAAGTACAGTCGAGAGGCTGTTCACAGAGGGATATTCACAGAGGGAAGAACAGCCGAGAGGCTGTTCATCACCTCCTTAGGCGCGAGATCGCCCAATCATTGGGTCGCAGTCGACCGTAATCAACCGCAATCAACCTCAATCAACCTCAATCCGCCGCAATCAGCCGCAATCGACCGCAATCAGCCGCACTCACCTCCCTGGGCGCGAGATCGCCCGACCATTGGGTCGCCACACGCCTCCGAGTCGATTTGCTCTTCTGTGGAAGCGTCGTGTGTGCGGGGGGGCTCGACGCTTTCTTTGCTCGCTTCACAGCCTCGGCCACGTCAACGAGGTGGTGCGGGTCGCGAGGTTTCGTCAACGAGTGCGGGTCGGAGGCACTTTCGGCGCCGTGGTGAGCACTTTCGGCGCCGTCTTGAGCGCCGTCTCGTCTCGCCGATGCCTGCCCTACCCTCTGAAGCCTGATGGAGAGAGGCGTGATGAGACGCGTGATGAGACGCACTTACAGGCAATCAGGGCTCATCAGCGTGATGAGATGCGTGATGAGACGCAATCACGGGCAATCAGGGCTCATCAGCGGCCCCTCAGTGCACACCTGCTAGCGAGCGACGCGTCGTCCTGGGCACCGGCCGGGAGCCACGGCCGGAGCCTTCGCCTCGCCTTGAGCCATGCATGCCTCCTGACGAAACAGATATGGCAAATCAGCATGCAACGAGGGGAGCGCACTCAGCATGCAATGAGGGGAGGGCGAATCAGCATGCAACGAGGGGATCGCACTCAGCATGCAATGAGGGGAGGGCGAATCAGCATGCATCCTGACGAAACTGCCCTATGAGAGGCAATTCCAAGGCACTCCTGACGAAACTGCCCTATGAGAGGCAATTCGAAGGCACTCCTGACGAAACTGCCCTATGAGAGGCAATTCGAAGGCACTCCTGACGAAACTGCCATATGAGAGGCAATTCGAAGACACTCCGAGGCCATCAGAGTCCTCACCTCGTGACGCTCGTGACGAAGCTGCCCTGGCCGAGGGCCGCAAGGGTCTCGGACTCGGTCAGCAGGCTATACTCGACCTGTGGGGGGAAGGGGGGGGGAGGGGGTGAGAGGGGGGGCGCCGTGGTGGACACGTCATACGCAGCACGCGCCGTAGTGAGCGCTTGCATGCTGCGGGGGGGCTCGATCCAGAGAGTGGGTACCGCTCCACCTTGAAGCCGTCCACGTGGCACCATGAGGTACTCCGAACCGCAATCAGGCGCAATCATGATCAATCAGGCGCAATCAGAGGCACTCACCTTGAAGCCGTCCACGTGGCACATGAGGTACTCGCCCGTGCCAAGCTTCGCCTTGACGAACCGCACGCGCCCGTCGTGGGCGCGCCTCGCGTGCTGAGATGGTGGCGAGGTGATTGTGAGATGATGGCGAGATGATGGCGAGATGATGGCCATAGGAGCACTCAGTTCGCAATCAGATGCAATCAGGCGCACTCACCTGAGGCGTCTCGAGATGGCCAATCAGTTCGCTCGGTGGTCCGCATTTGGGTAGTAACGGGTAATCATAGAGATGATCGTCGTCTAGCATTCCCCACACCCGCGCCGTCTTGTCGGGGAGGATGATGACCTGATGAGAGAGGCAATCAGATGCAATTAGAATGCAATTAGGGCGCAATTAGGGGCCATCCCCCACACGCGCGCCGTCGGGTCGGAATTGCTGATGACCTCATTCATCGCGAGCCCACGGCAAGGCAATTACGGCGTAATCAGGGGATGCTGATGACCTCATTCATCGCGAGCCCACGGCAGTCGGGGGACTTCATGTCTGAGAAGGACGTGTCTGCCATGATGACCTGATGAGGGATGGTGAGGAGGGAGGGCAATCAGCATGCAATGAGGGATGGTGATGCGGGAGGGCAATCAGCATGCAATGAGGGATGGTGAGGAGGGAGGGCATACGATGCGATCAAAGGGAGGGCAATCAAACGCAATTAAGGCGTAATGAGAGCCAATGAAAAGGCCATCAGAGTCCACCAGAGGAGAGTCCTCACCTCCAGACGAGGCTCCTCAACGAGAGCCAATTAAAAGGCAATCAGAGGCCATCAGAGCCCATCAAAGGCGAGCCCTCACCTCAAGACGAGGTTCGTCAATGAGAGCCAATTAAAAGGCAATCAGAGTCCCATCAAAGGCGAGCCCTCACCTCAAGACGAGGTTCGTCACCGCTACCCGTCTTAATGATCGTCGGACAGTTGCCATGCGGCGTGTGCCCAACTACGAGCCTTGTGATTCCGGCCGCGCTGAGCCGTGTGCGGAGGCCGAGAGGAGCGGCGCGAGGCATTGACTCTTTCGTGAGGTGACGACCCATGACCACGGAGATGCCTGTCACAATCAGACAAAATCAGACACAATCAGACATAATCAGACACAATCAGACAAAATCAAGGTGACGACCCATGACCACGGAGATGCCTGTCACAATCAGACAAAATCAGACACAATCAGACACAATCAAACACAATCAAACATAATCAGAGGCAATCCAAGGATAATCAGACACAATCAGACACAATCAGAGGGCCGTCAGAGGCAATCAGAGGGTACTCAGACGCAATCAGAGGCCCATCACGACCATGATACCTTGACCGGGGCATGAGTAGTCCAACAGCGCTTCGCCACCGCGTGCTCGGGACAGCGCGTCGCCACTGCGTGCTCGGGTGAGGGTCGCGCGTGAGTGCCCTGCGCTGAATCCGCCGCCGCCGCCGCCGCCGCCGCCGCTCACGCCCAAGTCGACGTGCCCCGGTGGCGATGCGGTCCACGTCCACGTGGGCGACCGGATCCATTCCGTAACGGTTGCATGCTTCCACTCGCTCAATGCATGCAGCCAGGGCACGGCCTGCTCGAAGCGCTCGCCACGGCGCCCGGGCACGTGCCCGAACGCATCCGCTTGATTGCTCTCCTCATCAACGGACGGCGGCAGGCCGTAATCTGCGCGCCCCGAGATCAGGCCGCCGTGCACGAAGAGGGTTTCGTCACTGAGCACGCCGAGCTCGCCCTTTGTGATGAGCTCGCGCATCCAGCCACCCTCGCCCACCGAGACCACAAACGACGCGACCGCGCGCTCCACCGACGCAACCTCGCCCGACGAGGGCAAGATTGCAATCTCGCCCGAGCTCGCGCGCGGCACCACGAGGTTCGTCAAGTCGACGCCGAGCGCCTCGAGCTCATCGAGCTCCGCCGATCTCCGCTCAAGCTCGCCCTCGGCGCCCATCGTCTCCTTGAGGATGTAGCGCATGCGATTCGCGAGCGTGTTCATCGACGCCAGCTGCTCCGCCGTCACCTCATCGGGCTCTACGTTCGACCGGAGCGCGCAGAGCTTGCGCAGGTACTGCTCGGGAGTGACGCGCTTGGCAGCCGGCACCCACCTGTGGAGAAAGGGCGCCGTGGTGAGCATTTACATGCAGCGGGGGAGCCTTGTCGGTTCCAAGGCGTCCTCTTCATCGTCACCTGGGGCCATCGAGCATCGGGAGCTCAAGATGCAATCAGATGCAATCAGATGCAATCAGATGCAATCAGGCGCACTCACCTGGGGCCGTCGAGCATCGGGAGCAGCTCGGGAGCGAGCTCCGACGGCGCGAGCTCCGAGGTCAGACGCATCTTGTTCAGGTCGCGGTTGCCGAGCAGCAGCGTCACGCGATCAGGGTACCGCCGCTTGAGCGCAAGGAGCGAGTTCACTACGCGGATCGAGCCGCCCACCGCGTTCCCCTTGTCCACTGCATCGCCACCGAAGATGAAGCGCCATCCGTCCTTGAGCTCAATGTCCGCGGCGTAGCCACTGGGTCCCATGCCCTTCCACTCGAGACCCTCAGCTCGCTCGACAAAGCGGCGAAAGTATTCCCAGTTGCCTTCGGTGTCCGTCGTGAAGCTGACGAGTAGCTTGGGGTCCAGATTCAAGTGGTCGTATAGAGGGGCAGTAGCATCATGCGTCGAGCCCGCCGAGGTTTTTCTGCGTCCGAAGTGCAGCATGTGGATTGCCCCTGCACAAAAGACGAAACAAAGTTTGGGCAACTTTCGCGTGAGTCGAGTGGGAAAAAACTCGCGTGTGTGTAGCCGGGTTCGATAACCACGACGGACAGAGCGCGCGCTTGCCCTATTGTTGTGGGGCAGGCCGCCAGAATACCGTTCCCATTATTCCCACACGCAGGGTCCTGCGGTCCTGTAAGGTGTGTGTATTCTGAGCGGGCAGTAACAGTGCCGTAGCACCGGCTGTCGCGTCTGTCGTGTTAACGTTCACGCAGTCCGACTATCTTCCACAGCAAGATAAAAAATGGCTCAGTCGATCAGATGTATGTGAGTGAGTCTGCGGCGTTTTTCTGTAGATATGGCCATTCGAGTAGTCAATTACCTGTGGCATCTGTACATGTAACTGTATAGATACCCGAGTCGGATAACCCTCGAGATAACCCACGTGGCGGGCCGCGCGACACGTGACGAACGACGGACGACAACCGCCGAGTTCCGCTAGGTGGTGCACCACTCTGTACTGCCGTCGAACGCTATACTACGCTCGACAACGCACTACCTATCGCTTCTTCAGACCATCCTGTAGGCCCCAGTAATCGGAGACTGCACCCGATTCCTGCTTTGGCAGGTGTCAAGCGGGTGTGGCTTCGCTGTCGGACAGGCTGGGTCGGTGCTCACAGAAGCGCTCGTGCGCGCCAGGTTCGCACCGCACATGTTCACTTGGAACCGAAGACCTTCCAGCACTCTTCGTCTTCCGGACCGCCGCCATTGACAACATTGCCGAAGCCGTTCGCCTCGAGAAACTCCTTCGCCTTCTGTCCACGTCCACCGGCACCGCAGTGCGTGATCACAGGCACAGTGGCCTTCCCGCCGCCGGCCTCAATCCATGCCTGTGGGATCGAGGACAAATCCAGGGAGTTGCTGCCGCGGTCGAAGACGACGTTGACGGCGCGCGCGCGCGCACCTCCACAGTCCGCAATCGGAGCCTTCTCATTGGTCTTGACATCATATTGATCGACCGCAAAGTCAGGATTGCGGACGTCGATGACGATGAGGTTAGCGCCCGCATTTGTGACGAAATTTTGCAGGTCGGCTGGGTCCAGCACGCCCGGCTTGCGTTCTGCCATGGGAAGAAGCGCGTGGTCTTTCTTGCTTTCGCGACCTGGACGCGGCCGCACAGCAGTGCAAACGCGAGCGCCGCGCCGACTGCGCCGCGCCTATTTTGGGTCACAGACTGACGTGTCAACACTGAGTTCAAAATCAGGTGGTGGTGATAGTGTGTGAATCCAGAAGAATACCCTCCCTACCCTTTTGGGTCAGACAAGTCAAGATGAAGAAAGTCAATTTTCAGTCACACGCGTCTGATATCGATTGTCGATCGTGATGCTTGTATTCCTTCGCTATATCGTACGGAGCGCATCAAATTTCTAATTTGCGCTCCGTCCGTTGCTTTGTTCCGTGCATCCTGCATGCACTGCGACATGTAGATGAACAGTAATCTTCACGAAATTTGCACATGCAATACGTATCTCCTCTCGTCGTGAGTCAATCGTGAGTCGTCCTCACCGGCGCGCCCGCACGGACCTCCTCATGAGGATTGTGTAAGTAGTGGGATATGGAGATCTCGATCTCGATCTCACGCGATCTCCTCCTCAGCTTGAAGCTCCATCTCCTCCATCTGGCGCATGATCTCCAGGATGCGGTTCGAGGCATGGCTCACGTGCGTCGAGCTCGCTCGCGCCCACAGCGACTTGGCTCTCGTGCCCTCCGCACTCGCGGGGGGAGCTTCTCCCCCGGGGGCTCCCCCCCCACCCCCCGGGGGGACGCTCGCGGGGGGGGCTTCTCCCCCGGGGGCTCCCCCCCCACCCCCCGGGGGGACGGCCGCGGCCGGGGCGATTGCGCCAGCCGCGCCCCCCTTTTTGGGCTTCGTCATGAAGAGAGTGGCGGTGGTGGTCATCGTCTTGATGTCGTCGATCTTCATCCCTTGGATGCTCTCGAGGCCGTCGCCCTTGCGCTTGAGCACAATGCCCTTTTTGCGAAGCAGCGCGTCGATCAGCCGAAAATCGGGCGCGTCAGGGTTCTCGCCAGATGTGGCGAGATTGTACAAGCGGAGGAGCTCGGTATCGGGCAGCTTGGGGGCGGCGTGGAGTAAGCACTCGACGAAGACGTCGTAGCCCGGCTGGCCGCCGGCCTCGATGGCGGCCGCCTCCCACGTCTTGTAGATGAGCGAGAGGGCCTTGCCGTCCTTGTCACGCTGCGAAGGGGCGATGACGAAGCTCATCAGAGGTAATCAGAGGTAATCAGAGGTGATCAGAGGTGATCAGAGGTAATCAGAGGTAATCAGAGGTAATCAGAGGTAATCAGAGGTAATCAGTGTCACGCTGCGAAAGGGCGATGACGAAGCTCATCAAGGGCAACCCCATGCCCCATCAAGGGCAATCGATTTCCATCAATGACAATCAATGCCCATCAAGGGCAATCAATGGTACTCAAGGACAATCAATGCCCATCAAGGGCAATCAATCGCACTCAAGGGCACGCACTTGCTTCTCGGCACCCTCGAGGCACAGGTCGAGGAACTGGCAGAGCCCCACATGACCTCGCGTGTCCAGATCGGGCTTGCCCAGGCACGTCTTCTTGTAGATCGGGAAGGGCTTCTCGTCAGACGCGTCCCGACTGTGTTTGGGCGCGCTCGGGACAGCGCTCTTCTGGTTGGTTGTGGCCTTCTGCAGCACCATCCGCTTGAGCCGCTCGAAGAGGTCCTTGTGCGTCTTCTCAAACATGCGGCTGCTCAGAGGCAATCAAAGGCAATTAGAGGCCATTCGAGGCAATCAGTCCTCGTACGTCTTCTGAAACATGCGGCTGCTCGTCTCGATGAGCTCTAGGTAATCAGTGGCACTCGGTGGCACTCGGTCGCACTCGGTGGCACTCGGTGGCACTCACCTGCATGTATTGATAAGCACGAAGACTGGCAGCTCGATCTCGGTCATCGAGCCAAGCAGGTTCCAAAAGGCGCCGGTGGACCTGTGGGGAGAGGGGGTGGGGGGAGAGGGGGTGGGGGGAGAGGGGGTGGGAGGTGAGCACGGAATGATCTCTGAGCCGGTTCCAAATTAGGATCGACAGACTTGAGTTCAAGTCATCAAGGTCAATCAAAAGCAATCAAGGACAATCAAGGTCAGTCAAGGGCGCGCCCAAGGACAATCAAGGACAATCAAGGGCAATCAAGGGCGCCCACGGACTTGAGTTCAAGTGATCCATGTCAATCAAGGGCAATCCATTGCAATCAACGGCAATCAAGGGCAATCCAGGGCGCCCACGGACTTGAGTTGAAGCGTATGCTCCTCTCCGACCGTCTTGGCGACGGCCGCGAGCATATCAAGGTAGAACTCGAAGTCGCTCATCTTGGAGCGCTCGTCAAAGGGTACCCCATGCCAAGTGCCCTGCCAGAACGGCATCAGCAGGGGCTCGGGCTCGGTCAACGGCTCCTCGCCCTCGGCACGCGCTTTGCCGGAGGGCCCCCGCTTCTCGTCCTTGCGGTAGCGCTCCGCGCGCACGCCGTACAGGAACTCGTTGATGTTCTTGATCGCGAGCGACTTGATGCCGTAGAGCACCACGAACTGGTCGGGCACGAAGTCGGGAAAGGGCTGGCGCTCGTGCTCCTGTGAAAGGGCATAGGGGGGTGGACGAGGCGCCGTGGTGAGCAGTTGCATGCACGAGCTGGACGGACCCGAGGTCGGGCGAGGGGATGGAGCGCCGTGGTGAGCGATGGGCATGGGGCGCCGTGGTGAGCGCCGGCACGGGGCGCCGTGGTGAGCCTACCTGCCGGTCGGCCTCCGCGTTGGCCTCAATCTTGACCTGGTAGAGGGCCGAGAGTAGCCGACGGCACATGAGGATGTTCATCGCCTTCACGTCCTTCCGGTTGAACTTGATCTCGCACAGCGAGGTCGCCGCCGAGGTTGGCAACGGCTTGGACGGGTCGAGCTTGCCAGCTCCCGAAGAGGCGCCGTCCTGAGCGCCAGAGCTGCGCGCGAAGCTGAGCTGCGACTGCCCAGCTTGGCATTCGGCATCGGCGGTGCCGTCACCGCCCGCGCCCGCGCCGCCGTCGCCGCCGCCGCCGCTGCCGCCGCCGCCACCGCGCCGTCGGCCGCCCTTGCCGCCGCCGCCGCCGCCGCCGCCGCCGTCATCGTCGTCGTCGTCGTCGCCGCCGCCGCCGCCGCCGCCCTTGCCTCCCTTGCCCTTCTTGCCGCCACCGCCACCGCCGCCACCCCCGCCGCCCCCGCCGCTGCCGCTCTTGCTCTTCGCTCGCCGGTCCTTTTCTCCCGCCATCAGCGCCTTCCGCTCCTCATCAGTCAGATTCGGATCCATCAACTTGTCCAGCAGCGCTTGTTGACGTTTCATCTCGCGCTCCATCTCCGCCAATCTCCGGCGCAAGTCGTCGTCGTCGTCGCCGCCGCCGCCGCCGCCCCGGCCCTTCTTGCCGCCCTTGCCGCCGCCGCCGCCGCCGCCTCCGCCCTTGGCCTCTAAACGCGCGACCTAATGAGGGAGGCAATCAAGAGGTCAGCAGAGGCACTCCGAGGCACTCCGAGGCATTCCCACAGGCACTCCGAGGCATTCCCACAGACACTCCGAGGCATTCCCACAGGCACTCCGAGGCATTCCCACAGACACTCCGAGGCATTCCCACAGACACTCCGAGGCAT